>Ga0315297_10002712_pt1 | contig 11219 bp, 11 predicted proteins | sample YL17G15_0_MG_FD_203628 | JGI IMG/M metagenome (GOLD analysis project Ga0315297, IMG submission 203628) | Sediment microbial communities from Yellowstone Lake, YNP, Wyoming, USA - YL17G15_0 | ecosystem: Environmental > Aquatic > Freshwater > Lake > Sediment | place: USA: Wyoming | collected...
TGCCTTGCCTGACGGCCGATTTCATCCGTTCCTTTATCTTCGGAACTTCTGACTCAGTACACTAGCCGCGTGGCGGCGGGGTATTGGGCGGCGGATAATAGGGTGGCGGAGCGTTTCCGCCGGGGGCTGGGTAATTCGGCGGCGGGAAGTTCCCGGGCGCCGCGGCCGGAGCCGGAGTGTTTGGCGGCGGAATGTTCGGCGACGGGCCGCGGTAGGCCATGCGCCCCGGCACCTGGTTGCCGTGCGCATACATGCACTGCATGTAGGCGGTGTCGTAGCTTCTTTGCATTTCGTACGACGAATACCCGGCCGCGTTGCTGCCCGCGGCGCTTCCGAAAAGCAGCCCGGTTCCAGCACCGATCGCGGCACCGGCTCCCGCCTGGCCCGAGACGGAGCCCAGGATCGCGCCGGCAGCCGCACCGATGAGCGATCCCGCCACGGCATTGCCGGCCGCGGCGTTCGCCGCATACTGTCCGGCCTCCGGCCCGCCTATCGCCCACTGCGCGTATTGACGGCAACCCGCATCGTCGGCACGGAACTGCTCGAAGCTCTTCTGGGCTCCCGGCATGACCCTTACCGCCGGACCTACCGGAACCGTGACACAGCCGCCCAGCGCGACAATCGCCGCGAGCGGAAGCAGAAGTGAGCGCATGCTCATCGTTGGAACCTGTCGTTAGCCGCTCATTGCGTCGGCGCGAGCGCCGGGGCACCCCCACCGCGCTGGGGTATCACCTGCATCCACGGCCTGGAGCATTTCTGGACGTACGGGTAATAGCCGGCGGGGTCCGTGCAGTAGTACCAATAATCGGATTGGGGGGGAGGCGCCTCGTTCGGGGTCTGCTGCACGAAAGAGTCCGGGTCCGAGGCGGGGAAAGGGAGGGTTGCGAAGGAGGAAAAAGCCGGAAACGGAGCAAAGAACGGGTAAGGCCAAGCTCCCCAAAACGCAGGGCCGCCGATCGCGACGCCGAAGCTCGGTCCCCACCAACCGCCGCGCCAACCGCTGCCCCACCAACCTCCGCGCCAACCACTACCGTTCCAAGCGCCGCGGTTCCAGCCACCGCCGTTCCAAGCGCCGCGGTTCCAGCCACCGCCGTGCCAAGCGCCGCCGTTCCAGCCACCGCCCTGCCAAGCGCCACGGTTCCAGCCACCGCCGTGCCAGGCGCCGCCGTTCCAGCCACCGCCCTGCCAGGCGCCGCGGTTCCCGCCACCGCCCTGCCAAGCGCCGCCGGACCAGCCGCCGCCGTGCGAAGCGCCGCCGGACCAGCCACCGCCGCTTCCACCACCGAAATGGCCGCCGCCGCTCCCACCACCGAAATGGCCGCCGCCGCTCCCACCTTGGCCGCCGCCACGTCCCTGGGCCAACGCGGTACCGGCCGCGAGCGCCAAAATCATGGCACCCACCACAAAAGCGAGCTTCTTCATGGGAATAACCTCCGCTTCCCGACCTTGGTTCGACGCGTCGACGCGTTCATAGTTCAGGTCTCTCGTTGAGCCGTATGCGCGCTGCGCCGATCTTATCCCTTCGGTTGGGCTTCTCCCTATAAAACGCCGATGTCCGCCGCGCGGTTGACCGGCGCGGCTGCCCTTTCCGGTTGCAATGCAGCAGGCGTTTGCAACGTGGCCTGATGGGTCGGTGCACCGACCTGGCCGACGACTTCGCGCACGATGAGCGCCGGGTTCGGAATCCGAACGGCTTCCGGATTGCCGCATAATCGCATTTCCTCCCTGGGCGGCGGTCCCGACTTCCTCGGGCGTGCCCTGGAAACCTTGCCGTGACATCTCCCATTGTCGGCACGCCCCTCTCGCAACCGGAACTCGACCGCCTCGAGACGTTCCTCGGCTCGGACCTGTTTCACGGCGAGGCGATGCCGCTCGACGCGTTGCAGGGTCTCTTCTTCGCCATCGCGTGCGCGCGGGATCTCGTCGTGCCGTCGCGCTGGATGCCGGTGGCGCTGGGCGAAAATCCCGAATACGAAAACCGCGAACAGGCGCAGGAAGTGCTCGACCTCGTGATGGGCTTCTACGACCAATGCGTGCGCGCCGTCGCGGCGGCGGACTTTACGCTCCTCGTGTACGCGCGCGACGGTGGCGGGGACGACCTGGAAACGTGGTGCGCCGGATATCTGGAAGGGGTCGATCTCTCGGTACCGGGCTGGCACGAAGCGGGGGATCCCGATGAAGTGGACGAGCTTCTTTTTCCGTTCGTCGTGCTCGCCGGCGAGCTGCCGGAAGAGGAAAGGCGCCAGTACAAGCCTGCCGAATGGCGAAAACTCGTCAACTCGTGCGATGACGCGATCGGCGATGCGATCGTCGAGGTCCGTGAATACTGGAAAGTGTTGCGCAACCCGCCGAAGTCCGTGCGGCGCGAGTCGCCGAAGACCGGTCGCAACGATCCCTGCCCGTGCGGAAGCGGGAAAAAATTCAAACAGTGTTGCGGCGCACCTGCGCGGCTTCATTGACCCGTGACACAAGTCCTGTCCGGGCGCCGTGCGCTGCATGGAGAACTGATTCGGTGACGGAGGGCGCGCATTGCGCACCGGCATTCATGGCCCGGCGCCGGAAATCTTCGGTCCCGGCGCCGGGTGGATGTTGTCGACCCAGTGCACTTCCTCCGGGTTCGGCTCCACATTCGGCAGGTCGAGATTCACGACGACCGGCTCCTGACCACTGCGACACAGCACGCACGAAAGAGGTTCGTCGCTGCTCGCGTTGATCTCCTGATGCGGCACGTACGGCGGGATGAATATGAAATCGCCCGGACCGGCCTCGGCCGTGTACTCGAGCCGGTCGCCCCACTTCATCCGCGCGCGGCCGCTCACCACGTAGATCACGCTTTCGACGGGACCGTGGTGATGCGCGCCGGTCTTGGCCTTCGGGTGGATCACGACTGTTCCCGCCCACAGCTTCTCAGCGCCGGCGCGCGCATGCGTGATCGCGGCCGCGCGGTTCATGCCGGGGGTTTGAGCGGTATTGGTGTCGAGTTCGTTGGCACGGACGACGCGTACGCCGTGCAGGCGCCACCTGGTTTCGGCGGTCATGGTTCTCTCCTTTCCGATGGCAAGCTTCCACCGGGCACGGCCATTTGTCCAATGCCCTCCCGTCGCCGGGCGAGATCGATGTCCAGATACTTCCAGTAGGTCTGGAACACCTGCGGGCTGAAGCCTTGCACCCACGGCTGCACGAAGTTGTTCTCGAGCCGAAAAATCGCCGGAATCATCGGCACGTAGGTCCGCGCGATGTCCGACATCCTGCGCGCGGTCGCGATCTGGACGGCCTCCGCGGGGCTCTTCAGGTATTCGTCCATCGCGCGGTCGTATTCGTCCGACTTGAATCGGGAAAAGTTCACCGTCGGCGGCTCCTTGCCGTAGAGCTGGATCAGTTCCGCATAGCCCGACGGGATGCCCCCGTAGCCGCCGAAGTAGAGCTGGAACTTGCCGGCCTCGAGTTCCTTGATGACGTCCTGGAACGGCGTCAGCCGATACGACATCCGCAGTCCGATCGCGTCCATGTCCTTCTTCCAGAGCGTCTGGATTTCGCGGGAAATACCGGCCGAACGCAGCGAGAGCGTCAGCGTAAGCGGCTTGCCGTCGGGCGCGCGGCGGTAGCCGTCGCGATCGCGCTTCCCATACCCGAAGCGGTCGAGCAGCGCATTCGCCGCGACGTGGTCATGCGGCGGCCTGGGGGGCAGCTCGGGATCGTGTCCCGTCACGCGCGGCGGCACAAGTTGATTCGCCGGCAACGCCTGGCCGGCGTAGACGACCCGCACCAAATTTTCCGTGTCGATCGCGAGCGCGATCGCGCGGCGCAGTGCGACGCGCTCGTTGCTCATCCCGCCGACAACCGGATCGGCCACGTTGAGATAGAACGAGAACAGGTACGGCTCGGGAAACACGTGGCGCACGATCCCGCGCGCCGCATATTCGGGCCTGAGCTTGCCGTGGGCCAGGAGGCGGTTCGCGATCTCGCCGCGCAGCTCCACGTAGTCGAGCCGCCCCCGATCGAATTCGAGCAGGCGCGTCACATCCTCCTCGATCACGCTGATCTCGACCCCGCCGATCTGCGGCAGTGTCTTGTTCTGCATGGTGCGCACGAGCGGGGCCAGCGCCGGATCGTTGCTTTCGGGGAAGCGCACGGGCCGGTATCCCCGGTTGGCTTCCAGCACGATGCGCGAGCCGCGCTTCCACTCTTTCAAGCGGAATGCGCCCGTTCCCACCGCTCGCGTGCGAATGTCGGCGCCAGCGGCTTCGACGACCTCGCGGGCGATCGCGCATGTCGTCAGATAGTTCTCGATGTTGGGGAAATTCGGCTCGTTCAACTTCAGCTGGACCGTGTAGCGATCCAGCGCGCGCAAGCCCGCGATCGGCCGGTCGTAGTCGAACGTAGCGCCGGAGCGGCGAGCGGCATCGACGACGGCGCGCGCGCCGACGAGGAGGTCGGTGACGATCGGCGCGCCGCCGCGGCGCAGATTGGGATCGAGCCAGCGCTTGAGCGAATACACCCAATCGTCGGCGACGACCTCGCGCCGCTTGCCTCCAAATGCAGGGTCGTCGGTGAAGTAAATGCCGGGCCGCACCCGGATCGTCCAGGTCTTCCCGTCGTCGGTGACCTCGGGCGACGCGATCGCGCCAATCGGTGCGAGCTTTGCCGGCGAGGCGAGGTAATCCCATTCGTAGAGTCCCTCGAAGATCGCGGTGATCACATCGAACGACGGACTGTCGTTGTACTGATGCGGGTCGAGCGTCTCGATGTCGACCGACGCGACGCGCAGGATCTTGGCGGGATCCGCGGCGCCGGCGGCGACACTGCACGCGACCCACAACGCGATGATCGGTCCTACGGCGAGGCGGTTCATCTGTCCAAATCCCGATTCGACCTGACAATGTCCGATCACATTGAAACACATTCCATGCAATGACGATTTTCGACGCTAACCCGTGATTCACTGGTCCGGGAGGGGGTAATGAGCCAAGTCCGAAGTAGACAGTTCCTGATCGCTTCCGCCAAGTCGCTCGGCCTCACCATCCCGCAGGCGGCGCTCCCGCGCGCCGACCGGGTGATCGCGTGACCGTTTTTTGGCCGCGCCAGAACGTTCGCGAATGGCTGCCGTCGACCCCACGCGGCCCTTCGGCAGAGTCCGATCTCGGGAGGTCCGATGATGGAGCCATCTCGCGTCTACGCGCCGGGACGCCCCGGATCAGTGCGCCCGATCCCAGAGGGTTCCGGTATGACAGAATCACGCCGAGGCTGAGGGCGAGGGGCGGCTGTGCATACTTGGCGAGGCGTCAACTATCGGGTGCGGCTGGCGACGCACGGGGACGAGCCAGCTCTACTGGATTTGATTGCTCGTTCCATCCGCGAACTTGGTGCCAACGACTACACGCCGGAACAGATCGAAGCCGCGCTGACCGGGGCGTTCGGGATCGACACCTCCTTGATCCGCGACGGGACTTACTTCGTCGTGGTCACCGAGCGCGCCGAGATCGTCGGCTGCGGAGGATGGAGTAGGCGCAGGACACTGTTCGGAAGCGACGCTCGTGTGGATCGCGACGAGGCGTGGCTCGATCCACGGTCCGACCCGGCAAAGGTCCGCGCGTTCTTCATCCACCCGGACCATGCACGGCGAGGGTTGGGCCGATTGATCTTGGAGCATAGCGAGGCTGAGGCCATACGCGCTGGCTTCGCCGAATTCGAGTTGATGGCGACGTTGCCAGGGAAACGGCTCTACGAGAGATGTGGGTACGTTCCGGGATCACCGATCCAGCATTCCTTGCCTGGTGGAATGCTCATCACATTCGTGCCGATGAGGAAGCAAGCCGCGTGATCGACGCGCGCACGCCGGGGGAATTTGATTCCGGGCTGGACGCGGATGAGCGGCCCGCAAATGTCAGGCGAAGAAGGTGTTCATGCAGTGGCCACCGTCCCGCCTGCGTCCTGAAGCCTCAGTCCTCCATGTAGATTCCGTTGTGGCCGACGGAGTGGGCCGCGCTCGAGGTCGGAAAGTAGGTCAGCCCGTGGGGACCGGGATCCGTGCGGACCGATCGGATCACTTCGCCGGTCGTGGTGTCGATGACGGCCACGTCGCCGTGGTACCGGCCGGTGATCCAGAATTGCTTGCCGTCCGGCGAGAGCTGCCCCATGTCCGGGCTGCCGCCGATCTTCCACTCCTTGACCACTTTCCTCGACGCGACGTCGATGACCGAGATGGATCCGCCCAGACGGTTGCTCACGTAGAGCGACTTCCGATCGTGACTCATGAGGATGCCGTGGGTGCCCTTACCCGTGGGTATGAATGCGATCTGCTTCCACAGTTCCGGATCGATCACGTGGACGCCGTTCTTCTTCTGGTTCGCGACGTACATGAGATGGCTCCCGGGCACCCGCACGACATCGATCGGCAACCCGCCCACCTGCATCGTGGCCACCACTTCCAGCTTGGCGAGATCGACCTTCACGAGCCACCCTGAATACTCCGCGCTCGCCACGAGGTAGCTGCCATCGCGCGAGAAGGCCATGTGATCTACCCCCGGCTGCGGAATCGGCACGCTCTTCACCAGCGTCCAGGTCTTCGGATCGCGGAAATCGAGTCGCTTGTAGCGCTCCGCCACCACGATCGCGTACTTGCCGTCCGGGGTGAAGTAGAGGTTATAGGGATCGAGCACTGGGATCACGCCCACGATCTTCGCGGTCGATGGATCGATGACCGTTAGAGAATTGCCTTTCGTGTTGTTGACGTAGAGCCGGGTCAGGTCCCACGACGGGGTGACGTGATGGGGCTCCTTGCCGGTCGGATAGGTCGCGATGAGCTGAAAGGACTTCGGATCGATCACGTGCACGGTGTTCGCGATCGTGTTCGGCACGTAGACGCGCTCCGGATAATGGCCCAGCGGGCTCTTGCCGGCCTCGTGCGGGTTCGCCACGGCCGGCATCGTCACCGGGCCCGGCTCCGCCACGGGCGCGGGAACGGGTCCGGCATCGCGCCCATGCTGGTGCTCGTGGGTCCCCGTCTCGGCTGCCCTAGCCACTGCGCACAGGCCGAGGAGCGAAAGGACCAGGAATCCCCAACGCCCGATCTGGAATGCGTGTTTCATGGGACTTCTCCCCTGCGATATTGCACTCCGCTCGGCCCGCCTGCGGCCGGGCGCATTGCGACAGGCATTGTCTGCTCCCGGGGCGATGGTACACGTGCCGCGCCGACTATTGCCCGGAGCTCCGTATCGACAGTCGCGGCAAGCGACGATGTGGGGCTAACCGCGCCGCCTCCACGATTCGAGTTGCCGAGGGCCGCGAGTAGTATCCCACCCGAGGGGCGTCTCGTCCCACTTTCCTTCGCTCTGCGGCGGCATGACGACGAGATCCGACGCTCTTGGCGCCGCCGGTCCGTGTATGGGTCATGGACAGGGCCTGCAGGGGCATCGTGGGCCAGCGCGACATGGGCGCGAATGTCCGGTCCCGGCATCTTTCCGCGCGCTGCTCGAGGGACCGGTCTTGGCCGGACTGCGACCTTCAAGTCTGAACGCGAACGGTTTGATCGTCGAAGGTCGCCGTACGACCCGGAGCGGTCGGCTAAGCTCCTCGGAACCGGTCATAGAAACAGATTTGAGCGGACATTGAAGGTACGGCAACAGTGCGCTTCCTAAACACGCACCGCGAGTTGGCGTGGGTCCGCCGTCCGCACGAATGGTCCCGGGGTGTCGCCGTGCGTCACTTACCACACGACAGCGACGTAGCCCATTCCTGCGTCTTACGTCTTCCACACCTTTGCCGTTTCGGCAACAAAAGCGGCGTAGTTTCGCGGCGGGTGGCCGAGCAGCTTGGTTTGCACCTTGATGTCCGAGGCCGTGGCCTTCAACCCTTGCTTCTGGAAGAAGTCGTACATCAAGCGGAAGTCAAAGACCATCCACGGAGGCAGGTACTGCAACGACTGTTGCTCCCACACGTCGAGGTCGTCGCCACCGTAGGCGACGGGTTTGCCGAGCGCACGAGTCCAGAACGCGGCGGTCGCCGACCCGGTGAGCGCGTCGGGGCCGACAAGATTGTAGGTCTGGCCTTGGTGTCCGTCCGTCGTCAACGCGATGGCCGCGGCCTCGGCAATATCGCGCACGTCCACGCGTGAGATCCCCACTTCGCCCATCGGTTGGGGGTACAGCGCATATTGCAGAAGTGCGTCCTTGTACCAGTAATCGTTCTGGAAGAAGTTGTTGGGACGCAAAATGGTGTACGGGATTCGGGATTGCAGGAGCGCGATCTCGACGGGGATCTTTGCGCCGAAATGGGGAAGATGTGGCGCTGCGCCCAAATTGTGGATCGACATGTAGACGAAGCGTCCGACGCCCGCTAGGCGCGCGCCGTTCACGGCCATCAACCCCTCGTGCGCTTCGGTGGTGCTGACGGCGTTCAGCATGAATACCCCGTCGATGCCCGCAAACGCGGAGCGCACCGTGCTCGGCGAGAGCAGGTCGCCAACAACCGCGTCGGCGCCTGCGGGTAGCCCTTTCAACCTCTCGGGGCTGCGCGTGAGAACGTGAACACTAACGCCGCGCGCGAGCAACTCGCGGACGACTTGCGACCCGACCGTTCCCGTACCGCCGATGACCAGAGCCTTCATAGCGCATCTCCTTGTTTCAGTTTTCGCAGTTGGACCGCTGTAGATCGTACAGCTGTCGTTCCGCGCCGGGGCATGGGCGGCCGTGCCCGACCCACTCCAGCCATTGAGAAGCACGAAGACCGGACGCCCAACGTTTGCGATAACCGGCGCACAAACAGCGGCGCTTCGCTTGCCGTTTGTGCGTCCGGTTCATCGCGGGGTTCGGCGTCATGATCCAGACGGCAGTATTCTCGGGAGACCGAACATGACTCGACCAGCGCGCGGCAAGGATCTTTGCTTCCACCCCACCCCTCAGGCCGAATGATGCCAAACGCATGCTCTGGCAGGAGCGACGCCAGCGGGCGTTCCTATTGGCCGGAGATCACGTTATGCGCCGGACTGACCACGGGCTGCCCAGCGTCGATGCCAACGGACTTCAAGATCGGCATTAACGTCTGACCATGTCGCTCGAAGGACTGCTGGGAATCCCATACTTCAACTACCTTGAGAGCCCCGCCGGAGTCATAAAAGCAATGATATAGACGTCCGAGTGGCCTGCCTTCTCCAGCTTGCTCGAGGCGACGAATTGCATCGTCGTATTTCGACTTGTCCAATCCGCTCGGTGAGAAATGCACGATGATCGCCATGTGTCATGCTCCTTTCGTTGGTTCAGACTGCTAAAGAATCAATCCGGCGCAGCCTTGCGGCGGAGATCGAGTGCAAGGAATTGATCGATGTGAAATGGATCACTCGTCACCCGCTGTCTCCTCGATGTCGTCCGCGTCAAATACTACAGCCTGCGCACCGAGCACGTTTACCTCGACTGGATTAAACGCTTCATCCATTTCCAAGGCAAGCGGCACCCGCCCGAGGTCGACGCCTACCCATGGCACCTAGGCCGAATGTTTGATTGATCGCTCGTGGCCGACCGGCACCAACCTATGTTCGCAATGGAGCGCAATGCGCTATGTCCGCAGGTGGCCGGACGCGGCCGGTCGAGGGAAGTACGAGTTCGATGCGCTCGATGATCGTCAGGTCGATGTCTTGGCGCGTCGGTTACTTCTTCCCGTAGACCTTCTTCGCGACCGCGCCGGCCACATCATCTTCGACGACCGGCACGACCTCCAGTTCCAGAAGGTCGGCCCACTCGGCGTTAATCTCCGCGAGCGCGGCCTCGGAACCTTCGACGAGGTGGAAACCTCTGCTTGAACCGGCCGTATGCCATCGACCGATAGTCTTCAGGCCCTTCGGTGCCGGCGCGCCGGTCATGAGGAATCGCTTGAGCGCCGTTGTGTAATGCGCCGGCGGGATCTTCCACATGATCATGAACTTCATCGACATCTCCTCGGGTTGCCGTTTCTTTGTCGATCGGTTCGGCGAACCGTGACCGTCGGATGATAACTCGGTCACACACCAAGGCATCGAATCCTACCGGCAAAGAAAGTTGCAGGTGATGGCCGCTTTCGGGTTATTTGGGCCGCGACCCCGACCGTCCGCAGGTGGCCGGTCAGCGACCTTCAAGTCTGAACGCGAGCGGTTTGAGCGTCGACGGGCGCAGTTCGACCCGAACCAGTCATCGCGGTCTCCAAGAAGCAGACGCCCAACGTAGAAATAGCCGGCCTGCGCGGCCTTTCGCGCAGGACCGGATGATTGATGGGCTAGGCATGGCTCCAAGATCTCCGGAGAAAGGGGCGTGAAACATGCCGATAGATGGCAGGACCGTGGCTGCCCGAGCGATCAAGCCGCCGGCCGCACGACCCAGTTGCCTTTCGCTTTGGAGACACGCCCGACCATCCGCCTACATCTCATTTGACTTCCCCTATTACGTTCTGATTCTTCAATGGACGCAGGATTGGTTCGCACGCATCGCCTTTGTACGTTTCCATTCGGGCCTGGGCTGATATCGGATTTACAGGATAGAAACAAACTGCCTCGCCTTCTTTTACTTCAATGGACGACGTAGCCTCACCCCCGCCAGCTACACGTTTGTTTCCATAGACAGTGTAAGTTCCCGGACGCACTCCAATTACAGAATAGGTGCCCTTGGGCTGACTGAAAGAACTGTTATTGATTTTCCAATCGGTATCGCCTGAGCCCAAGTAAGATGCAGTTTCCCAACCAACAGCAATCAAGTAGGTTCCGCCATCTCTTGGAACAAGTTGTTTACCAGCGTTTGCCGTTCGGGCATCTTCCATTCTTGTTGATGTAGCAACCGCGGATATGACACTACATCCAGTTAGTTGCAACGCACTCATTACGATTCCGAGCAAAGCAATTGTCTTGTTCATTTCTCGCTCCTTATGAAATATGCAAACGCTCTTGTGGGTGATTCCCAATTGCGCCTGCGACTTCATCTGCGTCAAACTCTTCAGCTCACGCACCGAGCATGCTCGCCTCGACTGAATTAGGCGCTTCATCCATTTCCGTGGCAAGCGGCACCCGCCCGCGGTCGAGGCCCCGCTATGGCACCTAGGCCGAGTGTTTGATTGCCCGATCGTGGCCGACAGGTACCAACCTATGTCTGCAATGGAGCGCAATGCGCTATGTCCGCAGGTGGCCGGTCAGCGACCTTCGAGTCCGAACGCGAGCGGCTTGATCATCGACGGGCGCAGAACGACCCCCAGCTGGCGGCCGA
>Ga0315297_10002717_pt1 | contig 11214 bp, 10 predicted proteins | sample YL17G15_0_MG_FD_203628 | JGI IMG/M metagenome (GOLD analysis project Ga0315297, IMG submission 203628) | Sediment microbial communities from Yellowstone Lake, YNP, Wyoming, USA - YL17G15_0 | ecosystem: Environmental > Aquatic > Freshwater > Lake > Sediment | place: USA: Wyoming | collected...
CCAGAGTCAAATGGCCATCGTGCCACCAACCTAATGTGGGACCGCCTTCAAAAGGATTGATGCCTGTTTGAATTGGAGGTGCGTAACCGGTAAGCCATGCAATGGTTGCCGGATTAGAAAACAGGACTGCAGTTAGTTTCTTATCCTTGAAAGAATCCCTAAGTCCAACCACGGCTACAGAATTCATGGTGCCCTCCGTTTTAGGATGAGCGAATGATGTATTTGTGGAAACGATTACCGATTTTTGGTAATCATATCATATTCCAATGGCAGATGTCAACAAACTCACGACGTGACTGTCCCATTTCTGGTTGATTTTTGGCTTCTTTTCCACATATGGCAGTCGAGATGCAAATCAAGCTGATTCGCTTCCCTATATTAGCCAGTGCAGGGTTTGCAAGTCGCCAGCCGATTTTGGGACAAACACATTCACTTCTATATTGACTAGTGAACTTGTCTATGGTATTCTCGTATATGCAAACGTTAACACAAATTTCCTAACATTCACTACTGGAGCCCCTATGAACGGACCAAATATCCACGCTGTACATCGCGATTGGGATCGCGAGTTTCCTGTTATGGAACGTGCGGAGGGTATCTACCTCTACGATCAGGATGGGCGAAAATATATTGATGGTTCAGGCGGATCATCTGTGGTTACTTCAATTGGACACGGGGTAAAGGAAATAGCCCAGGTGATGTATGAGCAGGCGCAAAAATTCTCCTTTTATCCAGCGCATGCCTTCACCAATGAGAAATTCCTGGAACTCTCCGACCTGATGGTCAGTTTGGCTCCCGGCGAATTAAGGGAAAAAAGCCGCGTGTGGGTTACCTGTACAGGCACCGATGCCACCGATGATGCTGTTCGTCTCGCCCGTCAATACTGGGTCGAGAGCGGCAAGCCATCGAAATATCAGGTTATCACACGCTGGCAGGCATTTCATGGAAACACGATTTCTGTTGCCGGGTATTCCGGCATCACTGGACGCCGCAGTATTTTCCAGCCAATGTTTATCGACTCGCCCCATATCCAGCCAGCCTTCTGTTATCGCTGTGCATTTGAACAAACTTATCCTGAATGCAAACTGTTATGCGCGCGGGCTCTGGAAACGGCAATCCGTCAACAGGGAGCGGATAATGTGGCGGCGTTCATTGCCGAACCGGTGGTTGGCGCGGCGATAGGATGCTATCCTGCTCCTTCGGGATATTTCCAAACTATCCGTGAGATCTGCGACCGTTATGATGTGCTGTTCATCTCCGACGAGGTGATGACCGGCTGGGCGCGCACCGGAAAAATGTGGGGGATTGAACACTGGGAGGTTACCCCCGACATTATCGCCACCGCCAAAGGTATGACCGCCGGATACACTCCCTTATCGGCCATTATTGCCCGCGATCAAATCTGGGCAACATTGGAAAAGAATCACTCTCCTTTCAAGGCAGGTCATACCTTGAACGCGAATGCAGTCTCCTGTGCAGGGGCCATTGCGGTGATCAACTATATTCTTGAGCATAATCTTGTTGAAAATTCACGCCAGCGTGGGTTACAGGCTCTTATAGGCCTTGGCTGGTTGATGGAAAAACATCCCATAGTTGGCGATGTTCGCGGCAAGGGATTGATGTTCGGCTTTGAACTGGTCAAGGACCAGGCCACCAAACGACCATTTGAATCAAAACAACATGTCAGTAGATTATTCGAAATCGCTGCTGCAAAGCGCGGACTGGTGACTTATCCATGCACCGGCAGCATTGACGGTGTACTGGGTGACATGGTACTTCTTGCACCTCCGCTGGTAATTGATGAATCTCAAATCAATGATGTTTTGAATATCATTGACGCATCTCTCGGTGATGTTGAAAAACAATTGAAAGTTTGATGAGATGCTATTGTCTCTTGTAATCCAAACGCCCGAAGTACCTACCAGGGTTCCAGTCGCCCTGCTAGACGGCAACCTGGAAAGGAATCTTGCCAAGGTATCCCGCATGGGTTATGACGGCGTTGAATTAATGACAATCGATCCCGCCGGATTGGATAGGATTTCTATAAAAAATAACCTGACACAACATCACCTCCAAGTATCCGCAATCGCCAGCGGGGGAATGGCGTTTGCCGCCAAACTCACCTTGTTGAATCCTGATCCTGCTGTGGCGTCATTGGCACAGCAACGGCTGGACGATATGATCGATCTGGCATCCGACCTTGGCGCTCCGGTTGTTACAGTGGGAAGCTTTCGCGGACGGGCTATGGAGGATAAGAGTCGATCCCTGCAAGTACTGGCGGATATTTTGCGCAATGCTGCTGAACGTGCTGTCAAACGCGGTGTTCGCATTGCTTTGGAGCCTCTCAATCGCTACGAAGCCGATCTGCTCAATACAGCCGCCCAGACACTTGAGTTCCTTCACGACGTGAACCATCCAGCAGCCGGCATTTTGTTGGACACATTTCACGTCAACATAGAAGAATCATCGTGGACGGAACCATACCGTCAGGTGATGAATGCCCAAAAATTATTCTATGTTCACCTTGGCGATAACAACCGCTGGTCCCCCGGTAAAGGTTTGATCGACTTTCCAGCAATACTTCGCACGCTGAAGGAAGGCGGTTATGACGGCTGGCTATCTGCGGAATTATTGCCTCTTCCCAATCCCGGAATTGCAGTAAGCAATACAGTAAATACCATGCGCAAATGGATGGGAGGTGCATCATGAAACTTAGTTGTCTGCCAGTTTCTTTTTTTTCCGAAATCATTGACGGCAGGATGAGCGTTGGTGAATGGGCTAAAATGGGTTCTGCGCTTGGATTGGACGCCATTGATTTGAGTATCTTGTTTGTTCCCGATCGCTCAGAAACGGGTTTGGCAATCCTGCGAGAACAAATCGAATCAGTCGGTATGAACGTGGCGATGATTACCAGTTATCCAGATTTCACCCACCCTGAGGCCTCTCAACGTCTAAAGGAATTGGAGTTGGGAGTTCAAGTAGTTGAAGTTGGGCGCAGACTTGGCGCAAAAATGGTGCGCGTTACCGCAGGACAGGCTCACCCTCAAACTGGCAGGGAGGAAGGAATTGGCTGGGCTGTGGAAGGTTTATCCCGCCTGACAGAACGCGTAAAAGATTCGGGCGTTCAACTGGTTTATGAAAATCATGCAAAGCCGGGAGCATGGCAATACACCGATTTCTCCCAACCCCCGCCAATATTTCTTGAAATCGCTCGCCAAACTGCTGGTACCAACCTGGGCATCAACTTCGATACCGGTAATGCCGCCACCTTTGCGGAGGATCCGCTTGCGCTGCTGGAATCAGTGATCAGCCGGGTGATCAGCATTCACGCCTCCGACAGTTCCACGCGCGGCGCTTTAAACCATACTTTGCTTGGTACAGGGATTACGCCTTATCGGGAACTGTTCGCTTGCTTAAAGCGGCATGGTTGGAATAATTGGGTCTGTATGGAGGAGGCAGCGAACCTTGGGAGAACAGGGGTTGAACAGGCGGCAGCCTTCATCCGCAAGACATGGGAAACGGCATAATTCCATCAATTCAAAATGCAAGTTTATCTTGATCGAAATGGAGTAAAAATAAATGGCGCAAAATAAATCCGAATCAATCCCTGATCTGGGGCGGGATATCCTGCTCGAGATGTATCGTCGGATGCTGACCATCCGCGTCTTTGAAGAGACCGTTTTCGAAGTTTACCGAAAAGGCTGGATGCCGGGTTTGGCGCATCTTTCCGACGGTCAGGAAGCAACCGCGGTCGGTGTTGGGATGGCGCTCCGCCCGGACGATACTATCACCAGCACCCATCGCGGACACGGTCACATCATTGCCAAGGGCGGACAGGTGGAGCCAATGATGGCGGAAGTGATGGGCAAGGTGACAGGATATTGCCGCGGTAAAGGCGGCGAAATGCACATCGCCGATGTCTCCCTGGGCATTCTTGGTGCAAATGGAATTGTGGGCGGAGGCTTGGGAATTGCCGCGGGTAGTGCATTTACCGCAAAGCGGGAAGGCAAAGGAAGAGTCAGCGTTGCATTCTTTGGCGATGGCGCCATCAACCAGGGCATCTGGTATGAGACAGCAAACATCGCCGTTTTATGGAAGTTGCCATTGATCTATGTCTGCGAAAATAATCAATACACACAATTCACGCATTGGAAAAAACTGGTCTCGGGCGAGGGACTCGCAGCGCGTGCCCGTGCCATGGGCATGAAAGGCGTGGAAGTTGATGGAAATGATGTGCTGGCAGTTTATCAAGCCGCGTGTGAACTGGTGGAATCATCACGGAAAGGCGAAGGTCCGGCGACTTTGGTGTGCCACACGATTCGTTATGGCGGTCACCATGTGGGCGAACCGGGAACAGGCTACCGCTCGAAAGAAGAAATGGATGAATGGAAAAAACGTGACCCCATCCTGCTTTTTGAAAAGAAATTGTTTGATCAAGAAGTACTGACTCCACAGGATGTTGAAACCATGCACGATGAGGTGGATAAACGTCTCCAGTCCTCCGTTGAAGTGGCAAGGCAGGACCCATTCCCCGATGTGAAAGAGGTAACTGAACATGTCTACGCGTGAACTGACTTTTGCACAAGCCATCCGAGAGGCATTGGATGAAGAAATGGCGCGTGATGAACGCATATTTATCTTGGGCGAGGATGTAGGCGCGTGGGGCGGTGTATTCCGCACCACCGAATCACTTTTCCAAAAATATGGGGGCGAACGCGTCATTGACACGCCTCTGAGCGAAGAAGGATTTGTCGGTTTAGCGGTTGGCGCCGCCATGACAGGCATGCACCCCGTTCCGGAGATCATGTTCGGCGACTTCATCACACTCGCCATGGATCAAATCGTCAATCAGGCCGCCAAGATGCGATATATGACCGGCGGTCAGGTTCAGGTCCCTATTACGATTCGCGCGACGATGGGCGGCGGTCGCTCATCGGGTGCGCAGCATTCCCAAAGCTGGCACGCCTGGTTTGCCCATGTCCCCGGCTTGAAGGTCGTTCTTCCTTCAACGCCTTATGACGCAAAAGGGTTGCTAAAGACAGCACTGCGCGAACCAAACCCGGTCTTGTTTTTTGAAGATAAGGTAATGTACCACAAGATCAAGGGGCCTGTCCCCGAAGAAGAATACTTGATCCCATTTGGTAAAGCGGATATAAAGCGCGAAGGCACGGATGTTACCCTGGTCGCGCTATCGCGCATGATCCACCCGACACTGGCCGCGGCAGAACGATTGGCCGCCGAAGGAATTAATGCCGAGGTGATCGATCCCCGCACACTCACTCCTTTGGATGAAGAGACGTTGATCAAATCGGTGGCGAAAACCGGCGGAGCAGTGATCGTGGATGAAGGCTACACTCACTTTGGCGCGACCGCTGAACTCGCGTCTGTGATCGCGTATGGAGCGTTCGATTATCTGGATGCGCCCATTGAACGATTAGGCGCAATGGATGTACCCATTCCATTCAGCCCTGTACTTGAGTTTGCTACCATTCCTGATGAAGACAAAATCATTGCCGCAGCGCATCGCATCGTAGAAGGAAGGAGACGCTGATGGCCAGTGAAATCTTGATGCCCCGCATGGGGCTAACAATGGAGACAGGCAGAATTGTCAGCTGGCTCAAGCAGGAAGGTCAAACGGTAAAAGCCGGCGAACCTCTATTGGAAATAGAGACAGATAAAGCCACAGTAGAGATCGAGTCCCTCGAAAGCGGAATGCTTGGCAAAATCGTCGCAGGCTTTGGTGAGGAAATACCTGTAGGCGGTGTGATTGGCTACCTCCTAAAAGATGGGGAAACGCTGGCTAAGGATATGCGGGGCGCTATACCAGCAACGACCGGCAATTTGCCAGTTTCCAATGTTTCCGATACATCTGCTGAAACTCAAGCTAACCCGGCATTTGTAACCACGAAAGTAAAAGCCAGCCCTGCGGCACTTCATCTGGCACAACAGTTGGGAGTGAGTCTTGCACAAGTAAATGGGAGTGGACCCAACGGGCGCATCGTGGCCTGGAATGTTACCGAAGCCGCTCAATCGGCGGCTAAAACTCATCAACCGGATTCGGGACGCATCTCGCCCCTAGCACGACGCGTCGCTGCGGATTTGGGGGTTAATCTAACTCTCGTGAAAGGGAGTGGCCTCAGAGGAGTTGTCACGCGCAGGGATGTCGAACTTGCTGGACAAACGCCGGGACGGGTATCCGCTGTCGAAACGGCTGCAGGTGACTCGACCAAGATTGAACCGTTCACCCGCATCCAGCGCGTGATGGCCGAACGGATGATGCAAAGTTTTAGCACGGCTCCACATTTTTATCTTCACGTGGAAGTAGATGCAAGACAGATGGTTGCTTTGCGCGGACAGCTTTTACCTCGTTTGGAAAAGCGCGATAGTGTTCATCTTACCTTCACTGATTTGCTGATCTATTTCTGCGCGCGCACATTGCCCAAGCACTCACTGGTGATGGCGCAGTGGACGACCGAGGGTTTGAAAAGATTCAGCCGTGTTCATATTGGAATTGCAGTGGAAACAGAAAATGGCCTGATAGTGCCTGTACTTCGCGATGCTGACAAACTTGGTCTTGTTGAAATTGCTCGGCAACGAGTTGATCTTGCTGAGCGCGCCCGCCAGAGCAAATTATTGCCAAACGAATTTGAGGAAGGCGTTTTTACGATTACCAATCTGGGGATGTATCATATCGACTCGTTCGATGCCATTCTTAATCCACCCCAGGCGGCTATCCTGGCCGTTGGACAGATCAAGGAGCGGGCGCTGGTGGAAAACGGACAGTTGGTGCCCGCCGCAATGGTCAACCTGAGCCTCTCGGTGGATCATCGCGTTTTGGATGGAGCACGCGGGGCGCGCTTCCTGAATGAATTGGTTGAGATGATCGAAACACCTGGTTTATCAATGGCATAAAAGGATTTCAAAATGACTCAAAAACTGGCTTTCATTCATACAGTTCCATCGCTGGTTGGATTATTCAACGACCTTTCAAAGGAGCTGTTACCCGATGTGGAGGTCTTTCACATTGCGGACGAAATGCTGCTGAAAGTGGTATTGGCGCAAGGCGGTCTCTCGCCATTCATTTTTCAGCGCGTCTCCGACCATGTTGTTGCGGCTGAACGCGCAGGCGCGACCGCAGTCCAATGTACCTGCTCATCCATTTCGCCTTGTGTGGACGCTTCGCGCCCGCTGGTTGGCATCCCTGTGTTGAAAATTGATGAGCCGATGGTCAACAAGGCTCTTAACACAGGTTTGCACATTGGCATCGCTGCCACTGCTCCGACTACCCTCAAGCCGACCACTGAATTGGTGTATACCCGCGCTGCTTTAATGGGCAAATCTGTGCAAGTTGAATCAGTTCTGTGCGAAGGCGCGTATAGCGCACTGTTCTCTGGCGATGCGCAAAAGCATGATCAAATTGTTGCAAAAGTATTACGCGATCTGATGACGCGCAATGATGTGATCATCCTTGCCCAGGCATCAATGGCGCGCGTTGCACAAACAATCCCGAACGAGGAACAGCGTGTCCCCATCCTTTCCAGCCCGCGGTTGGCGATGGAGTTTGTGAAAACAGTCCTATCGCCCGCACAATATCCCTAGTGGTCTTGGGCATAAATAGCTCGGCAGTTATATAGCCAGGGCTTTACCCTGGTAAGTCCACTTGAATGGTTTTGCCATTGTGTCGCTGCTGGCTCAGCTCCAACTCGGCGGCGAATGTGATTGGCAAAGTCAGCTTCGTTGCGTGTCTTGCCACATGAATTGGCCGCTAACTGTCCCGTGACGACATCGAAGTTGAACATAAACGACATCATCTATCAACACTGGTACTTCGCTTTGCATGCTCGGGATCAGGTGGCCATACATATCCAGAGCGATCGAATCCTTGGCATGCCCCAGCCACCTGGACATCGTAATTACAAATGTGCCTTGGTTTAGCAAGAGCGAAGCGGCTGAAGGGAAGCCAAGCATCTTGAAGCAGCTCTTTTTGGCCCACAGCAGATTCCGGGGATGAATGAGTGCGCCGATACTGGTTTTGAAAAACAGCCCCAACCCTTGGTTAGTGATCTTCGATAGTTTATCGTATATAATCAGGTGGAGAAAGTAATCAATATACTCGTACAGTCTTTCCTGCCTGACCATGACAAAAACGCATCCGCCCCTTCTGGTTCAGATCAAATCGCTTGCGGTCTATCTAGCAAAAATCTTAGCCTTGGCAATTATTTACCACTTAGCAGCCAGGGTGGGTTTAAAGATGGCATATGTGCAAGCCAACACTTCGCCGGTTTGGCCGCCGACGGGTATAGGCCTGGCCGCATTGCTCATTTTCGGGTATAGGCTATGGCCCGGGATCAGCCTGGGGGTGCTAATTGGATCTCTGCTGACCGGAGCCCCCTTTTCCCTGGCTTTGGGAATAACGATTGGGAATACGCTGGAAGCGTTGGTGGCGGTATACTTCCTTAAAAAGTTTGTCGGCATTCACAACGAGATAGACCGTATTCAGGATGTCGTCGGTTTGGTTTTAGTCTCACTCCTGTGTACAACAATCGGGGCCAGCATTGGCACCCTCACCTTGATGCTCACCGGGAACGGTGCCTGGCAGAACTTTTGGGCAATCTGGGTTACCTGGTGGATCGGAGACCTCCTTGGAGCTCTGGTCGTTGCACCGGTGCTGCTGACATGGGTGCCACTGCCATCTGCTCGTTTACATAAGAGCGTATACATTGAAGCCGGCATACAATTAATACTAATAGCAGTCGTTACCTGGTTCGTATTCAGCAGTCTACCGCTCAGTGGGGTATTTCATCAGGCGATGATCTATGTCATCTTCCCATTTGTGATCTGGGCGGCATTGCGCTTCGGGCAACGCGGTGCAACCATCTCCATATTTCTCGTTTCCGGGATCGCCATCTGGGGAACATCACAGGGCATGGGCCCATTCTCACTTGAGTCCAAGAACGATAGCCTGGTCCTTCTGCAAACCTTCATGGCGATCGTGGCTTTAACCTCCCTCATCCTGGCGGCAGCAACCATTGAACGCCGGAAGGCGACCGACGCGCTCCGGCAACGGGTGGAAGACCTTGCCACCTTGAATGATTCCTCTAAGACCTTCCTGGACAGCTTCGAGATTACCAGTATTTTTAAGAGCATTTGCCAGCTGGCTGTCACTCGTCTGGGACTGGATGTTGCCTGGATCGAGACCGGGGAGGAGGCCAGTACCATTCCGACAACAGTCTATGGGATCGCTCCAGGTCTAATCCTCGGTCTGAAGGCGCAGTGGCAGGACAATGATCCACTGCAGGATGCGCCCCATCCGATTGTGAAAACTTTGGATGGAAACCCCCCTTCGGCAAAGTTAGTTGAGGCTTCCTACCAATCCTATGCTCTTTTTCCACTCCTATTCAGCAACCGGCTGATCGGTACACTGCGCCTGCTCAGCAAACGAAAAGATTTCTTCACGGAGGATAATCAAGTGCTCATGCAATCCTACGCCAACCTGGCAGCCGTTGCGATCCAGAATTCTCTGCTCCTGGATGAGGTACGCAGGAACAACCGGCAATTGCACGGGCTTTCCCAGCGTCTGATGAAGGCGCAGGAGGAAGAGCGCCTGAACCTCTCCCGTGAGCTGCACGATGAATCCGGCCAGCTACTGACCGCGTTGACCGTCCAGCTCGGTCTCCTGGATCGCAGCGTGGACCAGCCGGGTGCAATCCGCCAGAGGATCGATGAATTAAAACGTACTACCAGCACGATTCAGAACAACTTGCACGAACTGGCGGTCAATTTACGTCCTGCCAGCCTGGACCATCTTGGCCTGGTGACTACGCTGCGGCAATATATCGCTGAGTTCAACCGGCAGTACGATATCCCGGTCGATTTTGAAGCAGTTGGAATGGAAGGCAGACGTCTGGCCATCGAAATGGAAACAGCTTTGTTCCGTATCATCCAGGAATCCCTGACCAACATTATTCTTCACGCCCAGGCCACGCGGGTAGACGTCCTGCTTAGCCTGCACAACAAGCATGTGGTGACGATTGTCGAAGATGACGGGGTCGGCTTCCTGGATAGTTCTCCCAGTCTGGAGGACCATCTGGGGTTGTTCGGTATGCGGGAACGCATCGAAATGCTGGGAGGTACATTTACGATCGAGAGCTATCCCGGGAAAGGCACGACGGTAAAAGCTGAGGTGCCTTGCGATGACTAGAGTGATGATCGTCGACGATCACGCCATCGTGCGGGCGGGCTTGCGCGCCCTGCTCTTTGAAGAGGCCGCTTTCGATCTCGTCGGGGAAGCAGCCGGGGGGTATGAGGCCCTAGAACTGGTCGAAAAGACCAAACCAGATGTGTTGATCCTCGACCTCAGCATGCCCGATCTAGACGGTATTTCTGTCACCCGTAAGATCAAACCCAATTTTCCGGATCTAAAAATTCTCATTTTGACCCTGCACGAAGATGAAGCGTTATTGAAAGAAGCGATCAAAGCCGGGGCGGCGGGCTATATCCTTAAACGTGCCGCTGAGGCGGAGCTGATCTCTGCAATCCGCACAATCCTGCGCGGCGATCTTTATGTAGATCCATCCATGGTTCGGGGTTTGCTCGAGGAATCCCGGCAGGTACAGGTAAAACAGAGCGATCAAACCGAATCCCTGACGCCGCGTGAAACGGAGATCCTCAGGTTGATCGTTGAAGGCTACACCAACCGGCAAATCGGACAGGAGTTAAATATCAGTATTCGTACGGTGGAAGGCCACCGGGCAAATATTTCAGACAAGCTGGGTCTGCACAGCCGGGTTGAGCTGGTGCGTTATGCTCGCAAGAGCGGTTTGATTGTATAACCTAAGGTCGCCGAATCTCTACGCCCCCGTATTTTCTACGCGGGCGTTTTACGTATTTATTACTTCCCTCCCTATTCATAAAAATACTCGTTTAATACGCTTACGAAAATACCTGCATGGTTATATGATTAGAAAATGAATAACTATCTATAAAGTGCTGTATTGAGATAATGATGATAGGAGGATAACCATGGAAGAACTTGAACTTTCACTCCTGGCACATGGCTCGGACGCTGCTGGGGTGCTACGCCCATGGTTGGACCGGTTTGGAGTTGAAAACCGGGTTCACGTCGAAGCCAATGTATTAGAATGGGAAGAGGCCTGGCCTGAGCTGGTCAAGGTTGCTTTATACGGTGACGGAGCGAACGTTTCCGAAATGGGT
>Ga0315297_10002718_pt1 | contig 11211 bp, 7 predicted proteins | sample YL17G15_0_MG_FD_203628 | JGI IMG/M metagenome (GOLD analysis project Ga0315297, IMG submission 203628) | Sediment microbial communities from Yellowstone Lake, YNP, Wyoming, USA - YL17G15_0 | ecosystem: Environmental > Aquatic > Freshwater > Lake > Sediment | place: USA: Wyoming | collected...
TGAGCCGGGATTTTAAAACCCCGGCGTTTTCCTGGATCAGCCTGACCACGCCGGTCCCGATCGTACCGAATCCGATCAGCCCGATTTTGACTTTACCCTTCGACATTATTTTTCATTATCCTTCCGATCCCGCGCACCGCCTGCCGGATCCGATGCTCGTTCTCGACCAAGGCAAACCGGACATAGCCCTCACCGTATTCCCCGAAACCGACCCCGGGGGCCACGGCCACTTTAGCTTCCTTGAGCAGGAGCTTGGTGAATTCCACCGACTTCAATTCCCGGAACGGCTCCGGAATTTCGGCCCAGACAAACATGGTTCCGAGCGGAGGCTTGATCTGCCAGCCCACTCGTCCCAGGCCCTGCACCAGGACGTCACGGCGCTGGCGGTAAACCTCGTTGGCTCCCTGGACCATTTCATCTCCCTCTTTCAGGGCTTTGATCGCCGCGATCTGGATGGGCGCGAAAACACCGTAGTCGATGTAACTCTTGATCCGGGTCAGGGCGTTGACCATATCGGGATTCCCCACGCAGAATCCCACCCTCCAGCCTGGCATCGAGTAACTCTTGGAGAGGGTGAAAAACTCGACCGCCAGCTCCTTGGCCCCGGGAACCTGGAGGATGCTCGGGGCCCGGTAGCCGTCGAAGCAAAGATCGGCGTAGCACAGGTCGTGGATCACCAGGATCTCGTTCTCCCGGGCGAAATCCACGATCCGGTGGAAAAAATTCAGATCCACCACCATGGTGGTGGGGTTATGGGGGAAGGAAATCACCAGGAGCTTCGGCTTGGGCCAGGAAAGTCGGGCCGCCTGCTGGAGTTCCTCAAAAAAATCCCGGTCACCCGTAAGAGGAATGGATCGGACGTCCGCACCGGCGATCACCGCGGAGTAATAATGGATCGGGTAGGTGGGATTGGGAACCAGGACCGCGTCCCCGGGGGAAAGAACGGCCAGGGCGATGTGGGTCAGGCCCTCCTTGGAACCGACGGTAACCACCGCTTCCTTGTCGGGATCGAGGTAAACGTCGAAATGTTTCCGGTACCATTCGCAGATCGCGGCCCGGAGATTGGGAATCCCCCGGGAGGCGGAATAGCGATGGTTCTTGGGGATGTCGGCCGCCTCCTTCAGCTTGTCGACCACGAACTGGGAGGTCGGGAGGTCGGGATTTCCCATCCCGAGGTCGATGATATCCTCCCCGTCCCTGCGGGCCTTGATCTTCAACCCGTCGATCACCCCCAGCACGTAAGGGGGCAGTCTCTTCATCCTCTCGAATTCCATTTTATTCCTCTTCTATTAATTTGGATGATTTTCACCAATTTTTCAACAAGTTCCATTCCCGGGCGTTTACGATTTACGGAAAAAAGGTCGCCCTTGCCTGGAAAGCAAGGGCGACCTGGCCAATCCTCATGCTGAATAAAACCGATCTGAAATCCGTTTATTAAGGAGCGATGATCCTACCCTCTTTCTTCAGCTGTAGAGTCCTGCTTCTTTTCTTGAACTTTTCACCCTTCGACTCCGCTCAGGGCTTGCAGGGCAAGCTTTTCACTAATTACGGAATCATATCCACATCCACCGGGGTACTCCTCTGGGTCGTGGTCCCATCACCTATCTGACCCCAGTAATTATTGCCCCAGCATTTCAACGCGTTCGAAGTGGTTCGGGCACAGCTGAAGAAAAAGCCCATAGAGATCTGGGCCACACCGCTGGAAAGACCGGTGGCGTTTACCGGGGTGTAGCTGTTGGCCGTGCCCCCATTCCCGAGTTCCCCGTCGGTGTTATAACCCCAGCACTTTACTGCTCCACCGGTAACGAGAGCGCAAGCGTGCGAAGATCCCGTGGAGATGCTGGACACGCCGGTGGTAAGACTGGTGACATTAACCGGGCTCTTGCTGCAGGGATCGCTCCCATTGCAGAATTCCGGGCCTGATGACGAGACCCCCAGGCAGCCGGAATCGTTGCTGCCCCAGCACTTGACTGCCCCGCTGACCACCGCGCAGGAATAATACCCGTTCGGACTGGAGGAAAGGGCCGTCACCCCGCTGACAATCCCGGTAACACTGACCGGATAAACGCTGTCGGTCGTGCTGTTATTTCCCAGCGAACCCCAGGTATTACGCCCCCAGCACTTGATGGTTCCCCCGCTGATCAACACGCAGGTAAATTCCAGGCCGGCGGAAACCGCCGTCACGGTACCCGTAAGACCCGAAACGTTAACCGGGGTCTGGCTGCAAGCGATGTTGTTGGTTCCATCATTACAGGTTTGTGGCCCGACCGAGCTTCCATTCCCGAGTTTTCCATACTCGTTGTTGCCCCAGCATTTGGCCCCTCCCGCGCTCATCACCGCGCAGACGTGGCTCATTCCCGCGGAAATATCCGTCACCCCGCTGGTCAGGCCGCTCACGTTGACCGGAACGGAGCTGTCCGTCGTGCTCCCGTTGCCAAGTTGGCCATAAAGATTGCTGCCCCAGCACTTCACCCCTCCTCCGGTGGTCAGGGCGCAGGTGGAGTAACCGCCGGATACCACCTTGGAAATCCCGCTGGAGAGCCCGGAGACATCCACCGGTGTCTGGCTGCAAGCCAAACTGGTCGTATCATAAGTACAGGTCTGGGGACCGGTGGTGCTTCCATTCCCAAGCTGTCCATTGCCATTGTCTCCCCAGCATTTAACCCCCCCGGTGCTGGTAACCGCGCAGGCATGGTAACCCCCGGCTCCCAGGGAACTGGCCGTCCAGGCGCTCCCTCCGGATGGGACGGTCACCTGCGCGACATTTGAATAATAAGTTGAGTAACCGTAAGAATTATAAGCATAAACCCGGTAATAATACGTTACCCCGGCCACGATCCCTATATTGTCGGTGTAACTGGTAGTGTCGGCCGGTACCGAACCCGATATCAGGGACCAGGTGGTTCCATCCGGGCTGTATTCCAATCCGAACCCGCTCTCGTTGTTCGAATTATCGGTCCAAGCCAGGTTTATCGCCGGGCCCGAGACCACGATGGCCGTCAGGTTAGTCGGCGAGGCCGGCGTGTCCGATCCCCCGCCGGAGGGATAATCCGAAGGGTTTTGCGGATCCGTACCGGCGATCACTTCGTCATAGTTCGTAAAACCGTCGGCGTCATCGTTAAAGTCTTTATCAAAATCGGTGGCGGCGTAGGTTATTTGAAGATTTATGTCGGCGCTCACATTCTTGGTTACCGTAACCTCGGCCACGATGGTTGGGTCGGACGGGGAACCGACAAAAAACGTGATGGTGAAGGTCCTGGCCCCTGCCGGAACCTCGGGGATAGTCACGGAAGCCGTAGTGCCGCTGATGGTCATGGCGAAGGTTCCGGACATCCCGGAAACCCTGATCTGGCCCTTAAGACCGGAGATGGATGTTTGCTGGGGGTCAAGCGGAATGGATACGGTCACGTCGGATTTACTCCCGGTTCCGCATCCCATCGCGCCAATAATCACGCAGATTACCAGAATTTGGGCCAAATGCCTGATCTTTTTTATCATTTCAGCCTCCATCATATATTTATTCTTAACCACTTTACGGAAGCGGACCGCTAATGGAAACCGTGGCCCCGCCTCCGCCGTTCGGGGTCGAGGTCGAGGTCGAGGTCAGCGAGTAAGCGAGATACCCTCCGCCGCCGGCGACGGCCACGGAAAGGAGCACGATCAGCACGACCAGGCCGGCCTTGCTTTTCTTCTTCTCGGGAGCAACCTGCGGGGCAGGCTCCGGCGCCGCCGCCGGCGGGGCCTTGGAAATTACCGCCGCCTGCGCCGCCACCATGTTCGCATCCACTGAAAGCGCGGCGCCGGGATCAACATTTACCCTCTGAACGAATTCCAGAAACCCCTGTTTCTGGACCCGGACTTCGTACGCGCCCGGTTTCAGGCCGGTAATCAGGTTGGGCGTAGTTCCCTGATCCTGCCCGTTGACCAGAATCCGGGCCTTTGAAGGCTGGGAAGTGATGGAGATTTTTCCCGGCTCCGGGGCCCTGGGTCTGGGAGGAGCGGGCTCGCGTTCGGCCACCGGAACCCCGGCCAGCTTGCTGGCCACCGTTACGATGGTATCCAGCAGCTGGTCCACCTCGCAGCTGGCGCAGCGATCGGAGGCCATCTGTTCAATCTCCCCGGTCTCCACGTTGGTCATCTGGACGGAAATGATGTAGGTCTGCCCCAGCTTGGTTAAATTCCCGGTGACCATTTTCTCCACGCCGAGCATCCGGCCGACCTGAACCGCGCACTCTTTCGAGGTACAATCCGAAAGCTGGAATCCCTGCTCTTTAAGCACCTTGTCCATGTTATTCCGATCTACTACCCGGAACCTGCCGGTATTGACCAGCTGTTCCCGGAGAAGATCCGAGAGGGTAACCTTGGCTTCCCCTGGTAGGCCCTTGGCTACTTCCAGGTCGAGAACCGCGATAAATTTGGGTTTTTCCGTCTGGGCGTAAAGTGGAGGATTGATTACGGTGACTAAAAAGAAAAACGCCGTCAGCAAAGCCATGGCCTTCCGAATCTCAACCATTATATATGCCTCCTCTCGCTTGAAGTCATTGGGCTTATATTATTACTGAATCATTATTACTGAATCATTATTACTGAATCATTGCAAAAATCAACCCAAAATTTTTTAGGATTATGCCTTCCGCCGTTCGTTTACGTTTCGAATTCAAGGAATTGGATTCGACAAATCCCGCCCCGGTTTTTAGCCGGCGGATAAAAATGAAGCCTTCCCCTCCCACATTTCTTTCAGCATCTCGCGGGTAATAAAATGTCCGGCCTGGGTCAGGTTAGGATCAACCTTGGCTAAGGCGAAAGCTTCTTTTCTGGCCATCAGCAAGATTTTAAAATCCCGGGGAAAATCCGCGAACTGCAGAACCGGGAAACCGGACTGCCTGGTCCCCATGATATCCCCCGGTCCCCGGATGTTCAAATCTTCTTCCGCGATTTTAAAACCGTCGTTGGTGCTCTCCATCACCTTGAGTCTCCGCTCCGCCCGGCTTTCCGGGGGCTCCGCCTCTGCTTCCCCGGGTAGAGTGGGGAAAAACCTCGGTTCTTTTTCCCCCGGTTCCGGCCGGGAAGGACCGGCCCCGGACACCAGGATACAGGTGGAAGGCGCGTCTCCCCGTCCCACCCGTCCACGCAGTTGGTGAAGCTGGGAAAGCCCAAAGCGCTCGGCATGCTCGACAATCATCAGGGTGGCTTCCGGAATATCAATCCCCACCTCGATCACGGTGGTGGCCACCAGTACCGAAATCCGGCCTTCCCGGAATTCCCGCATGATTTGATCCCGTTCCTCCCGCTTCATTCTCCCGTGCACCAGGCCGACGACATAACCGGGAAATCTTGATTTCAAATCTACCGACATCCGGGTCGCGTCGCGCAAATCCAGTTTCTCCGACTCCTCGATCAGGGGGTAAACCACGAAAACCTGGTTGCCCCGTCGCAATTCCTCGGCCATGGCCCGGTAGATTTCCGTTCGCTCCGGTTCAGAGTAAACCCTGGTCCCAACCGGTTTTCGGCCCGGGGGAAGCTCATCGATGATGGAAACATCCAGGTCACCGTAAATGGTCAGGGCCAGGGTCCGGGGAATGGGAGTGGCCGTCATGACCAGTAGATGCGGGACATACTTGGGAAGCGTGGCCCCGGTTTTCTCCCGGAGCCGGGCCCTTTGCCCCACCCCGAACCGATGCTGTTCGTCAATGATGACCAGGCCCAGCCGGGGAAAAATCAGGGGATCCTGGATCAGGGCATGGGTTCCAACCAACAGGTTCACCTCCCCGGCCGCGGTTTTTTTATAGGTCTCCTCCCGAACCTTCCGGCTCAATCCGCTGGTTAAAAATCCCACCCGGACCGGGAGTCCGGCGAAATAGCCAGAAAGGTTCCGATAATGCTGCTCGGCCAGGATTTCCGTGGGAGCCATCAAGGCCACCTGAAAATTCTCCTCGATGGCCTGCAGAGAGGCCCAGGCGGCCACCACGGTTTTTCCGCTCCCCACATCCCCCTGGAGCAGACGGTTCATCGGCCGCCCGGTCCGCAAATCCTCCTCAATCTCCCGGGTTACCTTTTCCTGGGCCCTGGTCAGGGTAAAGGGCAAAGACCTGACGAACTTTTCCCGGTAAAGATCGTTTCCCTTGATCCTGATCCCGGGTTCCCGGCTCGCCTGTTCCCTCCGCAAAGCCAACCCCAGTTCCAGCAGGAACAGTTCTTCAATAATCAGGCGCAGGTGATGGGGAGATTGCCGGCTCTGCAGGGATTCCAGGTCAACCTCCGGTTCGGGGAAATGCAGAGTTCGCACCGCTTCCCCGATCCCCATCAACCCCTGGCCCTCCGCGGTTTCCGCGGGCACGCCGCTGACCAGAAACTCGCTGAAATTCCGGGCGATCTCCCAGAAGATGGAACGGAGGGTCCGGGGATAAATTCCCTCCACCTCATGGTAAATGGGGACAATCCTCCCGAAATTCAGGTTGTCCGGTCCGGTCTCGGTCTCCCCGAACTCCGGGGGGTCAATCCGGGAAAAATTCAGTTTTCTTTCCGGGCGTATTTCCGGCAGGGAGACAATCTCGGTCTCGGGATGGACCAGTTCTATCTGCCCTCGGAAGACGCCCACTGTCCCGTAGAGAATAACCAGCGCCCCCGGCGGGAAACGCCGGCGGAGATATTGGCCGCGATAGTGAAACCACTTGGCCCGGAACACCGCCCCGGCCCGGTCCCGGAGCAGCACCTCGAAGATCCGGCGGGATCTTTTTCCGCGGGAAAACCGGGAATAGAGCGGCAATTCCCCCGCTTTCAAGACCTGCGCCATGACCGTTTCCTTCCGGCCGATCTCCAGTTCGCGCACCAGTTTCAAGCGGGATCGGTCTTCGTAACGGTAGGGAAGATAAAACAGCGCGTCTTTGACGGTTTTTATTCCCTTCTTTTCCAGGGCCTGGGCCCGCTTGGGGCCCACCCCTTTGATGAATTGGACCGGGGTGGAAAGCTTTTCCTGGGTCTTTTGGAAGTGGATCGCCTCGATCACAAACACGCCTAATGTGGGGTCATTCCCACGAAACCCGTCCTCGAAGTGTTTAATCGGGGAGCGGAAATTTCACCTCTTTTTGTCATCCCCGCGAAAGCGGGGATCCAGAAGAGGAAACTGGATTCCCCCGGATCAGGTCCGGGGCAAGCTTGGTCAAGCCCGGAATGACATGAAAAAGCGAAGTGACTTTCGATGCATTACTCTAGGCCAGATCCTTGGTGATCCGCCAGTGTCCCTGCCAGGCCTTCAATTTCGCCCGGGGACGGGCTTTTTCGTCTTCCTCCCACCGGACGGAGGAAGGCTCCGGATAATCGATCAGGATGTAGGAAAGGACCACGTTCCGGCCCAGGTTTTCCACGTCCAGGCTGATATTGTCGATCCAGGTCCCGATGTTCAGATATTCCTTGTTCTTCCAGAACTGGACGTGCCGGTACTGGTGGGTGTGTCCGAAGATCACGGTGTGATACCTGCTTCGCCGTAAAATTTCCCGGGCGGCCCCGTCGAGATCCGGTTGAACGGTGATCTGTTTCAGGACATTCCAGGTCATCCGGATCCGCGATTCCCTCCAGAACGGGTGAATGAAATTGAGGGTAACGAAGTAGTAGGCGATTTTCATCATGGTTCCGAGAGTGAACCCGAGATCGTTGAACAGCCCCCAGCGGATATAAGCGCCGAACGGACGAATCTTATCCACATAGGGGCGCTGCAGCTTGATCGGGTTCAGAACCTTCAGGACAAACAGCCCCCCCCAGGGAAGATTCAGGATCGGTTCGGACAGGCTCTTAGTCAGAAACATCCGCCGGGGATTGTACCAGTTCGAGGGATGATGCTGGTGCCCATGCTCCAATAGAAAGCCGTCGAAAGAACAAACGAAATCAACATATTGCGCCTTGGTCGCCAGGCGCTGGTCGAGTGCCCGCTTGACCCGGGGGTAATAAAAACCGCAATCGTGATTTCCAATGATGTAGCGGATCGAGTGATGCTCCCGGTTGACAAATTCCCGGAGGGCGTCGAAAAACCGGGGATGCCCGCGAAATACCGCCTCCAGGCGATTGAGCGCGACCCCTTCCGAAATAATCTCCGGGTTATCTTCCCCCGTTCCTTCCAGGAGGTTGGCAAAATCACCGTTGATAATCAGCTCGGCCTCGCTTCCCCGGTATTCCTTCGCGGAGTAATATTCCAGCAATTCGTTGAACTGTTCATCATGATTAAAATCTTCCAATGGGTTCCGGGAGCCGTCCTCGCGCCAGTAACCCCGGCCCAGATGCAGGTCACTGACTACCAGTTTAATTTTCCGAAGCATATGGTTAGTAGACCGATTCCCAATCAACATATCAACAAGATGGGTAGCCGCAACCTTCAGGTTGCGTCATTTTCGCAGGCTAAAGCCTGCGGCTACCGATTTGATTTATTGTTTTGCAACTTTCTCGCTAGATTTTTTTACCGGTAATCGTCGAATAACACTGGCGAACCGAGTTATGCCCGATATCCCCCCCGGCGCCTTCCCCCCCGACCGAATCACCCACCAGGAAAAGGTTGTCCAGACCGGGCACGGTTGATCCCGGTCGATCCTCCTGAATCTGGTCCACGCTTACCTCCGCCCCATCCACCACCGGAAGAAAAAGGGAACGGCGCCACTTGATCCGCTCCGGCAGAGCAGGGAAAAGCGAGAATATTTCCTTCTCGAGTTTGGCTTCGAAACCGCAGGCCGCTTCCTTGTCCTCGACCTGGAATTTTTCCAGCGGGTAAAACCAGGTTAAAATCTGGTGGTTCGGAGGGGCCAGCCGGGGCTCAAAATTCGAAGAGAAAAAACCGTAGGAAAGGGGCTCCCAGAGACACCAGAGATTCCTGCCTTCACTAATCGTTCCCGAAATTCCATAATCCAGAACGATTCCGGCGGTCGGACGGAAACCCCGGCATTTGGCCACGAACACGGGCGGGCATAATTTCTCATCCAGGATGTTGAACAACCCCTGGCAGGGAATTGAGGAGACCACCTTTTCCGCGGAAATATTCCCTTCCCGGGTCCTGACCCCGACGATCCGACCGCCTTGAACGACGATCGACTCCACGGGGGCCGCGGTTCGGACCTCCCCATTCTTGCCAATCCAATCCTGGAATAAACGGAAGATCGGCTGCCAGCCCCCGACGGGATAAGCCGCCCCCACTTCACTTTCCCCGACTTTCTTGAGATTCAGCAGAAGCTCCCCCACCGAAGACCTTTCCACGAAGGGATTAACGTTCAGGGTCGCGCTCGTGGCGGTAAATAGTCTCCGGATCCGCCGTCCCATGCCCTTTTCATCCATCCAGGCCTTGAGACTGACCCGCTTGAGCTCGTCCAGGCTAAGATCGCCCGCGAACATATTCATGGACTGGGAAGCCCCGCGGGCGGGAATCTCCAGCTGACTGCCATCGGCCACGAGATATGTGGATTCAACGTTATGGAATTCCAGGGGATGATCCAGGTCCGCGCAGATCCCGGCCAGAGCGCTTTCCCTCCCGAAGCGAACCAGGTGTATTCCATAATCTACCTGGAAGCCTTCACGCTCCTGGACCCAGGCCCGGCCTCCGATTTCCCGGGATTTCTCCAGGACCAGGACCCGGGCCCCGTCCTTCGAGAGCAGCGCCCCCAGGGCCAGGCCGTTGATCCCCGCCCCGATGACGATGAAGTCGTAATCCTTCATGGCTATTCCATTTTAAAGCTTGGGAGTGGGTAAACTCCAATTCCGGAAAATGGCCAGGAGCCGGACGATAAAAACGGTGAGGGCGGAAGCGACGAAGATCAGCGGGTTCGCCGCCCCGAATATAAAAAACAGGTAAAAAACCACCCCGCCGGCCACGCAGGCGGTGGCGTAAATTTCCTGGCGGAAGATCAGGGGCACCTCGTTGCTTAAAACATCCCGGATCACGCCCCCGGCCACCGCGGTGACCACCCCGAGAAGAATCGCCCCCAGGAAACTCACCCCGAGCGCCAGGGCCTTCGCGGTTCCGATTATCAGGAAAGTGGCTAAACCGACCGCGTCCAGGATCGCGATGATCCGGTCGACTTTAAATAATTTCTGGGAATAGAAAAATACTAGAACGGTGGCGGCCAGGGAAAGCAGAAGGTAAACCGGGCTTTTCAAAAAGGCGACCGGGGTGGACCCGATCATCATATCCCGGAGGATCCCGCCCCCGCAGGCGGTGGAAACGGCCAGGACGAAGATCCCCACGGGATCCATCCGGTGCCTGGCCCCCGCCAGGGCCCCGGAGATCGCGAACACCAGGGTTCCCAGGTAATCAAAAAAAATCAGGATCATAATGAACCAATTCCTATTTCCGTCATTCCCATCCCGCATCAGAGTGCGGGATAAACTTCAGTGGGAATCCAAGAAATCATCCTGGATTCCGCATCAAGTGCGGAATGACAAGAATAAGATCACCCTCTTACCAGACCATAAAAATTACAAATTATAGATATATCGAAACAAGTTGAAATTTTTTAACATCCACCAGTCCCCGATCCGTAAGTTTAAGCTCGGGAATAACCGGGAGAGCCAGGAAAGACAGGGTGCTGAAAGGCCGCGGGAGGGTCGAGCCCAAATCCCGGGCCGCCTGGTTCAGCTTTTTCATCCCCCGGATAATCTCGCCCACCCGGGCTTCGCTGAGAAGACCGGCCACCGGCAAAGGCAGGGAAGCCCGAATCTTTCCCCCCGCCGCTACGACATAACCACCCCCCTGCTTTTTCAGGGCCGAAACCGCCAGGGCCAGATCCCGGTCTTCCACCCCGACGGCGATCAGGTTGTGGGAATCATGGGCCACGGTTGAAGCCAGGGCTCCCCGCTTGATCCCGAAACCCCGCACCAGGCCCAGGCCCATCCCGCCGCCTTTCCCGTGACGCTCGATTACCGCCAGTTTAAGCAGGTCCCGGGAGGAATCGGAAACAATCTCCCCATTCACGACCCGGGGCCTGGCCAACAGGGAACGGGTGACAATCTGGTCCGGAATTACCCCGATCACCTTCACCTTTTTTCCCCGGTCGGGAATCCGGAAACTTCGCTCGTCAATTTTTCCAATTCGCACCGTTCCCCGGACCCGCGGGTCCCGGTAAGCGGCCAGTTTCGCCCTGACTTTCCCATGTTCGGCCGCCAGGACTCCATCTTTAAAAACCAGGCCCGGAACGAATTTTTTCAGGTCACCCGTTACCACCAGGTCGGCCCGATAGC
>Ga0315297_10002719_pt1 | contig 11210 bp, 9 predicted proteins | sample YL17G15_0_MG_FD_203628 | JGI IMG/M metagenome (GOLD analysis project Ga0315297, IMG submission 203628) | Sediment microbial communities from Yellowstone Lake, YNP, Wyoming, USA - YL17G15_0 | ecosystem: Environmental > Aquatic > Freshwater > Lake > Sediment | place: USA: Wyoming | collected...
GAGGACCGACATGTTGACCATGGCCTCCACGCCGATCCAGACCGTGATCCCGCAGCCCAGCAGGAGCGACAGGCGGTCCGGCGAATCCATCGCCACCCGGAAGCCTCGCCACAACAGGAGGAAGAAGAGGCCGAGGACGAGGAGCGCGCCAATCAAACCCAACTCCTCCCCGATCACGGAGAAGATGCTGTCGGTGTGTGGGGCCGGCAGGAAGCCAAACTTCTGCCGGCTGGCTCCGAGCCCTCGCCCCAGGATTCCTCCAGAGTAGAACGACTCGAGGGAGTGCTGGACGTGGTAGGACGCCTCTTCGACGTTCACCAGGCCGGCCAGATAGTCACGCCACCGCTCCCGTCCCGTCCGGGTCAGCCAGACCAGGGCGTAGCCAACCATGCCGCTGCCCAGGGTGACCAGCGCATACTGGGAGGCCCGGGCGCCTGCGATGAAGAACATGGCCAGGGCGACGGCGGCGACGGTGAGAACGGCGCTCAGGTCAGGCTGAAGCAGGATCAGGCCGCCCATGATGCCGATGATCACCATCAGCGGCAGGAAGCCATAGCCCCACTCGGTGATGCGGTCGGACTTGGATTCCATCCACACTGCCAGATAGAGGATCAACGCCAGCTTGGCCATCTCGGAGGGCTGCACGGAACCGGCCAGGAACGCTCGCCGCGGCCCGCCCCCGGCGTTGATGACGAGCACCGCCACCAGTGCCAGAATGCTGAAGAGAATGATCGGCAGCGCCAGGCGCCTCAGCCAGCGCAGAGGGATCGAGGCGCTGAAGACCATGGCGAAGAGGCCGATGACCAGGTTCGTCAACTGGCGGCGAAAGAGAGCGCTTGGGTCGCCAAACAGGCGCCAGGAGACGTCCCAGCTGGCAGAGTAGACCATCACCAGACCGAAGCAGATCATGGCGGCCACCAGGATGACCAGCCACGGGTCAAAGCCCAGGAGCCTCCTGCGGACGGGGGAGGCCGGTGGCGTCTCGCTTCGGGGCAGCGCCGCTTCGCTCACAATGCCTCCACCCAACCCCGGAACCGCTCGCCCCGATCGACGAAGTCGGTGAACTCATCGAAGGACGTGCCCCCCGGGGCGAGCAGGACGACATCCCCCGGCTCTGCCACTCGGGCCGCCGCCTGCACGGCGGTCTCCAGCCCGGGGCGGACCTCCAGGGTGAAGGGCCGATCCCCCACCCTGGCCGCCTCGACTGCCTGCAGGATCTTGCCCGCCGCCTCCCCAAACACGATCAAGTGGTCAACCCTGCGGCAGACCAGATCGCCAAAGGCCTCCCACGGCAGATCCTTGTCCCGGCCGCCGGCCAGGAGCACCAGCGGTTCATCGAAGGCCCGAATGGCAGCCATGGCGCGCTCAGGGGCCGTGGCGATCGAATCGTTGTACCAGTCCACGCCGTTGACCTGGCGGAGAAACTCCAGCCGGTGGGGCACGCCGGTGAAGCCCCGGATCCCGGCTTCCATGGCCTGCGGCGAGAAGCCTGCGCCGGCGGCGATGGCACAGGCGGCGGCGACGTTCATCAGGTTGTGCATCCCCCGCAGCTGAACCGTGGCGATCGGGCAGATCGGGACCTGGCGATCTTCCAGTCGAAGCCAGATCTGGTCCTTGGCCAAGTAGGTCCCCTCTCCTTTGGAGGGCGGCTCCCAGCCGAAGCCGAGCAGCCGCCCGCAAACGTAGCTTCGCAACGCCCAGGCACCAGCGTCGTCGCGGCCGAGGACGGCCACATCCCCAGGTTTCTGGAAGGTAAGGATGCGGACCTTGGCTGCGGTATAGGCCTCCAGCGTGTGATGCCGATCGAGGTGGTTGGGTGTCAGGTTAAGCACCGCGGCCACCCTTGGATTCACGCTCATCAGCTCGAGCTGGAAAGACGAGAGCTCCAGCACGGCCCAGTCTTCCCGACGCATCGCATAGAGGTCGGCCAGCAGCGGGCGGCCAATGTTGCCGCCGACCCAGGCACGCCGCCCGCTGCCAGCCAACTCCGCCTCGGCCATCCGCCCGACCAAGGCCGTTGTGGTCGTCTTCCCCGCCGACCCGGTGATGCCGATCGTGGCCGCCGGGCACGCCTCCAGGAAGACCTGGGAGTCGTTGGAGAGCGGGATGCCCCGCGCTCTGGCCTGGGTTGCCAGCGGCAGATCGGCGGGAACCCCGCCGGAAAGGCACACCAGGTCGGCGCCCTCGATCAGCTCGGGCGGATGTCCGCCGAGCACAAACTCGATCGGCAGGTCGTCCAGCTCCTCCCGCTCCCCGGCGAGGACATCGAGCGCTTTGAGGTCGCTTACCACGACGCGCGCCCCTCCCTCGGCCAAGAACCGAGCCAGGGCTTTGCCTTGTCGGGCGAGCCCAAGAACGACGACACGCCTGCCCCTCCAATCACTCACCATTCCCCCGTCAGGCAGCCTTGCTCGCCGGCTCGCGGGTTCTCGAGCCGCCCTCGGCCAGCACCGCCGCACCGGACTTGCGCAGCAGGTTTGCGCTCGAGGCCAGCCGCCGCGAGGGCCGCTCAGACCTGGGTTTCTCGTCGACGCCGATCCACAGATGGTGCCGCATGACCGAGCGCGCCCCGCGGACCTGAACGCCGCCAAGCGTGCCCTCCGCGCCGTCCAGCCCTGCCGGGTTGACCAGGCAGAGGGTCGGCGTGCGCCCGTACTTCTGGGCGTAGTACTCGACCGCCCGCTCGACCTTGTCCCGCAGGGGACGGGCACTGTCGTCAAACCACAACATCCCTATGTCCATGGCTCCGTCCTTTCTCTAGACGAGCGCCAGCGCAACACCGATCATGGCGCTCAAGAGCGCCACCAACCAGAAGCGCTGCACAACCTGAGTCTCGCTCCACCCCATCAGCTCAAAGTGGTGATGGAGCGGAGCCATCTTGAAGAGCCGCCGTCCTTTGGTGATCTTGAAGTAGGCCACCTGGAGGATGTCGCTGACAACCTCGCTAACCGGGATGATGGCGATGACCGGCAGGAGGGCCCAGTGCCCGGTCATCAGCGCCACCACGCCCAGCGTCGCCCCGAGCGAGAGCGAACCGGTGTCGCCCATGAAGAGCTCGGCGGGGTGGACGTTGTACCAAAGGAAGGCAAACAGGGCTCCCACCATGGTGAAGCAAAAGCGCAAGAGGAAGACCTGGCCCTGAAGCATGGCGATGGCACCGTAGGCGGCGAAGGCCGTGGCCGAGATCAGCCCCGCCAGGCCATCCAGGCCGTCGGTGAAGTTGACGGCATTGCACGATCCCACGATCACGAACATGGCGATCGGGATATACCAGTATCCCAGGTCAATCACCACCGGGTAGCTGGGCAGCAGAAGGGTGGGCGCGCCCAAGACGAACTTGAGGACCAGGGCCGCCCCCAGCGCAATCACCACCTGCCAGAGGAACTTCCAGCGCGCCTTCATCCCAAAGCCGCGCAGCGGCCCCCGGACGCCCTGCCAGTCGTCCAGGGCGCCCAAGAGAGCGAAGGCGACCATGACCAGCATCGGCAGCAGGATCGAGCGCCCGATGACGTTGAGCGGGCTCAGGATGCTGACCAGATTCAGCACGCCGGTGAGAAGCAGGACGGGGATCACCACCATGAAGCCGCCCATCGTCGGCGTCCCGAGCTTGGTGATGTGGCGCTGGGGACCCTCGATCCGAATCTGTTTGCCGATCTTGAGCATGTGAAGGATACGGATCAGAGGGCCGCCCCAGATGACGGTGAGCAAGAAGCTGATTCCCCCGAGGGAGAGCGCCATGGCCGTCTGGCTCATGCGTCCTCCTCAAGGGCGGTCACGATCTCATCCATGTGCATTCCGCGCGACCCTTTGACCAGCACGACGTCTCCCGCGCCGATCGTGCTACGCAGGTGCTCAGTCGCCGCCTGGCTGTCCGGGAACAGGAACACGCTGGACTGCGGAAGCCCGGCCTGAAGGGCTTCATCGGCGATCCAGTGCGCCCGCTGGCCCACGGTGACCAGGAGATCGGCCACCTCGGCTGCCCGGGCGCCGACCATGCGATGGCCGCGCTCCTCGTAGTCACCCAGCTCCAACATGTCGCCCAGCACAGCCACGTGCCGCCCTTCCAGCTCCGCCAGCAGGTTGAGGGCCGCGGTCACCGAGGGCGGCGCGGCATTGTAGGTGTCGTCCAGGAGAAGCGACCCTCCCGGTCCCTGGACTGCCACCAGCCGCAGCTGGCTCTGGCTTCCCTGGAGCCCGCCGACGATCTCCTCCCAGGTCAGGCCCTCGATGAGCCCGATAGCCGCGGCCCGCAGGGCCGTGTGGGCCGAGTGCTGTCCCAGGAGAGGCACACGAACGTGGATCTCATCACCCTGGTAGTGGAGCACAAAGCGGATCCCTTCGAGCCCCAGGCTCTGCACGTCGCTGGCCCACAGGTTGGCCTCCGGCGACAGTCCATAGAAGAAGACGACCGCCTGGGTGTGGTCGGCCATCGAGCGCACCAGGGGCTCGTCGTAGTTCAGCACGGCCACACCCTCCGGCGCCGGCGGCAGGCTGGCCACCAGCTCGGTCTTGCCGGCCACGATCGCCTCCAGGCTCCCGGCTCGCTCCATGTGCACCTGGCTGACGTTCGTGATCACCCCGACTTGCGGCCGGGCCAGGCTGCACAGCAAGGCGATCTCCCCGGGCACGTAGAACCCCATCTCGAGCACGGCTCTCTCATGGGACTCGGTCAGGCGGAGCAGGCTGATGGGCAAGCCGATTTCGTTGTTGAGGTTCCCGGGGTTCTTCAGCGTCCGGTATCGAACCTCGAGGACCTCCGCCGCCAGCTCTTTGGTCGTCGACTTGCCCACGCTTCCGGTGACGCCGATCACTCGCACCTGGAGCTGGTTCCTCCAATGTTTGGCGATTCGCTGCAAGGCGACCAGCGAGTTCTCCACTCTCAGGCAGAGCGGGAACTCGAGACTGAGAGGCTCATCCTTGCCCAACGGCCCGCGCAGATCGAGCTGGTGGAGATCGGCGGGCATCTCCCGCTCGACGAGTGCAAAGGAGGCTCCTCGCTCGAAGGCCGCCTGGACGTAGTCGTGGCCGTCGGTCCGCTCGCCCGGCAGAGCAATGAAGAGGGCACCTGGGATCACCAGGCGCGAGTCAATGGCGGCGTCGGTGATCACTTGACCCGCACCGGGCACCTGCTGGCCCGTCAGGGCCTCGAGCAAATGACCCAGCGTCAACATCGACTCTGAACCACCCTACTGCCCGGCGGACATGGCCGCCCGTACCGAATCCGGAGGGATCTCCAACATCACGACCAGCCGCTCAACCACTTCCTGAAAGGCCGGCGCGGCCACCACCGAGCCCCACGGGGAGGTCTCCGGCTTGTCCAGCCGGACCAGCACGATGAACCTGGGATCGGATACCGGCCCCCACCCGATGAACGAAGCCACCGTCCAGCGTGGGTCATATCCGATGTCGGTCGGGATCTGGGCCGTCCCGGTCTTCCCGGCCAGTTGGAACCCGGCCACATCAGCCCAGTGCGTCTCGTTCGGCAGCGACTCAGAGAGCATCTGGGTCAGCGTCTGCGCCGTCCGGGCCGAGATTGGCCGTGCCAGGACCGTCGTCCCAGGCCAGTACACCCCTTGCGGCCCCACCACCTCGCGGACCACATGGGGCTGGACCATCGTCCCTCCGTTGGCCAGCACGCCCACTGCCGAGAGGAGCTGGATCGGCGTGAGCGAGACGCCCTGGCCAAAAGCGTTGGTTCCCAGGTCCGACTCAGTCCACTCCGGATGCGTGGGCGTCCTCAACTGCCCGGGCACCTCCCCAGCCAGATCCACGCCCGTCAGCCGGCCAACTCCAAACGCGTCCAGGTAGCTGTAAAGGAGCTCCGCGCCCAATCTCTGCGAGGCGACGTAGGCCAGGCAGACGTTCAATGAGTGCTGCAGGCAGCCCACCATCGTCTGCGGGCCCCAGGCATTTCCGTCCCAGTTGCGGATGACATGGCCGCCGACCTCGATCTGGCCTGTGTCGACGAACACATCCTCGGGCAGCACCACCCCCGCATCAATCGCCGCCGCCATCACCAGGACCTTGAACGTCGACCCCGGCTCGTACGTCCCACCCACCCCCGGGTCGATGACCGGCTCCTCCTCTTCGTCCTCGCCCAGCCAGGGGGCGTACTGGTTGGGATCCAGCACCGGCCAGGCGGCCATGGCCAGCATCTCGCCGTTGCGTGGGTCCATTACCAGGATCTGCCCGCTCTCCGACCCGCTGCTCTCGATCGTCTCCTGCAGGACGGTCTCGACCATCTGCTGGATGTCGGCATCGATCGTCAGGACGAGATTGACGCCGGCCGGCGGGTCTGCCTCGAGACTGGCCTCCGGCGGGATGACGGACCGCTGGACGGTAATCGCCCGGCCCATCAGCCACTCGTCGTAGTAGCCCTCAACCCCGAAGAAGCCTCTGCCCTCCTGGTTGACGAAACCGAGCACGTGGCCGGCCAGCGAGCCAGCCGGGTACACCCGGCGCGGCGCCGGGACAAGAGCCAGCCCGGAAAGATCGGGCGCCTCCGAGTCAGCCAGGAACCCGTTGAGCACGTCGGCCACCGTCTGATCCACCGTGATCGGAAACCGCCCTCCCTGCCCGTCGTCGCGCGTTAGGCGGATCCGGTACAGCCCCGCCGACTTGCGCTTGGTGGTGAGTTGGCCGTACAGGTCCTCCAGCGGTTGGTCGAGAAGCCTGGAGATGACGCTGGCGATGATCTCCTCGTTTCCGGCCATCTGGCGCAGCTCAACCTCGAGGTAGTACATCGAGGTGTTGCCTGCCAGCAGGACGCCATCCCGGTCGAAGATCAACCCCCGGTCCGGCCTCACCTCCTGGGTCTGCCCCAGGGCAGCCGAGGTCCAGGAAGCGAAGATCGGCGCGTAGGGCCCGAACTGCACCCGGATCAGCTGGATCGTCAGGCCAAGGCAGACGACCCCGACCAAGGCCAGGATCAATCTCAGGCGGCCGCGGACCTGCTGGTCGAAGCTCATCGGCCCGCCCCTCCGCCACCGCCCAGCCTGCGGCTCAGCCACTCGCCCAGAGTCTCGGTGAAGGCGGGCGAGAGAGCCGTCATTCCCTCGCCGGGCGAGGACGGCGGGCTGGGGGCGATGAAGTCCGGTGGGGGCGCATAGCCGTCCACGACGACATAGTCAATCTCGTCAGGCCCCGCCGGCCGGAAGCCTGCAGCGGTCGCCCGCTCCATCAGCCGCGCCGGAGAAGTCAGCTGCGCCAGCGTCGTCATCAGCTCGGCGTTCGACCGCTGCAAGTCGGCCCGCCGATCCTCCAGCGTCAGCACCTCTCGGCCGGCGGTGGCGACCTTGGCGTTGACCGCCAGGTAGATCCCCGCAACCACAAGCAGCGTGATCACCGGCAGCACCGCTCCGCTGGTCAGTCGGACTTGAAGGCGCCAGGGCGCCTGTCGGAAGGCCTGCTTCCTTCGCCGTCTCACGTCTCCGCCTCGAGCACAATCGACCTACCATTTCATGCAAGGATCATGCCGGGCCGATCTTTTCGGCCGCCCTGAGCCGGGCGCTGCGCGCCCGCGGATTCGACTGGACCTCGGCCTGCTCCGGCCGGATCGGCTTGGAGGCCAGGAGGCGCAGGCTGGCCTGGTGGCCGCAAGTGCAGACGGGCTGCCTGGGCGGGCACACACAATCCCGGCTCTCCCGGCGGAGAAACTTCTTGACCAGGCGGTCCTCCAGCGAATGGAAGGCGATGACCACCAGCCGGCCGCCGGGCGCCAGGAGCTCTACCATCTGCGGCAATGCCGCCTCGAGCGCCTCCAGCTCCCCGTTCACCGCGATGCGAAGAGCCTGGAAGGTTCTCGTGGCCGGGTGCAGCCCCGGCCGCCGGCCGCCCGTAACGCGTGCGACCACATCTGCCAGCTCGACGGTCGTCCGCAGCGGCCTGGCAGCCACGATCGCCCGGGCCACGGGGCGGGCACGCGGTTCCTCGCCATAGCGTGCCAGCGTCTCCGCCAGTTCTGCTTCGCTCAGCCCGTTCACCAGGTCCGCCGCCGTTGTCGGCTCGGAGGGGTCAAAGCGCATGTCGAGCGGTCCCAGCAACCGGAAGGCAAAACCCCGCTCAGGGTTGTCCACCTGCATCGAGGACAGGCCCAGGTCCAGCAGCGCTCCGTCGATCTGCTTCCATCCCAGGTCGGCCGCGCACTGCGCCAGCGAGGCAAACGAGGCATGGCGAAGGTGGATGCGGTGGCCGAAGCTGGCCAGGTTGGCCGCGGCCAGCTGGAGGGCGTGAGGATCGCGGTCGAGGCCGAGCACTTCCCCGTCCGGGGCGGAGGCCTCCAGGATCCCGCGGGCATGTCCGCCGGCTCCAATGGTCCCATCAATATGACGGCTCCCCGCACCCGCATGGAGCGCGGAGAGCACCTGCTGGTAAAGTACCGGGGTGTGCGATCGGGCACCGGCCGCGTCCGACGACGCGTCCATGGCCTACCCCGCGGAGAGGTCGAAGTCGATGAACCGCTTGGCGTTGGTCTCCGGATCAGTCACGGCGACCAGTTCCTTGTTCCAGGCTCCGCTGTTCCAGATCTCGAAGTAATCCCCGGCACCGACAATCGTGGTCTCACCATCCAGTCCGGCGTACTCGCGCAGGAAGGGTGGGATCAGGATTCGCCCGACGGTATCCACCGCCACATCGGTGGCGCCGCCGAAGATCACCCTCCGCATGGCTCGCGCCTCGGGATTGGTGGCCGTCAGCATGCCCGCCCTCTGGGCCAGCCGCTGGAAGCTTTCTGTGGTATACACAAAGAGGTTCCGGTCGAACCCCAGGGTCACATACGCGCCGGAAGCCAGCGCGGCGCGGAAGCGGACCGGGATGGTCAACCGGCCTTTGGAGTCGATCGTGTGGGTGAACTGGCCGAGGAACATGCGTTCTACTCTCGCCTTCACAGGAGGAACGCCGGTGCAAGCCGGCGTCCCACACTCTCCCACAACCCCCCACAAGTGCCCACAGTATATACCACCTTTTTCACTATGCGCAACTGGTTTTCCCACCCGCAGTGACCAGTACCTTGCTCCTACCGAAGATCTGGCGAGGGTTGAATGACCATGCCGAACATGCAGGCCATATTTCGCAGCCGATTCGTCGGCTTGGATGTCCAGATTCCGCTTCTCGATGGCACCTCCACGCGCTACATCAACCTGGACAACGCTGCCTCCACCCCTCCCCTGGTCTCGGTCCGGGACTCTGTGAACCGCTTTCTTGACTACTATGCCAGCGTCCACCGTGGCACCGGCTTCAAGTCTCAGCTCTCCACTCAGGCTTACGAGCACGCCCGAGCCGGAGCTCTGGCCTTCGTCAACGCCGACCCTCGCTCGCACGTCTGCATCTTCGGCAAGAACACGACCGAAGCCATCAACAAGCTGGCCCGACGCCTTGATCTGCAACCCGAGGACGTTGTCCTGACAACCGAGATGGAGCATCACTCCAACGACCTGCCCTTCCGGAGCGTGGCCACCGTGGTCTACGCAGGCCTGCTCCCCGATGGCCGGCTCGACGAGGCCGACTTCGATCGCAAGCTCGACGCCCACCGCAAGGCGATTCGCCTTGTCACCGTCACCGGCGCCAGCAACGTGAGCGGAACCCTCAACCCCATCCACCGGCTCGCCGAGAAGGCGCATGCTGCCGGTGCAATGATCCTGGCCGACTGCGCCCAGCTGGCGCCCCACCGCAGGATCGACGTGCTCCCTATCGAGGCTCCCGCCCATCTCGACTTCGTGACCTTCTCGGCGCACAAGATGTACGCGCCCTTCGGAACGGGCGTGCTCATCGGACGCCGGGACGTTTTCGAGCGAGGCGAGCCCGACATGCGGGGCGGAGGCACGGTCGAGATCGTCACCCTGGACGACGTGATCTGGTCCGACCCGCCCGAGCGGGAGGAAGCTGGCAGTCCAAACGTCGTGGGCGCCGTGGCCCTGGCGGCGGCGATCCGCGAGCTTGAATCGATCGGGATGGAAGCCGTGGCCGCCCACGAGCAAGCCCTGACAGGCTACGCTCTCAAGCGTTTGGCGACCGTCCCCGGCCTGCGCCTTCTGGCCGACCCCGACCCGGGCCGCGCCTCGGAGCGCCTCGGCGTCGTCCCGTTTGAGATCGAGGGCATTTCCCACTTCCTGGTTGCTGCCGTGCTGGGTTACGAATTCGGGATCGGGGTCCGCAACGGCTGCTTCTGCGCCCACCCCTACGTCCTCCGCCTTCTCGGCTTGAGCGAGTCGCAGGCAGCTGCGGTGCGGACAAGCATCCTGGCCGGGGACCGACGACAGATGCCCGGCCTGGTTCGGGCCAGCTTCGGGCTGTACAACACGCCGGAGGAGATCGACCTGCTGGCCGAGGCCCTCACCCGAATCGCCCGCGGGGACTACCGCGGGCGCTATCACCAGGACCCGAAGTCGGGGGAGTACCATCCCGAGGGCTTCTCCCCCGACTTCGCCTCGTACTTCGATCTGTCGGCCTGACAGGCGACTGGGATCGTGATGCAATAGCCTTGGTTCCTAAGAGGAATTCGTCTCTTCTTCGGGCAAGGTGCTTGCTCATCACCCGATTGAATCCTTCAGTAACACGTCGGCCCCGGAAGGGTTCTTCCGGGGCCGCGTAGCTGGGGCCGGCCTATAAGCCGCGTTCTGTCCAGCGGTGGCCGGGGGTTTACGGATTCGCCGGGCGGACCCGGCGCGACCCTTCGTCCCACCAACCCTCGCCTGGGCGATCATCTCTCTGGGCCCACGCGTCGCCGCGGGGCTCATGCAGCCTACCCGGGGCTCCAGGGGAGCGAGCAACTCCCCGCCCAAAGGGCTTCGCCCCTGCTTGGCCTTGCTCCCGGTGGGGGTTGCCTGGCCGCCGGCATTGCTGCCAGCGCCGGTGGTCTCTTACGCCACCTTTTCACCCTGACCCCGGACGTGATCCGGGGCGGTCGTTTTCTGTGGCCCTGTCCGCGGGTCTCCCCGCCCGGGCATTACCCGGCACCGTGCTCTGTGGAGCGCGGACTTTCCTCAGGCGGCAGCGCCGCCCGCGATCGCCCGGCCGACCCATCAGCCAACCCTATCATACCTACCCTCACCCCGGCCGTCAACCGTCTGACACACACGACCCCCCGCCACACGAGCCTTCTCCAGCCCGGCACAACTTGCCGGACCCCCGCTCTCCGCCCCTAGGAGCATGCTGAGAATGCCAACCCTGAAGGAGATGAATCGGCATATGTGGGGGTGTGGGCTTCGCCCACA
>Ga0315297_10002720_pt1 | contig 11209 bp, 9 predicted proteins | sample YL17G15_0_MG_FD_203628 | JGI IMG/M metagenome (GOLD analysis project Ga0315297, IMG submission 203628) | Sediment microbial communities from Yellowstone Lake, YNP, Wyoming, USA - YL17G15_0 | ecosystem: Environmental > Aquatic > Freshwater > Lake > Sediment | place: USA: Wyoming | collected...
TGCTGTAAGTCGCCATCTTCCAGTGGCTATGCTAACAGCTCATTCTCTTAATCCAGAGTCCCTGAGACTTTCCATCGAAATGAGAGCCCGGGCCTACCTCCCCAAGGAAAAGATGGGAGAGATTGTTCCCTTCCTGGAAAGTATATTTGAAATATCTGAATATTTATCAGGGTGGACACAACAGATGAGGAGATTAGAAGGATATTTCAATGCCCGGTGGGGAGATAACTGGAAGAAGTCCGAGGCCAAATTTTGGAAGGAGTTCGAAAAGAAAACCGGTCGCATCGAATAGTCATCATCAAAGATATAACCCCAATTGAGCGAAAAATATGTCGTTTTCTAAAGTTAATGAATTCGGTCCTTAGAGCCCAGTTGTCTTATTTGGTTCGTCATTGATTCAGAATCAGAGGATTTCTTATCTCACCCCCTTCCCCCTTGCGATGGGGGAAGGCTTCGACGTGAGCTCAGCCGAACGTTTGGGATGGGGGTGGACATCGTAGATATTCCCCCCCACCTTAATCCTCCCCCTCCGAGGAGGGAGGAAGTTATTTTTTTGACTCAATTGGGGTATAAATAACGGAACATGTTTAAGCGGTTTAACCGGGTGGACCTGGGGGATGGACAAGAAGCGATCAAAAAACTCAATGCTTACCTACCAGGAATTAAAAGAGAAGAGATGGGTGAACCCTTCCATTTTACTTCAGGGGTTATTGCGGGGAACCCACCACTTGCCTAACCGACTGAAATCATATGGTGGCGGCGCAGGGATTTGGCCGGCCTGTGGCTCTAAAAAGAAAAGGAACGCAATCAAATCTTAATATAATCCCATTGAGTCTTCGATTCTGCTCTTTTCCTAATGAGTTCTACAGAATAATGATACCGATCGGATCGGTAAAGAATAGAGATATATTCTACGGGTCTATTCTTGATATCAAAGACTGTTCTCTCGATCTTAAGTAATGGGGCCCCTGTCATGACGTCGAGAAAGGAAGCTATCCGGCTATCAGCAACCGTGGCCTCTATGATCTGAAATCCTCGGCCAATTTTTACCTTACATTTCTTTTCTAAAACATTGAGTATGGGTTGAAAGGTAAGATCCTTAATACTGATCTTTTTCCCTAAATCAGAGGGGATATAACTAATGGTGTATGAGATAGGCAATCCTTTAATCGATCGAATTCGTTCGACCCGAAGGACCTTGGCATCCTCATCCAGTTTTAGACTTTCCGTCACTTTTTTGGGAGGATGGACGAAGTCAAAATTAATCATCCTCGTCTTCGTCCTAATTCCCATGGCAATGATGTCTTCAATCATTCCCGTGAGTTTCATTGGTTCAAGATGGACCTGTCCTTCGGTCACAAAACTTCCTTTTCCTCGCTTACGAGTAATTAAGCCGTCCTTTTCCAAAGCTGCAAGTGCCTGTCGAACGGTGATTCGGCTCACCTTATAGGATTGAACGAGGTGATCCTCTGTGGGGAAGGGATTGCCAGGTCGATACTCACCCGAACTAATCTTTTCTCGCAGAATATTCTCGAGTTGATAGTAGAGCGGAATGGAGCGATTCTTGAAACCGATCATATAATTCTAGAATCATTTGGCGGGTGGTCTGAAGACCGAACGATAAAATTGTGGTGACTCAGAACCATTCCAAGCAACCTCCGCCGAATTCGCTTTTCCAAAAGATTTGCGCTTGCTAGCGGCAATTTGGAAGAAGGGGGGTAGCTTGGACCCCTGCCGCAAGAATACCATAGCGAAGAAGAAGGCCCCCTGCCAATATCAAGACACCTGAGACAAGAACGAAGCCCGCCAACTCCAACTCTGAACCGAATACTTCGATAGACTTCAAAATAAACGGAATAACCAAACCACAGAGGATGACCCCTCCCCAAAAAAGCAACTTTAAATCTCCCTGAGTGAGCGAATAAACTGATTTTTCAGAAGCCTCCGTCGCCCCAGCCATCGTGATTAAATAAAATATCAAAACGAGGCATTCGATAAGAATGAGGATCAAATCGGCCGCCAAAAGGAAATTTAAAACACCTTCGCCTCCTGGTTCTATAAGGTGGCTCATGGAAAAGAGGACGAGAGAGATGACACCTGTAGAAAGGGCAGAAATAACGAAGAGGATAACAATGAGAGGAGTATCCCAGAAATGGACTGATTTCATCGATTTCAGAAGTAATCCAGTATAGACGGCCACGCCGAAGGCGAAAATTCCATTTACGACTGAAAGGACTAGCCGAAGCGCTCTATCCGTCTCAAGTATTTTGAAAGGCCAGATCCAGAACCCTATATGGATGACTCCCAGAACGATGAAGACGGACAGAATGTAGAACCCCCGACCGACCCACGCAATACGGGGATTAACACCGGCACGCAGGAATCTTTCTTTTCGCCCGAGATCTATGATAAGAAATGGGATCCCTAAGATCACTAGGATCGTGCCCCAAATAACGCCATTCTTCGACAGATAGGCCGCCTCCGGTAAAAAAAGATCCACTAAAATGGCCACTAAGTAAGCCCCTGCTCCCATACCGGCCAAGAAGAGATAAAAAGCGATTTTCCATCTCCAATATGGCTGTCGCTCAATCTGTTCTCCCATGGTCTATTCCTTTCTGCGGTAAGACTGTAAGGTATAAAATACAACGCCTAAAGCAGATCCCTTAGGGGGAAGATAGTAAACTGATGGATTTAGTCCAAACTCCGGGTGAAATTGGAAACCAAATCGATCTCTGATAAGTTGGGATACGACGCTTTCGGGGTCACTCAGATCTCCAAAATGACGGGCCGTCGTGGGACAGGCTGAGACGCACGCGGGCTCTTCCCCTCTTCCCATTAAATGTGAACAGAAAGTGCATTTTGAAACAGTTCCCCCCTGGTGGCATTCTTCCGTCTCCCCCCAGGGAACATCGATCGGAAAATACTTGCCTCCCTCGTGGACAGAACGGACTCCGTAGGGACAGGCTAAGATGCAAGCCTTGCATCCGATGCACTTTTGCTCATCGATTCGAACGAGCCCTTGGGAGTCTTGATAGGTGGCCTTTGTTGAACATACCCTGATGCAGGCTGGGTCTTCACATTGCATACAAAGCCTTGGAATATAGGATCGCCTGACATCCGGATACTTCCCTTCCTCCACCTGAAATACCCAACTCCAAAACACTCCAGGTGGGGTAGCATTTTCAATTTTGCATGCAATCGAACAAGCATGACACCCTATGCAACGATTCAGGTCAATGACCATACCGTATCTCATTGCTTTTCTCCTCTTTCTCTTTTGTAAATCTTCACCCTTGCTGCCGTTTCCATCGATCCGCCAAGCATCCCTGAATAGGAGAGCTTAATAGAAAGATGAGGATTATATTGGATTCCTTTCCCTTTAGCCACAGGATGCTTCGTCCAGCGTCCAAATCCTTGGGATACAGCCACGGTTTTAGGATGAATGCCCTCACTGAGCCTCACTCTTCCCGGTACCTTTGCCAGCCGAGATTCGAGCCAGACGTCAGCTCCGTCTTGAAGGCCCTTTTTCTCTGCAATGTCGCGGTTCATCATGATGTATAAGTGGTAGGGATCGCGGTCTGCGATGTCCACAATTAATGGATTTGTTGCCATATCCGCAAAGGTTGTAAGATAGGACTTATAGGCAATGAGATAGAGGTCAAATTCAGGATCATTTTCATGGATTGGGCTCGGCTCCCAGTAAGGAACCCCCTTGTATTGATTCCAGTTTATTCTCAAGTCAAATCTCTCTTCAATCTGATGTTTTTTTAAGTCCTCCCGAAGGTCATCCCCCACGTATTTAATATAGTTGAAGAAGAGGGGTAACCTTGCATCGCGGTAATGGAGGTATTTCTGATCCGGTCTTATCGGACGGAAATCGTTGCCGTGTCTCTTATACCATTCCAAGTCTCTTTTTCCCTGAGAATGGCATTTGGCCTGGATGTCGAGGATCTCCTCATAAGTGTATTTCTTATACAAATCCAGTCGATACGGTTCCTTCAGGCCTAGGGTGCGATTCAGATGGGCGTTGAAACCATTTTCCCCGAAGAGAAAGTCTGCCCGATATGTGAGCTCGATCAAGATATCCATCCCCTCCTTTGTATTGTAAAGAGGAGGTACCACTGGCTGGCTCACCTGTAACCCCTGCATATCGTAAGTAAAATTGGATAGGTTGTAGCGTTCCAGATAACTATGCTCGGGCAAAACAACATCTGCATAATCCGTGGATTCATCAAGGTAGATGTTGATGGTGATCACCATATCCAATTTTTTGAGAGCCTGTTTCATCACATTTAAGTCTCCGCAATTCATTAAAGGATTGCTATGATAGATGAAGAGAGCCTCTGGCTCATAATCAAATCCATATTGGGCCGGATTTAAAACCGTTAAAGGCACAAGATGCCCGAGATCGCAAGCTAGAGGACAATATTCTCTCAGATCCAATCGTTTCGGAGGGAAAGAAAAAGGGGTACGAAATTCCCAACCTGTCGCATGCGGACGAACGATGCCATCTTTTCCCTTCGACAGATAAGCAGGCTCTCCTCCGAAGCGCCGATCATCCATACTCTTGGCAAGGAGCCCACCCGGGACGCTCAGAGCCCCTATCAGCATCATGATCACCGCTTGAGCCATCATGGCAATGCCGCCATTGGTGTGCGCCTGAAGGCCCCGATAGGAAAGGAGGGCAGCCGGTCGAAGTGGATATTGCATTCCGTCGATTGTTGTCGTCCCTCCAATATTGGCGGCTTCTACGAATTCTTTCGTTATCCTACGAATCCTGTCTGCAGGAATGTCCGTTATCTCAGAAGCCCATTCTGGGGTATATTCCTTCACCTCATTTTTCAGATATTCAAAAGCTGGGATATATCTCACCCCGTTGATAGGATACTCTCCTTCCAGAGCGAAGTCTTTGATACTTGGGTCGTCGAAGACCTTGGCCCTTCCATCGATGGAATCCCAGATAAGGGGTTTGCCAGTCCCGGGATCCTCAGCAAAATGCCGATCTGGGTTTAAGAGATACGGTGCGTTTGTACTCTTCTTCAGGAAAGGGACATCGTGTATCTTGTACTCATGCAATAGGAGATAGATCATTGCCAGAAGAAATGCTAAATCCGTTGCCGGTTTGATGGGAATCCATTCGTCCGCCCTTCCTGCACCCACCGAGAGACGGGGGTCCACCACAACGAGTTTTAGCCCCTTTTCCCTCGCATCGGCGAGTTGTTGGGTCGTCCTGACAAAAAGTTGATGAGAACCGAAGCCGTACTCCGAACCGAGCACGATAAGGTACCTGCAGTAATCCAGATCCGGAAACTCCACCAGGGCGCCATGGGAGAGCATTCCTATAAAATGGTTCGGGTTGGCGCACTGATTGCTTGTGCCACTGAAGGAGAAACCTCCATTTTTTGTCCCAAATGCTTCACCCCAGGCAAAGCTTTGAATATACTTTTCCCAGGGCCATAGTGAGCAGATAAGTTTGTTCGGGTTCTCACGGCGGATCTTTTTCAGCTTTTTAGCCACAAGATCAAGGGCTTCATCCCAGCTCGCTTCCCTCCATCTCGGGTCAATTCCTTCCCCCTTTTCAGAGTTGGTTCGAATGAGAGGCGTCTTCACTCGGTAAGGATCATAAAGCTTTGTCAAACCAGAAAGCCCTCGAGCACAAAGCCGACCGTGAGTATTTGAATCATCCGCATCTCCCATAATCTTAATGGCTTTGCCATCTTTAACATGCACCGAAATGGGGCATGCATTGAAACACATCTGGCAGTGGCTTTTCACCCACTTGTCTTCGCCAGACGTCCCTTTTACGACAGGGTGTGTCTGCGGATGAACGTCCATTTAGGCTCCTCCTTTGATGAGGGTTAATAAATTAAATTTAACCAATTCTGTTCCTTTTTTGAAGAACTCCGACGTATGCTCCAAGCCCCAGCGCCTCCAGTTTTCGTTTCCGCGGGAAGCTCGTTTGAGGGTCCCAGTCGTGAAGCAAATAGTACTCGGTTAACATGTCATTCCATTTGTCGCGGTGAAGCTTTTCTCCCTTGAAGAGACCCCTTTGAATAGGCTCCTGGAAAAATCTCTCCGGGGGGTCATCCTCTTTTCTATTCCAATCGGTGTGGAGGAGGTTGTAGACCTTTTCCAGGGTCAGGATCCTCTCGCCCCGAGTCATGAGGATTTCATCTGAGAGTTCTTCACCCAGCGCCGCAGAGCAAAGCTCGGCAATTTCGATGGGACCTAACAAGTCAGGGGAGGACCAGTTGCTCACGAAATGACACAACCCCAAAGAATCCAGAACGGCGTGAAACCTTTCATAGTAGAGGACAAGTTTCGCCTTCCCTTCGTATTCCTTGGGAACTCCGGCCGTTTCGACCCCCCAGATCCTCTCGCCCATCCCACTGTCCACACGTTGAAATTCTGTTTGTGGGGCCCCCCGTGTATGGGTGCCTCCCCGCGGGGAAACGGCAACCCCCAAGGCCCACCCTTTGCAGCTCCGAATGGGTTCGATCAAATCTTGGCCTTTGATTGCAAAGACCAAATCCTGTGATCCTCGGCCAATCCTGATGGAGGCACGGCAGCTTCCCTCAGCGAGAAGCTCACCGATGCCCTGTCTAAGGGCAATTTTTTCGATCACCTTGAAGACAACCTCCGATTTTCCCCACTGAAGTGCGAGGCTATCCGTATCCGAAGGCGTCAGGATGCCCTTTTCAAAACAATCGATGGCCCAGCAGATTACGGAGGCTGTCGTATCGATGTCCAGACCATATTGAGAACAGAGGGCGTGACAGTGGAGAATATCCTCCGCAGAGGTCAGGCCGAGACGGGGGCCGAAGTCCAAGATGGAGTTAGCTTCGAGTTTGTTGCGGGGAAAATCTTCGCTAAGAGCCCCCCTATAGGAGTGTTGGCAGTGAATGGGACAGGGAATACAGCAATGGATTGTACCCGCAGACAGCTCATCAAATCGTTCGGCCAGATAGTAATTCAACTCGTCTTCCGAGAGAGACTCATCCTCGAAATTTCTAACGGGAATCGCCCCGCTTCTGTTGAGGGGACCTACTGCTGCGAGGGTGCCCAGAATCCTTTTCCTTTTAACGGAAGGAAGGGAAGCCAATCTCTCCGTCATCTCCTTCACCAGACGGGAAAACCGTTCAGGATGAGCCAGCTCCAGGTTGTCCCTTGAGATTCCCTGGGCAACGACAGCCTTCAATCCCTTGTCGCCCATGATCGCCCCCAGACCACATCGCGCAGCGGCTCTCGAATGGCGATCCATGAGGGCCGATGCCCAGACGCGGTTCTCGCCCGCCGGTCCGATGGCGATAAACTCGAAGTCAGGGGTTTCCAAAAGTCTCATGAGCATTCGGTCGGTTTCGGAGATAAGTTTTCCCCACAAAGGTTTCGCGTCGCGAATTTCCACGGCCTTGTTGCTGATCCAAAGGTAGACGGGCCCTTCGCTCTTGCCGGAGACAAGGAGGTGATCGAAACCCGCTTTTTTAAATTCACGGGCAAACCCTCCTCCAAGGTTGGACGATCCAATTCCACCGGTAAAAGGATTCCGCGAATCGATATTCATTCGAACGGCACCGGGAGCGGCTGTCCCGACCAATCTCCCCGCTCCAAAGGCAAGGATACTTTCCGGATCGAAAGGGGAGATACCCTCCGGCTCAAGATCAAGGAGCAGGTGCTGGTTCAACCCTCGGCCTCCCCAGAAGCCGCTCTCAAATTCGACGGTCTTCAGGACCTCCATCCGTCGGCTGGAGAGATCGACCTTCAAGATATTCCCGGCGAGGCCGTAGGCCAATTTCCTTTTGCTCACTCCGTCTCTCCTACTTCACAATACCCATGAACAGGTTCGGTAAAAACAACGAGAAGGATGGCACATACGTGATGATCAATAGATCGACGATCAGAATCAAGAAGAATGGGAGGCAGGCTTTCACCACCCTGCTCAAGGGAACTTTGAAAATGGCGACGGATACGTAGAGGTCAAGACCGACAGGAGGTGTAATGTAACCAATCCCCATATTGAAGACGTAGATGATTCCAAAATGGATGGGGTCTATCCCGAACTGGGCTGCGATGGGCATCAGGACAGGGGTAACGATGATGATAGAGGAAAGCATATCGATCAGACAGCCCACGATAAGCAGGAAGACATTCATCATGAGCAGAAAAACGACAGGGGATGTAATGTTACCGATCACCAGATCCATCACCTTCTGGGGAATCTTCTCAACGGTGAGGTATTCCCCAAAAAAAGAGGCCCCGACCACGATGAACATCAGTGGACCTACAGTGACGGCAGAATTGATGATGGTACGTCCCATCTGTCGTAGAGACATGGATCGATAGATGAAAAGTTCTAAAAGGATTGCATAGACTGTTCCAATGGCAGCCGCTTCATTGGAGGTAAAGATTCCTCCATAAATCCCCACCGCGATGATAAGTATCAGAACGATGGCCCAGAAGCTCTCCTTGAATTTGGTCCAAATCTCTCGAGTGGTGGGAGCCTTCTCCCTTGGAATACCCTTAAAGCGGGCATAATAATAGAGATAAAGAGAGAAACTGATTGCAAAGAGCACTGCAGGCAGATAGCCTGCGAGATAGATGCGGCCTACAGAGATCCCTGCCGTGACCGCCAGGATGATCATGGGAACGCTCGGAGGGACCAAAATTCCCAATTCCGCTGAAGACGTGAGCAAACCTATAGCAAAGTCCTTTTGATACCCTCTATCCACCATCGCGGGAACGAGGATAGACCCTATAGCAACGAGCGTCGCAATCGAGGATCCGGAGATGGCTCCGAAGAGAAAGCAAGCCATCACGGCGGACATCGCCAGTCCACCCGTGAAAAAGCCTGCGATGCTGTAAGCCAGATTGATTAGGCGACGGGAGGATTCCCCGCCTGTCATGATCGCACCCATTACGATATAGAAGAGAACAGCGTTGTAGGAAAAATTATTGAGATATTCGAAGCTTCCTTTTCCGAGGAGGGAAAGAGAAAGAGCTGTACCTCCTGAGAACCATAGACTAAGAAAGGCTGTCCACCCCAGAGCGACCGGAATTGGGATAAAAAGCAAAATGAACAGCATCAAGGTTCCTATAACGGCAAATATAGGCATGTTCAACCTCTTAACCCTTTGGACGGCGGGATTCTCCCCATTTCAGTGCCATGCCGGAAATGCCGCTCAGGATCACCCTTGAGCATTCGGCCCGGGATTTGAATCTCGGTCAAGCCACTCTATCCGAGGGCAAGCCTCAATAGTTATACTAGCGAATCCAAAGGTTGACCTGAATCGATTCTGATAGTATCTGAACCGCTTCACGATCCCTCACTACGAAGTTTCTTGCCTCTCAAGAATCGATCTTAAGCAAACCTCAACAAAGCGAAACGCCATCATCAGGCTTCCTCCCGCAACCCCCATGTAAGGTATCCACACGGGGATAGAGAGACCGGTAGAGGTCTGGCCAAGACTTTTCAAGAAGTAGGCCACCTTGGCGGAAGTGGCAAAAATCAAGAAAGAGAAAAGGGCGGCAAGGAGAGAGGAGGTGATCTCAAGTGCTCTTTGTGTCTTTGGAAAAAGTCCGATAACGAGATCAACAACGATATGCCCTTTCGTTCGAACTCCTGCACTCGCCCCGATATAAGTGGTCGCAATAAATAAAAAGCGGGCCAGTTCCTCTCCCCAGGTTAGCGATTGATTGAACCCGTACCTCAGGAGGACATCAAAAAAGATGATCGCCAGTATGAGGCTGACAAAAATGAGGAGGGAGACTTCCTCCAAGATCTTCAGTTTCTTGCTGATCCAATCCACGACACCCATTATGATCACCCGATTTTTTCAAAACATAGACGGAAAGGAAACAGAACAGATGGGGAACCAGATCTTCGGCTCCCCATCTGTTCGACAAGAGGCTAGTGTACTGTCTCAGAAACGACTTTACACAACGGTCATTCCGGACTTGATCCGGAATCCAGTCTTTTCAACCTGGATTCCCGCTTTCGCGGGAATGACAACTCTAAGATCATTGTAAAGATGTGTTAGAGACTAGTACTTATATCCTACCAGATCAAAGACCTTTCTCACGTAAGCCTCCCCAATATCCTTCATGTACTTCGTCACGACGGGCTTGGTCGCCTGTCTAAATTTCTCAACCTCTTCGGATGGGAGAACGGTCACCTTCACTCCGTGGTCTTTGACCATCATGGCAAGGGCCCTGTCCTGGTGATATTCCTCAATGGTTCTGGCTGCGGTGCAACATTCCTGGATGACCTCCGCAGTAATCTTCTGCAAATCCGGCGGCAGCGATTTGAACCATTTGGCGTTTACGAAAAATACTGTTTGACTAAAAAAAGGCGTAATCTGAGTATAGTATTTGGCCACCTCGTAGAACTTAGACGCTTCAAGGGTTTCTGGAGGATTATCAGCTCCCTCGGTGACTCCGCGCTGAAGAGCCGAATAGGCATCGGGGAAGGGGATAATGACAGGGCTTACGCCAAGGGCCTTAAAGGTGTCGAGCCAGATTGGTGAATCTGTCACGCGAAACCGGATTTTTTTGACATCATCAAATTTAGCGATAGGTTTGGTGGTGAGGTAGGCACAGGGCCCCCAGGGGATGTAGTCGAACCCAAGTAACCCTTTATCGGCGAGGCAATTGAGCATCTCCTTGCCGAGATCGCTCTTGTAGAACTTGTCCAATCTCTCCCGGGTATTTAAGACAAAAGGGAGTGCAACCGTTCCCATCTTTGCGTTCAACGTCATGGCTACAGGGGCACTTGACGGGGTCGCTTGAATATCCCCGGCTGCCGTCTTTTCAATAAGAACTTTTTCACCTCCGAGTTGGCCGGCCGGGTAGATTTCGACCTTAATCTGACCATAGGTCGCCTGTTCCAGAGCCTCCTTGACGAGGACCATCACACCCGAGGCGGCAAACCGGGTGGATGTGGCCGAGCCGATCTTCATGGTGTACTCGGCCGCTAGGGCAGATGAGAGATGCCAAAAGACGAGAACAAATAACGTGCACGAAAGAACTCTTCTCTTGCTGATAATCTTCTGCATGGGTTTCCTCCTTTCTGATGGGCGATTAGCCTTAATGGCTGGAAAGTATTCTGATCGAAAATACAAGCTTCCCAAGAGGGATTGAATTCATGGCGGCACAGTCTTAATCATCTTCGCTTGCCGCCTTTCTCACCTGCTCAAGGACCGTGGTAAGGCGACGT
>Ga0315297_10002723_pt1 | contig 11198 bp, 7 predicted proteins | sample YL17G15_0_MG_FD_203628 | JGI IMG/M metagenome (GOLD analysis project Ga0315297, IMG submission 203628) | Sediment microbial communities from Yellowstone Lake, YNP, Wyoming, USA - YL17G15_0 | ecosystem: Environmental > Aquatic > Freshwater > Lake > Sediment | place: USA: Wyoming | collected...
GCGCGCCAGGTCATCGCCAAGGCGCAATCTGAGGCCGCCGAGCGGGTGCGTGAGGCGACTCAACGCGCCGAGGTGGTGGCATTGGAGGTGAAAGCTGAAGCCGAGGGCGACGCAATTAAGATCCGTGAAGGAGCGCTGACTGACGCCTCGATCGAACGCGAGCGTCTCCTGGGCGACTTGCGCGGTCAGGTAGCCGCCCTGGCTATGGCCGCCACTCAAAAGCTGATCGGCGAAGCCCTGGATGAGAAGCGCCAGCGCAGCCTGATCAATGAGTTCTTCTCCGGTGTGAAGGCTGGTAAAGTAGTGGTATTGGAAGATGCAGACTTGCACGGCGCTTCAGCAGAGATCGTCAGCGCGCTGCCTCTGACGGATGGCGAAAAAGAATCGGTCCGCCAGGAGATCATCTCCAAAGTCGGCGCCCAGACGGTGGCCTTCCGGGTGGATCCGAAAATCCTGGGCGGTCTGGTGGTCAAAGTTGGCGACAAAGTGCTGGATGGCTCGGTGGCGGGTCAGCTCGACACCCTGCGCCAGAGTCTGAGCTGAAATAAATCTGTTCCAGTAATTCCCAGCGGCTGTTTAGAAAGACACGTTAGACAGCCCTAAAACAAGCCCGCCCAGGGGTTTCACACCCTGGGCGTTGTGTTTTTACGGCAGCTAGCGTTTTTCCTTGACCAGCAGGCCGCGCATGGATTATAAATGGTGCTATGTCTGAATTCCAGCAGATGAAACCGGTATTGCTCTCCGAGCTGCTCCACTCGTTGGATGAGGCAGCCCTCCTCCCGGGTCAGGATGTCGCGGTCACCGGTGTGGTGCTGGATTCGCGCCAGGTGCAGCCTGGGGACCTGTTTGTGGCGCTCAGCGGTGAAGCAACCGACGGTCATCGCTATATCCCGGCTGCCATCCGAGCCGGCGCCTGCGCTGTGGTCGGTACGCAACCTCTTACCGGCCTGGAGGTCCCTTACATCCAGGTGGGCGATAGCCGGGAGGCGCTGGCAAAGCTGGCGGCGGCTTTTTACGGTTATCCTGCCCGCCAGCTGGTGATGATCGGCGTGACCGGCACAGATGGCAAGACCACCACTTCGAACCTGCTGTTCCATATCCTGCAGGCGGCTGGTCTGCGGGCGGGGTTGATCTCAACCGTCAATGCGCTGATCGGTGAGCAGGTTTTCGATACAGGTTTCCACGTCACCACCCCTGAAGCGCCTAGCGTGCAGGCTTACCTGGCTCAGATGGTGCGGGCTGGCCTGACCCACGTTGTCCTGGAGACCACTTCGCACGGGCTGGCGCAGCGGCGTGTGGCGGCCTGCGAGTTCGACATGGCGGTGGTGACCAATATCACCCATGAGCACCTGGATTATCATGGTTCTTTTGAAGCCTACCGGGCTGCCAAAGGGCTACTGTTTGAGGGTCTGTCCGCTACCAAACCCAAACCGTTTACGCCGCCCCGCGGCGCGGTGCTGAACCGGGACGACCAATCCTTCGAATATCTTTCCAGCATAACGAAAGTGCCCTGGTTAAGCTATGGGTTGAGCGAGACAGCCGGTGTGCAGGCGCAGGATATCGAGATCGCATTCAGTGGGTTGAGCTTTACTGCGCTTGGGCGAGACCTGGCAGCTGGGCAGTTCTGCCTCCCGGTGCGCAGCAGCCTGCTGGGGGAATATAACGTCTATAACTGCCTGGCAGCGCTGACGTTGGCGCTGGGTGTGATGCGCCTCTCTCCTGAGGCAGTCAGCCAGGGCCTGGCGGCCATGCGCTCTATACCGGGGCGCATGGAGCTGATCCAGATGGGGCAACCTTTCATCGCTATCGTGGATTTTGCTCATACGCCCAATGCGCTGATCAAATCACTCGCAGCCGCACGCCAGCTCACCTCCGGGCGGGTGATCGCCGTCTTCGGCTCGGCCGGCTTGCGTGACCGGGAGAAGCGACGCATGATGGCCGAGGCCTCCGTCGGGCTGGCGGATGTGTCGATCCTGACCGCGGAAGACCCGCGCACCGAATCGCTGAGTGGCATCCTGGCAGAGATGGCGAGCGGCGCGAGCGCGCGCGGCGGCGTGGAGGGGCAGACCTTCTGGCGCGTGCCCGATCGCCGGGAGGCCTTGCGCCTGGCAGTGCGCCTCGCCAAACCCGGCGATCTGGTGATCGCTTGTGGCAAGGGGCACGAACAATCGATGTGCTTCGGTGAGACCGAATATGCCTGGGACGACAGGTTGGGTTTGCGCGCCGCGCTGGCTGAAAGCCTGGGTATCCCGGGGCCGCAGATGCCTTTCCTGCCACAGGCAGACTGAACGGGGGAGCTAATACTTCAGGTCTTCACGTACCGGTGAAAAGTTATCCAGTACCCGGGTGAGCACCGGTCCGACCTTCACGAAGTGCTCGACTCCACCCGGGACAATCACCAGCTCACCAGCCCGGATGATCCGGATTTCTCCGCCCAACTCGAACTCCAGCTCGCCCTCCAGCACATAGGTGCTTTGCTCGTGCGGATGGCTGTGCCTGGGCAAGACCGTATTGGCATCGAGTTCGACCAGGGAAAGCAATTGTTGTTCTCCCCAGAAGGTGCGGATATGCATCCCGGGGACTAAATCCTTAACTTGCCGGTCTTTCGGATTGTAGAAAGGCATCCATACCTCGCGAATTTATTAATATTGTCGCCGGTTAGTCAGCCCGAAGAACAGGCTGACAAAGGCGCCGACCAACGAGATGATCGCCAGCTGGTTGTGACCTCCCTGGTAAAGCTGGATAGCTCCCAGGAAGAACGCGGCGAAAATCACTGCAATGATGATATCACGCATGATCCGTTCCAGACGCCGGATATGCCGGTCGATTTCGGGCGTGCGGACGGCGATCTCACCTTGCTCGAGTTTGAGCAGTACCTGGTCGAAGCGATGGGGTATACCCAGGAGCGTGCGCGCCAGTTTTCCGGCTTCCGCCAGCCAGTTTTCCTGGATTTTGCCGGCTTCTTCAGCCAGGATCTTGCGCGCATAAGGAGCCAGGTGGTCCCACAGGTTGAACTGTGGGTCCAGACCGGTGCACATCCCGGATAGAATGCCAACACAGCGGCCCAGGAAGATGAGATTGTGCGGCACCTGGAATGGCATTTCATAAATCAGGTCCCGGAATTCGTCGGTTAGCTCTTTCATCTCCTGGTAGCTGACCGAGGTCAATTCGCTCATATTCTTGCCCCAAAACTGTTCGAAGACCCGTGCTTCGGCGCGTTCCAACATCGCCAGGTCGGTATTTGGCAGCAGCAAGTCCATCATCTGGTAGGCTTTAACCACCCGTCCGGCATCCTGGGTGCCTACTCCAATCAAAAGTTCGCGCAGACCCTGGCGCAGGTTCGGCGGTACCTTTCCGGTCATGCCGAAATCCACGAAGGTCAGCTCCCAATTAGCCGGCTCATCTTCCCCCATTGCAGATGAGTTTTGCAGCGGGTGAACGAACAGGTTGCCGGGATGGGGATCGGCGTGGAAAAAGCCATCCTCGAAGATTTGCTTCAGGTAAGTATCCAGCAGCCGGGAGGCGACTGCTGCTCGGCTGACCCCGGCCTCGCTGATCGCCTGGTAATCGGTGATTTTAATGGCAAAGACGTTTTCCAGGGTCAATACCCGGCGGGTGGTGTGTGTCCAATACACGCCGGGGACGCGCACGCCCGGGAATTGCTTGAAATTCTCGGCAAAGATTTCGGCATTGCGCCCTTCAGCGAGATAGTCGATCTCTTCATATAGTATCTTGGTGAACTCATCCAGCAGCGCGGGTACATTGGCGCGTTTGCGGATCGGGGGGTAGCGGTGCAGCCAGGCGCCGACTGTGCGCAGCGCCGCCAGATCGGTCTCGATCAACCGTTCGATATCCGGGCGTTGGACCTTGACCACCACATTGTATTCTGAGCTGCTACCGTTCTCCAGCGCTGGTGCAATTTGGTCCAATTCTTCAGCGGGGGTCTGGGAGATCCTGGCGCGATGCACCTGTCCCAATGAAGCCGCTGCCAGCGGGGTTTCCTCGAAGGCGACAAACTTCGCCAGGATGGACTGGTCAAATTCCTGCTCGACGATGCGCCGGATGTCAGCAAAATCAGCTGGCGGAACTTCATCTTGCAGTCCTTCCAGTTCGTGGGTGAATTCAGGCGGCAGGATATCCACCCGCGCCGAGAGGAATTGGCCGACTTTGATCAGTACGCCGCCCATCTGCACGGCTACCGCGCGGAACGAAGCTGCTGTACGCTGCAGTCTTTGACGGCGGTTTCGCTGGGCGAATTTGCGCAGCCCGATGCGCGGCAGCAGGACGTCCCACCAGGTATGGCTGAAGATAACCTTTGCGAAGAAGAACACGATGCGACGGTAACGCGAGCGGATCATCAGTGAGAGACATTATAATCTACATCGATTTCACCCGCTCTGTCGAGGTAGTCGTAATCCTGTTCGCTACCCGGCAATCGGCTCGCGTTTTGTGGTATGCTATAACGTCTGGCTTATGGATCGCATTGCTGCTGAAGAATTCGCAGGGCTATACGCCTGTTTTCATGCGCCGCTTGCCTCCCTGGATTGCGGGCAACGCTGCGCGCCTTACAATGAAGGCGGGGCGCCTTTTTGCTGTGATACACGCCATGCGGTGCCGGCTGCCTACCAGGCCGAATGGAGCTATTTGCAGGCTAATACCGATTTATGGCATTTGTGGGAAGGCAGAACGATGGGGGAGACTGAGCAGCTCGAGGCGCTGGCGCCTGAAGGGCAGGTGTTGATTGCCTGCCTGGGCTACCAGCTCTGCCAGCGTGATTTTCGTTCTTTGACCTGCCGGGCGTTCCCGTTTTTTCCTTACCTCACCCGCCAGGGGCAATTCATTGGCCTGTCCGTTTATTGGGAATACGAAGAATGCTGTTGGGTGATTAATAATTTGCAGGTGGTCAGCCGGGCGTTCAGGGAAGAATTTATCCAAACTTTCGACCAGCTCTTTGCCCGGTTGCCCGGTGAATTGGAAGTTTTCCGCCAGTTCTCTGCGCGTATGCGCCGCGTCTTCGGGAAACGGCATAGCATCATCCCGTTGCTCCACCGCAATGGCGGTTTTTATAAAATTTCGCCTCGAGATGGACGGAGGCGAAGGGCTTCGCCCGAAAAGTTCCGCAAATATGGTCCATATAAAATTGCTGCCCAGCTCCCTTTCCCCGATGAACTCGGCCTGGGTGATATTGAAACAGGTCGGGCAGGTTAGATAACAGTCATGGCGGTCACTAGCATCTCCTCAGAATATATCGCCCCACCGCGCTTCACCTCTGACCGGCGTAACGCCGTGCGCTGGGTCACCTCGCATGGGCTGCGCTACTGGTATCTGGGGGTAATCATGCTGATTGGAGCAATCGGCAATGCAGCTTTGGCAGCTGTGGTGCCGGTCCTGATCGGGCAGGCCTTCAATGCCATCCTGGCAACACCGCCTCAGACCAGCTTGCTGCCGCGCATCGCGCTGATCATTGCCGGAAGCCAGCTCCTGCGCGGCGTGCTCCAGTTCGGGCGGAATTTCGGGGTCGAGCTGATTGGTCAGCGGGTGGAGCGTGACATCCGGCATGAGCTTTACACCAGCCTGTTGGGTAAAAGCATGACTTTCCACAGCCTGCAGTCGATCGGCGAGACGATGGCACGCGCGACGAATGATGTGCGCGAGGTGAATTTCCTGTTCAGCCCAGGCGTGAACCTGGTGGTAGGCTCGGCGGTTTTTATGGTGATGCCGTTGGTGATTGCCCCGCGCTACAATCCGGCTTTAGTGCTGACGCCGCTGTTGTTCATAATCGGATATTTTCTGGCGCTCTGGCAGTATCTGCATGAGCTCAAACCGATCACCAGTGACGTACGCCAAACCTTTGGTCAGATGAACAGCCGACTGGCAGAGGCGATCGATGGCATCGAGACTGTTAAAGGGATGGCGCAAGAGCAGAATGAAGTAGAACGTTTTGGAGGCAATGCACGCCGTTTCCGGGATGCATACATTCACCAGGGTGATGTCGAAGCGCGTTTCATCCCCCAATTGCTGCTCGGGTTTGCTGAGGCGGGTGGTTTGCTGCATTCCCTGATCTTATATCACCAGGGTGCACTGGATGTTGGGCAGGTGGTTGCCTATTTTGGTTTGATCCAACTATTCGGTTTTCCCACCTTTACCTCGCTTTTTGCTTACTCTCAAATCTCTCTTGGCATCGCCGGGGCGCGGCGTATCCTGGAGCTCATCAACCGCGAGACTGATCTGGATCAGAACGAACAAGGTTTTTGCGGACCGATGCGCGGGGAAATTGAATTCCGGAATGTGCGCTTCAAATACGAAAATGCCGAGCCAGCATTGAGCGAACCAGCCTTGGATGGATTGAGTTTCAAAGTCCAGGCAGGTCAAACGGTCGCCATCGTCGGGCAAACCGGTTCTGGCAAGACCTCATTGGTCAAACTGGTCAACCGGACGTATGATGTAATCGCCGGGCAGGTTTTGGTAGATGGTGTGGATGTGCGGGATTGGAACCTGGAAGCCTTGCGCCGCAATATTTCGATGATTGAGCAAGATATCTTCCTTTTTTCACGCTCGATACGCGAAAATATCGCCTTTGGTCAACAAACTGCTACCCAGGAACAAGTTGAAGCAGCCGGTCTGGCGGCCCAGGTCGAGGAGTTTATCGATTCTTTACCGGACGGGTACCAGACCGTAATTGGCGAACGTGGTGTGACCCTTTCTGGTGGTCAACGCCAGCGTCTGGCGCTGGCACGCGCCTTCCTGACTGATCCGCGTATTCTAATCCTGGACGACTCCACCAGCGCCATCGACAGCGCCACCGAAGACAAGATCCAGCGTGCCATCTATGCTGCAGCACGTGGTCGCACCACATTAATTATTACCCACCGTCTCTCACAAATCCGCTGGGCAGACCTGATTCTTGTGATGCGTAAAGGGCGGCTCGAGGCGCAGGGTACCCATGAAGAATTGATGCAGACCTCCGATGCTTATCGCAGGATCTTTCGTGAGTGACCGATGGCATTTTTCTCTGGATTAGCCTCCGAAGGATATGATCGTCAATACTCCGATCGCCAGCTTGTGGCGCGCATCGCTGGTTATTTCAGTCCGTACAGGCTCCGCTTAGTCATTGTAACTTTACTGGTCTTGATTATCGCTGGTGCAGGGGCAGCCACGCCGGTTATTGTTTCGGCGATTGTAACTGGCTTGCAGCAGCAAGTTGATTCTCCTTCCACTATCTTATTCCTGTGTGGTGTTGTATTTGTAGCCGGTTTGATAACTTGGATCGCCAATTGGGGTAGGCGTCGTTTGGTGACCCGCATTGTTGGGAATATCGTCCTGACCTTACGGACAGATGCGTTTCGGGCGGCTGCTGAGCATGATCTCTCTTTCTATGACGTGTATGCCTCAGGCAAAGTTGTTTCGCGCATCACCTCAGATACTCAGGAATTCGGTCAGATGGTGGTGCTGGTCACGGATCTTTTTGCCCAGATCCTGCAAGCCCTGATATTGGGCGCGATCCTGTTCATAATCGAGTGGAAGCTGGCGTTGCTGTTATTAGCCTTTTTGCCGCTGGTGTTCCTGCTGGCGGCAGTATTCCGCAAGCTGGCGCGTCAGGTCACCCGCGCTGGTATGCGCGCCATGGCAAATGTTAATGCTACGATCAAGGAGACTTTTAGCGGGATTGCGGTGGCAAAAAACTTCCGCCAGGAAGCCAGCATCTTCGCCGAATTCGACCAGGCCAACCAGCAGTCTTATAATGTCAATTGGCGGCGGGGTTTTGTGCTTTCGCTGGTCTTTCCGGTGCTGAATGCCTTTGGGGGCGTCGCAACGGCTATTTTGGTCTATGTTGGGGGAATTAGCGCTGCCCAGGGCATTGTCACTGCCGGCGCCTGGTTTCTCTTCTTGCAAAGCCTGGACCGTTTCTTCTTTCCAGTGTTTAACCTTTCAGCTTTTTGGGCTCAGGTTCAGCAAGGTCTTTCAGCCGCCGAGCGCGCGTTTGCGCTAATCGATGCTGAGTCCCAGGTTGTCCAGGTCGAAGAACGTCCTGTCCCACCTCTGCAAGGAGATATCCGGTTTGCAGGGGTATGCTTCGGATATTCCGAGCAAGAGCCTGTGCTGAGTGACTTCAACCTGCATGTCCGCCCTGGGGAGAACATTGCGCTGGTTGGGCATACCGGAGCAGGAAAATCTTCTATTGCCAAGTTGATCGCCCGTTTCTATGAGTTTCAAAAAGGGCGCATCTTGATTGATGGGATGGATATCCGCACCTTCAACCTGACAGAGTACCGTTCCCAGTTAGGGATTGTCTCGCAGATCCCGTTCCTGTTCTCAGGCTCTGTAGCAGAAAACATCTGCTATGCCTGTCCGGATGAAGCCAAATATAAAGAAATCGCCCAAATTGCCCGCCAGATTGGAGATGGCGAGTGGCTGGAATCTCTACCCGCGGGTCTTGAGACCGAGGTAGGAGAGCGTGGAGTGCGACTATCGATGGGACAGCGCCAGTTAGTATCCCTGATGCGCGTCCTGGTCCAGAAACCGGTCATCTTCATCCTGGACGAGGCGACGGCCAGTATCGATCCGTTCACAGAATGGCAAATCCAACAGGCACTGAATCTGATTCTGGCCAACACCACCAGCATTTTGATCGCCCACCGGCTCTCGACCGTGAAAGCGGCAGATCGGATTATTGTCCTGGAAGATGGTATGATTATTGAAGAAGGTAATCACGAGAGCCTGTTGCAGCGTAGCGGGCATTATGCTACGCTCTATAATACTTACTTCCGCCACCAAAGTCTGGCTTATATCGAGCAAGCCCGCCAGCTTTCAGAAGAGTTGAGGGAGCGGAATGGTCTACCCGATTGAAATCATTGTGCGTCCTGGCAATCCAGATTTTCTGGATTTGCCCTGGGCAGTGCCGTTGCCCGATTGGGCAGACCACTGCACGCGCCTGGAGCAAGTCCCCCGGGGGTTATCCCGGCACCCGGTGCAATTTGTCAATTATGATGGGATCCTTTATGCACTGAAAGAGATGGCGCCAGGCGCTGCCGAACAGGAGTATGAGCTTCTCCGCCAAGCTGAAGAGGCCAATCTTCCCGCAGTCTCGCCCGTCGGTCATGTCCTGACCGCCACCAGCCAGGGCAACGCCAGCGTGCTGGTCACGCGCTACCTTGAAAGCTCGCTGCCTTACCGCATGCTATTTATGAGCCAGGGTATGGAAAGATACCGGCAGTATCTGCTGGATGCAATCGCCGGTCTGCTGGTGCAGTTACACTTGAGTGGGCTTTTTTGGGGGGACTGTTCGCTCTCCAATACACTCTTCAGGCGGGATGCCGGCGCACTGCAGGCTTATTTGGTCGACGCGGAAACCGCCGAGATTCACGCTGGCTATTTCCCGCCCGCCCTCCGTTTCCACGATCTGCAGATCATGGATGAAAATTTAGCACGCGAGTTTGGCGAGCTACACGATAGCGGTATGCTTTCGATGATCGACATGACCTTACCTGTGCTGGAGGCGGGGGTTTATATCCAACGTCGCTACCAGCAGTTGTGGGAGGAGATCACCCGCGATGACGTGATCAATCCTGATGAGCATTTCCGCATCCAGGAGCGCATCCGCGCATTAAATGACTTGGGTTTCTCTGTTGGCGATGTCGAGCTGGCTTCTTTGGAAAATGGCAGTCAATTACGGCTGCGTGTCATCACTACCGACCGGTATTTTCATAAGGATCAAATTTATGACCTGACCGGTTTGGATATGGAAGAGAGGCAGGCGCGTACTATGATGAATGAGATCCAGGAATTGCGCGCCACTCTTTCACAATCCAGCAACCGGAATATTCCTTTAAATGCAGCCGCATATCATTGGCTCGAAAATATCTACCAGCCGGTAGTGGAGGCTTTGAAACCCTTGATCGGCCAGAACATGACGATAGCCGAGCTCTATTTCCAGGTCCTGGAACATAAATGGTTCCTTTCTGAGCAGGCACAGCGCGATGTTGGTCATCAAGCGGCAGTCGCAGATTACCTGGGGCGTTTTGGAGCCAATCCCGGATCGGGTTCGGAAAATAAATGGGTTGAGTCTTCGCAAGGTATGGCTGGATAATATTCAAAACAATGATTGACGAACTGCGCTAAGATAGCATACAATAAGACTATGGCCTCGATTTCGCGCGCTACGCTCTCTTCTGGTGCAAGATCTGTTCAATCCCGTCTGGCTCCGGTGGTTGTCTTTCTTTACCTGCTGGTGGCGCTGGCAGTTTTTTTAATTTCGCCCTTCTTGTTCGCCTCCGTAGTGCGCACTCCTTTCATTGGGGCATTTGTCGAACATACATTAATGATCAATACCACCCAGCCAGTGAATTCTGGCGCCTGGGGTGTCCAGTTGAGACTGCCCTTTGGATACCAGATCATCGCGTTGGGAGGGGAGAAAGTGGCGAATGTCTCCCAAATGCGGGCTGTTTTAAGCCGTCACCAGGTGGGAGATAAGATAGATTTAGCCGCCTTGGACCCATCTGGGAAACCAGTCACATTCCAGGTGAAACTGCTCAAATTACCGCTCGCTGACCAGCTGAGTTATTTTGTTATCCCTTATGTGATTGGATTGGTTTACCTGATCAGTGGTTTGTATGTCTTTGGCATTCGCCGGTTTGACCCTGCCGGTCGGGCGTTTACTTTGTTCACTACCGCGACTTCCATTGCGCTGGTCAGCTTGTTTGATCTGTATACAACCAATTACTTTTCACTGATCTGGACATTCTCGCTGGCGGTCATTGGTGGCGCATTAATCAATCTGGCTTTATTGTTCCCGGTGAGCTTCCGTCAGGTGGTCCGTTATCCGTTTCTGGGTTGGATTGGATATACAGTGGCAATCGCTCTGGGTTTGATTGCCTGGCCTACCCTGAACAACTTTGCCAATCCAACCGCGTATGTAGCAGCCTGGCGCCTCGAGTTTATTTTCATGGCGGTCTCATTTGTGTTTTTTATGACCATGATTGTCTTGCGCCGCCTGACTGCTACATCGCCAGTCGTGCGTGAGCAAGCGCGGCTGATCTTCTGGGGCGCGCTGCTTTCGTTTACGTTAATCGGCATCTGGTTGGTGGTTACTACCATCAACCCATCTTTATCTTTTACCCCGTTGTTATTAATCCCGCTGGCCCTCTTCCCGGTTTTCACGGCTTATGCCATTATTCGTTATCGCTTTCTCAGCACCGACT
>Ga0315297_10002724_pt1 | contig 11197 bp, 15 predicted proteins | sample YL17G15_0_MG_FD_203628 | JGI IMG/M metagenome (GOLD analysis project Ga0315297, IMG submission 203628) | Sediment microbial communities from Yellowstone Lake, YNP, Wyoming, USA - YL17G15_0 | ecosystem: Environmental > Aquatic > Freshwater > Lake > Sediment | place: USA: Wyoming | collected...
CTGGATGTTTCATGCATAAATACAGTTGTCTTGGCAACTCCAAATGCTAGCATCATATCTATCGAGCCAACAAACTCAAAGTTCGGAGAAAAAGCGAAAATCAATCTTACAGTAGAATCGAATTATAATATGGATATAATTCTTAATATAACTTCCAAGAATTACAGATATTCTGATGAAGTTTTCCTGAAAAACGGGACTAACATCATTCCACTTGAAATCAAGACGTGGAAACTTGATTCTGGAAATAATCCTGTTTCATTTATCTTAAGCTATGATGACAAGAACAACAGAAGCTATGAATCAAGAAAAGAGATTGATTTCAATGTCCAGGATGTCAATATCATCAAGAAAATCTTCATAAGATTATGGCATATATTTGGATAGACATGGCAACGATATCTTTAAAAATCAATATTCAATAAGATTTCTATGGGACTAAGAAAAGGACATTGTTATACGCCTCTGAAGAGGGCTTATACAAGAAAATCAAAGGTCAGGACAAAGAACTATATCAAAGCGATTCCTCCTTCAAAAATTGTAAAGTTTGTCATGGGTGATTCTGCAGGATATTTTGCAAAGAAATTTCCGTTCAAGGTAAGATTAGTATCAAATGAAGGTATACAATTAAGGGATAATGCGCTTGAATCCGCAAGACAGCTTTTACATAGGCATCTTGAAGATAAATTTAAGGGAAATTACTATTTTATTGTCTCAGCTTATCCTCATCATATTCTGCGAGAGAACAAGATGCTTACAGGAGCAGGAGCAGATAGAATGCAGACAGGAATGGCTAAGTCATTTGGAAAGGCAATGGGCATTGCGGCTCAAGTTCATCCAGGCAGCGCAATATTTACAATAGCGTGCAGCAAAGAAAATGTGCCTGCTGTCAGAGGTATGATTTTTCAGATCAAGACAAAGCTTCCTGGCAACAAATCAATCACAGTGGAAGAGATAAAATAAGATAGTTCAGAATTCTAGAGTTAAGTTTATAAATTATGTAACTATTCTATAATTATGAAAGTGCAAGTTCCACAAGCAAGATTAGGAAGAGTATTAGAATTATACAAACCTGACTGTAGGTATTTGGTAGAGGCAACTACAGAATATCCAAAAACAGAAGGCAGATTTAAGTTGGGAGATACTTATTACACAACAAAAAAATTAGAACATATGACTTCAATTGAGGCCCAACTTTGTTTAAATCAATTATGTTATTCTGCTTTTGGTGAATGGTTGCCTGCAGGAAGGTTTGACGAAACCATGACTTTTGAACTATATTTGGAATTGATGAAAGAAAATATGTTTATCATAGATTCAAATATTAGATTTAGAAAACCAATTCCAACAAATGGAAATATTCAAGGACAGATAGAATTAATGAAAATCAAAAGACATGGCGATTTATATTTAGCTTTCTTGGATTATGATTTAGAGCAAGGAAAGTCAAGAGGGAAGATGGAACTTGCACTGAAATTGTAAGTCCGAATTCTAAATTGAACATAATAGCCATAAACGGCCATAATGCGTCGCAAACGTTAGATTTTTATATTACTTTACCCTCTATATAATAGGTATATATTAGGGATTTTAATATGGAAAGAGAGGATAAGAAAGAGGCAGAGATAGATGTTGAAGTCCAAAAAATAGTTGATAGTTCTAGAAATATTGTATGGCTTTCTGAAATAGGGAAAAAAGATATTCCTACTGCAGGCGGCAAAGGCGCGAACTTGGCGGAAATGTACAATATAAACCTGCCTGTCCCGCCGGCTTTTATTGTAACTGCCCAGGCTTTCTCAAACTTTTTTCAAGATTCTAACTTGAAGAAAAAGGTTCTTGATATTATCAGCAAGATAGACCTTGAAAATACAAAACAGCTTGAAGAAAAGGCGAAAGAGATACAGAAACTTATTGTTATGGAATCAATGCCAGAAATATTGGCTAATGAAATCATCGAGGCATATTCTAATCTGAATGTTGATAAAGAGATGATAGACAGCGCATCTTCTGATGTCTTAGGAATTTTATCTGCTGCAAAAGAACCTTGTTTTGTTGCTGTAAGAAGCAGCGCGACAACAGAGGACTTGAGCACAGCAAGTTTTGCAGGGCAGCAAGAGTCTTTTCTTAATATAAAGGGGAATAATGACCTTGTCGATGCTGTAAAGAGATGCTGGGCTTCTTTATTCACAGCCCGTGCGATTTATTACAGGACAAAAAACGGATTCAGCCATGAGACTAGCTATATTGCTGTTGTTGTGCAGAAAATGATCAATTCTGAAAAATCCGGGGTCATCTTCAGCGTCAATCCTATGACAAACAACAAGAACGAGATAATCATAGAAGCTGTCTTTGGCTTGGGCGAAGGAATAGTTTCAGGAGCAATAGAGCCTGACAATTATGTTGTAAACAAGGAAGATACAAGACCCATTTCAAAAAGAACAGGAAAAAAGAAAATATATTTTACTAGGGATGCTGGCGGTGAAACTATAAAATATAATCTGCCAGAAGAAATACAAGTCAAGCCTGTCTTGGATAATTTTGAGATAAAAACCCTTGCGAATTATGCTATCCGCATCGAAGAGCATTATAAATGGCCTCAAGACATCGAATTTGCCATTGAAGGCGGACATATTTACATTGTCCAGTCTCGGCCAATAACAACTTTAAAGAAAGAAGTAAAGAAAGTTGATGTCAAGGGCGATGTTCTATTGGAAGGCCTGGCAGCGTCTTCTGGAGTTGCATCAGGGCCTGTCAGATTAATTCTTGATTTGAAAGATTTGGACAAAATTGTCGTGGGAGATATCCTCGTTACTAAGATGACTAATCCTGATATGGTTGTCACAATGCAGAAATCATCGGCTATTGTGACAGATGAAGGAGGATTGACAGCTCATGCGGCCATAGTTTCTCGCGAGGTGGGATTGCCATGCGTTGTAGGAACAAGAAACGCAACAACCAAACTGAAAGAAGGGCAGATTGTAACAGTCGATGGAACCAATGGAAAGATTTATGATGGAAATATAATAGGAGCAGAAATAAAACAGGAAATAAAGGAAGAAAAGATAGAAGAAATTAAAGAACAAGAGAAAGAAAAACCAAAGCTCGGCTTCTTGGCTTCACTTGTTCCTGAATCAATGAGAAGGTCTAAACAAGAGGGCATTCTTGTCAAAGTCAATTGTGACTTGCCGAGTGTTGCGCAAAGAGCTGCTGCAACAGGCGCAGATGGCGTTGGCTTAGTCAGGATAGAATTTATTATTACACAAGGGCTTATGCATCCTGCTGAATATATCAGACAAGGACAGCAGAATAAATATTCAGAACTTATAGCAAACGGAATTGAAAAAATTGCCCAGGCATTCAAGGACAAGCCAGTATGGGTAAGAACAAGCGATATCAGAACAGATGAATATAGAAATTTGAAAGGTTCTGGCCAGGAGCCAGAGGAAGAAAATCCTATGCTTGGCTGGCATGGCATTAGAAGAAGCTTGGATGATGTTGAGATTTTGAAAGCAGAGTTCAAAGCAATAAAAATGCTTCATGACAAGGGCTATAAGAATGTAGGAGTTATGATTCCATTTGTAATCAATGTTTCTGAACTTGTAAAGGCAAAGCAGATTGCACAAGAAGTTGGATTGAATATTAAGGAGATGGATTTTGGAGTTATGATAGAGACTCCTGCAAGCTGCATGATTATTGATGATTTGTGCCGCGAAGGAATCAGCTTCATCAGCTTCGGCACAAATGATTTAACGCAGCTTGTTCTTGGAATAGACAGAAACAATGAAAGATTAGCTGGAATGTATGATGAGATGCATCCTGCTGTTTCAAAGCTCTTGGAAATGGTGATAAGTGTATGCAAGATGTATAATGTTAAAACGTCCATCTGCGGCCAAGCCGGTTCAAAGCCTGAAATGGCCCTGTTTCTGAAAAAGAAAGGAATCAACAGCATAAGCGCGAATATAGATGCTGTTGAGAAAATAAGAGAAGCGATTAAGTAGTTTTATTTTTTTTATGATCTTTTTTCTTTTCCATTTCTTCTTGTGCTTTTATCATCCGTGATTCTATATCTTCTGATTTTAATTTACGAGCATCTACTAAAGCAACCAGATTTTTAGCTTTAGTATCTAAAAACTTGAAGTTTTCTTCTGGAATTTTTGCTTTATATTCTATTTTTATTCCCTTTCCCTCATAATACTTTATTAAATCATCATAAAAATTATATGAAGGTATAATACCGCTTACAACATCGCAATTTATTCCCAAATTAATAATAATTACATATCCATCTGCCATTTTCTTCTTGAACATTACTGGCTTTTAAATCTTTATTATGATTGAGAATATATTGGAATATATTGCTTTTATCCTCAATAATCTTTTTAAATCAATCATAGCTTGGAATTTCATGACAGAGATTTATGTTGATGTTAGATGTTTTGATAAAAATGGCACTATAGGAATAAGACTCAATCATGCGAGCGAGGGACAATTATACTGGATAAAGTATGACCAAAAAGAATTAAGGGAATTAAAAGAAAAATTTATGAGCGAGGGGCATGGGAATTTTGAATTTATTTCAATGGCAGGTGAGGGCCAGGGAAAAATAGCAGATTCTTTGATTGAAAGAATAGCCTATATTTTCAACAGTCAATAGTTATACTTTCCTTTCATAATCTTTTTAAACCTTGATTTCCAAAGACAAAACATGAAACATAGAATATATATGAGGCTTATTGATTTGCCTGTCACAGAATTGCCAAAAAATCTGGAAGAAGATAGTAATTTAGTTAAAATAACTGTGACACATAGACGTGAAAATCAGAATGAAGGAAAACAACATTTAGTCTCTGAAAGAAGAAAATATCATCCTAAAAGCTTTTATAAATTTTCTGAATTAGCAGAGGTAATAAAGAGTATAAAAAGTCATGTAGGACCTCATGATTCATATGAGCCAGATGGTTATGTTGCGAGGGCAAATCAAGCAGAATTGACAAGAGAAATCGAGCATATGATTATGTCTTGAAAACGATAAACTTTTAAATTTCCTTCTTGTGGTATATTTATGCTGGAAAAAGAGGCTGTTGAGAGAGGCATAGATATAGAATCTTTGCAGGACGAGCAGAAGAAGATGTCCAAGTTTGTCTCATGCAAGGACGCCTTTGATTTTGCAAATGCGACGAGATTCGCAGGCATTGATATACAGTTTTTGGAAAAATCAAGGGAAATCCTGGCGGCAATAGTTGTTCTTGACGAGAATATGGAGCTTGTTGACAGCAAGTATGCCATAAAATCTGTTAGATTCCCTTATATTCCTGGCTACCGAGCATATAGAGAGATGCCTGCTATATTGGCTGTTTACGACAAACTTGAAGAGATTCCTGATATTATTTTTATTGAAGCTCACGGAATAGCACATCCACGAGGCTTGGGATTAGCAAGCCATCTAGGAATAAGCCTTAACAAGCCTGTAATCGGAGTAACAAAGAATATTCTTATAGGAGAGGAAAAGGGGGATGATATTATATTCAATAAGAAGGTGATTGCAAAAAAACTTGTGACAAAAAAAGGTGCAAATCCAATTTTTGTCTCTATCGGCAATATGATTTCTTTGAAAACATCTGTAGAGCTTGTGAAAAAGTGCATTGTCGAGCCTCACAAGCTTCCAGAGCCCTTGATGCAGGCGAGAAAAACCGCTGAGAGAATAAGGAAAGAGATGTAGGTTTAAGCAGCCACTGCATGTTGACCGATTATAGTTACTTTCTCCATCGGTTGCGATGTTTCGTTATTATAATAATAAAATAACCTGCTGAAAACTCTGTACATAAACTTCACATTTTTTCTGACTTCAGCATCATAAACTTTTGTTTCAAGACCTTTGTGAACTATTCCTGCCCTATCTTCAAATTTCTGAATTAGTTTATCTACATATATATTAAGTTCTCTTTCACTTTTTACTTTCGCATTTTCAAGATGTTTGTGCATTACTTCCAGCCATGTACTATATATGTTTGTTGCTCTTGGTGCATCTCCTGTCAACCTCAATGTATCATTTATCTTTTTTCCTTCTTTTATTTTGCCAATAAAATCTTCCATTAATTCAACAGAATTTTCAAGTTTTTCTCTGCGACTCGGCGTGTCTTCCAAATATTCTTTAATAAGACTTCTTAAATTAAGCATACCCAATGATATTTCTGCCACACCAAAGAAAATATCAGAATTAAGGTCTGTAGCTCTACAACTTCCTTTAAAATAATCTTTTCTAACAAAGCCCATAATGAATTAACAAAAATTGTTAGTATTTATAATCTTTTAGATAATTTTATTCTACTTTTTAGTTGATATATTTTTAATGTCAGTGACAAAAAATATTTAAAAGAAAAACTCTAAGTTAATATATGAAAGTAGGAATTAAAATTGGTGATGTAATGACTAGGAAGTTTGTTTCTGTGAAGCCCGATATTTCTGTTAAAGATTGTGCAAGGCTAATGGCGAAGAAACATGTAGGCTCATTGATTATAAGCGACGGCCAGAAATTAAGCGGAATTTTGACAGAGGGCGATATCTTGCTCGCAGTTGCCAAAGGCCTGGATATGAAAAAGACAAATGTAGCCAGAATAATGACTAAAAAAGTCATAGGGATAAATCCTGGCAAAGATATCTATGACGCCCTAGTTTTGATGAAATCCAAGAAAGTCAGATGGCTGCCTATTCTTGTGGATGGAAATGTAATAGGCTTTTTGACTGAAAAAGATATTTTGAAACTGCAGCCCGATCTTTTTGATATTGCAAGCCAGAACATAAAAATAGCAGAAGAGGAAGAGAAGTGGAAAAGAATAAAAAATATTGATGAATACAGATGGGTCAAAGAAGGCCCTTGTCACGAATGCGGCGTTTATGATTTATTATACAAGATAGGCAACAGATATCTCTGTGCAGACTGCAGAAAGAACGAATCAGGAAAAGAAGAGGAATAGTTAAGTGATAAAAATGCGGCTGACGTCATCCCGCATCAATATTTCTCATTCACTATTCTCTAGAAAAGTGGCCAAGCCTTCGATATGGCTTATTTTTGCTTTTAACATTGACAGTCTGAAGGAGTTGTTGACTTTGATGCCATTCTTGACAAGCTCGCGCTTTATTTGAAAATAAAGCTTTTTGCCTGTGCTGTCAAAATCAGTCAGGATTATTGTTTCTCTGTTTTTTTCAATAATCTTCTCAATAAACTCGTTGATTGTGCCTTTTACATTGATGATGAAAATATTTTCTGGGTTGAAGCCAAGCTGTTCAAGGCTTGCTTTATCCTTTTTTCCTTCCACTATTATCAACAAACTGCTGTCTATGGCTTTTTTTATCTCTTTTAGAATCTCATCTGTATTCATTATAAAAGTGAGCCCGAGGCGATTCGAACGCCCGACACCCTGATTAAGAGTCAGGTGCTCTACCGAGCTGAGCTACGGGCCCTTAGCTCAATGACGATATTTTTATTTATAAATTTGTTTATTCTCATTTTTAAAATATATATTCAAGGGCAATAAAGTATTAAAGACAAAACGAGCTGAGATAATTGATATAGAATGGATATTAAGATTAAGAAAATTTTCACTTTGGCTGAAATCGCTGGAGGTATTCACCAAAAGATAATTCTTCAAAACAAAAAATTGAAAGAAGAGGGCAAGTTGGAAGCAAGGAAATATCCTCTTTATACTCCTCTTGAAGATATAATATCTCATTTAAAAACGGGAAAATTGGTAGTAAGCATCAATAAAGAAGGGCATATAGATCATTGGAACAGGTATGGAAAATTCTTTCTTAAAGTTGATAAAGATAAAATTTTAGGATATAAACCAGATCAGGTTGTGTTTAGATATTATATTCCTGTAATAAAAGATGGTGAGATTACACATTACGAAAGACGTAATGTTAGCTAAGAATACTAAGAATACTCGCGCCATGAGTGCTTGCACTTCACACATTTGAAAAATCTAGTCTCGGCTTCATCACCAGCTCGCATCTGCGTGCTCCAGTAGTATGCTTTATTGTGGCCGCATTTTGGACAAGTTTCAGTTACAATTGGATAAACATTAGACTCTTTTTCATGCAATACATTAATCTTGACTTCTTTCCCAAATTTTTCAGTTGAGGTGATTTTTACCTTATCTTTTGAACAGTATCTGCATTTTGGGCAGCACCATCTTGTTTTCTTCTGAACTAACAATATTCCGCATTTTGGACAAAACTGCATTTTTGTTTTTACCTTCCTTTTATCTTTTTTTATCTCTTTTACGTTTAAAAACCTTGTTATATTAAATTATTATCTGAAAAGGTCGACAAAAAATAACTTGACCCAGCCGAGCTTCGGAATCCTCATTATAGCTTTTCCTATTATCTGCTCTTTCTGAATATCGTGCTCATAAGGCAGCTGGCCGTCGTTATGATCACCTTTGGTTGAAAACATTATAGTGTTATTTTCTTCTTTTATTTCTATGATTCTGTGGATTATAGGTGTGTTCTGATTTTCAACCTTGAATATTATGACATCCCCCATACTATAATTATAATTCTTGAGCCCCTTTACTATAATTATATCGCCCTTGTCCAAGCCATCAGACCATTTCCATGCCACTATTTCAGGTTCTGTTATATTATGCTCTAAGTACCATGAGCCATGCAGCGAGAACCATTGGTCAAAATCCCCTTGATGCTCCATGCTTCCTGATTCTATTATCACGAACGGCAATGATGTTGCAAGAGCAAGGCTCATCAACGGAAAAATGATGAACTTGACTATCAAGAACATAAGGATAATATCAACAATCCAGCTCAATATGGAGTTGCTATTCCATAAAAAATGCCATAATTCTTTATGCCATGGCCTCTTTTCTTTATCCACCTCTTTGTTTTTATCCATTAGTCTATTAACATCAGATGGTTTAAAAATCATATTATTCTGAAATCTACCCTTGCATGATATCTATAAGGAGCGATTTCACGGACTTTCTTGCTTGAAATTATCTTTACTTTCTTTGCCATTTTCTTAGCCATTGCATTGATTTTTGCTATAGATTCTTTTGGAAAGTCTTCTTTGGCTATAAAATCATAGAAATGGATAATCGTTCCTCTTCTCGAGACCATGAAAGCCTGCTTGAGGAAAGTTTCCTTTAACTGAGCTCTAGCCATGACTATCCTGTCAAATTTTATTTTCAATCTAGGAATTATCTTTTTGACATCGCCCTGGATTATTGTTATGTTCTTCAGTTTGTTCAGTTTTATATTTTCTTGTGCGTATTTTGATGCTAGCTTGCTTAATTCTACACAATAGATTGATTTTGGCTTTGCATGCTTTCCTATAATTAAGGCATAAGGCGCGACTCCAGAGAACATAACAAGAACATTCTCATTTTTCTTTACTTTTTTTGCTATCTCAAACCTGTCTGTGCCGAGCCTTGGCGAGAAATAACAGGTTTTTATGTCAAGCTTCATAAGACATCCTGATTCCTTATATATTGTTTCTGTTTGTCTTTTGCCTGCAAGGAATTTCAGGCTTGGAGTTCTTAATCTGCCGGAAATCTTTCCCCTGTAATATACTGTTTTTATGTTCTTTTGCTTTTTCAGAATATTTTGCGCCAGTTTTTTATTGTTTATCTGGATTATCGCTATGCTCCCTATTATGTCAAAAGAGCCTAATTTTCCTTTTTTCATTTCTTTTATTGATTCTACTGTTTAAAGAAATATTGCATCGCTTCACTTATTGTTGAGACTTCTTTTATTGTTATGTTCGCTTCCTCAGCTATGTTTATTTTCTTCGGCACTTGTTCTGTTGTGCAGTATTCGCCTGTCCCGAATTTTTCACAATATTTGTTTGTTGTGTATGTTATTTCTGTGCTCTGAAGCTGCGGCACGAGGAATAATGCTGCGCCATTTGCCTTGGCTGCTTTTGCCTTTGCTAATATTCCTTGGACAGGGCCTATTGTGCCGTCATGATTTATTGCCCCTGTAATTATAACCTTATCATTCATAGTCTTGTTCTCTATTGCTGCGATTGTCGCTAAAGTAAGCGCAGCTCCTGCTGATTCGCCGCCTATGACAGCCGCGTTCGCATAAATATTATAAACTAAATCGTAATTGCTCAAGTTTATATGAGTTATATTCTGCGCGACATTTTTTGCTATCCTTATGCTGTGCTGCGTGTCACCCCAGAACAAAAGGTTGTCTATATCAACTAAGGTTCTTCCTGAGCCTGGAGTAGCTTCCACAACAAGCAAAGTCAGAACACCATTGCCCTTATCATCAAGTGCAGGCAGATAAGCTATGGCCTGAGTTGAATTGAATAAAGGCGGTTTTACAGTGAAACCTATCCCTTCATTATTAGCATTAGATTGCTTATTTTGAATATGTGATTGCGGCGGAAAAATAGAATACAGAAGAAACAAAAGCATTGCTAGTATTATTATGCTTAAAATTACTATATGCATCTTCACATTCTTTTTTTGTTTTCTTTTCGCCATTTTCGTTTTGTTGAACGCGGCCTGAACATCCGCGTTTGATTAATTTTTAAGCATAATTTTAGTTGCAGATAACTTCATCCTGCATTTAAACCGCGCTTCTTATCTTTCCTAATGCTTTAGTTGTCTGCTTTCCAGCTTTATATTTTTTATGAAACTTAGTTACAAGCCATATTATGACAATGATGATTATAATCAAGAGCAACAGCAATAATAACAATGATAATGGGGAGAATGGATATTCTTTGATTATATTCAATATCATCAGAGGCGATGGCATTATGAAATTAAGTTCTACAGGATGATTTATTATTAATTTGTCATTATCATAAAACTTTATTGCTACAGGATATTTCCCTTCTTTCAGGTTGTGAGATGATGAGCTGTTCAATATGAAATTTATTTCCCTGTCCGCATCAACATAGCCATAATCAAGTGAATTTATTTTTATTCCCTGCGGAGTTTCTGCAACAACCTTTAAATCAGAAATATCTTTTGAATATCTTAACTTGTTTTTTAGTTCAAAGTCTTGTCCCGGATAAAGCTCTTTTGGCACAATGATTGTAAGTTCATATCCACCTGGAGTTATAATGCAGCCTCCTCCGCCTGCTGGTGGTTGTCCGCCACCACCACCGCCTCCTCCGCCGCCTCCGGTGCCGTTGCAAGCGCAATATATGAATGAACTTTCATTCCAC
>Ga0315297_10002726_pt1 | contig 11193 bp, 14 predicted proteins | sample YL17G15_0_MG_FD_203628 | JGI IMG/M metagenome (GOLD analysis project Ga0315297, IMG submission 203628) | Sediment microbial communities from Yellowstone Lake, YNP, Wyoming, USA - YL17G15_0 | ecosystem: Environmental > Aquatic > Freshwater > Lake > Sediment | place: USA: Wyoming | collected...
TATTCGGCTCAAGAAAATCATCTAATTTAACTTGCAGTCTCGAGGTATGGAAAGCACAGACTCCTGTACCAACAACATCCACACGTAGATCATCTACACGCCAATTCCTGCAAGAATAACTCTCCAATGGCTTGTAGAACGCCTTCACGGGACGGGGATAGATGCGTCCATGCAGGCTCACCACACCATTGTACTTATCAACAGCTTTAACCATCTTATTAACGTAATACTTGGCGTAGATGAGGTCGTCATCGAAAGAAAGATAGTAGACATCGGGGTGTTTCTCGCAGAAGGCGAACTTCATGGCATCGCCACGAGAGTTATTAGATACAACATATAGTACGTTATCAATATCTTTTAGCCATTGCGGGACTGCTGTATGACCATTCAAAACAACATACAGTAGGTCTATTTGAGGTGCAATAGAGTCCACTACTTGCTTAAGAGTGTCAACCCTGGCGGGGATAGTTGCTAATCCACCTACTGTCACTCCTTATATTCCTTTCTTATTAAATCTTCTTCCATCTTCTGCCGTTCCCTACCCATGGTATGTGTAAGTTGTTTGGAGTGGAGAAAATTAGTAATAAGTACTTGTTCCTCTATTGCAGGCAACCCAAATTTATCATATAGGTCTCGGTAAAACTTACAGTCCATAAGCCAAATGAGTCTCTCGTCCCATTTTAAATCACACCTTAAATATGCAATAGCTGATGGTGACGATATGGTATTATGCCCAAAGACAACCCTATCATTCCACTTTGGTATAAAATTCTTAATATGATGAGTCGAGTCGCTGACATCAACCCCTACCGCAACCCATGATGCACCACCAATAAACCTATCATGTATTATGGATAGTGCGTTAGCATCATGGAAATAATCATCCATAAACATAGGCTTAATGATATCCCCCGAAGAATGCTCTATGGCGTTGTTAAGATTTGCTGACGAACTGCCACGCATCCTCTCGTTGCGTACATAGACAACGGGCTTGTTTTCCAGAAAGTTAGCGATAGCATTATCCCCGGAATGGTCTGAAACTATAATTTCAACATCCTTGAATGATTGATTCATTATACTATCAAGAAGCCGTGACAGGAAGGCTACTCCCGCACCATAGGCTTCATATGTCGGTATTACTACTGATATTTTCAATTATGAATGAATAATGGTTTGTTAATATGAATGATCTTTATGTTATTTAATCTGCAATAGTCTGCACATTCCTCGGCGTACCTACCGTCTGCGCCCCTGTCTATATGGTTAAACCCTACCGCCCTTGCAACATCAAGCCTTACAATGAAAGCACCCATATCTATGTCCCCGTGTTTAGGGAAACTCTTATGAAGATTATAATCATAATGACTATGGACGGTATTGCACATCACAAAACCCATATTCAAATCAGCCTCGGCTTCTTTAAGCATCTTCTCCACAAAGACGGGAACGTAATAGTTATCATCATTTGTGAGTAATACAAAATCCTTGCATGACCCTAACTTCTCAAGATGGATTCTCCGGTTGGGATGCCCATAATTGTCCCGCCTTATCTCCGTCTGAATAAACTCCAATCTCAGATCATCATATAAGCCCATAACATCAACCACATCCTGTGGCGCTATGCCATCATGTACAATCTGTAATTGCCACCTGTTATCAGTTTGCAGAAGAAAACTATCAATTAGTATTCTTAGGGGGATCGCCCTGTGGTAGGCTACCGCTATCACATTCAGCTTCATGCCTTTCAAGTATTGTTAATCCATTATTATTTTTAAATATTTCCTTTATCCGCCACTCTTTATGTGACACCAGAAATTCATGTATGGCATTGAAAAGCCCCGTCCCCCCGTCTGCGCCCACTATCCCAAATGTCTCAGTATCGTGGATGACTATGAACCTTCTCGCCCTGCCCGCATGTAGGCTTAGTTCCGCCTTAAGATGGCGGTACACATGTAACGTGTCAATAAAGAGCATGTCCGTTTCTTCTAATTCCACATTCAGATCATCGGCAAGAACAAACCTAAACTCCTTCCCCACCTCCTCGGCGGCTTTTTTCATCTCTGCCATACTGCCACCATACTCTTCGGGATAGTTGATATCTACCGATAGAAGTACCTTAGCCGTACTGGCAAGAAACGCCCATGTCGTAACTCCCTTTCTCACACCAAGTTCCGTAACATGATGACATTGTGATGCGTAATTTTGTAATGTGGGTAAGTGTTCATTAGTGTCTGATGGAGTGCCGCATAACTCCACATACTTTCTTTCTGCTTTTGTCATTATACTTATTTTTTTATAGATAGCCCCTCCGAAGTTACCGCCATACCAATCAACGCTTATCCTGTAAAAATCGAACACCCTTAAGAAGGTGTCTATGTCTACTATCATCGCACACCCGAAATAAAGTTCCTCTCTGTTAACCTCGATGTCTATGATATTAATATATGATAACGATTGTGTTGCCCCCTTAAGCACCTCAAGCTCATAACCCTGTACGTCTATATGAAGATAATCATAAAGTGTCCTCCCATATTTAATATTATCAAGGCGGTCTATATCCACCTCTTCTGTGCTATCAAAGACTATATGAGGAAACCGCTCAAGATGTAGTTTGGGTTCAAGAATAGAGCATGACTGCCCATGGTTGGCTTCATTATTTTCTACATTCATCATAATTCTACCCTTCCTATTGCCTATAGCCATATTGAACGTCCGTATATTGTTATCATCGGGTAAAAGTTCCATCATATGTTTATAGTTGAAACTTATCGGCTCGAAGAAGATAAAATTCTCTGCCCCATTGTGTTTCCACTCTTTATATTCCTCACCCCAATGAGAACCAATAGAAATTACTCCTTTCATACCTTTCTCACCTCCCAATCTCTCGGATGTAAAATTAAGTCTTTATGTCTGCTCCACATAAGTTTCTGGTTCTTATGGGTAGCCCTTAATAGCCATGGCAGTTCTCCCTGGTTGCGTGTAGCCCCCCATTGAACATCGCTGATGAAATCTATCCAATACAAGCCCGTTACCCTGCCGAGTTGTTCATACGCACGCATATGGAAGTCATGATCATCATCCTGTTGCGGGGAGAACGCCTCATCAAAATACCCAAGTTTCTCAAAATCGCTATGCCTTATCGCAAGTGGGCCACGGTTACTGCTCGCCCTCACTGTAAACTCATTCCTACCCGTCTCCCCTTTTCTTACAATACCTACTGGCAATAGTAAATCACTCCACCAATTATCAGGATAATAATCTAATTTTTCTGCCTTATTCTTAGGATTATAAGCCCAATCATGGGCACAGTTAGCACTTACTGATACCACATCCTTAAACTCCTCCATGGGCCTTATTAACCGCTTATCCCATCCCTCCTCGTTAATTATCATATCATCTTGTATTATGATTATGTAATCACCGGAACTATTGCGGGCATTAATATTATTAGCCTTCGTTTCAAATACATTATCAGCAATGGCTATCTTATGCCGTACATTATTCTCCCTAAAGAACCTAAATACCTTATCTGCCGAATCATCCGTACATCCATCAAGGACTACCGCTATCTCATGGGGAAGTGCCGAAAACTTCTCTATAGCCGATAGTACTCTCTCTATGAGAAATCCCTTATTATATATCGTAAGATTAATGGAAATCATAAATATTTATTATTAACGTACCAGTCTTCAAATGGATATTGCGGATCACCATTACATAATACATCTTCTTGTACCCGGGTGTAATGATGCGCAGTCAGGATGCTAAATATATTTCTCTTAAGGTCGAAGTGTTGTTTGTCTTTATAGCAAATATTATGCTCTACCGTCCACAAAATAACCTCATATTTATCAAACGGAAATCCCTGTAATACCTCATACTCTGTTCCCTCGGTATCGAGACTAATATAATCTATAACTAATGGCGCATTTACATCAATCAAAATGGCACTCATTGTATTCGCCCATACCCTGTGTTTCCCCGCCCCGGTAATTAAACTACTAACCCCGATGTCATCAAAATTAACAATCTCATTCCTGTTATATGCCGCCCTATTGACCAACCTACACCCACGGTTGTTTCTTAATTTCTTAAACATTCTTATAGATGGCTCTATGCACACACCCGTCCAGCCAAACTCTTTCTCAAGAACATAGGTATTACTAATATCAAGTCCATCATAAGCCCCGATATCCACAAAATACCCATTACGTTTCTCATGGAAGAAATCTGCAACCCACTTATCTTGGCCAGCCTGTGATAGATAGTTCATTTTGGGGGATTATATGCGTTAAAATTCATACTTAAATATAGGTCTTCACTATAGTTCATCTTATGTTTGGTAGTTAGAATTGATAATATACTCTGATCGTTCATGTGTTTAATGAAGGAGGGGTCGTTTCCACCATGTAAATTAGGAATATCAGTGATAATATACTTATTCCTGCAATAAAACAACCATTCATTTAATAGATGTTCATTAAATGTTGTCTTTTTGAAGGCTATCGCACCCGCCTCGTTCTGTGGTGTATTATAGTACTCTTCAAAATCAGCACCCATCAGGACAAAACAATCTTTCTTCGTGTATTTTCTGTTTATTGGTCTATATGATAATCCCCCAATCATATAATCATTATTGACAAGATGATCTTTTATGATAACGAAAGTATTATCTCCAATGTCATCACCTGCATCCATATAGAACACAACATCATCGTAATCCAATTCTTTCATTGCCTCAATGATGATATAGGGCTTCCATAGCCAATACCCACCACCTCTCGGCATATCAAGAATCTCCCAATTATCAAGATAAAAGTTAGTAGATTCAAGCCACGCCCTGTTATAAGCGATAACTTCATCGAATCCCAAACCCCGTAATCGCCCCAAGAGATAATCTTCTCTTCCCTGATACTTACTGTCAGTATAAAATATCGCTACTATTTTCATACGTTAAAATAGTTTAACAAAAATTCCCTCATAAACACTGGGTTTTTAATATGGCAGTTACCGTCCGAGTACTCCGTGCTGAGAAATCCTCTTTTATTGACGTATTTATAATAAACATCAAAGAAGGTATATCCATACTTACGGCAGCAATCCCGTAGTCTTTCATTCATATAGAGGGTATACCTCTTGCGATCCTGGTCGCTCCCCAATGACGGCAATAAATTACCTATTTCTGTGTGGAAATTCTCTGGCAATTCCCTCTCAAGCGGTGGAACTACATTATAAACAAATACATTCAGGTTTTTCCCATCTATATTCTTCTTTATAACTTCAAAATATTTCTCTACAATGCCATCTATGTTCTCTGCCCATTGGGGTTCATATTTATTGATATGACACCGGCAGTCTATTTCCCCAAAGCAAAATATTACCATATCATCCTTTACGTCCACTACCTCCATTTCGTCCCTACCAAAACTATACATCAATTTGCCTTGAATGTGATTTATCTTCACCTCTAATCCCTGAATACCGAGTTTATTCCATGACCCCCATTCCGATGCGTGACTGTCTCCGTAAGTGTGTAATATCATATTTTTATCCAATTTGAAGGTATAATTTCTTTAAGGTCTTCCTTTAGCCGATCCCCAAGCACGTAATTAGATGGCGCAACCACCGCTCCACCGCCAAGATAACTTGCCCACCACGAAAAGGATGAGTTCGCCATTATGTGATGATTGCATCGTGCCATTAAAAACAACGCAATATAATCAACTTCATTAACAAAAACAAACTTTTCTCCAATAAAATTTTCCTTGCACCAATCCATGTCATCAGAAAACACCATAAATTTGCCTATTTTAAGGTTATTTAAGACATCCATTGCCTTTTGGTAATAACCCATATCCAAAACGGGATAAACGTGCGAGAGACGCAAATAATCCCCCCTACGCACATGTATCGAACAGGTTATCTCGTCAACCCAAAAGTAAGATAGTATTTTGTCCCACATATAGTATGTTGGTAGGAACAACATCCGCACCAACTCCTCATCAAAATATTTCTCATGCTGAAAATAGCCCACAAACTCCGTCCCGTCTTCGGGTACTATCTCTTTGTAATAATCTGGTACTTTCTCTACTCTGGTAAGTTCACCTATTCTGTCTTGATTCTTATACCAATTAATGTTTTTAAAGATATCAAAATATCCATTAGCGGGGCGATGATGTGTATTAACATTATAATCACAGTTCTCATCAACATCGGTATATACCACGTCCGTGCCATATTTCTTACCCAATGACTCGATAAACGCAACCTGGAACATCATATTCCCCAACCCGCCCATAAGTCTCACCCCAATCATATCATGTGTTTTAATTCATTAGTTTTCATCTCCTCATAATAATCCATCTGCTCCTGTCTTACATCAGAGAAACCACTGCGCTGAAATGCCATCATAGGCGAACAGACAAAACATTTCATCATAGACAGACCAACCTGGTACAGCCAGTTATCAAACCATCCCTGTTTACTTTTATAGGGGTCATAGTTTTCCCGTATAACCTTTCGGGCGTTACCGCTAAACAGGATGGCGTGATTAGTATGAACCCCACTTTTTACCCTGAATAGATTTTCCGAATATCTTTCTGCCGGTAGTTTGACATTAGCCCCGATATAGAACATATCAAAATCTTCGGGGAGCTGAGACAACGCCTTTGGCAAAACCTCCTTAATATTGTCCTCAAATATAACATCATCCTCAAATATAAGGATTGTATCGTTACCGTCAGTCACACAAGTCCAATGAGATAGAACACTTCCCCTCCATACCCCGCCCGTGGTGATACCGGAGAACCGGGTATAGTTTACAATCCCCACCTTCTCCATCTCCTGCTTTACCTCCTGCCATCTATCAGGACGCCTATCGAGATTAATAATACGAACCTCGCACTTGTTTAAGTCTATGTCCATATTTTTAGTGCTTCTTTATTGTAATTATCAATATCTGCCGTGACTATATACCTTAATTCAATATATCTGTCTTTGGGTATTTTGGGACAGAAATAATTATGAGGACTCTGGTGAGAGAACAGCGAGGCATCATAATTGTCATTAATTAATCCCATCGCCCGTACTTCCTCATACAAATCAGTCCCGCTATAGGGGGTGAAGAAACTTAGTGTAATCCTGAAGGGCTGTAGCGATTTAATAAACTCCACCGTCTTGAGTATCGTTTCTTCTGTGTCTTGTGGAAATCCAATGATACAGTACGCCTTCCACTCAATCCCATGCTTGTTTAATATCTCTGATGCCCTTATAAAATCATCAGTAGTCTCGTTCTTCCCAACCGCCCTGAGAATATCATTATTTCCACTCTCTATGCCCAAGCTCATCTGTCCGCATCCCGCATGTTTCATCATCTTAACCATTGGTTCATCTATGGAGTCCGCCCTTGTATCGCATCTCCACCTGGCGGGTAAACTATATGCGCCACAGAACTCTTTTAAGTGTTTTTTATTCAGCGTAAACGTCTCATCCCAAAACGTGAAATAATCAGACCCGAAACGCTGATGAATATATCGCATCTCTGATAGTATTCGGCTTACTGATTTGTAAGTTACCTTTCTGTTCCACATATTCTTAGAAGCACAGAACTTACACATAAACGGACATCCACGTGATGACAACATGTGAGCATAGCCGTTAGGAGAATATTTATCCATTAATATGCTATAGTCTGGAAAGGGTGTTTCATCAAGATTATGCAACCTACCGCTATCAGACTCATACTCCCCGCAGAATACCTCTATGTCATCAGAATATGCTCTTGGCTCTTGCGTAGGGTGATTACCTCCCACAATCACACCAATACCACATTCCCGAGCGATATCAATAACCCTCAATGCTGACTTGTATTTCACATTCAATACGTTAATGCCTATCTTGTCGGGACTAATCTGGGCGATAGTGTCTTTTAATTCATGCCACACCAGATTGTCTTCATTTAGTGCCTTGAGATAGAGATCATAATTATCTGATCTCTCGGAGTATCCCGCATAATGATTCCCTCCAACTTCCATGTTTTTAATAAATACCTCGTGCCCGTCAAACTTCATCTTAGACCCAACCGCCAATAAAGATAATGGAACATAATCCTGCTCCAATCCCAAAAACCTATAGAACGGTGGGTTAATCAGTAATATCGACATGTCGTCCTACTCCTATATGCTTACAATAAATATCATTAAGTATTGCCGACCTGAATCCCATCTCATAAAATTTCTGCCCTATTCGACACTCTGTCAGCGCATTAAAGTCCCCTTCCCGTATAAACGAACTAAAAGGCGCAATGAGTTTATAGTCCGCAAGACGCCTTAACCCGGGATTCCATGTGAACCCATGCCACTTCCCCTCGTCATAGTCCCCAAGCAGTCTGAAAAACGTATCCCCTGTTTTTAATATCATCGGTTCTACTGGATGGTTATGCCCCTGGAATAGCCACACCTGCATGATCGTTGGTTGCGTTTCGAGTATCTCAAGTGATTGCTCCATAAACCCGCCCTTGGAAAACTCATAATCGTCCTCGCAATGGAATATATATGGGGTTTTAACTGCCGAATACGCATCGTCTATGCACCGTATCTGCCCTCTCTTTTCGTTACTCAGAAGTAGAGTGCAGTTGGGTAAGTACCTTTTTAATTCATCCCACATATCAACATTACATGAATCATCTACTATAATCCATTCCGTTATAGGATAGGTATTATACTTAAGAAACGATGTTATTGTTTTCCTTAATAGGTCTAACCTACCGCAAGATGTTATGACAACGCTGATCATTTCTCAAATACCATTAGAGTGTTTTTAAACCACGGGAATATCTCATGCGAACTATTAAGCCGAAGAAACTCGGAAGATGCTTCATCATACCAAAATCCCCTGCGGGCCATCTGTTCTATAATATAATCATTATCCTTGCAGTTGACGTGCCCAACCCCATTTTGTCCCACAACAGCCCACGACAAACACACGTACTTATTTGACATACGGCACACGTTGTCTATAAACACCTGTTCATATTGCTCGGGGATATGCTCGCCTACCTCAAGGCTCAGTACAAGTTCATAACTCCCAGGGTTTTGTACTTCGCTGAAATCAGCTACACCACACAACCCCTCCGTTATATCAGGAGTAAGGGGACTGCCATCATATCCGATACAGGAGATATTGCTCTTTAGAAATGCCCTTGTATAACCTCCGTTACCACAGCCTATATCTATAACGCTTTTTACTTCCGAAAACAAAAACAGCAAGGCATTAATCAATACATCATCAACCATGTGCGTATTGGTCTCTGCCGTACTCGTCCAATAACCTCTCTCATTTATCATAACCTAATATCTATTAAATCTCTTTTAGCTTCATTAAAATCAGCAATGACCTTCTCTGGGGGAAAATCAAAATGATAACCCCATCCCATTTTCCTATTTAAAGCACTTAATCTTTGCGCACCCATTCTATTGCGATCAAGAACATAATCAATGGATAAATATCTCATATGCAGAGTGCGGATGTCCGTAGACATAGCAATACTAACATTCCCCGTGGGTTTTGCTACATGACAACCAGGGTCGTAGTTTATCTCTACTATCTCACGGGGTTGGAAAAGATTCATTTTTGTCTTATCTCGCCTACCCATAAACACCTCGTCATAAATCTGTCCACTACCAGAAGGCGGCAGGTCTGAATACATATCATAGTAATCGGGAGCAAAGATGGTATGTTTTGTTTTAGATAATATATCAGGCAACCACGGAGAGTACACAAACTCATCCGCATCTACAATGATAACCCAATCTGCATCCGATTCCTTCCAACAGTTGTTTTTGATATAGGTGTACCAACTATCGTCTATCTCATCCTTCACATTAAATGAACGTATTTCAGCACCCAACGCCTTTCCAATATCCACAGTTTTGTCAGTAGAATTGTTTTCAAGTAGTATTACCTTGGAAAACTGCGAATAGTGCCTCATTATATAAGGCATTAGAAATTCTTCATTATGCACTAAACAGTAAGTCTCTATCCTCATTTGAATATATAATCCATGTCCGTGCAAATCGAATTTTCCGAGGATGTTTCCTCATCCCTATACTCATGTAACCTCTCGCCCGCCCTAAGTCCGATAATATCAATTTTTGTATCGCTATTCCCAAATCTGGAACAAAATTCCTGTGCTATGTCAAAGAGCCTGAACGATACCATGGGGATGGTTTTAACTCCATATTCATTTCTATTACATAAGATAAAGTCCGCTAATTCCATGGAATTTACGAAGAATCTCGTCATCTTCTTGGATGTTATGCTTATCTCATTTTTCTCTTTGATTGTCTTAGTCCATATCTCCAAAACACTTCCCGTTGACCATAACACATTCCCACTTCTTATACTCACAAACCCCTCATCGCTTGCCATCTTCTCTGCAAGATGTTTGGTCATACCATAGACGCTATTAGGATTAATAGCCTTATCGGACGACATATTGACCATCATAACCTCGTTTATCTTACAGGCATTGATAACATTCATTGTTCCCATTACATTGGTTTTTATAGCCTCCTGCGGCTGTCTCTGACATATATCTATGTGTTTTAGGGCGGCAAGATGAAAGACATAATCCATATGCTTAGTGGCCCTTAAAATGCTATTGTAATCCCTTATGTCGCCAATAATATATTTGCACCACTGGAAATCTCGTTTCATTTCTACCTGCGACTGTTCGTGGTGGGAGAATATAGTCACATCCCACTCTGTACATAAACGAGTCAGCGCCCGTCCTATCGTTCCAGTTCCACCGGTTATTAATATCTTCTTCAACTACAAAATCTATTATAACCTTTCTCAATAGTACTCACGTCCGATCTTATGCAGGTATCACTCTTGAACTGAACCTGGGTGCAGATAAGTGGTTTAACCATGAAACAGTTGAACTTTGGCTGGATTTCTTCTCTCAAGAAGACGTCCCATTTGCCTATCTCATGCTTGTCATCTTTGTCTAAGATGTATTCTAATGCTCCGCTTTGGCGGGGATTCCAGATAATAGCATGTGTAGTCAAAGTATCTTTTACCTTATATAGGTGATCTGAATATTGCTCTTGCGGGGTACGTGGACTGCCACCAAGGTACAGACAATCCCAGTCGAAAGGCATCTCCACCATCGCCTCAAAAGCCAAATCAATG
>Ga0315297_10002727_pt1 | contig 11192 bp, 4 predicted proteins | sample YL17G15_0_MG_FD_203628 | JGI IMG/M metagenome (GOLD analysis project Ga0315297, IMG submission 203628) | Sediment microbial communities from Yellowstone Lake, YNP, Wyoming, USA - YL17G15_0 | ecosystem: Environmental > Aquatic > Freshwater > Lake > Sediment | place: USA: Wyoming | collected...
GCGGAGGAGAAACTGTGGATGGCCGAGGAGTACCGGACCCTCCACGCCTCCCCCCTCAACGAACTGGCCGGTCGGGCGTGGCTCGCGATCGGCGACATCATCAACGGTACCAGCAAGGCCCAGCGTGATCCGGTCACGAACAAGCGTCGGCCCGCGCCGCTGGCCCAGATGTTCGCCGCGACCAAGGAGCGGACCGAGAGCAACGCCGACCGGATCTTCCTGCGCTGCCTCACCGGGGCGGTGACCGACTTCCGCTCGACCGAGGGCAAGGCCACCCGGATCGAGGGCGGGGCGTGGCGGATGATTACCTGGGACGAGTGGCCGTCCACCGAGAACACGGACGACATCCGCTACGTCCTCTACAACCGCCTGACCGCCCGCGCCGCGGACTTCGACGCCCCCATCATCCTGACCGGCACGATCACCGCCGAGACGGAGCACATCGCCAAGGAGTTCCTAGACTTCGCGGAGGACCCCGGCAACGAGGACTGGTGGGGCAACACCGCCGCGCGCTCGCTCAACCCCGGCACGACGGCCCTGTCCCTCGAACGGGCCAAGCGCAACCTCGACCAGGAGGACTACGACCGCTCGGTCCTCGGGGTGATGGGCGGGGTGAAGGGCCGGCTCCTGCCGTCGTGGCTCCTCGATCCGGTGTTCGATCCGAAGTTGCCGAACTGGCAGGCGCCCGACAAGGTGCTGGCCGCGGGATCTCCGCGCTGGACCTACCTCCACGTCTGGGACCTCGCCATCGCGGTCGCGGACAACGTGGGGATGGTCCTGCGCGTGCCGTTCGACTGGCGGTTCTCGATCGAGGACCCCCTCGTGGGGGTGTCGCTCAAGATCGTCCCCGGCTCCCGGACCCTGACCGACGACGAGATCGAGTACGCGGTCGAGGAGACGTTCCTGCCCTACGGCGGGATCATCTACGTCGATGCCACCGACGCCCACGGCAAGAGCATCTACCGGAACCTCCGCCGGAGGGGTCTGCCGGTCCACGAGTTCGACTTCAAGCAGCAGGAGGGGACGCGGGTCAGCCGCAAGGAGAAGGGCGTCCGTGCGATGCGCGCGATCTTCGGCGAAGGGATCGACCCGATCCGGGACTCCGCCGGCGAGCCTGTCCACGACCTCGACGGGATCATCGCCCACGACCTCGGCAAACGGTACGGGTCGCTGCGCCTGCCGTCCTCCTGGAGCAAGGTCAAGGACCAGTTGGCGATCCTGCGCCCTCCGCCGCTGGACGAGAAGCAGAAGAAGGACGCCGCGATGTGCGTCCTCATGGCCTGCGAGGTGGCCTGGCGCGAGCGCCGCGGACGGACCCGGACGCACACGATCCAGCAGGCCCGGTTCTTCGCCCGGCGGGTCGGCTTGCCCCCGGCTCCGCGGGCGAGTACCCTCTGAAACGACTACGCACGTCGGAAGGAAGACCGCATGGGCGCAACGCACATCGTCGGCTTCGGCGGCAATCTCGCAGAAGTCTCCACCTACGGCGCGTTGCTCGGCCGGCCGCGCCCGATGACCAGCCTCGGGGCCATCCGCCCCGGTGGGTCGGAAGCGATCGTCGGCAACTCGATCGCCAACCCCACCGTCGTCACCATGCTGGCCCCGCACGGCCTGACGACCGGCGACCGGATATTCTTCACGGCCAGCGCCGTGTCCAGTCCGCTCCTGACGGCGACGCCCCAGCAGGTCGTCACCGTCATCACCGACAAGACCTTCTCCGTCCCGGTCAACGTCACCGTGGCGGGCACGTCGGGTGGCTACGACTACTCGATCCTCACCATCCCGGCGACGGCCGTGGGCGTTCCGGCGACGGTCAACGTGGGGCGCGCTCACGGCCTGCGGGTCGGCGACACCGTGACGATCGTTGCGTCCGGTTCGACCCCATCCTGCGACGGCGCGCAGATCGTGACCGCCGTTCCCACGGCCACCTCGTTCGTCATCGGCGCGATCACGAACATCACCGCTCCCGGCTCCGCGACAGCCGCTCACTACTCCAAGACGACGTTCTACTCGGACGTTCTCGACCGCGGAGCGGCCTGTTCCGGCGGCGCGCTCGTCGTCACCTCGCTCATCGGGACCAGTCCGCCCACCGTCACCTGCAACATCGAGGGCAGCGTGGACGGGGTCGCCTGGTTCAACATCCCCTACGCCCTCGTGGCGACCCCGCGGACGTTCGTGGTCACCGCCCTCACGGCGATCACCACCTCCGTCACCTCCACCTATCTCCTCCAGGAACTCGTCTACTGGCGCTACCTGCGGCTCAAGCAGGCATCCTCCACGAACATCATCCTGACCCTGACCGCCTCCTACATCGAGGGCTAGGCCGGGCGGATACCCGAGGTACGGCCGATGGCCCTCTCCGCTGAGGAGCAATCCAGACTCAACTCCCGGATCGAGGCGCTGCGGACGGTCTGGGCCGGATATCAAGCGAGTCTCCGCACACGCCATGCCGCGTACCTGCGCGCCTTCTCGCCCGGCTTCGAGAGCAAGATCCTCGAACACGACCAGTGGACGGACGCCTTCCGGCCCGAGGACGAGGGGCACACCCGCTCGTCGTACAACATCGTGCGGAGCGCGGTCGAACTCTGGACGAGCCTCGAAGCATCGGACTTCCCCAACCCGCGCTGGGTCGAGGGGTTCATCCCCGTCCCGGCGCCGTCCCTCGATGAGTCGATCAACGTCCGTCGCCAGCAGGGCTACCGTGCCAGCAAGGCGGTCGAGCAGCACCTCGCGACGGTCCGGGAGCAGGTTCTCATGCGCCAGGTCCGGCGCAGCAAACTCCCCCGCCATATGTACCGCCTGACCCTCAAGAAGAACATCTACGGGCAGTCGTGGCTACGCTCGGTGCCCGACCTCGAACGGCAGACCTTCACCAACACGACGACCATCGACCCCTCCACGGTGTTCCCGGTCTGGGGAACCTACGGGGACGCTCGATCGCTCGACGCGGTCCTCGTGGCGACCCGCCGCTCCGCTGCCTCGGCGAACTCGCAGTACCCAGGCTCCGTCCTCCTCGAAAACGACGGGATCACCGCCTCGGAGAACTACTACTATCAGCCGACCCAGGACTATCGGACCGACCGCGATCGCTCCTACGTCTGGGTTGAGGACTACTGGATGCTCGACCCGGAGCGCGAGACGGAGACGGGGGAGATCGAGGAGTCGCGGGTCCTCAACGCCGTCCGCGTGAACGGCAAGATCGTTCATTCCGCGGAGTACCCCGGCTGGCGCACGGTGCCCTACTTCGTCCTCGCCCACGAGGACGAGCGCGACAACGCCAACTTCGGGGACGTGGCGACGATGATGCCGTTCCAGGACGGCATGAACCGGATGCTCTCCCAGCAGCAGGACGTGATCTTCGGCGAGAGCCGCCCCCGCTTCAAGTTCCGCGGCGACGCCGACCGGGTCGTCCAGATGGACGCCGGCCAGATCATCTCGCTCGATCCCGACGAGGATCTTGAACAGATCCAGGTCGTCCTCAACACGTTCCCGACCCAGCAGCACGGCCAGCAACTCCTCCAACTCATGCAGCGGGCAACGGGTCTGCCGGCGGTCGTGTGGGGCGAGATCCAGGCGGCCCAGAACTCCGGGCGGGCGCTCTCAACGGCGTGGCGTGCGACCGCCTCGCGGATGGTCCCGCGCATCCACGCCGCCTCGGAGATGCTCGACGCACTCATGGGGTTCTGGCTCGATTGCATGGAGTTGTACGAATGGGACTCCGCCCCGGCGTTGTACGGCGGAAACCGCGACTTCGAGTGGGATTTCCCCAACAAGGAGCCGCGCGACTTCCTCGAAGTGACGACGAACGCCCTCAACCGCCTCAACGGCGGGATGTGGAGCCTCAAGACAGCGATGGAGTCGGCCGGCGAGACATCCCCGGACGAGGAGATCCAGGCCGTCCGGGCTGACTACATGGACGCCGTCCTGCACCCGGAGAAGGCCCAGTCCTACATCCTCCTCCAGCGCCTCCAGCAGCAAATCCAGATCGAGGCGGCCCAGGCGGGCATCCAGCAGTCGGCCATGTTGCAGCAACTCTCGCAGTCCGCTCCCTCGGCCGCGCCCTCGGCGGGCCAACCACCCGAGCAGGCCGCAGCGGCAGAGCAGGCCCGCACCCAGGCTGCCCAACAGGCGGCTCCCACGGGTCCTCCGGGCGCCCCCGCCCCCGCGACGCAGACGGGCCAGTCGGCCAACCAGACCAAGTTCAGTTCACTCGTGCAGGACGGTGGAGCGGCCATGAACCGCATCGTCACGCAAGGCACGATCCCCGGTGGCTAGGAGCGGGTCGTTCGGGACCTCGGTAAACCCGTTCGGCACGGGCACGTTCTCCGACCTGTCCGTCTACAACATCACGCCCATGCCGCAGGCGACGCAGCCGACGCCGCAGGCGATCTACCAGCAGCAGCCGGTCCAGAACTGGTATACGCCCGCCCCGCCCCCGGTGTCGCCGACCGTCGCCCCCGAGCCGGGCGTTATGCCAGAGCCGGTCATTCCCCAGCCGGCGATCCCCCCGATCAACTACACCCAGGCCGCGGCCAACGTGGTCGCCATGCAGGGGTACGTCAACACCCTCCAGAATGTCGCTAACCCGACACAGGCGCAGCAAACCGCGCTCGCGACCGACCTCGCCCAACTAGCCAAGAACCAGGCGGCCGTCCCCGCAGCCATAGCGGCCGCGGCGGCGAACGTGGCGAAGATGCAGTCCTACGTCAACACTCTCCGGGCGGTGTCGAACCCAACCCCGGCCCAGAGGGCCGCGCTCGCGACCGACCTCGCCCAACTAGCCAAAAACCAGGCCACCCTCGCGGCGCTCACGGGCGGTTGAGATGGCACGAAGCGGATCGTTCGGAACGTCGGTCAACCCGTTTGGGACGGGCACGTTCGGCGGCCTCGCCCAGTACGACATCGGGGAGAACGTCAAGGACCTCACGGCCTACTCGCTGGAGGTGGCCTGGGGCAACGGGACGATCAACGACGCCCAGTACCAGGCGTCCCTCGCGTCCCTGGCGGCCGCCTCTGCGGCGGGCACGATGAACGCGATCGAGACGCAGAACAAACTCGATGACGTGAACTACCGGATCGGGCGCAGCGTGGCCGAGGCCGCTGGACTCGATGCGCTCATCGCCTTCGACCAGCAAACGCTCGCGGGGATGGACCCGAACAACCTGCGCTACCGGAGCATCTACGACTCGCTCAATACCGAGATGGCGAACCGCCGGTCCCGCGACTACGGAGTGGTCGTGGACGCCTACAACCGTGGCGAGACTTCGACCGAGTCGCTGCTGGCGTGGGTCGAGAACACCCGTGCCTCCCTGCCGGCCGACGCCCCGGACGCGGACAACTGGACCAGCGTCCACACGAGCCTCGTGGAACGGGTGGTATCCGAGAAGGACGCCCAGGTCTACCAGGACTACCAGGACCGGAAGATGTTGCCGGCCGACTTCCTGGCCTACCTGACCGGACGCCGGGACGCCTACTCGCCGGACTCGCCGAAGTGGGACGAGGCCAACCGCCGCTTGCAGGATGCCCAGAAGAACGTCAAGGACACCGCCCTCGCGGTCCGCGACCAGGACGTGTTCAACCGCTACGCCGAAGGCAAGATCAGCGACAAGACCTACCTCGTCTACATCAACAAGCGCATCGCCGCGATGGACCCCACCGACCCCGCCCTGTCGGAGTGGAAGCACAAACTTACGATCGCGGCCCACTCGCTCGCCGAGGACGACCTGCGCCACAAGGTTGCCACCGCGACCACAGCCGCGGCTGACGCGGCCGCTCGCAAGAACCTGCGTGACTTCTACGTCGCCTACTCGAAGACGCTCAACCCCGGCTCGGCCGAATACCGGCAGACCGAGGAGCAGATCCTCTCGCTCAAACCGAAGGTCGTGACGGGTGGAGGCGGGGGGGGCAAGGGCACGGGCGCGGGCACGGGCGCGGGCACGGGCGCGGGCAAGGGCGAGGTCGTCAAGGGCGGCCCGGAGGTCCCGAAGATCATCCCCACGACCGGGAGTTTCGACCACGCCCTCACCCTCCTGACCCCGAACGCCGGGGCACCGAAGAAGGATCAGGCCATCGCGGTCGAGGTCCTGGCCCTCAACCTCGCCAACGCCAAGAACGCCAAGAACGACAAGGTGTGGCTCTACCAGGATCCCCGCTACCCCGGCCAGATGGTCGCCGAGCGCGACGCGAACGGAGTCCTCGTCAAGCGCGACGCAAAGGGCAACCTCGACCCCAAGGGCAAGCAGCAATACGTCCCCGGCTCGTCCTACCGACTCACCTCGTCGGACGAGATCGCCGCGATGCAGGTGGCGACCGCCAACTACTCCTACGGGCTCGCCGCCATTGCGCTCCGGGGAGGGGTTGTCGGAGGCAAGGTCGTCAAGGGCGGCAACGTCAAGGCGTTCTGGGATGCGATCGACGACGCGAACGACGCGATGGACTCGGCCCGCACGACCCAGGCCCATGCGTTCCAGGCGAACATCACGGTCGAACTCAAGGCGATCGACCAGAGCATCGAGTCGGCCACGAAACTCAACGACAACGCGCTGGTCGTGAACCTCCTCTTTGCGAAGCGCGACATCATGCGGGGCGCCCGCACCGACTCATCCCTCGATCTCGAACAGAAGAAGGCGTGGGACGAGAAGATCGTTGACCTGGAGAACGACCCGCGCTTCCCGACCGTGCAGACCGACTTCGACGGAGAGGAGGTCCTCGGCCCCGGCGGGTTCAAGATCCAGAACGGCGGCGCGATCAACATGGTCGCCAGTCCCAAGAACCCAGACGGGTCGCTCGTGCTCGGCCAGGCCGTGCTCAACGAGGGATGGCACTTCGTCCTCGATGACAACAAGGGCAAGGCTGCCGCCGGCCTCGTCAACGAGTACGACATGGGCATCGCTCCGGGGGAGTGGGGGGCCAACTTCGTCACCGTCCAGAGCGGCATCTACGGGGTCCGCCGGACCGGTGATGTCAGGGTGCAGCAGGCATCCTCCGTCTTGATGAAGGTCACGTTCAAGGACGGCACCTCCGAGTTGGTCCCCTTCGGCAAGAACGCGGACTGGATCACCTACAAGGACGAATACGGGAACCGCGTGAGTGGCTACTCCGTGGACGGCCGCCAGTCGTGGATCATGGTGCCCGATGGCATCTACCCCACCCCAATCCTCGAACTCGAAGGCAGGCTCACCAAGAAGGTGAAGCCGGACGGGTCGTACACGATTTCCGACGACCAGGGGCAGGTGTGGTACACCCGCTCCGCTTCGGGAGCGGACGGATCTCCCGGTGTCTGGGGGGTCGGCGAAGGGTTTGCGGCCCTGTCTGCCGCCGCCGGATCTGTCGGGGCGATCGCCTGGTTCGGCCAGATAGCCGCCCAGAACAACGGGGACATCTCGGCCGGCGTGGGCGCTCCGGGGCAATACTTCCGGCTCGTGCGAGACGAGGGCGCCGGACTCAACCTCGTCCCGCGCGAGATCCTGTACGCCGAGGCCACCGCCAGCCAGGTCATCGACACGGCCCGCCGGACGGTTGCCCGTGGGTCGGCCGCAGGGGCGACGCTCGCGGAGGAGAGCGCCGCGGTCCGGGCGCGCGGCCTCATCCCGCCGCCTGTCCCGTTGACGGGGTCCGACTACGTCCGCCAGAAGCGCGCCGACGCCGCGGCAGTCGCGGAGCGAGCGACTGCCGCGACCGCACGCCTGCGCCTCGGGGACACGCTCGCCGACGAGGTGAACGACATCGAGGCCCGCAAGTCGCCGGGCGCCGAATGGCGGGCGGTCGGTGCGGTTGCGACCGCGCTGTCTGCCGCCGCCGCCCCCGGCCTGTCGGGTATCGTCGCGCTCGGCAGCGCGATTGTGAACGCCGTCTCCCCGCCCCACGAACTTCCGCAGCAGTACGTCCCTCCGTCGTCGCTGACTCCGCCGCAGCAGTACGTCCCTCCGTCGTCGCTGACTCCGCCGCAGCAGTACGTCCCGCCGTCGTCGCTCTACGCGCCGATCCCGACCCCGACCCTCAGGCCTCCGCCCGTTCCGGTCTACGCCGGCCCGCTCGGGCGCACGCCGGCGCCCAAGCCGGCGCCCAAGCCGGTCCCGGTTTACACCGGCCCGCTCGGGCGCACGCCGGCGCCCACGCCGGCGCCCAAGACGGCGCCCAAGACGGCGCCGGTCCCGGTTTACACCGGCCCACTCGGGCGCTGACATGGCGTGGCAGGACGACATCGCCGCGTTCGGGGGGTCTTCGACCCCCTATTCCGCTCCGCGACAGAGGTCGTTCGGTAGCAGCCGTTCGTTCGCCTCGTCCAACTGGATGAGTTCGTTCGCCTCGTCCTCCTGGGGCGGATCGCTCACCGCGGCCAAGCCGAAGAAACCCGGCTACACCCCGGCGGCGTTCCCGGAGTCCGTGGGCATCCCCGTGCCGTGGTCCTCGAACACCTCCAAGGCGTTCGCGCCGCCGGGCGACACGACCGGCGACTGGGGAGCATCCCTGGGCGCGTCGATGGACAATGCCATCTGGAACAACGGCTACCTCAACCTCGCCAACATGATCCCGTGGGCGGAGGAGCGGACCTTCGTCGCCGCGAAGGCGCTGGCTGACTCCGTGATCGGCGAGGGCAACCCCGTCTCGTCCGTGATCGACGGGTTCGGGACGGTGGTGCGGGCCGTCTCCGAACCGATCGCCGCCGCGATCGAGTGGCTCCCGAACACGATCCGCGACGCGCAACTCAACTCCCGCGCCTCGATCTACCGGGCGCTCGTCACGGGCGAGAGCGTGCCCTTGCTCGACACGCTGTTCAACGCCCTCGTGGGCGTGTCTGCCCTCAACGTGATGAACCTGCCCGCGGTGCTCGACCGCTACCGGAGTCCGCTCGGAGTGGCGGCGATGGGCGGCCTGGTGGGGATAATGACCCCGGTCGAGCGCACGATGATGGCCGAGTTGATGGACATTCCAGACTCCGTCAAGACGGCGATCAAGAACAACCCGCGGGGCGACATCACGAAGTACCTCGACGCCGCCCCCGAGGGCCGGGCGTTCTCCTACATCGACGGCATCCCTGGGATGTATACCAACCTCGCCAACATGGGCGGCTACTACGGCCTGGAGATGATCGCGACCGGCGGTGTGGTCGGCCTCGTCCGCGCAGCGTCGGGCGGTGTCGCGGCCGGGGCCAATGTGTTCGGCTACCTCGGCAGAGCGTCAACTGCGTCCAACCTGTACGGGATGGCGGCCAAGGGCGCATCGGGGATGGCGAAGGCCCAGCGCATCCTCCTCGCGTCGGGGATCACCTACTTCGGGGCGTCCACCCTGACCGACGTGGTCCTGCGGACGATGGGCAACGAGAAGGGCGTGGCCTGGCTCGACCAGTTCAACCGGACGACCCTGATCTCCGACTCGCTGGCGGTACAACTCGTGTCCTCGTTCTCGGTCAACCCGATCGCCGCGCAGAAGATGGCCCTCAAAGGGCAGTTGAAGGTCCTCGGCTCGCCGCTCATCGTTCTGGACAAGGCCACCGGCGGCAAGTTGCTGCGGATCTACGACCACGAGGACGTGGTCCTCGGCGTGCTCGGCAAGATGTACGGCACCACCGCGCTCCGGGCGGCGGAGATGATCGGCCCCAACCGGACCTACCCGACGATCGGACACGCCTTCGACCAGGTGATGTCGCTCGCGGCCGACTCGTTCATCCAGAAACTCCCCGATGTCGCCAAGAACGTCATCAACGCCATGCCGCGGTCCATGCGGACGAGGGTCTTGTTCTCCCGCTACGCCAACCAGATCCTCCGCGAAGTGGACGAACCCTCCGGTCTGGTCGCCCGGTTCCGCCGGGATACCTCGTACCACGACTTCTACGGGGAGTTCGACCCCGGCATCGCGGCGGTCGTCACCCGCGACTACGCCGAGGCCGCCCTCAAGTTGGGCAAGGCGCAGGAGAAGTTTGACGCCGTGCCCGGATACGCCGAGTACCTGAACCCCGAGGGGCAGGGGATCGTGGCCGAGACGATCGAGGGGTTCTTCACAAACGGCCGCCAGGCCACGTTGAGCGACCTCAATATGCTCACCGCGAAGCACCCTTCGATGAGAGGCCTGGTCCACGACCTCGTGGCGCAGGGCGCCAACGGCAAGGCGTTCGTCAAGCCGGGCGACATCGTCCCGCGCGAGGTCTTCGACACGGCGCTCGCGCGGGCGACCGAGGCGTACAGTCTGGCCGAGGCCGCGGGTGGAACCGCTCTGCGGACGGCAGCCGGGGTGGCTCCGATCCTGCGCCCCAAGGCCCACGTCTCCGAGTGGGCGGAGGCGCTCGAAACGACCCAGGAGACGGTCGAGGTGCTGCGCCTGTCGCCGTTCGCCAAGCGCACCGCGGCCCAGGACTCCCTCGTGTACGACCTCCTGCGCTCGAAGAACCTCGCCACCGAGGCCGAACTCGCGTCGGGCAAGGCCGACGACCTGTGGGCCACGGCGAACGACTGGATGACGGACAAGACCGCCCCGTGGGTCAAGCGTGGCGAGGATGTCGCGGCGCTGGAGGCAGAGATCGGCGTCGTCCTCGATCGCGTGGCGCAACTGACCCGCAGCGGCGGGGACGTGAGCGCGGCCAAGAGGGAGGCGGGCGAACTCCAGGCGCTTCTCGCCGAGGTGCGCGACCCGCAGCAGCCGTTCGCTGCCACCATGCGCTACGCCGAGCGCGCAGAGACGGCGGAGGTGACCAAGGCCCGCCGCATGATCGACGCGGCCACCCGCGTCGAGACGATCCGCCTTGTCCGCGAGGCCATCGCCCCCGCCCAGCAGGGCGAGGTCAACAGCGTCCTCCACTCCGTCGAGCAGGCCGCGGACGGATCGTGGGTCTGGATCGCCGACGCGCGCGCGGTGTGGACTACGCTCTCGGAGGCCGCCGTCTCCATGTTCCCCTCCTGGCGCTGGCGGTCGGTCGTGTCGCGGCAGCAGCGGCGCGGCGGCGGAACCTTCATGCGGGCCTCGGCCGGACGACAGGAGCAGGCGTACCAGCAGACTCCGGCGGTCTACCAGTTGGGCCAGGTGATCGACTCGCCCGGTTTCCTTCGCCATCTCCGCAGCGAGGACCCCAACAAGGTGATCCGCGTTGCCGAGGGGTACACGGAGGCCGGACTTCGGCCTGCCAGCGAGGTGACCTTCGGCCAGGTCGCGGACATGATCGCGGCGAGGAAGCGCGATCTCCCACCCGTGACCGAGAT
>Ga0315297_10002729_pt1 | contig 11191 bp, 4 predicted proteins | sample YL17G15_0_MG_FD_203628 | JGI IMG/M metagenome (GOLD analysis project Ga0315297, IMG submission 203628) | Sediment microbial communities from Yellowstone Lake, YNP, Wyoming, USA - YL17G15_0 | ecosystem: Environmental > Aquatic > Freshwater > Lake > Sediment | place: USA: Wyoming | collected...
GCTGTCACAGCGTTGATCCAAAGCTGAAGACTTGGGGTGTCCACTACTGCCTTGAAGAGAGCGTCACCAAGATTGACGACTGTGCCGTTGAGGGCCGCCGTACCTTCCAGATCTAGCTTGGCCCCGCCACCGTCCAGACCAACAACAGGGGCCTTCCCGGATAGCTTCGACTTACTCTCTAGGCTCATGTCACTGTTTGAGGTGGCAGTCATCTTCCCCTTGACGGTCGTGGTGAAATCTCCCTTGACATTCAAAGTGAGGTTCTTCTCCATCGACCACTTGAGGCTACCTTCCTTCGAAATCTCCAGCTTTGTCTTGACTATGCCTCCGCCTTTATCGCGCGTTTCCAGGGTAAGGATAGTGTCTATACCTTCACCGTGGGAACCGATTTTGAGGACAGCCAGGGGGTCCTTGTTGGGGTCGTCCGAGAACTCCTTACAAGACAGGCTGTAGAGACATCCTCGGTGACCATCGCTCTGTTCATCTGTTCGGTTCACCTGCCACTTCAAGTCCCCGGCTGGGGTGGAGAGCTCGTAGTTCTCGGCAAAGTCTCGGATGATGTTGCGGATGGGGATATAGATCCTCTGACAGGCCGGAGTTGCCCCGATCTGGATGATCCCTCCCCTTCGGATGTAGATGAAATTCCCGTCTCTGGTGGAGAAGTGTAGATCCCCTGGGTTCAAAAGCTCTCTTCCAGCTCTGAAACTCCCAGACTCTTGTACAGGTATCCACCCAAGTACAAAAGAATTTTTGCCTATCTCTGAAGGAGAGCAAACCCAGCAGATAGAGCCCACCTCCGGCATGAAGTTGATGCCCTCTCCCTGTTCTTGATGCAGATAGGGAGACATAAACGGGACATCAAAAGTCATAGAGAATGGGTGCGACTCCAGTTGAGTATCAACAGTGTAGTCCCTCGAGTTGACATTGATGATGTGAGCTCGGTGGATGGTAGCTGCTTGAGACCCTGTACTGGCGGTCGAATCAGATCGGAGAGGGGTTTCTCCGGCTGGTCTAGCAATTATCCTTTTTGGCGACATCTCATCTCTCAGTAATTATGAGGCTTCTCCTTGGTACCCAACCCAAACTCACTCCCAACCGCGTAGGCGGGGATGGGGTTGGTTCCATGCAAATCCGTCTTCCATCCCTTGGCCGTGCCTTCTAAGACGGTACGCCGTAGTTCTTGGAAGTTGAGACGCGCCATCCAATCTTCATGTTGATCGAGCGCGGTCTCCCTAGAACGGGATATGAACGGCTCATGCACTACAGGCTTCTCCCCCGTCTTCAAGCCTCGGTTGTGTTCCTCTACTACGGTTCTGAGTGCTATATCTCCGTGAATATGTCCTGAGTCTCCTGGATCCGTAACTCGTGTGAGGTTGGTAAGAGATCGAACTACGGTCTCGATGTTTCTCCTCTTCACTCCTTCGGACTTATAGACGCCGTTGTAAAGCTCATCTGTCAAATAGTTTTGAACTTTGTGAATGTCCGTGTGGTGAAGTAGCTCCCTAGGATTGATGGGCCCATCTGAGAGGGGATCTCCTCTCTTTACTACCGTACCGACTTTCAAAGGCTGACCTGCATGTCTAGGGATACGCTGCGCCGGAATGAAGTGCGAATCTTCTCCGACATGTACGTACCACCCGTTGGTGGAGAGATCTTTCTCGATTCTATGCACCTTACCAGAAGCTTTGGATAATATCGCCGAATCCTTGAGGGTCTTTGGAACGGAGAGTAGCTGATTGAGTCGAGTGAACTTGTCGACTGCTCCACCACCTCTGGAAGCGGCTACGCCTCCTGTATGGAAGGAGTCCATCGCGAGCTGCACCGCCGGCTCCCCCATAGATTGCCCTGCGATGACTCCGATGTTGACGCCATTCTCGTGAAGATGACCGTTCTCGTTGAGACCGAAACATTTGGCGCACAAGCCCTGACCGTGACTGCACTTGAGGGGAGATCGAACCACTACTTGATCGATCTTGTGCTTCTTGAGAGCCGTAGTAATTGATGGATCGATCAGAGCTCCTGCGGCTATGCTAGTTCCACCAGGTAGCTTAACAGAAGCCGCCAAGAAGCGGTCATGGATGTCCTCATCATTGACACTCATCGAGACGCCCTGACTAGTCCCGCAATCCTTGGAGATGATCATATTCGGTATGACGATATTGACGATCTCCTTTGTGAGACGGCCGGGCTCAGAAGTACCCTCAACCTTCTGTAGAGTACCCATCCTGGCTCCGTGGAGAGAGGTCCAGTAATCTCCGACATCTAAGCCTTCAGCATAGGACTTAGTCACAGGATTGATGAGTGTATTGCCTGCTCCATCCTTCATCAACATAGGAGCTATGGTCATCTGTCGGAACTGATCCATCTTACCGCGCGCGCCGGACGCGACCATACGGTACATGCCGTTGTCGGCTTTCTCAAACCCAGGAATGTTCGCCTTTACCAAATCCGTAGTTGCTTGGTCATAAATAGAGACAATCTTGTTGTGCTTTTCTAGTGGTGTTCCGTGACCATCTTGGATCTTTGTAGCGGCTTTATGAGCTGGATCTAGAATACCCGCACGCAGCTTCTTATCGACATAGAGATCTTTCAAGCTGAGAGATGCCCCTAACTCGTAGGCGTAACGATTACCGAGATTCTTTAGATTGTCTACCGTAACCGCGAAACTCTTGGGATCGTGTTTAGCGACCTCTCCTAGAAGATCTTGAACTCCGAGTCTGTGCTCGTCCTTCGTACTTTTGACCAACTCAAACTTCGGATCGAACAAACGGTGTAGATGCGCTTGTTTGACTTCATCGGGTAGATGTTCTGCAATGAGAAGTCTACCCAAGGTTGTATCTTTACCTCCTACTTTGATGACGTCGGTGACGTGTAGAGTCCCTTTCTCATTAGCCTTCAAAGCCTCTTGGAACGTGGAAAAACTATTCCCTGACTGCTTACCCCACTTAGACAAGAGATTCAGTCCTAAGAGAGACTCATGATCTGGAGTGTACATAATTCTGCCATGCGTCGCAGAGAAAAGGTTATTCGACGGAAACATCTTATGGGATTCATCTACGGCTTTCTGGGTTAGGGGCACGAAGGCACTCATCGTGTCCCCGTCGAAGTCCGCATTATACCCCGCTGTCACGAGTGGGTGGATTTTGATGGCTCTACCTTCTACGAGACTGGGTTTGAAGGCCATGATATTGAACTTGTGCAGAGCTGGGTGTCTCAGCAAGAGTATCGGTCTCTTGTCCATGGCGATCTGTAGAGCTCTCCAAGAGATGTCGGTGCCTTTCTTGATCTCCTTGAGTGCAGCGATCGGATCGTAACCGAGAGACTGCATCTCTCTCACAACGAAGGGCTTGTAGAGTTCCATCGCTGCGTCTTTTGGAAGACCTACGTGATCTAAATGCATCGCCGGTTCTGGGATGATCGTCGATCTCATAGAGAGATCTTGGCGCCTCTTCATCAGACGATTCTGAAAGTACCCCATCTTGGGCTCATCTCCAGCGATGGTATCCAAGATGCCTTTGAGGGTACGACCAGATTCATAGACAGGTGTTCCTCCGGGAATTCCCGCGAGTGCTTTTGTGAGATCGTATACTTGTTCTCGTAGGTCTTGGTGAGATTCATCCGGAAGTTCTTTTGGAACAGACTTAAGCTGTGTGGTCACATTACCAAGTGACTTGTAATAGTGATTGATGTCATCGAACCGAAAAGTTCCGTCGTGCATCGTAATAATGGGGCGGAAGACAGGTGGGAGGACTGGGACATGGTTCATGATGTACGCTTCATGAGGCTTCATCCCTAAACCATCTAAAGCTGCCAAAAACTTCACCTTCCGGTTCGCCTTGTCGAGAAAAGTCCCTCTTAGATTAGGTAGCTGCTCCTTGGTCTTCTTGAGCTCCGTCTTGACATCGATCCTCTTCAACATGTCCTGAATGACGACTCCCCCAGTCTTGCCGTCGACATACTTCTTGCCCCTGACAATCTCCTCGAAGTCATCGAACTTGAGCCCGGACAAAACTACAGCCGGGCCTGGGTGCTGCTTGGTCCCGACGAAGATTGGGTTAGGAAGAGGTTCAGCAAGAGTGATGTGAGACCACTTCAATCCTTTACCAGTATCGTTGGGTAGGCCTCCAGTGATCTTCGGATCGAAGATGCCCTTCTCGAGCTCCTTAGCATCCTTTCCCCTCAGAACTCGTCCCGGATCTTTGATCTCCCCATTCGACATGGAGAGCACTCCCTTGTCGGTGAGGGGCTGGAGTACGAGCTGGTTGCCTTCCTTTTTGATGTTCACCCCAAGACCTGTTAGCAGTGCTTCAAACTTCTTGTAGGCAAACGGAGATTGAGGAGCCGGAAGAGGTTGGCCAGTCATCACGCGCTGCCAGAAATCTATGGGACCGTTTGGATCGTTTCGCTCCCCCATGTGCCAGTCTGTCTTGTAGGTAGCAATCTCCCGCAGATTTTCCCTAGCCCCGTGAGCTAATAGTGCATAGAACTCCAGTTGCCCGATGCCCTGACCTGGATGCTCTGCCCCAGTACCCTTCGGGGCGTGGTCGATTGAGTAAGAGTTCCTGAGATTTCCACCCCCCCTAACTGCTAACTTTTTCTCCACCTGGTGATGGAGCTTCATGATGTATTGGTGACCGGTAAGAGCCTCTCCGATCTTTTTCCCGGATGGGTCGTAGATAGTCTCTTGATCAGAGAGTCCGTGAGCCACCAGATCCTTCTTGACTTTGTCTGTATAGTCTAAAGTCCCCCCTCCAAAGTTCTGAGTTTGATAGGGTTTGCCTGTTTTCATCGCGATCTTGGCCGCCGAGGTTTCAAGCACCTGTCCGAGGTTGATCCTAGTAGGAACCCCAGACGGATTCATCAAAACCTCTACATGATTCGTTCCGTCATGATCAGATTTGCCAATACGAGGCATTTCATGATCAGGGAGTATCATCGTCACGATGCCTTTATTACCGTGACGGCCGACCATCTTGTCCCCGATCTCCATCGGCTCCAAGGTCTTGACAAAGACGGTGATCTCCTTGTTATTTGGGTTCTTGAGAACCTTCACCACCTCGCCAGGGTTAGTCTTCTCCCAAATCTTCGACTTGTCTTGATAGGCGAACATCTTCTTATCAAGACGGCCCACAGCTCTCGCCGCTTCTCCCACAAGATCTTTTTTCCCGACTGCGGCGATGAGAACATCTCCAAGCATCACTTTCGATCCTACTTTGATGACGCCGTCGTCTCCTAACTTGTCCGCTTGATCTAAAGTAAGCTTCTTTGCCATAGTAGAAGCGAAAGTAATGAACTTTTTCTTATCGACGTGATCCTTACTAGGATCTACCTCTACGGACTGCCGATGAACATGCTCTGAGGTGAGTTTCTTTGCCGCACTGTTAGAAATTACGATACCGTCCTCAAAGTTATAGCCCTTGTACGGCAGGTAAGAGACTCGAAGATTAGTCCCCAAAGCCAGATTACCATCTCTTGTGTAGTTCGAATCTGCGATGACTTGTCCTCTCTTTACAGAGTCGCCAACTTCTACATTTGGTGTCGAGTGCAGGAAACTCTTGGCATCGTTGAGAGGGAAATGGTTATAGAGTTGGATCTCATGCTTAGTTCCATCATTTCCGTGGATGATCAGTGAATCTGGGTGGCCGTTCTCTGGGTTCTTCTTGATGGCGGATATTTTTCCATCGACTGGAGATTCATGAGCCCAAGGAGTTCCGATAATTCTCTCAAAAGTAAGAGGTCCGCCAGACTTGACCTGTACCAGGGGCGCCTCTCGATGATGTAGAGACACTGCCTGAGTAGCTTGACGGGAAGCCGTCATAGTCCTGTTCCCCTGATTGTTCTGTAAGAAGGGGATCAGGTTGGTAGCCTCATCAAAGAGTTGGTGCGCTGACAGCACGAGATAGCGTCCTTCTTTGAAGGGCTTCTCTACGATGTCATGCGATATTGGATCTTTCATTTTCACCTGTGCTGCGATAGGCACAGGTTTCTGATTCTTCCACTCCACCTGGTCAGGGAGAACAATGTGATTGGTATGTAGTTCAGCGGGCCCTACGTGAGTGACCTTCCCCTCCTTAAGATCGTAGACCATCATCTGCGCCTCGTCGCCTTGCTTGCGCACGCCGAGGGGGAGATGGAGGGTGAGGCCTGTCTTTTCTGATTCTGGTGTATGAATCGGATCTAAGAAGCCGAAGTGACTGGCGTCTATGAGCTTCATCGAACCGGTGATCTTATGCTCGTCCTTGATACCTCCCTCGTGAGCCATGAGGATGGTAGTGGCTCTAGAGCCGGAGAGCATCTCGAGAGGATTCACCTGGTCGGCGTTACGGCTCGACTTGGTGAAGAACTCATGTATAGGGCGACTAAAGATCTCGCCGCTGATGACACTCTTGACCTTGTCTTGTCTGTCGATATTGTTTCCGATTTTTTGTTGGATGATCTTCTTTGTTTGATACTTGGTGAGATTATTGTAGAGGAAATCATCTATTCCCTCTAGCCTCTTGAAGATGAGCGAGTCTCGATCATCAGGAGGTATGTCTCCTCTAGCTACCGATAAAATACGACTAGAGGCCAGTAGAAGGGCCTCTCCGTTAACATGATCGAGTGGCTTACCAAGAACCACCTTTGTCGTTTCGGGCAGTAGTTTAGCTCCTTGGAAAGCTTTGAAAATAGCCGCAGCCTTGTCTTGAACTGTATCTCCTTCAGCTTTCACACCACGAGCGGAAAGTCGATCATAGAAGGAAAGAATATCCCCATTGATCTTTCTCTCTGAGACCGCATTCGCCTTATAGATCTCCTCCCCCCAGTGCTTCTTCATGTCCTCATCTGGAATACCTAGAGTCTTGAGAACAGAATAGAGAGGGATATGTGAGCTCTCATACTTAAGCCTAAACTGCTTCTTCTCTGGATTAAATGGTATATAGAGCTTCGAGTTCCTGGCGAAAGGTTGATCGAGATTGAACTCAACCTGGTAAATGCCATTCTGCTTCTGGTGTGCGTATATGCCGGAACGAAGTCTCCATAGACTATCTACTTGCCTCTCATTACCTTCTACGATGTAGCTGTAACGAGGAGTCGGTTTTGGTACTGTGAGAAGTCGAATCTTATGGCGATCGATCTCTTCTCCCGTCAACTTATCTATGAGAGAAACATCTCCGTAAACAGGAACGCCCCAAGTGGCCCCAGTCATCTTGGCCTTCTCTTGAGCGTGAATATCGTAGGGATCGCTGTTCTTCTCATCGAAACGCAGATCGTGAAGAATCAGCTTGTTCTTGCGTCCTTCTATAGGAAAGTTCTTCCTGAGTGCGTCATCCACTCGGCTACGAATCAACTTCCACTGGAGTTCTAGAGGATTGTCGGCCACCTGTGCGCTCCTTCCGGGTCAGGTTATGAGGGGGAGTAACTCCGCCAAGAATTGACCTACGCTCGGCGCATGGGGCGGTCTTTGGTCCTCTTGACGCTTTCCAGAGTAGCTCTGTCACTCTTCAACGGTCAACAGATACAGCAAAAATATGAAGATATAGCAGAGATAAGAAAATGTAGGTAAGAAAGCTGTTTTCTTCTAACAGGTCAAGGAGAGATTCGTGGAAGATACCGCCGTCTTCAACAACGAGTTCGAAGCCCAGATTTTCGAGACAGTCCCAGAAGTTCCGGAGGCCTCCCAGCCCGATAGCCTACAAATTTATGAAAATAGAGTCGAAGAATGTATTCTAGGGGTGATGGGATGATAGGGTTGTTCATCCTCGCTGTTGCCCAGGGATTCATCCTGGAGTTACTGCGAATGGCCCTAGCGTACGGAGCGTACTGATGCCAGGTGACGGGGAAGGTGGGAAGGAAGCGTTCTGTCTTCTACTCTGGCAGTACAACGGAGGAGTCGTCACCTCAGAACTCCGGATTCTACATCGTGCCTTTGACCAAGAAGGCTTTCTCCCGAAATATGTTCGAGGTTACTGTACTCGACCCGGAGACTGCTTCTCCTGTCCCACTATGCAAGAGGAATTGGCCAAACATCCTCCAGGGAAAGCACTTTGGCTCTGTTCAGAGTGCGTTGATAGCATGTTAGATAGAGTCCATACAGAGGGGAAGGCTTACCACCTACCCGGTCACTACACTGAAGGTCGGTGTCAGAATTCTGAGTGCCCTAGACCAGCCATCATTGGAGTAGATGGTTGTGCCATGAAGGACGATGCGGGAGGTGATCTACCTCCTGGATGGTCAAGGTTTCTACAACTCTTCATCCAGGAATAACATGAAATGCACCCATTGTGGGAAAGACATTCTCGCTGGCGGTGATGTACAACGCATTCCGCCTCTAGAGAAACTCTTTGTCGGCCTCAAATCTGGGGCACTGGGCCTGTACCCTCACCCAGATCATCAAGGAGAACCGGAAGAAACTCTGCACCACGACTGTTGCTCTTCGTTCTTTGATCCAGAGAACGACCCGTATCTCCGAGAGCAAATCATGATGGAGATACGAGAGGACGCGTGGGCAGAAATACGAGAAGAGTTGAAAGAGGAGTTTCGTAGTAAATTCCAGAGCCGAAATCCTACAAGGTACTGCATAGACTGTTGGGAAGAGTTAGAATGCGATGGACAAGAACCCAACTGTGAGCCCATGTGCCTCTGGTGCAAAACATCAGAGCATGTGTGGGAGAAGGCTACTCCTCAGGGAGTTATCTACTGCTGTACTCGGTGCAGTAGATACTGGAATGATGACGAAGACGAGCTAACCAGATAGCTAAAAAGAGTGGGGAGGTGTCTCTCCCCACTCTTCATTTTAGCTGTTAGGAACAACCTGTCGTAGTGCCACACTGAGTACAACAGTAACAAGAACCGCTTCTACGAGTCAAATTACCGCACCGACTACAGGGAGGCCCGTCTAAGGCTTTGGTGATCAGACGCTCATCTAAGGCTTTCACATCTCCCGTCTCTTGTTTTTCATCTCCGTACTCACTCCAAAGCCACCTGGCCAAATAGTCAACGATAGACTTGGCAATTCGAATCTCTTCATTTGTAGTGAACCCGGCGGGTTCAAACTTCACGTCGGTGTATTTACCGACGTACCATCTCAAAGGAACACCATGTTGTAGCCCTCCGGAGATGGACATGGCCAGACTGTCCAACAACCCATTCATCGTGCCACCACATTTTGACATGGTGATGAATATTTCCGCCAGATCGCCGCTCGGATAGTTGCCGGTTCTGATGTACCCTTCCTGGCTCTGAATGCTGAACTTATGAGTTGTCCCAGGACGAGTATCTGGCAGTCTTTTTCTCTCTCCCCACGCCAACCCCTTCTCAGACTTATCAGAATTAGAAATAGAGGTAGCAATAGGTTGGGAAAGTTTGCAACCGTCGCGATACACTGCGACGCACTTCAAACCAGCCTTCCATGCTCTCATATAGATGTTGGCGATGTCTTGAGGAGTGCAGTTCTTGTGCATATTGACGGTCTTAGAAATCCCTCCAGAGATGAAAGGTTGTACAGCGGCCATCATGTCTACATGGGCCTCTGGCTTGATGGCATATTCACCTAGAGCCTCAGCGAAGATGGGGCCATGTTTCTTGACATCGAAGTCCGGGGCCGTGTGGATGGGCTTCTGATTCTTGATGTGACCTAAGATGCGGTTGATCTGATCTAGAGAGTAGCCTAGATTCAATAGCGACGGCTCCACCACGTTGTTGGGCATAACCAAGAGCCCCTCACCCACCACCTTCTTGTAGATGACACAACCGGCCATGGGCTCGATGCCCGTCGTGTCGCAGCCCATCAAGAAGGAGATGGTGCCTGTCGGTGCTAGCACGGTGGTCTGAGCATTGCGGTAACCACAGATCTTGCCTACCTCATAGGCTGTCTCCCAGATATCGAGTGACTTGCTACAGAGGGGAGTTACGAAAATGTTCCAGACCTTGGCCTCTTCCCAGTGCTTCTTGACGACGGCCAGCATCGCTTCCTTGTTCTTCTCGTACTCTTCAAAAGGGCCCATCACTTTGGCGAGGTGGGAAGACATACGATACGATGCAGCAGTCATAAGTGACGTGATCCCTGCCGCTACCATACGCCCATCTTTTGAATCATAAGGCAGTCCCCAGAAGGTGAGGAGAGCTCCGAGATTAGCGTAGCCCAGTCCCAATGGCCTGAACTTGTGCGAGTTCTCCTTCAGGGCCTCTGAGGGGTAGGAGCTGCCGTCGACGATGATCTCCATCGAAAGGATCGCCAGCTCCGAGGCATGGATGAACTCCTCGATTTTGAAATTCTTGCCATCGGCGAAGCGCAGCAGGTTCAACGAGGCCAAGTTACAAGCCGAGTCGTCAATGAATAGGAACTCAGAACAGGGGTTCGAAGCATTGATGCGATCGGAGTTCGGACAGGTGTGCCACGTATTGATCGCGGTGTCGAACTGAAGGCCGGGGTCTCCGCAGACCCAGGCCGACTCGGCGATGCTTCTCCATAACATCTCTGACTCGTAGGTCTTAAGCGATTTCCCAGTCTTGACCTCTTTTGTATACCAAGTCCCTTTTCTCTCGACAGACTTCATAAAGATGTCTGGAACTCTGACTGAGTTGTTGGCGTTCTGGAATCCCACAAGCTCGTAGACATTGCCCGGCTTGTTCCACTCAGCGGTGTACTTCCCCGTCGAGTAGAGGTCTTGGGCTACTCTCTCTGCATGAGCCTTGCAGCCGATAAAACCGGGCTCACCATTGGCCTGCTCGTAGATGTCGGGATGGTCGATGTTGAGGATCACCATCTTGGCTGCTCGGCGAGTGGTGCCTCCGGACTTCGTAGCTCCTGCTCCGGCATCGAGAGGACGCATGAAGGACACTGGACCGGAGGCGCTGCCCCCGCGAGAAAGAGACTCATAAGAAGAGCGCAAAGTAGACAGATTCGAGCCTGTCCCAGAGCCTCCCTTGAAGAGTTTCATCTCCTTCGAGATCAAAGCGGTGATGTCCTCCATCGTGTCTTTGACAGACTGTATGAAGCATGCCGAGCATTGTGGGTTCTCTAGGATGCCGACGTTGAACCACACTGGGCTGTTGAAGGCCAGCATTCCATGGACAAAGAGGTAAAGCATCTCGTTTTCGAATACAGCGGCATCTTCTTCACTAGTAAACACTCCCTGTGCGACGCCTTGCTCTCGTAGCCATTTCGCCACTCGAGAGAACATCTGCTTCGCCGATGACTCCTTCTGAGGTT
>Ga0315297_10002730_pt1 | contig 11191 bp, 7 predicted proteins | sample YL17G15_0_MG_FD_203628 | JGI IMG/M metagenome (GOLD analysis project Ga0315297, IMG submission 203628) | Sediment microbial communities from Yellowstone Lake, YNP, Wyoming, USA - YL17G15_0 | ecosystem: Environmental > Aquatic > Freshwater > Lake > Sediment | place: USA: Wyoming | collected...
CCTGCGGGACTGGGCGCGACTCGCCGGCCTCGAGATTCGCTTCCCGCCCACGGTGTTTCCGATCAACAGCGTGAAGGCCATGCGCGGCTGCATACACCTCGAGCCGGCCGGGTTGCTGGTCCCGTTCGCCGCGGCCGTTTTCGAGTCGTACTGGACGCGAGACGAGGACATTTCGCAGGATGCCGTACTGGCCGCGATCTGCGCGCGCATCGGAGCGAACGCGGACGATTTCCTTGCCGGCATCGCGCAACCGGCGATCAAGGCCCAGCTGAAGGCCAACACCGACGAGCTCATCGCGCGCGGCGGCTTCGGTTCACCCACCCTGTTCGTCGCTGGCGACGACATGTACTTCGGCAACGACCGGCTGGGCCTGGTGCGCGAGGCCGTGCTGCGCAGCCGCCGCGGAGGTTCCTAATGCTGAGTTCCCTGCATCACGCGCCCGCCGCGCTACGGCGGCTGGTGGTCGACGGCGCAAACGTACCCGACGACCTCGACACGGTCACCTCGATTGCCTGGCAGGAGGAAGCGGATCCGGCCAGCGTGGGCATGACCCACGCCGGCGTCGACGCGATCTGGATGGCCGCCGAACGCCTGTACGCGACCGGCATGCACCCGGGCATCTCACTGGTCCTGCGGCGCCACGGCAAAATCGTGCTGAAGCGCGCCATCGGCCACGCGCGGGGCAACGGGCCCGATGATCGCGGCGGGAAGCTCGTGGCGATGACGCCCGGGACGCCGGTGTGCATCTACTCGGCCAGCAAGGCCATGGCGGCGATGACGGTGCACCTGCTATCCCAGCGCAAGGCGTTGAGCCTGCTCGACCCGGTCAGTCACTACGTCCCGGAGTTCGGGCGCAACGGCAAGCGCGACATCACGATCTACCAGTTGCTCTGCCACAAGGCGGGCATCCCGACGATTCCGACGGCGGGCCGTGACGTGGCGGACCTGCTGCTCGACCAGAAGGAGCTCCTGCGGCTCATCTACGAGTCGGCGCCGGAGAAGCCCGGTCACCATCACGCGTACCACGCGCTCACCGCCGGGTTCGTCGTCGCGGACCTCGTCGAGAAGGTGTCGGGCCAGAGCTTCCGCGCATTCTTCCGCGACAACATCAGCGGTCCGCTCGGGCTGAAGTCGCTCGATTTCGGCGCGCGCGGCGCAACCCTCAAGCGTGTCGCGCGAAATTACGCCGCGGGATTCCGCGTCAACGGGCCGCTCAACCTGTACCTGAAGCGGGCCATCGGCACGAGCCTCGAGCATGCCGTCGCGCTCTCGAACGACCCGCGCTTCTACCAGGCGGTGATTCCGGCCGGCAATGGCGTGGCCACGGCGGACGACGCCTGCCTGTTCTTCCAGTGCCTGCTGGACGGCGGCCGCCTCGGCCGCACGCGCGTCTTCCAGCCACTCACCGTGCGACGCGCCGTCGCCGAGGTGGGCAAGCCGGAGATCGATCGTTCGCTGCTGCTGCCGCTGCGCTACTCGGCGGGCATGATGCTGGGTGCCAGCCCCTGGGGATTGTTCGGACCGGGTACGTCCAAGGCGTACGGCCACCTCGGGTTCGCCAATACTCTGCTCTGGGCCGACCCGGAGCGTGCGATTTCCGTGGCATTGCTCACCACGGGCAAGGTGGTGCTCGGGACGCACATGCCCGCGCTGCTCGCGCTGCTGGCCGGCATCTCGAAGCATTGCGTGCCGCTGCCCGCGCCGGAGCAGGACGAGCGGCTCGCCGCTGCCGGGATGCTCTGACCGCTACGACTGGGGCGTGTCGCGCCCCGTCTCGATCATCCTGCGCGCCTCGGCGATGAAGCGCTCCGTGCCCTTGCCGTCTTCCAGGCGCGCGGGCCGCGGCGGGACGTTCACGCCGCGCTGGCAAGCCGGTCGCGTGGCCAGCTGCTCTTTCCAGCGCGCCAGATGCGGGAACGGCTCGATCTCCACGCCCGACCACTTGTGCGTGCGCACCCAGGCCCAGTTCGCGATGTCTGCGATCGAGTAATCGCCGGCGAGGTACTCGTGTTCCGCAAGGCGGCCGTCGAGCACGCCGAACAGCCGGCACACCTCGCCATGGTAGCGGTCGATCGCGGGCTGGATCTTCTCCGGGAAATACCGGAAGAAGACGTTGGCCTGCCCCATCATCGGGCCGATGCCACCCATCTGGAACATCAGCCACTGGATGACGAGCGAGCGGCCCTGAGCATCGTGAGGCATCAACTGCCCGGTCTTCTCCGCCAGGTAAATCAGGATCGCGCCGGATTCGAACACCGGGAAAGCGCCCGTCTCCCGATCGACGATCGCCGGGATGCGCCCGTTCGGGCTGATGCGCAGGAACTCCGGTCGTCTCTGTTCGAGCTTGCCAAGGTCGAGCACGTGCACGGTGTACGGCAGCGCCAGCTCCTCGAGCGCGATCGAAACCTTGTGACCGTTCGGGGTGGCCGCCGTGTAGAGATCGATCATGCCGCTCTCGCTCCTGATCCCTTGCGATAGGCGCTGTGCGTGCGGCGCGCAGCACGCAACTCGTCGAAGAGGTATTCGCCGAGCGCCGCGAGCACGCCGAGGTTTAGATCGGCCGGCCGCCCATCGGCCAGCCGGAAGATCTGGCAGTAGTACCATGCCTGCGAGCCGAACGCATTCAGCGCCTTGGCGGCGGTGTAGGGGCTGGCGGGCGACAACCAGCCGCGATCGCGCAGGCGCAGGCGTGCGTCGAGGTTCTCGATTGCATCCGTCTCGCGCGCGAGCAACCGCCGCGGAAAATCCGGTTGCCAGCACAACGGTCGCCCCAACCCGATCACGTCGCAATCCCCTTCCCTCTTCACCTCTCCCGCCGTCGCGGGAGAGGTCGACCGCAGGTCGGGTGAGGGTCCCGCCTTCACCTCTCCCGCCGTCGCGGGAGAGGTCGACCGCAGGTCGGGTGAGGGTCCTGACAAGCCCTCACCCCTCGCATCGTGGCTTTCGCCACGATGCTCGTGCCCTCTCCCGCAAGCGGGAGAGGGTGTCAGTGCGTCTTCCATCCCCGCACGGGAACGAAATCCGCCGGTCACCATCATCGGCATGCGCGCCACCTTGCGGATCGCCGCCGCATAGTCGAGGAAATAGGCTTCGCGCACCCGCGTGCTCGGCCGCACTTGCACGGCATCCGCTGCGCGTCCCTCGAAACCGATCAGGCGCGGCTGCTCGTAGGTGCCGCCGGAAACCTCGAGAAGATCCAGCGCTTCGTCGTTGAGCCAGCGAACCACCTGCAGGCACTCGTCGCTGGAAAATCCGCCCTTGCGGAAATCGTCCGAGTTCAGCTTCACCGCGACGGGAAAATCGGCGCCGACGGCGCGGCGCACCGCCCGGATTGTTTCCATGAGGAAGCGGGCCCGGTTTTCGAGCGACCCGCCCCAGGCATCGCTGCGCAGGTTCGTGATCGGCGAGAGGAACGAGCTGATGAGGTAGCCGTGGGCACCATGCACCTGCACGCCGGTGAAACCGGCCTCGCGCGCCACGTCGGCCGCATGGGCGAAGCGCCCGATCAGGTCGAGCACCTGCGCTTCGGTAAGCGCGATGGGCTGGGCATAGTTGCCGAGCAGGTCGAGCTGAACGGCGGACGGGGCGGACGGCCGGTTCGTCACATAGCGCGGCGCCTGCCGGCCGGCGTGCGAGATCTGCGTCCAGAGATGATTGCCGGCGACGGTGCCGGCTTTCGCCCAGGCCGCAAGCCGCGCGCGCGCCTCAGGCGAATACGTGCGGGGCTCGGACTGGTCGATCGCGACGTTGCCGGGACGCTCGAGGTCCGTGCGATCCACCTGGACGTTGCCGGTGAGCAGCATGCCTGCCCCGCCCTCGCTCCAGGTGCGATAGAGCCGCTCGTGGCGCGCAGTCGCACGCAACCACGGATCCGCGACCCCCTCGGTCATGGCCGCCTTGGCAATGCGGTTGGGAAGTGTTGCGCCGCAGGGCAAGACCAGCGGCTGCGACAGCGCGTCTCTCATTTCAACCTCTGCCCGAGGGGTAGTATGATTCGGGTCGACCGTTCACCAGGAAAACCCCGGCGCGAGCATGCAGCCAGCGGCCGCCGGGAGGGGGAAATTCGAATGCTGACCCGGGACAAACTGACGGTCGTGCAATGGCGCGCCGTTCGCAACACGCCGCATCACGTCATCATTGCCGTGTCCGCGTCGGGCGGCAGCCCATTCGACGAGATGCTCGAGCGTGCTGCAGGCCTGCAGGGCATCGTCAGTGCCCTGAACAGCACGCATCCGCTGCTGCAGGAGATTGCCGTCAGCACGCACATCATGCAGGCCCAGGACGAGATCCGCTCCTGGTACTACACGCTCGAGGAGACGCATCGTCACCCGGTGCGCCTGCAGGAAAAGGCGCTCGAGTCCATGCAGCACGCGCTCGACGCGCTCCGGACGCACGGCGGTCCCGAAGACCTGCTGCATTACGGGGACTTCGTGATGTCGATCGCCATGCGGGTGGCGAGGGCGGCCCGCGAGGGCGACGTGTTCGGCATCGGCGGCGAGCTGGTGAGCCGCGCCGAGCGCCAGTTCATCGAGCAACTCGAAAACCTCGCGCAGACCAAGCGCGCCTGAGGCCGACCCCCTCACCCGGCCGTCGGCCGGGTGAGCGAGTGGCAGCGTGTCCGCTCACGCCGCCTTGGTCTTGACGACCTTCTTGCGGTCCCCGACGAGATAGGCTGCCAGCGCCGGCAGCAGCAGGATCGCACCGAACGCGTTCACCAGGAACATGAAGCACAGCAGGATGCCCATGTCCGCCTGGAACTTGAGCGCGGAGAATATCCAGGTCGCAACCCCGATGGTCATGGTGACCGCCGTGAAGATCGACGCCGTGCCGCGCTGCTTGAGCGCCTCGACGAACGCGTCCTTCAGCTTCAGGCCGTTGTCGTCCATCTCGTGCTTCATGCGCTCGAACAGGTAGATGCCGTAGTCGACGCCCACGCCGACGCCGAGCGCCACCACCGGCAGCGTGTTGACCTTCACGCCGATGCCGAGCATCGCCATCAGCGCGTTGCAGAGCACGGTGACGAGCGCCAGCGGCAGGATGATGCACAGCGTAATCGGGAACGAGCGGAACGTGATGAGGCACAGCAACCCCACGGACGCGAACAGCGCCAGGTTCACCCACTTGTCGGCCGCTTCCACGGCCTCGTTAGTGGCCGCCATCACGCCGACGTTGCCGCTCGCAAGCCGGAACGTCACGCGCTTCGTATCACCGCCAGCCGCCTTGAAGTCCTTCACTTTCTGGACGATGTGCTCGATGGTCGTCGCCTGGTGGTCGGAGGTATAGATGCTGATGGGCATCGCGGTGCAACGCGAGTTCATGAGCTCGTTGCCGAGCCGCGTCGCGTAACCGACACCCTGCGCGATCTGCGCCTTCGACTCGGGCAACATGCGCCACTTGGCGTACGTTTCCGCGAACGACTGGGTGATGGTCTTCACGAACCCGGCGAGACTGCGCACCGTGGCGACACCGTCCACCTGGCGCATCTGGAAGTCGAAGTCCTCGATCCGGTCCATGACGTCCCGGTCGACGCAGGGCGAGTCATCGTCGCTCTGCGGCTTGGCTTCGGCGATGACCTGCAGCAGGTCCACGCCGATGGAGAAATGGCTGGTGATCATTTCCACGTCCTGGTTGTAGCGCGAGTTCGCGCGCAGTTCCGGGACGCCCTTGCCGAGATCGCCGATGTGCAGGTGACGAGCCTGCGAAATGCCGAAGGCGAGCAGGGCCAGTCCGACCAGGATGGGCACCCAGGCCACCTTCTTCGTCGCGAGCCCGCCGATGCGCTCCCACAGCCAGTCGCCGGCCGTCTCCTTGCCCGCCAGCTTCGAGGCCTGCTCCGGGGTGAACTTGTAGTAGGAAAGCAGGATCGGCAGCAGCATCTTGTTGGTGATGATCATCACCGTGACGCCGATCGTCGCGGTGAACGCCAGCTCGCGGACCATCTCGATCTCGACGAACGCGATCACCATGAAGCCGAGGGCATTGGCGAGCAGCGCCATCGCACCGGGAATGAACAGCTTCTGGAACGAGTGCGTCGACGCCGTCACGCCGTCGGCGCCGTGCAGCGTCTCGAGCCGCCACGCGTTCGTCATCTGCACGGCGTGGGACACGGCGATCGAGAAGATGAGGAACGGCACCAGGATCGACATGGGGTCGAGCCCGAGCCCGAAGATGGGCAACAGGCCGAGCAGCCAGATGACCGGCACGATCGCACAGATCAGCGCAAGCGCAGTGATCATGAACGAGCCCGAATACCAGTAGAGCAGGACCGCCGTGATGACGAACGCAACGCCGAAGAAGACCAGCACGCCGGCCGCGCCCTTGGCGATATCGCCCACGGCCTTGGCGAAGCCGATGATGTGCACCGAGGTGCCCTCGTTCTCGTACTTGGTGCGGATCTGCTCGAGCTGCGCCGCGATGTCCTGCAGATTGAGGCGTTCGCCCGTATCCGGGTCCTTCTCCATGAGCGTCGCGACCACCATCGCCGAGGTGTGGTCGTTCGACACGAGGCGCCCGACCCAGTCGGACTTGAGGAGGTTCTCCCGGACCAGCCGCAGCTGCTCCGGGGTGCCGACGAAGTCCGCCGAGACGATGTTACCGCCGCGGAACCCGTCCTCCACGACCTCGTTGAAGCGCACGTTGGGCGTGAAGAGCGACGCGACCGAACCGCGCTCGACGCCCTTGATGTAGAACACTTCCTCGGTGACCTTGCGCAGGGACTCCATGAAGTCCTTGTCGTAGATGTCGCCCTTCTTGGTCTTGAGGGCGACGAGGATCTTGTTGGCGCCGCCGAAGTCGGACTGGTATTCCAGGAACGTCGCCATGTAGGGGTGCTTGAGCGGGATCATCTTCGTGAACGCCGCCTGCACCCGCAGCTGGCTCGCCATGGCGCCAAGCAGGATCGTGATCAGGATGAACAGGATCAGCAACGGCTTGCGGTTGTGGAAGATCCAGTAGGAGATCTTGCCGACCCAGTCTGCGGAGAACTGTGTCTGCTTGATCTCGTCTTCCGGGGCAGCGGCGGTGTGCTGGGTCTCTTGCGTCATGATCGTGCCTCTAGCGCGCCGCGGCCTGCTCGGAATCCTTCAGCCACGCGGGATCGAACTGCGTCACGCCCGTCTCGCCGACGAGCACCACCTGGCCGGCAACCTCGGCCAGGGACCCGAAGCCGCGCCGCTCGGGAGACCAATGCAACGCGAACGTCTGGCCGTCGTCGCTGCTTTCCGCGATCAGCCCGGAATTGCCGACCAGCAGGACGCGCCCGTCCGCGAGTTGCCGGCCGGACATCAGCGAGACGGTCGTGTCGAGCCCGATCTTCTGCCACGTGACCCCGAGATCGGCGGAGCGCCAGATGTTGCCGCGCATGCCGTAGGCCAGTAGCGCGCCGCTCCGGGTGACCAGTGCGCCGAAGTACGAGCCCTGGTAAGGCGAGGTGATCGCCGTCCAGGTCGCGCCCCCATCGTCCGAACGGGCGAGCGTGCCGGACTCTGCGACGAGGACCAGCGAGGTGCCCACGGGAACGACCTGCGATATGTGCCGGTCGAAGTCCTCGTTGAGGACCGCGCGGCGCTGCCAGGTCTTGCCACCATCCGTCGAATCGAAATAGAGGCCGAAGGCGCCGTACGCGACGAAGTGATCATCCGCGAGATGCACGACGCCGAGGAGAGAGTCGGGACCCGCCTCCTCGAGCGGCACGTGCGTCCATGATTCCCCGCCGTCGTCCGTCCGGATCAACGTGCCCCCGTGGCCGACCGCGACGCCGGTCTTGCCGTCCTTGAAAGCGACGCCGGTGAGGGTGCGATCCACCGGCGTGGGGTGGGCATGCCAGGTCTTGCCTCTGTCGTCCGACATCAGGGTGAACCCGCGTTCGCCCACGGCGACCAGGCGATTGCCGGAGAGCGTGACGTCCATGAGGACGATCCGGTCCGGTTTTATGTCGACGACGACGCGCGAGCTCGCCGGCTTGGCGGCCGGTGCCGCATTTTCGGCTTGCGACGGCGACAAAGCGGCGAGGCCCGCGCCGAGCGCGACGCATGCCCCCCAGGCCCAATGCTTCATGGAATCTCCCCAACGGCCTCGCGGGCCGCTGATCCCTGGCCGGCCCCGCGCTGCCGCGGGGCCGGCCAATCACACCATTTTTCGGTCAGATCGTCCCGATCTGCCGCAACTTACTTCGTGCCCACGCGACGCAGGGAGTCCGGCTGGAAATCGGCCCACTTGCCCTTCTGGTTCCAATCCCAAGGCGTCTTGATCTCGTTGTCGAGGCCCGCGGCATAGTAGGCACCGCTGTTCAAGTCGTGCCAGAGGTTGGCGCGGAAGTAGGGGATTTTCACGTCGTAGAACTGCATCATCGGATGGACGCCGATGCGCCAGAGCTGCTTGCGCGTGTCGTAGGCGTCTTCGTACACCACCGTCCACGTATCCTCGTCGAGGTAGAACACGCGCTTGCCGTAGATGTGCTTGCTGCCCGGCTTGAGGTTGGCCTCCACCTCCCACACGCGGTGCAGTTCGTAGCGCATGAGGTCGGAGTTGATCGTGTTCTTGCGGATGATGTCTTCCTTGTACTTCAGCTTCTTGTCGGCAAGCTTGTAGGCGTTGTAGGGGATGTAGATCTCCTTTTTGCCGACCAGCTTCCAGTCGTAGCGGTCCGGCGCTCCGTTCCAGGCATCGAACTGGTCGGACGTGCGCATGCCCTCCGTGCCGTCCGTGAAGTTGTCGTACGCCAGGTCTGGTGCGCGGCGCACGCGGCGCTGGCCGGCGTTGTAGATCCAGGCCGAGCGAGTCTGCTTCACCTGGTCCACCGGTTCGTGCACCAGGAACACCGTGCCCTCGAGCGTCGCGGGTGTAGTGAAGGCCGACTGGAACGCCAGCAACAGGTTGTCCTGCGGCTGGTCCAGGCTGGTGTTGAAGATGCGGTACTCGTGGGAGCCGATCTTGTAGAAATCGCCGCCGGCCCGCACGGGGAAGCTGTTGTAGTCGCGGACGACCCCGGCTCCCAGGTAACGCTGCTGGTGATTGTAGATGGCCTCGACGCCGCTCTTCGGGATCGGGAACGGTACGTCCGCACGGCCGCCGGTGATGCCAAAGCCGACCAGTTCCAGCTTCGGCGCGTTCTCCCTGACGTTGGCGTACACCGAGTCCGGATAGCATGCCGTGCGATGCGTTGGGTAGACCGGCATCTTGAAGTTGTCGTACTTCGCCAGCAGCGCAAGCGTGCCGGGCGTCAGCTTGTCCTTGTACTGCGCCGCGTTGGCCTTGGTGATCGTGAACAGCGGCTTTTCGTCCGCGAACGGATCGATGTAGCCCTTGGCCGGAGTCCAGCCGGCCGGGGGTGCGCACATGCCTCCCGTCCAGGCGGGAATCGTGCCTTCCTTGTTGCCGGCCTTCTCGGCGCCCATCGGCGTGAGGTCCGCGCCGAGGCGCGCAGCTTCGGCGGCAGTGAGCTTCGCGTACGCCGGCATTGCGGCGCCCGCGAGTCCCGCCGCCGCGAGGGCAGTGGCGAGGATCGTATTCAAAGTCTTCATCTGATTCGTCTCCTGATTGCGATCAGAACGTCACGCTGACGGCGGCCGAGTAGTAATCGCGATCGTGCAGCGGATCGAAGTTGTCGTCGGCGTAGCTCACGTAGTTCATGTCGAGCGTGTACTTCTTGTTGTAGGTGAACTTGAGCCCGAGGCCGAGCGTCTGGCGGCCTTCGATGAACGCCGGGTCCATCGAAATGCCTTCCACGTCGTCCGACCAGAACACGCTCGGCGTCATCGTCACGCCGCTGTTGAGGACGTTGTTGTAGTCCATGGATGCACGCAGCCGGTAACCCCAGGCCATGTCGGTGACGTAGCCGTCGTTCTTGCATCCGAGCGGCGAGGGATTGTAGGCGCTGGTGCCCGTGCTCGGAATCGGCACCGGCGCGCCGGCAAAGGTGGTCGAGCAGTAGTTGCCCGCGGTTATGGCGGTCGCAGGCTGCTGCGCGAAGATCGGGTTCGACCCGGTGCCGTACATGAACCCGCGGCCATAGCGGAGTGAGCCCAGCTTCGTGTAATCGGGGACATCGTTCCACTGCGCCCCGATCTCACCGACGATCAGCGTGCTCTCGGCGCCCAGGATGTTGCTGAACGTCTTGAGGAAATTGACCTGGAACTGCGTCTTGTCGAACTGGGTGTAGCCCTGGATGTAAGTGTCGGCGCCCTTTTTTCCGGCTGCGATGGCGGTGTCGCCGTTCGGACCGACGCCCGCAAGGAGGGACGCCACCAGGTCGTTGCCATTGATCTGCACCGGCACATCCTGGTGGTAACTCGCCTCGGCGGATACCGACCAGCTGAAGAGGTTCGTCGCCGCACTGACGCCGAAGACGTGGATGTCCTCCGGGTATTCCCAGTACGACCGCGGCACCTTGAGGACGACGGCCCCACCGGTGGCCTGGGCCACGCCGGCCGCCACGACCGGCAATGGGCCGCCGCGCAGTCGCGTGGTGCCGGCCACCCAGTACGGGCCAAGAGCGTCCTCGCCCCAGGCACCGGCGTTCTTGAGGATCGTGCGGTACGGCTCGGCCACCTCGAGCGGACTCGTGCCGGTGAGGCCGGAGATGATCGGCAGCCGCGAGTGGATGTTCATGGCGTAGAGGCCGATCTCGGTGTCGATCGCGTCGACCGGGAAACGGAACGCGAAGCCGAACTGGCCGCTGTCGCTCGCCTCCTTGCCCTTGATCAGCGGCGCGTACGTGCCCGAGATGGCCTGCTGGAACGGGTTCGACTGAAACTGCGGGATCAGCGGGGACGCCGTTCCGGTCAACGGCGCACCCATGCCGTTACCGAGCACCGTGGCGCTGTTGCACTTGCCGGGATCGACCGAGACGATCGTCTCCGTGACACCCCAGTAGGTGCCGCAACCGTCGATCGACGTGTTGTTCCACTTGAACTGATAGAACGCCTCCAGCGAGCCGAAATCGAATCCCCAGTTCGCGTAGGCCATCCACACCGGCAGCAGGATTTCCTTCAACTCGGCGCCGGCGCGGCGCGCCGCCGGGACGTCGATCGGGTTGATGACGTTGACGCCCTGGATGAACACGCTCTCGCCCCAGTTGACCACCTGGTTACCCAGGCGCAGCTGCAGGTCGGTATTGCCGAGCGCGAATGAGCCGTACACGTAAGCATCGAGCAGCATCAGGTTGTCGAATTTCTGCTCGTCCTCGAATCCG
>Ga0315297_10002731_pt1 | contig 11190 bp, 9 predicted proteins | sample YL17G15_0_MG_FD_203628 | JGI IMG/M metagenome (GOLD analysis project Ga0315297, IMG submission 203628) | Sediment microbial communities from Yellowstone Lake, YNP, Wyoming, USA - YL17G15_0 | ecosystem: Environmental > Aquatic > Freshwater > Lake > Sediment | place: USA: Wyoming | collected...
CTCGTTCTTTTTTATGGAGTGCATTAGCTTGTTTATCCCGACAACGGAGGGACTAATGCAACGCATCCCGCCCCGGGCGGGATGCAGTCCATATAAAAAACTTGATGAAAATACTCGGAACACCCTCTACTAAGGTAAATGGTCAAAATACTGAATGGGTTTGAACTTGGTATCGCAACAGGATTGTAAATATTACTTTCGGATGGAAAGCTTAAATGCAATAATTTGATTTACATGAACTTTAAAAGTTTAGATATTTTGCGGATTTCAAATCTTTTACCGCTGGGTCTGAAAGCGGCGGCCATCGTGATCGTGGCCGCGATCGCCGGTCTGCTTTTAAATCTGGTCAATCCCCGGGCCATCCCATACTTTTCTCCGAAGCCATACGATATCTACGTTTCCTGCCCCCAGGAAGAAACGGCCCCGGGGATAAAAAAGATCACCAGTAGGGAATTGAACGAACTGAGGGTGGCCGGGGTGGTAATCGTCGATTCCCGCCCTACGCCTGAATATCTGGAAGGGCACATACCCGGGGCGATTTCCCTCCCTTACGATCCCCTGGCCTGTCCGGATCCAAAAACAGTGGAGATGATAAAGGAGGGAGAGCGGGTGGTGGTGGTTTACGGGAGTACTTCGCCTGACGAAGGAGTGGCTTTAGCCCAGGGACTTCACCACCAGGGGGTTCCCATGGTGGCCCATCTCGAAGGAGGTTTTCCCGCCTGGGTCAAGGCGGGGATGACGGTAAAGAAGGGAGAAAAATAGGTTGTTAGGTGGTTTGGTTGTTAGGTGGCTGGAGAAAAACCAAGGCGGTTTGGACTTTGAGATTTGAGGTTTGAAGCCTCTGGATTTGCATGTCTAATCAGGAGAAGATTTTTCGCTCCATTAACCTTGGGTTGCGGATCTACCTCGGCTGGGTCTTTCTTTACGCCTGCTACTACAAGGTTCTCGACCCCGGGGAATTTGCCTTGAGCATCGCCAGTTACCAGCTTCTCCCCCTGGCCCTGGTCAATATTTTTGCCCTGATCCTGGCCTGGGTGGAACTATTCGCCGGCCTGGGATTGATCCTGGGGTTTCGCCCCCGGGAAAACAGCCTGATCATTATCGGAATGCTGGTCATTTTCATAATTGGAATCTCCTCCGCGCTCTATCGCAATCTTTCCATGGGTTGCGGTTGTTTTGCCTCTACCATCGCGGGGGAGGAGATGACCAGCGGGACCCTGATCCGGGATTTCGTCTGGCTATTCATCGGCATTTACCTCTTTTTCGCCGAGGATGGTTCCTGGGGGATAGAGGGAATATTCCAAAGGAAAAAGGTTGCCGATTAAGATCACCATCCTGGTTGATAATTCCGCCGGTCAGCTCAGCAGTTTGTTGGGAGAACACGGTTTCAGCGCCCTGGTCGAGGCGGATGATTTCCGCCTGCTTTTCGATACGGGCTCGGGTCGGGCGATCATCCCCAATACGCAGTCCCTGGGACTTAACCTGTCTGAAGTTAACGCGGTGGTTATTTCCCACGGCCATTATGATCACACCGGGGGGCTCCCCCCCGTGCTTTCCCGGATGGAAAAGGTCCCGGTTTATCTAGGGGCGGAGGCCTGGGCCGACAAGTTCACTTTGCTGCTGGATGGAAGCGAAAGGTGGATCGGGATGCCGGCCGCTCAAGATTTGCTCGAGAAAAGCGGGGCCAGGTTTGAAGTGACTGACGGTCCCCGTGAACTTTATCCGGGGATTATACTCACCGGTCCCATTCCGCGAACGACCGATTTTGAAGCGGTGGAGCCGATATTGCGGGTGAAAAAGGCGGGGGAACTGGTCCCAGACCCCGTTTCAGAGGATCAGGCCTTGATCTTGAAGGGGGAAGAAGGGATCACTGTGCTCACTGGTTGCGCCCACGCCGGGGTGGTAAACACTTTGAAATATGCCATGCATTTGACCGGGGCTTCGCAGGTCCATGGTTTGATCGGGGGATTCCACCTACTTTTCGCTTCTGAGGAAAGGCTGGAGAAAACCGTGGCTTTCTTTCGGCAGGCCGGTTTAAAAATGCTGGCCCCCTGCCACTGCACCGGGTTCCGGGCCATGGCCGAGTTCCACCGCCGGGTGGGGGAGATGATGGTCCCGGCCGGATCGGGATCGGTTTTTCTGCTCTGATTGTACCCCCTGTTTTTTAAATTCTTTCCACCCTTTCAATTTTGCTAGCGGGATTTTACCATTACGGATAATTATAAATTGGAGGGGTCATAAGCTTAAAGCGAGAGTGCTGGAGTTCCCAGGTTTATCGAACGACCGTTTTTCTCCCCGGCCACCGTTTGATTGAAATCGGGGGATTAATCTGCCTGGCTCTCTTCTGGGGGTGGATGGGTTTCGGATGCGGGAAGGGGGGAAGTAATGCCCCGCATCTCCCCCGCGCCGGGACGGAGATTCCTCCCTATCGAACCACCCTGGTTCAGACCTGGAAGCCGCTTCTCCCGGCGGTCTGGCTGAGTTATTCCAATTCCCCGACCGCTCAGGCGGATCTGGGGGTTTTACTGGAAGGCGAGGGCGAACCCCATCTCCTCCGGGATGATTTCGGGGTCGGGGGAGGAGGCGCCGGCCCCAGGATGTCCCTCCTTTATTTCGCCCACCTGAGTGACATACATATTTGCGACGAGGAATCGCCGCTGAGAATGGTCAATATTGACGCTCCCGGTCCCACCCAGGCGGCCGATCGTCCACAGGATAACCTCAGCGTCCAGGTTTTAGATGCGATGATTCGAACCTTGAATCATTTCAGCGATGAAAGACCATTTGACTTTTTATTAAATACCGGTGATTCGATCGATAACGACCAATGGAATGAGCTTCGTTGGGTGATTGACACCCTGGACGGACAGGTGGTTGACCCGGACACTGGGGCGGACGATGATCCAATACCCGGGGGAGGGAATGATTTCAGCGACCCCTTCCTTGCTTGGGGGTTGGATCCCCGGGTTCCCTGGTACACGGTCATTGGGAACCACGACGGCTTGATCCAGGGCAATCTTTCTCCGACGGTGAATTATGACCAGACCGCGACCGGAAGCGAGGTTTTTGGGGGGACCAGGGACGGTTCGACCGCGGAAGCGGGGATAATCCATGACGGCAAGGTGCCCGCGGATCCGGACCGGCGGCTTCTAGGGATGAACCAGAGTCCCCGGGACTTCATCGAGGAATTTTTTCACACCTCTTCCCTGCCGGTCGGGCATGGATTCACCCAAGCCGGCCGGGATGGAGGGTTCGGTTATTACTGCTTTGACCCCGCGGCGGGAATCCCGGTTCGCTTTATTGTCCTGGAAACTTACCGCCCCCAGGGCGGCTGGGCCGGCTCAATGGATCGAACCCAGTTTGAAAATTTCCTGATCCCCGAATTGGATCAGGCCCGAGCGGGAAAAAAACTGGTTACAATCGTCTCCCACCACCCCCCCGGGGATTTTCTGGGCTCCGAGATTTCCGGGGATGAATTGATTTCCACCCTGAGTTCATATCCGAACGTCATCCTGCACCTGATCGGTCACGGCCACGAAAACAAGATTGTTCCGCGCCCGGGAAGTAATCCGGGGGAGGGTTACTGGGAGGTAGAAGCCCCCTCGCTGGCTGATTATCCCCAGCAAGCCCGAATTATGGAAATCGTGAACAACGGGAACGGCACCGGATCGATATTCTCGACCATGGTGGATCATAATTCCCCCGAGGGCACCTTGACTTATCGATCCCGGTCGCTTTCCCTTTATGATGTCCAAACCGGAGAGCAGACGGCCGGGGGGGAGGGCCATCCGGAGGAACGAAACGTGGAGATGATTTTCAAAATTCCTTCTGAAATGGTAGATATATTAAATCAGTCGGTGGGTTCAACCCGGATCGAATCCCTGACTACCTTAATGATAGAGCCGGTAAATTAACTTTCCGAAGGAGGAAGAATGGAAGAGAATGTTTTTTACAAGCTGGGGATGAGACTCAACGAATATCCACTCAAAATGCTCCTGGTGGAGTCGTTCCTCCGGGTCTTGCGGGAGATTTATACCGAGGAGGAAGCTCAACTGGGATCGGAATTTCCCCTGGGTTCTCATACCCTCCCGGAGGCGGCCAAGCTGCTGAACCGGGATGAAAAAATATTGGGGGTCCTGCTGGAAAAAATGGCCAACCAGGGAACCTTGTTTACCATTAAAGATAAAGGGGTTACCCGTTATTCCCTGACCCCGTTTGTCCCCGGGGTGGTGGAGTTCCAGTTGATGCGGGCCACCGATACCCCCCGCGACCGGCGCATGGCCGCCGCCTTTGAAGAGCTGATGGAAGGGGAGATGGCCGATCTGATGCGGGCGGTGCTGTCTGATAAGGAAACCGCGAAACAGATGATTCCTTATCCCCCGGCCCGGACCATCACCATTGAAAAAGAACTTCCCTCCGGTTCGAATATTTATCCCTTTGAGAAGGCCTCCGAGTTGATTTCGCAGGAAACCTCTTTTTCCGCGGCCAAATGCTACTGCCGCCATCATGCTCACCTGGTCAATCGGGACTGCCAGGTCAAGGGCATTCCCGAGTATTCCTGCCTGATGTTCGGCAAGGTAGCCGATTACGTCGTGGACCGGGGATTCGGCAAACGCGTCACCAAGGAAGAATCCCTCCAGATCGCCAAAGCCTGCGCCGAGGCCGGGTTGGTGCACAACGTCAACAATTTCATCAACGGGACGGTATTCATGTGCAATTGCTGCGGCTGCTGCTGCGGATTCTTACGCCCCCTGAAGAAATTTAAAACCGACGCCATGCTGGCTTCTTCCAACTTCGTGGTCAAGGTTAACGCGGAGGATTGTAATGGTTGTGAAACCTGCATAGACCGCTGCCCGGTCGACGCCCTTTCCATGAAGGATGATGTGGTTGTGGTGGATTCGGGCGGTTGCATAGGTTGCGGCAACTGCACGGCGGTCTGCCCGACGGAATGCTTAAGCATGATCCGGCGGGCGGAGAACAAGCCTCCGCGTGTGGATAACGCCCTGAAAGCCATGGGAATATAAGTCAGGCACCAGTAACTAGAAAAAGAATGTTGCTGGGTGGTCGGGTGGCTGGAAAAAACCGAGGCGATCAGGTGATCAGGAAGTGGAAATCGGGATATCAGGATAGCAGGTAGCCGGAAACCAGAAAAAACCGATAAAAAAACAGCTTCAAGTTGATAAGCAGCTGAAGGCCGAAAACCTTAAATGGTTTTCGGCCTTCGCGCTTTCGTCAGGAGCTTTAACTCCTGCACGTTGACCGTGACCGCTCCGAATTCCTCCTCCACCTTCCCGCAGAAGGCGAAGGGGCCGGGGGAATAGAGCAGGTATCCATCCTTCCGGAAAACCCCGGGAAAAAGCACGGTTTCGACCAGGCCGGTTTCGTCCTCGAAGGTGACGAAGCTCATCGGCTCCCCCCGGCCGGAGAGGACGTCCTTCCGGGTAATCTGGATCCCGACCAGGGTTACGGTTTGGCCGATCTTTCCTTCCAGCTCCCGGGCCCGGCAATGGGGAATCCGGGAGATCTCTTCCCGCCAGAAGCTGAGCGGATGGGTGGAGGTGAAAAAACCGAGGATTTCATGCTCGGCCCTGAGCATTTCTTCCGGCGGGTATTCCCGGAGCCGGGGTAGGGAGGTTCTTTCCGGGGTGAAACCCCGTTCCCGGAGCTCGAGCAGGAGAAGCAGCTCCGGCCGGGTGTGCTCTCCCCGGAGGGAGTCCAGGGCCCCGGCCCGGATCAAGATCCGAACCTCCGAGGGGGAGACCCCGTCCCGGGTGCGGTCCAGGAAATCCGGGAAGGAGGAATATCGTCCCCCCCGGTTACGCTCCTCGATGACCCGGGAGACCGCTTTTTCCCCGATTCCCTTCAGGTGGGCGAGCCCGACCCGGATGGCCCGGTCCCGGCCGGTGAAAGCGGGGTCGCTCTCGTTGACGTCCGGGGGAAGGATCTGGAGACCCATCCGGACGCACTCGGAGAGATAAGCGGAGGAAGAGTAATATCCACCCTGGTTGGCCAGAACGCCGGCCATGAATTCGGCCGGGTAGTTGGCCCGGAGGTAGGCGGATTTCTGGGCCACCAGGATGTAGGAAGCGCTGTGGCCCTTGCAGAAGGAATACCCCGAGAAGGAAAGAATCATGTCCCAGATTTTTTCGGCGGTATCCGGGTCGATCCGGCGGGTCCGGGCGCCGGCGAAAAATTTCTCCCGGTAGGCGTTTAAGACCCGGGAATTCTTTTTTTTGCTCAGGCTTTTACGGAGGTCGTCGGCCTCTTTGGGACTCATCCCGGCCAGGGCCACGCAAACCCGCGTCACGTCCTCCTGGAAGACCATGATCCCAAAGGTCTCGGAAAGGACCTCGTCGAGGAGGGGGTGGAGGGGCCGGTAGGGACGGCCGGAGAGCCGGGCCAGGTATTCCCGGATGAAACGGTTGGCGGCTGGCCGGATGATCGAGGTGTTCAGAACCAGGAGGTCGAAGGAATCGCTCTGGGATTTCCGGCAGAGGAGCCGGGAGGCCGGGCTTTCGGCGTAAAAGACCCCCATGGTCTCGCCCCGGCGGAAGAGATCCCGGGTGGGCTCGTCTTCGGAGGGATCCAGGGAAGCATAGCCGAGCGCCTGGCCGGTGTTCCGTTCCACGAGCTTCAGGGCGTCCCGGATCACGGCCAGGGAGCGGTTGCCCAGGAGATCGATTTTGACCAGCCCGGCTTCTTCCACCTGGTCTTTTTCCCACTGGGTGACCCGGGCGAGATCGGGGTCGGGGGCGGCTTCCCCGGACCGCTGGACCGGCGTGTAGTCGGTAATCGGGCCGGGGGTGATGATGACCCCGCCGCAGTGGGCGGAAAGATGAATGGGGATCTCCCGGACCCGGCCGGCGAGTTGCAGGATCTCGGGCCAGGGAGGGGAAAGCCGGAAGCTCTGGAGGCCGGGGTAATTTAAAAGCCGGTCCGGAAAATCCTCACCCGGTTCTTCCAGCCAGGGGATCCTTTCCGTGAGCCGGGTGATTTCCTTTTCCGGGAGTCCGTAGACCCGGGCGATCCGGCGGATGGCCCCGCGGGTTTTCAGGGTGACGTGATTCGCCACCCGGACGGTTTTTTCCGGTCCGAATTTCCGGATCACGTATTTCAAAACCCGGTCGCGCTCGTCCCAGGGGAAATCCACGTCCAGGTCGGGGGGATCTTCCCTTTCCGGGTTCAGGAACCGCTCGAAGAGGAGATTGGCCTTGAGCGGCTCCACCTGGGTGATGAAAAGGCAGTAGGAAACGATGGAGTTGGCGGCGCTGCCCCGGCCGCAGGTAATCCGGGAGGGGGACCCGTTCCGGGCGATATCCCAGACGATCAGGAAATAGTCGGAAAAATTTTTGTCCCGGATCACGGAGAGCTCGGTTCTGATCCGCCTCGCGACCACCGGCGAGATTTTTCCGTATCTTTCCCGGGCTCCCCGGTAAACCAGCCGGGAAAGGAGGGAAAAGGAATCCACCCCCGGGTCGTAGCGGGGGAAAACCGGCCGGCCGGTGGGGATCTCGAACCGGCATTCCTCGGCGATCCTCTGGGTGTTGAAGATCGCCTCCGGGCATTCCGGGAAGATCCTTTCCATTTCTTCCGGGGGTTTAAGCCAGGATTCCCGGGCCGCGAGTTCCGGGGCGGGGAGGGTAGAGAAAGTCAGGTTCAGAAAGGCGGCCCGGAGGAGACGGTGCAGGGCGTGTTCATGGGCTCGGAGAAAATGGACGTTGTTGGTGGCGACCGGGGGCAGGCGGTTTTCCCGGGCGAATTTGAGGAGGGGGCGGCGGGAAACCCCGGGACGGAGTTCCACGCCGAGCCCGGCGGGGCCCCGGCTGGAGACCAGGCTCTGGAGCAGGGGAAGATGGTCGGAAAGAATGAAGAGCCCCTCGGTTTCGGAGAGGCTTTTCCCCAGGGAAAACCCGGGGTCCAGGTGCCGGGCGGTGATGATCCGGCAGAGGGCGCGGTATCCCTCCGGGGATTTGACCAGGAGGAGGGCCCGTTCCTTTTCCCCGGACTCGGCTTGAACCTCCGCCCCAATGAGGGGGCGGAGGCCTTGCTCCTGGGAGGCCTTCTGGAAATAGATGGACCCGCAGAGATTATTGGTATCGGTCAGGGCCAGCGTGGTCATTCCCCGGGACCGGGCGGCCTCGGCCAGGGATTCGGGGGAGGTTATCCCCCAGCCGAGGGAGTAATGGGAATGGACGTTGAGATGGACGAAGTCAGAACCCATAAATTTTCAACAGGTGCCATAACGGATCGAATCCTCCCCAAAGCGCGCATGGATCCGGTCGAGGGCCGGCTCCAGGAGCCGGGCGGGGGAGGGAAAGAGCTCGGCCTGTTCCCGGACGGGGCGGATCTGCGAGAGGGAGATTTCCAGGCTGGAGATCCGGGTGCGCCGGGAGCGGGACCGGGAAAACAGCTCCTTCCCGGCCGCGAAAAGTTCGGAATCGTGGTTGGTGGGGACGGGGAGTTTTCGGGATTCCCTCGTCTCCCGCTCGTCCGCGTAGCGAAGGGAGAGGGCCAGGCTCCCGGCCTGGATTTTTTTTCTCCGGAGGTCGGAGCCGGCCCGGTGCGCGAGCAGACGCAGGCGGGCTTCGACCAGGTCGGATTTGTTGGTGTCCTCGGCCAGGATGTCGGCGAAGGTCAACTCCGGTTTCTTCTCCGGGGAATGGACCGGCCGGGGATCGATTCCCTGGGCCCGCTCGTGGAGGATGAGCCCGAAGCCCCCGAAGAGAATTTCCAGCAGGGAGGCGGGGAAGACCGCGATCTCCCCGATCCGGTTCAGGTTGAACTCGCGGAGCCGCTGCCGGGTTTCTTTCCCGAGCGTGTTTTCCCGGAGCTCGGGGAGAAAATCGAGGGGCAGGGGGGCGAGGAATTTCTTTTCCTCGCCGGGGCAAACCATGAAGATTTCCTCGGGTTTCGCGAAGTGGGCGGCGGCGTGGGAGAGGAGTTTGTTCGGGGCCAGCCCGACCGTGCTTTCCAGGCGGAGCGATTTTTTCAATTCCCGCCGGAGCGCGAGGGCGGTATCCGCGGGAGGACCGAGGAGCCGTCCGGTGCCGGTCATGTCCAGGTAGGCGTGGCCGGGGCCGACCGGTTCAATCGTGGGGCTGAAGCGGGCCAGGGCCTGGAAGACCGCCGCGGAGGCCCGGCGGTAAAGGGATTCGCGGGGGGGGATAACCAGGAGCCCGGGACAGAATTTCCTGGCCTGGGCCAGGGTTATCCCCCGTTCCACCCCGTTCTCCCGGGCCGGGGCCGAGGCCGCCAGCACCAAACTGCGGTTTTCCCCGGGCGAGATTACCAGGGGGCGTCCCCGGAGGCCGGGATTCGCCAATTCCTCCACGCTGGTAAAAAACGAAATCACATCCAGGAAAAATATTTGTCGAATCATCGTAAAATTCGAAATCTGAACATTAAATCCAAAACAATATTTCAAAAATTTCTAATTTCTAATGACGAATTTCTAATCAATGTCCAATTTGAAAATTTCTAATGACCAATGCCTAATTTCTAATCAATGATCAATGTTAAATTTTTAATTTCTGAGTTTCTGATTTGGTCATTGGGGTTTGATTAGACATTAGAAATTAGGTAATTAGACATTTCCGTTAGCCTTCTTCGAAGGCTAACGGTATTTCCGGACCACCCCCACCACCTTCCCCAGGATCCGGGGCTCGGGGTCCCCGGATCGGTAGACCAGGGGTGAGAACCCCGGGTTGGAGGGCTGGAGGATGATTTTTTCCCCCTCCCGGCGGAACCGCTTCACCGTGGCTTCCCCCTCCACCAGGGCCACCGCCAGCTCGCCGTTTTCCACCCGTCCCTGTTCCCGCACGATGACGATATCCCCGTCCTGGATGCCGTCCCCGATCATGCTTTTCCCTTTGACCCGGAGGGCGAAGAGATTCCCGGGCCTTCCGGCTTTGAGCTTCCAGAAGTCCGGGTCGAGAGGAAGATATTCCTCGATATTCTCAACCGCGAGGAGCGGGGGGCCGGCCGGGACCGTGCCCAGGAGGGGGATCTCGGCGCTGCCTTTTTTAAATCCGGTCACCTGCAGGGAACGGGCCTTGGCGGCGGCGCGCCGGAGATGTCCCTTTCTTTCCAGGGCCTTCAGGTGAAAGTGAATGGTGGAGGATTTGGTTCCCAGGACCTTTCCGATTTCCCGGACGGTGGGGGGGATTCCCTCCCGGGAGAGGTGGGCCCGGATAAACTCCAGCACCTTTTCCTGAACCGGCGAGAGCTTTTCCATTGTTTTTCTCCCTTGACTATCGTCTTTCGGCTACGGTCACGAGGCCCGTTTCGTCCGTCGGCTACGTCTTTCGGCCTTTAAACCGTAACCGAACTCCGTAACCGAAAAGGGCATCGTAGCCTTGACCCCTCGGACCCTTGACCCCTTTGTTTTTTTAGCATATATCTAACAAACGTTAGATGTCAAGGGTTGGGGGGCAAAGGGCAAAGAGCATAGGGCAGGGAGGTTGCCGCAATCTTCAGCTCTGGGAGGGAGCCGATGGGCAAAATATATTTAATGATTGCAGAAAAATATTATTCTGATACAATTATCCGCTCAGAGAGGATAAAGGAGGATATAAAAATGGTGGTGGAAAGATCTGAATTCAAAGGCAAGCCGATGCTGGTGATCAAGAGCAGCGAGGATGATAAATATCCTTTCTCTTTCGGCTTGACCAAAGCCAAGAAAATTCTCGAACATATAGACGAGATCCGGAAGTTTGTCGAGGAAAACGACAAACCTCAGGAAGACAAGCCCTAGGAAAAACGGATTCCTTTCTTTTTCCCGTACCCCCCAGTATGGGTTTTCGCAGGGTTTTTGCCTGGCGGAAGGCATGCCCGTATATTCACCCCCTTAATTTTTTTCGAAAATTTCATTAACTTTCCAAACGCAATTGTTTTTCATTTGTTGGATATTTCCACTGCTCTTATCAATGGGAAAGGAAAAAGCCATGTCGCATGAGATGGACCTTTCTTTTCTGGATCAGCCGGCCATCCTCCGCCTGCTTTTTTATCCCCGCAGGGATATGGGAATCAGCACGGCCGGCGATACCCATTACCTCGAGGTGGAGAAGGGCATCAAGATCGGCTGCCGGTTTTACTGGAAGGATATCAACTGGCCTTCCATCATTTATTTCCACGGGAATGGAGAAACGGTCAGTGATTACGATTGGGTGGCCCCCTATTTTAATGAAAGAG
>Ga0315297_10002733_pt1 | contig 11184 bp, 16 predicted proteins | sample YL17G15_0_MG_FD_203628 | JGI IMG/M metagenome (GOLD analysis project Ga0315297, IMG submission 203628) | Sediment microbial communities from Yellowstone Lake, YNP, Wyoming, USA - YL17G15_0 | ecosystem: Environmental > Aquatic > Freshwater > Lake > Sediment | place: USA: Wyoming | collected...
TCGAAGAAGACCTTTTCGACATGGCCTATGATATGGAACTGAAACACGATTGTCTCATCGATATCATTGTTGTGGACGACCGCGGTTTGTCCGGCGCCCAGGGAACGGCGCCGATTTATGAAAAGATCCGTGCTGAAGGTGCTGCCGTATGAAAGCGGAAGAATCACTCGCCCTGATTTTTTATCGCCTGGAACGATCCAGCGAATCCCTCCGGGCCGCAGAAATCATGTTTGAGAATGGCATGCTCGCATTTTCGATGAATCGCGTCTATTACGCCATGTTCTATGCGGTTCAAGCGCTTCTGGTGTCGCTTGTAATAGGGGGACATGATGCCGCATCGTGTCCCCCTATTACAAGCGTCAGGTCAAGGCCTACTTCAACCGTGAAATGATCAAGACCGGTATTTTCCCGACGGAAATGGGACGGCTATACAATAAAGCTTTCGAATATCGGCAGAAGTTCGATTATGTCGATTATTCTTCCCCCGATCGTGAAATGGTCTCGGAATACTTGGAAAAGGCAAGGGGTTTCGTTAGCAATATTCAGGAATATCTTCAACAGGAAGACGCTCCCCCCGCAAAACGCTAAAAAGTAAATCCCCCAAATTGCTGCTCATGGCTGAAATCAAGAACAACCGATCAAAAGACGAGACCCAAAACAGCACAGCGTTATTTGCCGACTACGCCCGCTATTACGACTTGCTCTACCGGGACAAGGACTACGCGACGGAGGCCGAATACATCGCGGGCCTGATCCGAAAATTTCATCCAGCCACCCGATCCATCCTTGAACTGGGATCCGGAACCGGCATTCATGCCAGCCTGTTGGCTGAAAAAGGCTTCAATGTACATGGCATTGAACGCAGCCGGGAAATGCTTGCCCGATCCTTGGCCCTGACTGAAAAGATGACTCCCGGGCACGGTCAACTGACATTCTCCTCCGGAGACATCCGTGATATCCGATTAAACAAGAATTTCGACGCCGTCATCGCCCTGTTTCACGTCATCAGTTACCAGACGACCAACGAAGATGTGACGGCGGCATTTAAAACGGCCAGGCATCATCTGAAACCCGGCGGCATTTTTATCTTCGACGTCTGGTATGGCCCGGCGGTTCTGACGGAGCGCCCCGAGGTCAGAATCAAGCGGATGGCGGATGATCAGACCGAGATCACCCGCCTGGCCGAGCCGGTTCTTCATCCCAATGAAAACCGGGTAGATGTGCACTACCTTATGTTGGTGCGGGACCTTGCCACCCAGGCTGTCGCCGAATTGAAGGAAACTCACGCTATGCGGTATTTCTTCAAGCCGGAGGTTGAGTTGTGGGCGACCCTTTCAGGGTTCACTATCCAAGATGCGGAAGAATGGTACACGGCAAAACCGATCGGCACAGCCACCTGGAGCGTGTGTTTTTGCCTGCAGGCCGTATAGGGTCTTATAACCAAGAATAATTCGGCAAATTCATGAGCGAAATTATTATTGAGGCAGGCCGCACGGAGAAAAACTACTGGGCCGATCTCTGGCGCTACCGGGAGCTTTTTCTGATTCTGGCATGGCGCGATCTATCCGTGCGCTACAAGCAGACTATAATCGGGATTCTCTGGGCAATTCTCAGGCCTCTTCTTACGATGGTCGTCTTCACCGTCATTTTTAGCCGAATCGCAAAACTTCCCAGCGACGGTAGCGCGCCTTACGCACTGATGGTCTTTGCCGCCATGCTCCCCTGGTCCCTTTTCTCAAGCTCGCTGACGGAATCGTCAAGCAGCCTGATAGACAACACCAATCTGATCAGCAAGGTTTACTTTCCCAGGCTGATCATGCCCGCGGCGACCCTGATAACCGCTTTCGTAGATTTCCTCATCAGTTTCATTATCCTGATCGGAATGATGATCTATTACCAATTTGCACCAGGCTGGCACATTCTGTTTCTACCGTTCTTCATCATCCTGGCCTTGCTGGCCAGCCTGGGTCCCGGTCTCTGGATTACCGCACTCAATGTGAAATACCGGGATTTCCGCTATGTTATCCCATTTGTGGTGCAGTTCGGTCTTTATGTTTCTCCGGTAGGATTCAGCAGCAAGGTCGTTCCGGAACAATGGCGACTGCTTTACAGCCTCAATCCCATGGTGGGGGTGATCGACGGCTTCCGCTGGTGCATCCTGGGCGGCGACAGCCCCATTTATGTGCCCGGCTTCCTGCTCAGCCTCGCTATCATTACCTTCTTCCTCTATCTGGGCGTATCCCGTTTCCGCAAGATGGAAAAAACCTTTGCGGATTTGATCTAAGGATAGTGAAAAGTTAAAAGGGAAAGGTGAAATGGGATGGATTACCGGCCGCACAGGAAACTTGATGTCTGGCAGAAATCCATGGAACTTGTTCGTGAAATCTACCAGATCACGACTGCATTTCCGAAAAACGAGGAATACGGCCTGCGTTCACAAATGCGACGAGCTGCTGTATCTGTGCCAAGCAATCTGGCAGAGGGCGCGGCCAGAAAAGGCAAGAATGAATTTAAACAGTTTCTGAATATTGCACAAGGTTCGCTAAGCGAACTTGACACACAGGTTGAGCTTGCTCACATGTTGGGTTACATGGCCAGTGAAAGGCACAGGGAGATAATGTCTAAAATGACAGAGATCTCCAAAATGCTTTTTGGCCTGGCTAAAGCCCTTAAATAGATTCTTTCTTTTTTTACTATTTCCTTTTCACTTTTCACTGGTTTCTCATGTCCGACATCGTTATCAAAGCTGAAAACCTCGGTAAAAAATATGTCATCGGCCACCAGGCGGAAAATGGCCCCTATCTTGCTTTGCGCGACGTGCTGATGCAGAACGCGCGAACGCTCTGGAACAAGACCAAAACCCTGGCAAAGAGAAATAGGGGGACATGATGCCGCATCGTGTCCCCCTATTTCCCAGGGGAAGCCCGTCATACATGGCGATACGTGGGAAGAGGTGTGGGCGCTCAAGGATGTGAGTTTTGAGATCCGCCGCGGCGAGGCCGTGGGCATCATCGGCCGCAATGGGGCCGGGAAAAGCACGCTATTGAAGATTTTGAGCCGTATTACCGAGCCTACGACCGGGCGGGTGACCATCAATGGCCGCGTCGCCAGCCTGCTGGAGGTAGGTACAGGCTTCCACCCGGAACTAACCGGACGGGCAGGACTATACAACTTAAGCATGGACAACCCTGTAAAAAAGAGATAGTTTATAATTATAGCTGACCAGTAATAAAGGAGGTTGAAGGATGTCATTTCTCACGACTATTTTAAGAAGAAGCGGTGACTACTGGGTGGCGTTGTGCCTGGAAAATGGTGTTGTCAGCCAGGGGTCAACAAAAGAGGAGGCGCTTATAAAAATGAGAGAGGCTATCGCATCTCTGGAATTGGCTTTCTCTGACGATCCATCACTTTTTACGGCACCCATTGCCATCAATGAATTGCACGAATTTCTATCCGTAGAAGGGCGGGAACCTACATTAGAAACATACGAACTCAGGGCGGTTCATGCCTAAAAATGTACCATCCCTCAAGCCCCTATGACCGACATCGTCATCAAAGCTGAAAACCTCGGTAAAAAATACGTCATTGGCCACCAGGCCGAAAATGGTCCCTACCTTGCTTTGCGCGACGTGCTGATGCAGAATGCGCGAACCCTCTGGAACAAGACCAAAGACCTAACAAAGAGAAATAGGGGGACATGATGCCGCATCGTGTCCCCCTATTTCCCAGGGGAAGCCCGTCATACATGGCGATACGTGGGAAGAGGTATGGGCGCTCAAGGATGTGAGTTTTGAGATCCGCCGCGGAGAGGCCGTGGGCATCATCGGCCGCAACGGGGCCGGGAAAAGTACGCTATTGAAGATTTTGAGCCGCATTACCGAGCCTTCCACCGGGCGGGTGACCATCAATGGCCGCGTCGCCAGCCTGCTGGAGGTGGGTACAGGCTTTCACCCGGAACTGTCCGGGCGGGAGAACATCTACTTGAATGGCACCATTCTGGGTATGACCCGAAAGGAGATAAAGCGAAAGTTCGACGAGATCGTAGCTTTTGCCGAGGTGGAGAAATACCTGGACACACCTGTCAAGCGGTACTCGAGCGGGATGTATGTGCGCCTGGCCTTCGCTTTGGCAGCGCACCTGGAATCGGCGCAGACGGGGAGGACGATTCAGATATGATGAACTCGAAAAAGGTGGAATTATGTTGAATCTCAATGACGATTTGCCTGTTTGGCAACAATCTGAATCAAGGCGGCTGGAATTCAAGGAGATTTTCCCGTCCGGAAATCAGGTTGCCAAAACTGTTATTGCCTTCGCCAACGGCGCCGGTGGCCGGATTGTCTTCGGCATTAGAGATAATCCAAGAGAAATCTTAGGCATCCCGGATGAGGGAATCTTTCACTTGGAGGAACGTATCGCCCGGCATATCGCCGATCAATGCGCCCCGTTGATCATTCCGGATATTTACGTCCAGGCATGTGAGGGCAGGAATTTGCTGGTGGTCGAGGTGTTCTCCGGATTCCAGAAACCTTATTATCTGAAATCAAAGGGGAAGAGCGGCGGGATCTACGTCCGCATCGGGTCCACCAATAAACTGGCGTCTGAAGATGTGCGGGAGGAACTGGAACGTCAGCGCCGCAAAATTTCCTTCGATGCCGTGCCTGTCTTCAATGTTTCTATCGCAGAAGTTGATCTGGCACAGTTTCAGAATGATTACCGGAAAGCCACGGGGCGAATTCTGGAAAATGATCAGCTTAAAAACCTGGGGCTGCTTTTTCAGGATCGGGATCAGTGCTTTCCCACACAGGCCGCCGTCTTGTTATCGGAGTCGCTGGTTCGCAAGCAACTTTTCCCTTACGCCAAAATCGAGTGTGCCCGATTTAAGGGAACGGACACGAGTGTGTTTCTCGACCAGATGTCCATAGAGTGCCCCATCTATGCCGCCGTGGAACCGTGCCTGGCCTTCATCAAAAAGAATATCGCCCTTTCTTCGCAAATTGCAGAAGTATATCGGGAAGATCAATGGGAGTATCCCCTGGAGGCAATCCGGGAAGCCATCAGTAACGCCATTATTCATCGTGATTACGCTATTCTGGGAAGCGACATCAAGGTGGCAATTTTCGACGATATGCTGGAGATTACCAGCCCCGGAGCGTTACCGGACACCATGCCCATTGAGAAGCTGGGAACCGGACGCTCGGAAATCAGGAATCGCGTTTTGGCGCCAATTTTCAAAGATTTGAAACTTATTGAGGCCTGGGGTACGGGTATCCAGAAGATGCAGAAAGCGCTTGAGAACCGACAGGAGATCGAGCTTATTTTGTCGGAAACAGGCCGTGCCTTCCAGGTGCAGTTCAAAAAGAAGCCAAAAACTGCACAAATTGCCGACAGAACGTCGGTCTTTCAAACCGCACATGCACCGGTCAAGGTGCGTACAAGTAGCGGACAAGATGCGTACAAGCTTAAAGTTCTCGATTTCTGTCGTGAACAAAGATCCATACAGGAAATGATGGTTTACATGAACCTCAAGCACCGCGCCAGTTTCCTGATAAATTACATTCACCCGTTGTTGCGGGATCAACTGATCTCTATGACCATACCGGATAAGCCAAAAAGCCCCAGACAAAAATATATCGCCACGGAAAAAGGACAGGATGAGCTTGGAAGATAGTTATCCATCTCTTGTTCAACAGGCAACTTTGCTGCATAAAGATGCCGTAAGTGTAGGCAAATTGATTACCGGTTTAATTCAATCAACGCAAAGGCGTAAAAATGATTAGCTATATCTATTATCTCCCATCTCCTATCTCCTATGACCGACATCGTCATCAAAGCTGAAAACCTCGGTAAAAAATATGTCATCGGCCACCAAGCCGAAAATGGCGCCTATCTTGCTTTGCGCGACGTGCTGATGCAGAACGCGCGAACCCTCTGGAACAAGACCAAAGACCTGGCTAAGGGGAAGCCCATCATACAGGGCGATACGTGGGAAGAGGTATGGGCGCTCAAGGATGTGAGTTTTGAGATCCGCCGCGGAGAGGCCGTGGGCATCATCGGCCGCAACGGGGCCGGGAAAAGCACGCTATTGAAGATTTTGAGCCGCATTACCGAGCCTTCAACCGGACGGGTGACCATCGAGGGCCGCGTAGCCAGCCTGCTGGAGGTGGGTACAGGCTTTCATCCGGAACTGACCGGACGGGAGAACATCTACTTGAATGGCACTATTCTGGGCATGACCCGAAAGGAGATAAAACGTAAGTTCGATGAGATCGTAGCCTTTGCCGAGGTGGAGAAATATCTGGACACGCCGGTCAAGCGGTACTCGAGCGGGATGTATGTGCGCCTGGCTTTTGCCGTGGCCGCGCACCTTGAGCCGGAGATCTTGGTGGTGGACGAGGTGCTTGCGGTAGGTGATGCGCAGTTTCAGAAGAAGTGCCTCGGGAAGATGGGAGATGTGGCCAGAGGTGGAAGGACAGTTTTATTTGTTAGTCATAATATGCAAGCTATCAGTTCACTTTGCAATAGAGCTTTTTTAATTCATTCGGGTGAAATTATAGCTGATAAAATAACGGATATAGTAATTAAGATGTACTTATCTTCATCAACATCAAATACTTCTGAGATTTCTTGGACCGAGTTAGATAAAGCACCGGGCGATAATTTATTTAAACTTTTAGCGATCCGATTGATGACCGAAAATGGCGCAAGTACAAGTGTATTTAATAACGACCAAAAGGTTATCATAGAATATGAATTCTATTTAGCAAAAATTGATAGCTCTTTAACCATTGGCTTTGACCTCGTCAATTCAGAAGGTGTCGTCATTTTAAGAAGTTATCAAAACGATGGAGAGGAGAAGGAATGGCCATCGTTAAAGAATGGGATTAATCGAATCAATTGTGAAATACCCGATCATTTTTTGAATGCCGGTATTTACTTTATTAGTCCAAGGATAAGTCTTCATTGTATAAAATGGATCGTGCATTCAGATTATTTAATAAGTTTTGAAGTTATGTTAACTCATGGGAAATCCCCATTCTGGAATGCATTAGATAGCACCAATAAACCAGGGGTCCTATCTATTATCCTTCCGTGGTGTGGTTGTCCCTCGTAAATGCGATTCGTAACCGATCACAGAGGGTGGCAGTATTGATTAAAAAAAGATTTTCAGATTGGTGCAGATAATGCGTATGACAGATATATATCAGGGATTTTGGCGCGTCACACTATTTCCCGCGCGTAATCAAGGATGGGAGCGAACTATAAAAAAAGCCATTCCTCATGTTGTTTTCATTATCCTTGCTAAAGCATATCGATCTCTGGGTTAGCACTTATGCCTCACTTGAATTTAAAGCTCCTCTGTTGAAATCATTACGTGAGTATTTTAATAAATTTTTTTATCAAGAACTTACGAAGGCCTGCCATCACTAGGGCCAGACCATATATTGGCAGTTTAAAAAAATAATTTTCGTTTCAGGTTTTAAATATGAATCTGTCATACTGTCCTATATGTGCTTCAAAAAAGTCATTATTTTATCATAACTTATATGACGATCGTTATGGGTGTCCTGGTTTGTTTGATTTATATTCTTGTGTTGAATGTGGCCATAAGCACTTGAAGGCAAAATTTTCTGATGAGCAATTGGCATCGCTTTACAACACCTATTATCCGCGAGTCACCTTCAATGTTAAAAACATATCACCATTAAAGGGGGAAAAAGGATTTCGCGCATGGCTTGATGGCGAAAATAGCTTTGCCTACAGATGGGTACCTCGCAATGTCCGCATTTTAGATATTGGTTGTGGTTTTGGTGAAACTCTCGGTTATCATATGGAAAGAGGATGTGAAGTTTTTGGCGTTGAAACAGATGTAAATGTTCAACTGGTGGCGGATAAATTTGGATGTACGTTCCATGCAGGCCTTTTTAATCACGAGAATTATGAAGCAAGCTATTTTGATTGTGTAACACTTGATCAGGTTGTTGAACATTTTGCGCAACCAATAGAATCTATGATTGCTGTCGCCAAAATACTTAAAAAAAATGGCGTGGCTGTGATCTGCACTCCTAATCCTGAAGGTTGGGGGAGGAAAATATTTGGAAAAAAATGGATAAACTGGCATGCGCCCTATCATTTACAGCTTTTCTCAGCCGAATCAATGAAGCGATTTGCTGAAATGACCGGTTTCAGATTGGACCGGTACATGACAATAACGAGTTCCAATTGGCTATATTATCAAATATGTAGCTTGCTTTTCTACCCTTTACCAGGAGAACCAAGTGCGTTCTGGTCATCACGAGGCCCTCGTAGCCTGAAGAAAAAATTATTGTTAAGGGGTGTTGAATTAATACACTATTTAAAGTTAACGCACCCGATAACCAGATTATTTGACTCAATGGAGATCGGAGATAATCATTTATTTTTGCTGCGAAAAGAATAAACCGGGACGTCGTAATTATGAGTGCAAGTTAATATGATTACAATGTTGTCTATCATAACGCCGGTCTTCAACGGGATACGCTATATCGAATCCTGCATCGTGAACGTCATTGAACAGAAGTGTTTGGACGTGGAACACATCATCGTCGATGGCGGCTCCACCGATGGCACCGTCGAAATCATCAAGGGCTACGCGGGACGCTACGGGCACATCAGGTGGGTGTCGGAGAAGGACAGGGGACAGTCGGACGCCATGAACAAAGGGATCCAGATGGCAGTCGGTGCTGTCCTGGGATTCCTCAACGTGGACGACTACTACGAGCGGGGGGCTTTGCAGGAGGCGCGCGATCTCATCAAAGACCTCCCGGAACCTTCTCTGCTCGTGGGCAACTGCAACATGTGGGGTGACAACGGGAAAATCTTGGGTATAAACAAACCTGCACATCTTGAATTAACTCAACTTTTGACGGCCGATGAATCAAGGTTCCCTTTTCCTGTAAACTCTTCTGCATATTTTTATCATAAATCATTGCATGACATCATAGGCATGTATGATACGAATGAACATTACACCCTGGATTTAGATTTTATTCTCAGGGCAGCAATACATTTAAAACCTGTCTATATTGATAAAGGATTTGGCAATTTTAGTTATATCGAAGGAACTAAAACATTTGAGGATATGAAATATGATTCTGGAAAAAAGCGATTCAGACAACTTATCAAAAAGTACCGTAAGAAGGTGCCTTTGGGGAAAAGGCTGAAAATCTTTTATTTTTTAACTTTTGGGAAATTGCTCTATATTGCGCAGCGATGGATCTTTGATATAACTTTATAGAATTTCGGTTTGCACGAAGGGAAACAAGACCAACGGGAATAATTTGGATGGTAAAATAATAGATGGAAAACTGGTCCTTTATATCAATTATCATCCCGACCTATAACCGGGCGAATCTGCTGCCGCTGACGCTGGACAGCTTCCTCGTCCAGGATTACCCGCTGGACCGGTACGAAATCATCGTGGCAGATAACAATTCCACGGACACTACGCGGGAGGTGGCGGCACGATATTTCGGCAACTCGGCTGTACCTGTTAAATACATCTTCGAGGAGCGCCAGGGCGTGCATTACGCAAGGAACAGTGCGGCAAAGCAGGCAAGCGGTGACATCCTCTATTTCACCGATGATGATATGGTGGCTGACCCAGCGATGTTGCCAAGATTCTTGGTCGGCACAAAAGAAATTTGAGGATATCGTAAGAGAAATGGTTTTTTCAGATATTGAAATACTCAAGAGATCTAAATGAAAATTCTTTTTACAACACCTTTGTTGGAGCATCCGACAGCTGGGGGGCCGCAATTACGAATCGAGAATAGCATCATTGCCCTTAATCGAGTTTCAGATCTACATATTTTGTCACGAGTCGACAAGAGAACTTTGGGTGGCGATGCTGCTGATAAGTATTTTCGTGAGCATTGCCGTGAATTTGTCTATTTGCCATCAATCACTGGATTATCGGACAATCGTTACATTCGCAAGTGCCAGAGAATCTCAAGGAAGCTATTACGGGAGCTGTTATTTGAAAATGATGTGGATTTCATTATTGATTACGCCGAAAAGATAAACATCGACATATTATGGTTCGGTTATGGCAATATCTCATATCCTTTAATCAAGGAGATTAAGAAAAAACGCCCTTCATTCAAAATCGTATGTGACACAGACAGTGTTTGGTCAAGATACATATTAAGGGAATTGCCCTATGAAAACGATCCGGTTCGCAGAAAACAGATTGAACGGGCAGGAAAGCTGAAAGAACAGGAAGAGAGAGAGTGGGTCAATCTGTGTGATGTCACAACGGCTGTGTCTCATGTGGATGCCGAATACTACCGTAGTATTGCCGCCGAGAAGCAAAGAATTCATGTCTTCTCAAATGTAATTGATGTAGGCAGTTATCAAAATTCACCCCCTCCACCCGTTGGATTTAAAACCCCATCAATTTATTTGGCGGGCACTTTTGGCCATTATCATAGTCCCATGGATCGTGCTGCCCGTTGGGTCATTGAAGATGTTTTGCCCCTTGTACGCAAGGTAATTCCGCATGTGCACTTTTATATCGTTGGTAGAAATTCGAACTTGCTTTTTGGTCAGCTCAACGATCCAGGCATTACTGCCACAGGTAAGCTTGATTCTGTATTGCCCTATCTATGTAATACAGATGTAGCGCTAGTGCCGCTGAAATTCGAATCTGGAACCCGCTTTAAAATATTGGAGGCCGGTGCTTGCAAAGTTCCTCTTGTATCAACGACGCTCGGGGCCGAGGGATTACCCGTCGTAGATGGTGTACACATTCTTATCGGCGATGAGCCGCATGACTTTGCTCAGGCAATTATCAAGCTTCTTAATGATAGAAGCCTTGCAAACCAACTTGCGCAAAATTGCCATCAAATTGTTACCGAGCATTTCAGCGTTGAAGCTCTGTCCTGTGAAGCAGAAAAAATCCTGGATTATTTATCGCAAGATTGACGGAGGCGGATTCAACCAGACACTGAATGCGATTCTTCAGATGAAGCGGATCTGCAAAAATCGCTTTGGGTTCGCCGTTTTTTATCACGATAAATATTGACGACTTCGTAAAAAGTCGAAAATGCCCAAGAATCGTCATTCCGGTGAAAACCGGAAGCCAGAGATTTCAACGCGTTACAAAAACACTGGACACCGGTTTTCACCGGTGTGACGACTTTTTAC
>Ga0315297_10002738_pt1 | contig 11180 bp, 17 predicted proteins | sample YL17G15_0_MG_FD_203628 | JGI IMG/M metagenome (GOLD analysis project Ga0315297, IMG submission 203628) | Sediment microbial communities from Yellowstone Lake, YNP, Wyoming, USA - YL17G15_0 | ecosystem: Environmental > Aquatic > Freshwater > Lake > Sediment | place: USA: Wyoming | collected...
ATGGGCATCATTTTATTCATCCAGCCTTACCATTAACCGCAATTTCTTGTCGTGCTATATTATACATACACATTCGGTTTGTGTCTAATTATAATAAAGTATATCTTTAATTCATACTATATTTACAAGAAATTACAAAAGAAAGCTAATATTTTTTAAAAATTAGATGAATTTTGTGTATAATAGATCGGGTATGTGTTGAGGTCCGATATATGATAATTAATAACCCTAATAAAATATACAATAAAGATAATGGATTAATTTATTCCTGTCAATATCATGTTATTTTTTGTCCTAAGTATAGAAGAAGTATATTGTTGGATAAAATCGCCGATAGATTAAAGGAAATAATCTATTTGAAACAAGAAGAATATCAATATAATATTATAGAATTAGAAATAATGCCAGATCATGTACATTTATTAATAGAAGTTAATCCCAAAAGAGGAATATATACTATAATATCAAAAATAAAAGGATTCACATCAAATACATTAAGGAATGAATTCCCAGAATTAAAATCAAAACTACCTACTTTGTGGACTAAATCAAGATTTATTTCTTCTGTTGGATGTGTTTCTTTGGAAACTGTTAAAAAATATATTCAAGAACAAAAAAATGTCTAAACTAACTTATAAAATCAAACACAATATAAATCTTTTAAAAGAATTGTCTATTGCAAAAAAAATTGCTGAGTTTGCAATAAAAACAAGAACATTATCTAGTAAAGATGTAAAATGTTTTGGACTTAAATCCGTTATATCAAATCAAATCTTGAGGAAATATTCAAGAAATAAAAAATGTAAAAACATAAAATCTGTAAAATTAACAATACCTGGACAAGGCATTAAATTTTTAAATAGTAATATCTATATTTCATCCCTTAAATTAAATCTTTATTTTAATAAACCAGTAGAAAAAATAAATCAAATTGAACTAGATAATATTTATGCATATATTTCTTGTTCTGTAAAGGATGAAATCCCAATAAGGGAAAATGGATATATTGGAATTGATAGAAATGCTATTGGACACATAGCTGTTTGTGCTATAGATAATAAAATATTAAAGATGGGTAAAAGAGCACAACACACAAGAAACAAATATAAAAATATAAGAAAAAAGGCACCATATAATTTTATTAAAAAACTAGGCAAAAGAGAAAGTAGAATTATTAAAGATATTAATCATAAAATAAGTAGGAAAATAATAAATATAGCAAAGGAGAAAAACTATGCAATCAAATTAGAAAAATTAAAAAAGATAAATAAAAATCGTGGAAGAATTGTAAATAACATTAAATCCAATTGGCCATTTTATCAATTAGAAACTTTTATAAAATATAAGGCTAAGTTGCTTGGTGTTAAAGTTTTCTATGTTGATCCATGTTATACAAGTCAAAAATGTAGTAGATGTGGACTCATAAAAAAAGAAAATAGAAATAAAAAACAATTTTCATGTGGCTGTGGCCACAATGATCACGCAGATGCCAATGCCGCATTCAATATAGCAAAAGCATCAATGTATGATCGTTCGGTTAAAGACAGGGATTTAACCGAGAGCAAAACTGATATTGCTCAAGGGGCAATGGTTTTAATGCGATTAACCCCAGAACCTCTATTGCTTTAGCATAGAGAGTATGTCAGCAATTAAATCTTTAATTTTATTCATTTAAAATTCTACGCACCCCCTCGCTTCCATCCTGGAGTTTAAAAAGTTCCATTTTGTACACAATAAGAGGAAATTCTTGTTGCATTATTTTGAACATTTCAACACTCAAAGATCTTATTTCAGGTTCTACACCTTCTCCTCCTCTTAGACTCATAAAATATCTAACGGATCTTCCGTTTAAAGTTGTCATGATTTTCGTTTCTGTGCATCCTGGTAGGACACTTCTCGCTGCTTGCCTAGCTTTTTTTCTTTTTTCTGTTTTATTTTCAATGTTTTTATATAATTCTGAAAGTTCTATTGTTAATTCTTCATAGAAATTTCTTGATTTTAAGCAAAATTCTTTCCATTTCTCTAGAATTTCTGGTTTTTTAATTCCTAGTTCGCAAATAGCTCCCGGAATAATAAAAGAGACATTAGAGGAATCTACATATCTCTGTGATAATTGTGAGTTATGAGTTACGAATCCATTAGCAACAAAATTATGTGCAGGATGATCAATTTCTAAATCGTAAGTCATTTGTTTACAACAATATTTAATATCTATTACTTTTGTCCATTTTATTGTTAGACAATTAGGGTGTCCATCTTCATCATTATGAAGTTTTCTATGGCAGGAACTACATAAAAATATAATATTGTTAATATCATTATTTAACGTATTTCTATCAATATGATGTCTTACAATATTATTTATAGAACGACATTTTTCACACGGCCTACTTTTATACCATCTTCTTGCTCTTGCTCTTCCAGCTTCTATCCCTGCCAGATTTCCTTTCCACGCTGGGCTATTATTTTTGCTTTTTCTATCACTTAATTTTTTTCTTGTTAACTCTGTTATTGGCGGTCGAATAGACTTTTGTATATTAAAATATTTAATCCAATTCATTATAGTCTGCCTACTAACTCTACATATATTCGCAATTTCTTTTGGCAATAAATTTTTAATATAATATTGTTCATATAACCATTCTTTAGATTTGTGGGAAACAATTCCATTTGTTGCGATTAAATCATTTTTTTTAATATTTTGTAGAGATTTCCATACATTTGCAAACTTTGTTTTTACTAAAAATTTATGATCTTTAGAACAACATATTTGTTTACCGTTTTCAAGAATCATCGTATATGTATTTTTAATACCAGATTTTTGAACAGATTTTATATTTGCTTGAACAAATTGCTCTCCATCAAAACATCTTACTTTAATTTTTTTAACATTCCCTCTTTTTAGACCATTCAATGTCCATTCATATATTTGTTTTATAGTTCTTTTTTCTCCTCTGTTACTCCATTTTCCGTTACTTTTAATTCCGCCATTAATTATAGTATCTCCAGATAAACAATATGCAACCCCAATTCTAGTTCTTACGAGTTCGTGAGTTAATGATCTTGACACATTCCAAATTTGGAAATTAAAAGTCGCATGTTCTAAACAACTTTCATGTCCTACATCTATTAAATGTTTAAGGTGTTCATCGTGTGTTCTACCTTTTAATTCTTCTCCTTTTTTAGGCCATGATTGGTAGCAATTTCTTCCGCCGAACTCTATTAGCCAGTTTCCATCGTCGTCGCCGAGATCAATATTCGAGTCAAGTTTTCTTTGAAATTCTGGCCAACACATATTTGAATCTTCTAAGAATGCCGTTAGACCATCTATATTTATTATGCTTTTTCCAATTAATTTTACTTTTGGTTTAATTATAAAATCATTCATTTCAATTATTCTCCTTGGCGAGTTCTATTTCAAATTCTTGAACATATATATCTTGAAAAATCATATTATTTGGTACTGTATCGCCGCCAAAAAAAGAGGCATTGGCGGATATATTTGGTGTAAGACTATTTTTAATTGGGCATCTAATTGTATAACCATATCCATCCCTTCCAACAACTTGACACATATGTTGTGGATTTATTTTCATTCTTACCATTTGTCCTTCAGAATATTTTCCAGATGACCTTCTCATATTTTTTCCCTTCAGTCTTCATCAATTTCGTCTTCAACATTAACATCAAATCCTTAGTTTTCATTTAACAAGCTTTTGTAAAAAATCATGAAATAAATAATCCGTATTTGTATTCTTACAAGAATCAATAATTTCTTTGCATTTTTGAATACAGGTGTCTTTTCCTCTATAATCCGAAAGAGTATCATATAATAATTGTAATATATGTTGAGCATTTCGAACATTTTCCTTGATCATAAAATGATTAAAACATATCTGACATCGAGTGTGTTCACCTTCTTTTCTTCCTGGACATTCTAAGCCGGGACGATTTCCACATTCAAAACATATATTATTCATTTTTTAAAACCTCCCACAAATGAACGTTAAACCATGCATCAAATAAAGCATGGTGCGAACCAAATTTGTGTAGAAATGGTTGATCTGTTTTAAATTTTTCGGTAGCCTGTATTGTTTTTTCTTTTTTGAATTCTACAAAAGATAATTTTGAAAATTGAGACATATACATCATTACAGAATTTAAATCAAGTGAACGATAATCAAATAATTCCATTGTTCCTGGTGAATTTACCGACTGCGATAATTTTCTAATAAATTGTAAATCAAAAGATCCAACATTTAAACCCATAACTATAATTGGTTTATAATTATATTGTCTTATTAACCAAGTATTAAAATCACAAATTGCAATAAACGGTTCTGATCGTTGAACATTTTCAATTTTACTAAAATCAATTTTTAAAAACGCTTGAGTTTTTGTGGATACAAATAAATCTTTATAATATATTTCCCTATAAAATTCATCGTCGTCTATTAGATTAACTGCACCAATAGATATAACATTGTGTTTATTTGGGTCTAGCCCGGTTGTTTCTAGATCAAGAGATATTATATTCATTTTATTTTCCTTTAAAAGTTATTGGTTCATCTACTCCAGTGTACCAATTATAGGTTGACAAGATTACATCTATTATCCTTTATATTTAAAAAGTTTCTCCGTTCTATCTTCTTTTCCCCCGCCCTTTACGTTTAAACAAGTTTTTCTTTTAATTTCAAACACACAATCGAAATCTTCTGGTGCAACATAACTTGATATATATATATCATGCTTGTCCGAAAATTCTCTTATAATATTCCAAAATCGAACATGATCAAATTTAGATTTATATCCCGTTGTTTCCATATATGGCGGATCACAATAAACAAAACACCCCAAAGGAAGAGTTCTTAACAAATCTTCATAATCCCTAGAATAAAATTTAACATCTTTCACTGTTTGAATAAGCCTTATAGCACCATTACGAGCACCCTTAACAAAATCATATCCACTTTTCGGATCACGAGCATATCCTCCCCAAGCTTTTCCTCCAAATGAACAAAAATACATAGCAAAACCTATTTCTCCATTACATATTGTCTCTTTATATAATTGTTTTAATTCCTTGTATCTTTCTTCTGACAATATTTCTGGAGGCAACCAACCATCTTGTAATTGGCGATAGAAAGTTATTAAATGGGGACACAAATCTGAACCTATTCTTGGACCATTCATTAATGAAATAATAGCACCGCCCCCAACAAAAGGTTCTACATATATCTGATTCGGTTTACGAACAGATTTCAAGAAGTCTGTTAATTGTTTGGAGATCCTAATTTTTCCGCCAAAGATAGCGCATTTGCTATACCCCCTTATAAATATGACCCCAACATGAACCATCTTTTATATGATATATAATTCCGGTAGAAAGATTAAATTTTTGTGCTATAATTCTTATCGGAACATTTTCTTTTATTAATTTTCTAATTTTTGGAATATCTTCTTCTTTGGCTTTTGCATAATGGTGTTTATTCCCAAGATGTGCTCCAATATTATTTCCGCTCGCCGTTCTATGATCCGAATTCTCTTGTGGTGTTCCCCACTTTAAATTAGTATAAATATTATTTTCAGGATTATTGTCTTTGTGCATACCAAAATGATTATCAGAAGGTCTAGGACCAATAAATGCCTCTAAAACCAATCTATGAATTTGAAATCTTTTTGTTTTATTATTTTTACAAAGAGTGACTCTTAAATATCCACTTATTTTCTTTTTGTCTGGTTTTAATATACCACCACAAGAACCCTGGCGTCTTACACCATTTACTCTACCTAAATTAGATACCTGATATAATCCCTCGTATCCTTTAATATCTTTCCAAATTTCTTTCATTACCTACCTCTTTGGAACGAACCAAAGTTCTTGGTGAATTTTTCTTCCGTCGTTCAACTCTTCTATTCCCGTAAACATTATACCGTCAGCCGAAATTGAAAAATCTAAAACGTCCATTTCTAAAAGAAGCCAATTTTCAAAACTAAAAGCGTTCAATTCTCTCTTTTGTACTGAAACAGAACCATTTACCTTGAGTGGTTTTTCTACTAACGATCCATCATTCTCTCTTTGAATGTAAAAATCTCCTCTCACGAATATTACTCCTTTTTAATATATCTCCATTTTTTCTTTGTTTTAATACGAGATACTTGTGATTGATCAATTTTAAATAATTTACCAATTTCTGTTTGGGTTAGTTCACCCTCTTCGACTAATTTTATAATTGTATGGATAATCCGATTGGTTAATTTGGCTTTTCCTTTTCTTAATAATGTTTGACTAGTTTTCTGTCTTTGGTCTTCTGATATAATTTTGCCTTTGTGTGTTTTACTCATTTTAATTTTAGTTTTAACACTATGTTTATGACCTTTCATCGGAGAAGAAGTATCAATTGCTATATTAAAACCATACTTTCTATCACAACATTTCGTTTTCTTAAACCATTTTTTCTCAACAATAAGTAATTTACAATTAGGACAAAATTCAACAATTTTCCAAACAAAAGAATTTTCACCATACAATTTCCATGCCCTTTGGAGCAATATATTCGAATGAGCGTTTCTATTAAGTTGACTTTTATGAAAACGCCATCTTCGGAATATATCAAAAGAACTACCTATATAAATCTTATTATTAGATTTACAATATATTTTATAAACACCAGACATTTTCTTGTTGGGATTTTTCATTTATAATTGACTATACCATAACCATTCTATTTTTGTCTTTCATAAAACAATTCTCCTTTTATTTGATTTTACTTTAACGGGTTTGACCAATGGTTCTGGCTTCACATTTTGAAATTCTTCTATCCAATCAACACCATCAATATTTTCCGTCCATCTTACTTTTACTCCACAAATAGTAATATCACCAAGAAAATCTCGCACTGGTGAATAAACATCTGTTACAAAAGTGTTGTAAGCCATTTCAATAAATTGTCTTCTTTTTTCTTTTGATATAAAAATCGTATTTGGATATCGACCAGTATTCGTTCTAAATTCATGCATCGTTTTTCTTATATCGTCAACATTATTAAACATTTATTTTATATCCGATTTGTGAGTTTTTAAATTCTCCAGGACTAATAATTTTTAGTTGATCTAAAATTCTTTGTCGTAAAGAAACAGATAAACCCATAATTAACTCAAGTTCCTCGTTTAAGATAGTTTCAATTGTTCTATGAGGAAAAATAATTTTCAATAGACCTGACGCCAATTTTGTTAGAGCAATTTGATTTCTAAATCCTGTTTCTAAAAATTGAATCTTAGAATTAAGAACACAAGAATAATTCTTATCTCTCAATCTGTGAAAAATTTCAGAAAGATAGTCTGATGCAAACGCGTAATCTTGGGACAAAGAAGAAACAGAAATTTGTGGTAATTTCCATCCAGGTAAGTATCCATGAAAGCGATCCAAAAATGCTCTGTCGTTTCTTATCTTTATAGGTAACGGAACAAATAAATGTTGATATGTATTTTTAGGTTCATGGATTTTAAGATCGCAATCAATATTACCTAAAAGTATGACTCCACAAGACGATGATAACTCCGTTTTATCTCTCGAAAATTTTCCAGAATTTAAATAATCCTTGAGGGTATTGATTAATTCTTCATTATTGAACGATACGGAAGAAATTTCATCAAAAGCAAGAAAATCTTTATAACAGATTACACCCGGAGATCTTCTAAGTTTATTATAAAAAAGACTCGCAATAGTAGGGTTGCTGCCCGATAAAACAAGACCGTATTGACTTAGGTTTCTAAAAAAATGAGTTTTAGATGTGGCAACTGGCCCCAATTCAATTAAATTAACATTAGACTCTACAAACAAGACAAGACGACAAAGATACAGTAATTTTTGTTCTTGTGTTAATTTCTCAGGATTAAAGCCTATACTATTGATTAATAGATCAATCCATTCTTCTGTAGAAAACAATTTTCTTTTTTCAATATATTCGTTCAAATTAATTTGAGTTATACTTAAAGGAACAAAGTCTATTATGACAAAAGGATAATTTTTCTTTTTTATTAGAGTGTTCGGATCATATGCAACAACTATATTTCCAAAACAACCCTCGGACAATAATTTGTCACCAAATTTTTCAAGCACGGTTCTATGTATTCTAATATTATTATCTTCTAAAGAACTAATAGTTGCTAAATAGTCGTCTTTATTTTGGTCAAGTCGAACCTGGAGATGTCCCAAAAGATTATATCTTCCGATTTCTTTTATTCTAGATTTGATTAATTCTTTTTTAGAAGATTCTGCATAATTTTCTTCTAAGAGTTTTTGTATTTTCAATATACCTGTCTGTGGATTTTCGGAATCAACAAGTTGAGAAACAAGATAATCCGAAACAAAACTCGGAATTTGTCCAAACTTAACAGATATTTTTTTATCAATAATATATTCTTTTGGGAAGATTTCTAATAGTTTGTTCACTTTATATCTCCCCACATTTTTCTTCTTTTAATATAAGAAATTGTGCTTTGATCAAGTTTGAACATTGAACCAATTTGTCTTTGTGTCAAATCCCCTTTTTCTATTAATCTCCTAATTTCAAGAATTTTATTTTTATTTACTTTTGCACTTATATAATTTTCTTTATCATACATAGAGATATAATTTGTCTTGTGTTTAATTGAATCTTGAACATTCTCTTTATGCGTTCCCCATATCAAATTATCTAATCTATTATTATAAGGGTTTCCATCGAGGTGGCGACATTCCATTCCTTTGGGACACGGACAGACAAATGCTTCCAACACCAACCTATGGACAAGAAAATATTTTTTTATTTTATTCTTAAACAAAACAATGTGCAAATGTCCGTATCTGCTCGCCTTAGAGGGCTTTCGCAATTTTCCTGTTTTATAATTTTTTATTTTTCCATAATTAGAAACTTGATATAAACCAATATATTTAGGAATATCTTTCCAAATTTCTTCCATTAACTAATCCTTCAAAAAATTTAAAATATTATTTCTTGTTAATTCAGTATTCTCTGATTCAATAGGATTTAAAATTGTTTCGTCCACATTTATTATACGAGAATCACATTGATTAAAATTTTTATTATTAGCACGACAAGAAATTACGGGAACGCGATTACTTTTCAGACAATTAAAGTGGATGTAGAGTTCCTCTTGATCACCCAAATACTCTACTCCAGAAATTGCCTCGTTATGTTGTGTTCTTTTTACAAATACTATTTTAGCTACTTTAGAATCTATAGTTATTTCTTTGTCGCAGATGCAGCAAACTAAGTTTTTCATATAAAATTTCTTGTCTCGCAAATTGGTATGTGAAGAGATACGATTTCATTAAATCTTAATATATAATAAGATGTAAAACTATATTCTATTATAGTTCAAAAACGCACTTTTGTTTCAACAAATCTTTGTAACATGTGATTTTTATTTTTTAAAATATTACTTTACTCCATATTATCTGTGTTGTGGAGGATAATATCATTGATCATCAGTTGGTTTTTCCCTTTTAAGGGCAGCCAAGGGTCTGTAATCAATTATTAGCCTATATCTTGCCGGTTTCATTAAGAATTTTTTCTCTTTTAACTATATATCGAAGTTCTTTTTTATAAAATGTATAGCACATATTATATATTTTGTCCAAAAATTTAATATCTGCATCATTTAATTTAATTGGTCGATTAAAACGGTTTCTTTCATAAGATGTTTTTATTTTATATGCTTCACGTATATTGTGTTCGTTGCAACCATCCATACTCACATCACAAAATTCAACAATATCGTAACCAAGTTGTTCGTTCAATCTTAGTATTGATTTTCTTATTTCATCAAACTTATCGTATTGTGCATCTTGTATTTTCATTTTAATAAACTCCTATTATTTCTTTTTCTTCTTTGGTTAATTTATTTAAAACGCTCTTTCTAGTGCTTTCCTTTTCTAATTTTTTAATATGTGTTTCACCTATATTTTTATCTATTTCAAGAAATATATCACGATCTTTCATTGATAAAAAGCTAGTAGGAATACGATAATTATAATCTATCTCATTTGTTTCAAGTAAACGAAAAGGATTCCAATCTCCAGGTCTATAAAAAGAAATAAAAGAAGAATCTACAGTGTTTATTGACCAGTCCTGTTTGATATAATCATTCAAAATTAAATGACGAAAGATTGCTTTTATTATTTCATCTATTCTATTTTGAATTTTCTGTTCTTCTGTCTCGAACGCCTTTTTTGTTTCAAAATATTTTTTTAACACAATTAATCTCCTTAATTTTCAGGATATAATTTGGGTGGTGGAGCCGGGGTTGGTATTGGTTCTCTATTGATTGGTGCTTTATGACCCGTATTCTTTAAATATAGATCCATTTTATTATAACCAGCTTGCATTCTATTTAATATATGTTCTTCTAAAATAAAGTTGCGATCATATTCTATATTGTTCGACATCCCTGATTCTATATTATAATCTATGTCGCTGTTGCTTTTTCTGTATTCTTCTAATAATTCTGTATTGGATAGATTTTTTATTTTTAGAATAAATTTTTTAAGTTTTATTAAAGTTTTTCTGTTTTTCATTCTAAGATTCCTCTAATTCATCTTGAGGTAATGGTTTATTATGGATATTAATTTTGCTAACACTCCCCTGCGAAACATTTGTTAATTTGGCGATTTTTCTTCAGGAAATTTTATTCTTCTTCATTGTCGTTTATTTTTTCTTTTTTAAAAATATAAAAATTATAATATTTAATATTTTGCAGGATAATGGTTTTAAATAAATTTGATTTTATGGGTTTATTGTCCAACAACGAAAAACAAGCGGCCAATTTTTCTCCAGAATATTTTTGCTTCATCAACAATGCAAAATCTTTTCTTGATAATTTTCTATTTTCTTCTACCAAATTTACTATATGATTATACACACTATCTGCTATTTTAGAAGCATCAATTATAGAAGAGGCCGCTGGCAATATAGTCGTCCAAATTTCAAAGTCGTAAGCTGCAATGAATTTATTTTTGAATTCTTCAAATGATGGTCTTTCCCACGATAAGAATAAGTCAACTATAGCACAAGAATCAAGTTTTGATTTGAGGCTATGTAATATAAAATAGTGGTCGCTTTTTATTTTTACCAAATTTTGTTCTCCGTCCATACGAATTACATATCCTTCTATTA
>Ga0315297_10002740_pt1 | contig 11176 bp, 9 predicted proteins | sample YL17G15_0_MG_FD_203628 | JGI IMG/M metagenome (GOLD analysis project Ga0315297, IMG submission 203628) | Sediment microbial communities from Yellowstone Lake, YNP, Wyoming, USA - YL17G15_0 | ecosystem: Environmental > Aquatic > Freshwater > Lake > Sediment | place: USA: Wyoming | collected...
CATTGACTCCCTGAGCCTGGCCGGCGACCCGATGTTCGGTCCTAAGGGCTCGGCCGCTCTGTTCGTCAGAAAGGGCGCGAGAATTCTGCCCCTTGTCGACGGCGGCATCCAGGAAAGCGGCCGGCGGGCCGGCACGGAGAACGTGGCGGCTATCGTAGGCCTGGGCCGGGCCGCGGATCTGGCCCGGACGGAGATGGACGAACGCGCGGCCCGGGGGCGCGAGCTAAGGGACTACCTCATCGATAGCTTGCCCCGCAAGGTCGAGCACGTTGTCCTCACCGGACACCGGACCGAGCGGCTTCCCCACCAGGCCAGCTTCTGCGTCCGGTTCATCGAGGGCGAAGGGATGCTCCTCAGCTTGGATATGAAGGGCATCGCCGTCGCGAGCGGCTCGGCCTGCACGTCGCGGGCTCTCAAAGCCTCCCATGTCCTTCTGGCCATGGGCCTCGACCACGCCCTGGCCCAGGGCTCGATCGTTTTCGGGCTCATCGATTCGACGACCCGGGCCGACATCGATTATGTCCTGGAGGTTTTTCCGCCCATCGTCCAGCGGCTCCGGGACATGTCCCCGCTGTACACGCAATTCCTTCAGGAGAAAAAATGATGTATTCCGATAAAGTCATGGACCATTTCCAGAACCCCCGCAACGTGGGCGCGCTCAAAGACGCCGACGGCGTCGGACAAGTGGGCAATCCCGTGTGCGGCGACATGATGACCTTCACCATCAAGGTTAAGGACAACCGCTTGGCCGACGTCAAGTTTCAGACCTTCGGCTGCGGGGCGGCCATCGCCGTGTCGAGCATGGTCAGCGAGATGGCCATGGGCAAAACCCTGGAGGAGGCCATGCGGATCACCAACCAGAGCGTGGCCGAAGAGCTGGGCGGGCTGCCCAAGAACAAGCTCCACTGCTCCAACCTGGGCGCGGACGCGCTTCATGCGGCCATCGAGGATTACCGCGCCAAGAAAGAAGGGCGGGCGGTCCAACCGGGGGTCCACACGGAGGGCTGCTCTTGTCCCTATTGCGACGGCACCCTAGAGGAAGAGGCCGGCGTCTGCCGGAGCTGCCATATCGAGCTCGGTGAATGTCCCCACTGCGGCCAGGTCACCAACGTCCACGGAGAGAAGTGCATCCACTGCGGGGCGGAGATGGAGCGCGGCTGAGCCTTCGCCCAGGAAACGGGTCGTGGCCAAGAGCGAAATCCTGGAAAAGATCGGCCGGTTGAAAACCGAGCGGGGGGCCATTCTCCTGGCCCACAACTACCAGCGGGGCGAGGTCCAGGACGCCGCGGATTTCGTGGGCGACTCTCTCGAGCTGAGCCAGAAGGCGGCGGCCACGGACGCCGAGGTCATCGTTTTTTGCGGAGTGCATTTCATGGCCGAGACAGCGGCCATCCTCTCTCCCCGGAAGACGGTTCTCCTGCCCGAGATCGAAGCGGGTTGCCCCATGGCCGACATGATCACGGCCGAAGATCTTCAGGCCTGGAAAGCCCGTTTTCCCGGCCGCAAGGTCGTCTGCTACGTCAATACCTCGGCCGAGGTCAAGGCCGAGTCCGATGTCTGCTGCACCTCGGCCAACGTTCTCCGCGTGGTGAACTCCATTTCCGACGAGGAAATCCTGTTCGTCCCGGACAAGAACCTGGCGGATTTCGCCGCCCGCCGCACGTCCAAGAAGATCATCGCCTGGGACGGTTATTGCTACGTCCACAATAACATCATGGCCTCGGACATCAAGGACAGCCGGCGGCGCCATCCCCAGGCCGAAGTCTGGGCCCATCCCGAGTGCCGGCCCGAGGTCATCGACCTGGCCGACAAGGCCCTGTCCACCGGGCAGATGATCCGGGAAGCGCGGAGAGGGACAGGCCGGGAAGTCATCCTAGCCACCGAACCGGGCATCATTCACCGGCTCAAAAAGGAGAACCCGGACAAGGAGTTCTATCCGGCCAAGGCTTCGTCCTTGTGCGTCAACATGAAAAAAACGAACCTGGCCAAGGTTCTTCTGGCCCTGGAAAAGAATCAACACCGAATCGCCGTCGACCCGGACATCGCCCGCAGGGCGCGGGGCGCCATTGAAAAAATGATTTCTCTCTAGGAGGAATAGGATGAAAAAGCGAACCGAGGACAACTTGAAGAACGCTTTTGCCGGCGAGAGCCAGGCCCACATGAAATACCTGGCTTTTGCCGAGCAAGCGGTCAAGGACAACCTGCCCAACGCGGCCCGGATGTTCCGCGCCAATTCTTTCGCCGAGCAGATCCACGCCGTCAACCATCTGCGGGCCTTGAACGGCATCGGCCGGACCGGGGAGAACCTGGCCGCGGCCATGAGCGGCGAGGCCTTCGAAGCCACGACCATGTATCCCGAATACGTTAAGCAGGCCGAGGCCGACGGCGAAAAAGCGGCCGTCATGACGACTAACCAGGCTTTGGCCGCGGAGAAGGTCCACTACGAGATGTACAAGGCGGCCGGCCAGACCGTGGCCCTCGGCAAGGATGCGGGGGCTAAGCCCATCCATGTCTGCGGGGTTTGCGGTTTCACTATGGAAGGGGACGCTCCGGACAAGTGCCCGGTCTGCGGGGCGCCCCGGGCGAAGTTCGTCAAGTTTTAGCCCGGGTCGATACTGAATCCACGTCGGGCCTTGAGCGATTTTTGGTCCGGCCGACCGTGCCGGCGCTGAAACATGTTGAACACAAGAAAGGCCGGCCGAATCAAGCCCAGGTTGAAGAAGATCATCGCCGTCCTGAGAAAGCGCTATCCTCACAGCCGAACGGCCCTCGAATATCGAAATCCCCTCCAGATCCTCGTGGCCACGATCCTGGCCGCCCAATGCACGGACGAACGGGTGAACACCATCACCCCGGCTTTGTTCAAGAAATACGCCTCGGCGGCGGATTTTGCCGCGGCCGACCCCCGGGTGCTGGAAACCGAGATCCGCTCTACGGGCTTCTTCCGGAACAAAGCGAAAAACATCATCGGCGCGGCCCGGACGATCGTTCAGAATTACGACGGCCGGGTGCCGTCCACCATGGCCGACCTCATCACTCTGCCCGGCGTGGCGAGGAAAACGGCCAACATCGTCCTGTCCTCGGGTTTCGGCCGGGCCGAGGGTATCGCCGTCGATACCCATGTCAGACGTCTATCGGGACGGCTGGGCCTCAGCCGGGAGGGGGATCCGGAGAAGATCGAGCGGGACCTTATGGCCGTCGTCCCCAAAAAAGACTGGCTGGACTTCAACTCCCTGCTGGTCAATCACGGCCGCCGGGTCTGTCAGGCGCGCACGGCCCGCTGTCTGGAATGCGTCTTGGCGGCCCTCTGTCCCTCGGCCGGTGCTTTTTACCCGGAGCTCAAACCCAAGCTCGCCCAAGGCTGAGACATGCTCAAAGAGGCTATGCTCTACGCCCCGGCCGACGGCGGCAAGGTCCTGTGCAATTTATGCGCCCACCGTTGTCTCATCGCCGAATCCAAGTACGGGCTGTGCGGAGTGCGGCAGAACCGGAGCGGGACGCTCATGTCCCTGGTCTATGGCGAAGTCATCGCCGCGCACGTCGACCCCATCGAGAAAAAGCCGCTCTTTCATTTTTTACCGGGGACGACTTCGTTTTCCATGGCGACCGTCGGATGCAATTTCCATTGCGGATTCTGCCAGAACTGGCAAATCTCCCAGTCCTCGAAAAGGAAGGGAACGCTCGGAGGGCAGGAGCTCTCGCCGGAGGAGGCGGTGGGCCTCGCCCTGGCGCGGGGCTGCCGGAGCATTTCCTACACCTATACCGAGCCGACGGTCTTTTTCGAATACGCCTGCGACACCATGCGCCTGGCCAAGGACAAGGGGTTATCCAACATCTTCGTCACCAACGGCTACATGACCGCCGAAGCTCTGGAGACTTTGCGCGGGCTGCTCGACGCGGCCAACGTGGACCTCAAGTCCTTCAACGAGGAGACCTATCGCCGGGTGTGCGGCGGGCATCTCCAGCCGGTTCTCGATTCCATCGCCCTCATGAGGAAGCTCGGCGTCTGGGTCGAGGCGACGACCCTTGTCGTCCCCGGCCTGAATGACGGCGAGGAGGAGCTCGGCCGGATCGCCCGCTTCCTGGCCGGCGTTGACCCGGACATTCCCTGGCACGTCAGCCGCTTCCATCCGGATTATCAATACGCGGATACGCCGGCCACGCCCGCGGCGACTTTGGATCGCGCCCTCAAGATCGGAAGGCAGGCCGGACTGCGTTACATCTACACCGGCAATATCATGGGCGGGTCCGAGGACACCCTCTGCCCCAACTGCGGCAAAACTTTGATTCGTCGGCGCGGGTTCTCGGTGACGGACATCGCTCTCGAATCCGGAAGTTGCCCGTCCTGCCGGACGCCCGTCGCCGGAGTGTTTTAGCGGATGCATTTCCGCACAATGAGCGAGGGGCAGGGCTTCGCTCCCCCGGGGTTTCTTCACGCCTTGCCGCACGCCGTCCTTCTCGGCGCCTGCGTATCTCGCGCGATTTCCCTCGGCACTCATTATAGTCAAGGCTTTCATCACGGCGTATGTGCTGATCGAGCTCAAGCTCGGTACATACTCGGCGCCCCAGAAGACTGGGTTCCCTCGTCGGCCGGTGCGGCAAGGCTAAAACCCCTTCATGGTCGCTACAGCCCTTTCCCCTCGCTTCATTTGAAATCAAGGGGTGGGATGCGTCCGTGAGAGGGGAGAGGGAGTCAACAGGTCGGCTTGAGAGGCACTAGTTTAGTAATCGGTAAAGCCAGCCCATCGAGCTTACGGTTCGACCCAGAATGGATCGGGCGAAGGCCGCAGCGACCATGAGGAGATTTAGCCTGGACATGAAGATTTTGAGGGAAGCCGGCTCGGAAGAAGCCGGCCGGCGAAGATGCCTGAGCGGACGCCGGTCTCCGTTCAATCAAAGGCGGCCGCGAGTTCTGAGCCGCCGAAAAAGCTGAAATGGACAGGCGTGAAAAATCTCCGTGGGAGCGAGGCCTTCGCCCGATCCATCGCGGAAAAAGCATGGGATGCCCGCTAGCGGGGCCCCGTTCTTTTCTCTTTCCGCCCCCTTGCCTTCATCAAACCATTGGGCCGGAATGGCTTCCGGGGGAAGGGTGGTTGGTATATAATTTTTTTATGGGACAAAATCCGCGCTACGTTTTCCTGGACCATACGGCCGACGCCAAGTTCCGCGCCCGGGGCGATACGTTCGAGGAGGCCCTGGCGAACGCGGCCCTGGCCGTGGCCTCGCTCATATGGAATGGGACGCAAGCCGGGGGGGCCGAATCCCGAACGATCAGCATTCAAGGCCGCGACCATGAGCGGCTTGTCGTCCGCACCCTGGAGGAGATCGTGTTTCTCTTTGAGACAGAGGGCTTTCTGCTGGCGGGAGTGGATGACGTCCGCCTCGGCCGCGTGGAAGACGGCTGGCGGCTCCAGGCCGTTTTCCGCGGCGAACGGCTTTCGGACACACACAGCCTGCGCGGGGGGGTCAAGGCCATCACTTACAATGAACTGAAAATCGAACGCAATGGCGGGGTCACGATCCAGGTCGTCGTCGATGTCTGAGGTCGAAGCATGGAGCTGAATAAAATTTCTGACAACATCTGGGAGATCCCCAAACATGGGGCGATGAAAGTCCCGGCCAGGTTTTATGCGTCTTTTAAGCTGCTCGAGGCCGCCCGGGGCGACAAGTCCCTGGAGCAGGCCAAGAACGTGGCTGGCCTAGAGGGCATCGTGCGGATGGCCTACGTCATGCCCGACGCTCACCAAGGCTACGGTTTTCCCATCGGCGGAGTGGCGGCTTTCGACGCAGAGACGGGCCTCATTTCCCCGGGCGGCGTGGGCTACGACATCAATTGCGGAGTGAGGCTGCTTCGGACGGAATTCCGTGTCCAAGACGTCCAAAGCCGCCTCCGGGAACTCCTGACCGAGATTTTCAAGGAAGTCCCGGCCGGCGTGGGCAAGGGGGGAGTGACCAAGCTGAGCCTGGCTGTCCTGAAGGACATCCTGGTGCGCGGAGCGGAGTGGGCGGTCGAAAACGGCTACGGGACTCAAGACGACCTCCTGGCCACCGAAGAAGGAGGCCGCATGGCGGAGGCTGAAGCCGGCCCTGTTTCCAAGCGCGCCCTGGAGCGGGGAATACCCCAGCTCGGGACACTGGGTGCGGGCAATCATTTCCTGGAGATCCAGAAGGTCGATAAAATTTTCGACAGAAACGTGGCCCGGGCCTTCGGCCTGGACGAGGTCGGCCGGATCGCGGTCATGATCCATTGCGGCAGCCGCGGCCTGGGCCATCAGGTGGCCTCGGACTACATCGAGATCATGGAGGACAAGATCGGCACGGCCGGGCTTCCGGACAGGGAGCTGATCCACGCCCCGCTGCGCTCGGCCCTGGGGCAGCAGTATTACAAGGCCATGTGCGCGGCCGTGAACTACGCCTTCGCCAACAGACAGATGATCGCCCACTGGGTCCGCGACGTCTTCAAGAAAGTCCTGGGGTCATCCCCGGGCATGCGCCAGGTCTACGACGTCTGCCACAACGTGGCCAAGGTCGAGGAGCACGCGGTCGGGGGCGCGTCCCGGAGGCTGTGCGTGCACCGCAAGGGGGCGACGCGCAGCTTCGGGCCCGGACGGCCGGAGATCCCGGCCGCTTACAGGCCCTTCGGCCAACCGGTCATCATCCCGGGCAGTATGGGCACGGCCTCCTATGTCCTGGTCGGGACGGCCGAGGCCGAGGAGCTGAGCTTCAGCTCCACGGCCCACGGGGCGGGGCGGCTCATGTCCCGGAACGAGGCCTTGCGGCGTTTCCGCGGGGAACAGGTCCGCGACGACCTGGCCCGCCGGGGCATCGAGCTCAAGTCCACGAGCTGGAGGGGAGTGGCCGAGGAGGCTTCGGGCGCCTATAAGGACGTGGAGGACGTGGTCCGCGTGTCGCACGAGGTCGGCCTGGGCCGGCTCGTGGCCCGGCTTGTGCCCATGGGCGTGATGAAGGGTTGACCCTTCCGGGCTGGACTCGCGGTTGGGCCGAGTATCATTTGCCCGGACTATCCGTTTGTAGTAGTATCAGAGAAAGAGGAGGGTTCCATGACGCGTATCATCAATGTTCATCCGATTCTCATTTTTCTCGAGAGCTATCTCCAAGGGCTGCGAATTCCCAAGGATGCGCCCCGGATCGAAAAAGAAAACCATGCGTTGGCTTTGCAATGCGTCAAGGTTTTAAGGGCCATGTGCTCCGAGAGCCGGCGGGCGATCGGTCCGAACTGCAAGACGCCCGCCATGGGCCGGGGGGAAGTCAGAAGAGTTCTGGAATCGATCCTTCACGGCTGCTGGACGCCCACCATGGGTCGGGGCCGGGCCAAATAGGGGCTGAGCGAGGATCGATACCCCCTTTCCGATAGGCGCGTCCCGGTCGGCTTTTACTTGGGGCCGGCGGATAGCCGCCGAGACGATGCAGGCTGAGAGTGGAGTTCTTCTGTCTTGATATTCAGGTGACGAGCGACTGCAACTGGTCTTGTTCCTACTGCTACCAGCGGAAAGAAAAAAAGAATCTTGATCAGGACCTGTTGAAGGACTTCTGCGCATTTTTTTCCCCTTTTTTGGCCGAAGAGAGCCTGGTCAATTTTTGCGGCGGCGAACCCCTTTTGGCTTTTGACTCAATCCGGCTGGCCGCGGAGATTCTTGTTCAAAAAACAAAAGCCATGTCCAAGGGCCTGCGTTTTACAATCACCACAAACGGCAGCTTGATGTCTTCGGAGGCGATCCGGTTTTTCAATCGGTTCGGGTTTGAAGTCCTTGTCAGCTTTGATGGGCTGGCCCAAGAGGACAGGAGGCCGGGAAGCCGGCGGCCCATTTCCAGGCTTGTAGATAGGCTCCTGGACGAGCCCCGCATCCTGACGGCCACCAACAGCGTTTTCACCCCACGGACCGTGAACGCGCTGGCGGCCTCGATCCGGTCTCTGGTGGAAAGGGGAATCCCGGAGATCTATATTTCCCTGTCCAATAATTCCGCCTGGAGTCCCGGCTCCCTCGCCCGGCTGGCCGATGAGCTGCGCGTCCTGCGGCGGTGGCTCCGAGGATTTTATGAGAAACAAGGACGGATGCCCGTCGTCGATTTCCGCAAGCCTGATTCTGAGGGAATATTTTTCTGCTCCGCAGGCCGGGACAGGCTGGCCCTGGCGTCTGATGGGACCCTGTGGGGATGTCATTTTTTCCCCGAATACTTCAACAGTCGCCCGAACGGTTCGGAGCGTCAAAAATATTGTTTCGGCGGCCTTCGGGATTTTATCCGGAATCCAGAGGGGGTCTACGGGAAAAAATTGAAAAACTACGCCCCCCTGCGGATCGATTTTTGCCACACGGACAAATCATTCTGTCAGCTCTGCCGGCACCTAGAGCAGTGCGCTGTCTGCCCCGTGGCCGCGGCCCTGACCAGCTCGATCATTGGACGGATACCCGTTTCGGCCTGCCGGGTCAGCCGGCTCTTGATCCGCGAGAAGGAGCTGTTCTGGAAGGGTGTGGAGCCGGCCGCGGGCTAGACAAGCTTTTTCAGCTCGCGCCTGGCCTCTTCTGGTTCCGGGAGGCCGGGGTCGGAGTTTTTCCAAAGACTAAGAAATTGACGATAGGCCTCTCTTGACTTTTCGGTCAGGCCCTTCCGGCCGTAGATTTTACCCAGGTGGTAGAAGCTCCGGACATAGATGTCCCCCCACAGGAGACGGCCCGAAGTCAAGGCGATGATGTTTTCGTAGGTTTTCTCAGCCCGGCTTAAATCTCCGCTGGCCTCGTAGGTGGCGGCCAGGTCGTTGTAGTAGAGAGCGTGCTCGTCGTATTGGGAATGCTGCGCGGCGAGCATGGAGGCGGCCACACCGTAGGAATCGGCGGCCTGCGCGGTCAAGCCCTTCTCCCGGTAGTATGTGCCCATGAGGTGGTGATAATACCTCATGTGTTTGGGGTTGTTGCTGCGTTCGACCAGCTGTTTCAGTTCCTGGGCGGCCTGGAGCGCTTCGGCGTCCTGTCTACTTCTGAGGCAGGCCAATCCCAAGATAAAGAGGGCCTGCTTGTGCAGGTCGAGGTCGGATAGGGCCCGGGCGATGGTCAAGGCGTTTCGAGCGTCCTGAAGGGCCTGAGCGGGATTGTTGGTTTGGAGTTCCAGTCGGGCCCGATACCAGAGGAGGTCAATTTCGTCGGTCTTATAGCCTGCGGCCCGGCATTGCCTCATACCCTCGGAGAGGAGGCTTCGGCATTCGGCATACCGCCCTTCTTGGAGGGCCAGCATGGCCAGGCAGGTCGTGGCGTCGAGTTGCTGTTTCTTATCTGGATTTTTTTGGACGCCGGCGTAGATATTCCTGGCGGCTTCCAATTCCCCTCGGAGCTGATGACAGTTGCCTTTTAAGATCATGAACAGAGGCTGTCCCGGCGCCTTGTCCAAAGCTTTTTCAATCCCATCCAGGGCCTGCGCCAGGCGTCCCTGACAGAGGTCAATCTCGCTGAGATAATAATAGTAGTCCGTCTCTGGAATGGAATCCTTGTTGATTCGAAGAAAATGCCGGGCCTTGTCGTAGAGGCCCTTGGCCCCATAGATGAAGACGAGGTTGAGATAAACGATTTCGTTATACTTGTTGATTCTCTGGGCCGCTTCGAACCGCTCTTGACTTAAATCCCAGTCTTCGATGGCTCGGTAGAGAGTCCCCAGGAAAATGTTGCCGTCCTCGTCATCCGGGTAGAGCGCGACAAGCTTGTTATAGTCGTCCAGAGCCTTCTGGATGGACGGGCCGTAGAGCGTGGCGTAAAGGGCTTGAATGAGATAGCGCTCACGGATCGAGACCCGTCCGGCCTCGGCCAGGGTTTGAGCCCGGGCCAGATTTTCTTTGACCTGTCCGCTTTTTCCCTCGTCCTGGAAATTCAGGGCTATACCCCAATAGGCCATGGCGAATCCGGGGTCCAGGGCGATGGCTTTTTGGAAGGCTTGGGTGCTCTCTAAATATTTCCGCTCATAATACAACATTTTTCCCGTGATGTATTCCTTGAGGGCCTCCTGCGAGTCCGTCGTAATTTTATTCACGGGAACGGCGATATCATTGTTGATCTGTTGCCGGGAGAGCTTGAGGTCGGCCTTGATCTGGCGGATCAGCCGGTCGACCATGCCGTTCAAGCTGTCGATGCCTATTCCCTTTTCTTGTTCATTGGCCACCGGTTCCCAGGTGCCGGTGTCGTGGAGGACCGAGTAGATGGAGAATTCTTGCCCGATCTTTGAAATCATTCCCTGAAGAATGTGCTTCACTTGAGCTTTAGCGGCGACTCTCTTGAGGTCTTCCGTGGAATATTTCTGGCGGTCCTGCAATTTTTGCTCATTCAGAATAGCGAGCAGCCTGTCTTCGGTTATGACCCTGACGTAGCGGGATTGGAGAAGGGCCTGGATCACCTGGGTGTTGAGGTTCGTGCGGAGATAGTCTAGGTTCGGGTCTCCGGTTTGATTTTCAAAATACATCACGGCCACAGAAATCCGTTCTTCAGGAGGAGCCGGAGGTCCGGGAGGCGTGCGGAGGACGAAATGAAAAAGTCCAAATACGGCCAGGGCCAAGGCGGCCGCCCCGGCCAGCGACCAGGCCAGGATACTCTTGCGCTTCCGGGCGCCCGGCAAGGGGATGGAGGATATGCCCGCCGCCAGGACGGCCAGGACCTCGTCGGCCCCCTGATACCTCTTGGCCGGGGCCTTGTCCAGGCAGCGGAGGACGATCTTTTCCAAATAGGAAGGGATGCGGGGATTCCAGGCCGAGGGCGGTTTGGGTTTGTCGTGGATGTGCTTTTCGATGTAGCCTGCCGCGCTGTCGGATTCAAAGGGCTTTAGGCCGGTCAACATCTCATACATGATAACGCCCAGGGCATAGATGTCCGTCCTGGCGTCGGTTTTTTCGCCCCTGGCCTGCTCCGGGGACAGATAGGCCGGTGTGCCGACCACACCCCCGGCCCGTGTGGACTCCAGGGCTTCCAGCGATTTGGCCAAGCCGAAATCGGCCAGATGCACCCGGCCGTTGGGGTCGATCAGAATGTTCTGAGGCTTGAGATCCCGGTGGACGATGCCGCGGCTATGGGCTGCGGCCAGGGCCTGGCACACCTGGCGGGTGATGGAGACAGCCATGTCTTCGGTCAAAGCCCCCGAAGCGCGCAGGACCTGGCCGAGGTTCTGGCCGGGCACGTATTCC
>Ga0315297_10002741_pt1 | contig 11176 bp, 7 predicted proteins | sample YL17G15_0_MG_FD_203628 | JGI IMG/M metagenome (GOLD analysis project Ga0315297, IMG submission 203628) | Sediment microbial communities from Yellowstone Lake, YNP, Wyoming, USA - YL17G15_0 | ecosystem: Environmental > Aquatic > Freshwater > Lake > Sediment | place: USA: Wyoming | collected...
GTGAACTCGCCAAACATCGACGTGTCTCATCCTGCGGTGCGGAGGACTTTGCCTCCTTCGACACGCATTGCCCACGCGCGGCTTCGTGTACCCGACCTGGACCAAGCCGCGAGGTTCTACAGTGATTTGCTCGGGATGGTGGTGCAATCGACCGACGGCAAGGTCCTGGCGTTCTCCGGTTCGGCGGGAGAAGATCCAATCCTTTTCCTGCTTGAAGATCAGGACCCAAAGCCGAGGGATCCACAAGCGCCCGGACTTTTTCACATGGCCCTTCTTTATCCAGAACGCAAGGATCTTGCTCTGGCCTTCAAGCGACTGTATGCACAGCGATGGCCCTTCCAGGGATTCGCCGACCACGGAGTGAGCGAAGCCCTTTACCTTGCTGACCCGGATGGAAACGGCATCGAGCTCTATATCGACCGGCCTCGTCAGGCGTGGCCATACCGGAACGGAGAGCTGCAAATGGTCACTGAGCCGCTCAATGTCGATGATCTTCTTTCTGCACTACCCTCACCGGGGAAACACGGCCCTGCAAGTGGAGCGGGAATGACCATCGGACATCTGCACCTGCAAGTTTCCGATCTCCGAAAAGCGGAGCGGTTCTATCATAAGACGCTTGGATTTGATATTACTCAACGGACTTTTCCAGGGGCGCTCTTTATGTCAGCCGGAGGATATCATCATCACATCGGCGTCAACACATGGAACAGTCGAGGTGCGTCACCGATGCCAGACGGAGCCAGGGGGCTGACTGGATTCGCACTTGAGCTCCAAGATTCTGCAGCAACCCGAGCTTTGTCTGAGCATGTCCGCTCAAGCGTTTTCTGGGCGGGGGAATCTGCCGGCGGATTTCTCTTGTGCGACGAAGACAACTTTCACGTCGAAATTCTCGACAAATAACCATCATTCCACCCTATTCATCCACAGGAGGTAGTATGAAGCGATTTGCGGTCGTTGTTCTTTTTGTCGTCGTTGGCGTCGCGTTCCTCATGGCACAGAAGAGCGGCTGGAGGCTCGACAAGGCGCATTCGGGCATCAGTTTCTCGATCCGACACATGGTCATCAGCGAGGTCACGGGGAATTTCAAGGACTTCGAGCTTGCCTTGACTGTCACAAAGGACGATTTCACTGATGCAGCGATCGATGCGACGATCAAGGTTGCGAGCATCAGCACGGATAACGAGCGGCGCGACGGCCACTTGAAATCCGATGACTTCTTCAACGCGGAGAAATTCCCGGAGATCAAATTCAAGAGTTCGGCCTTTGAAAGAGTCGGCGACAGCAAATACAAGATCACGGGCGATTTGACCATCCGCGATGTGACAAAGAAAGTCACATTTGATGCCACGTACAACGGATCCGTCAAGGGAATGGGTGGTGCAACCATTTCCTCGTGGAAGGTGACGATCGCGGTCAATCGATTTGACTATGGCCTGAAGTGGAACCGGACGATCGAAACGGGTGGGCTGGTGGCTGGAGACATCGTGAACATTACGCTGAACCTCGAGCTGGTCAAGCCAGCGGCGTAGGGTCTTAACATCACTGCAATAAAGAGCCCGCACTCTTTTGGGAGGCGGGCTTTTTTTGTTTCTGGTGAATGGTCAACTATCAATGAGCGGAGAGGGCTGTGAGATCCTTGGCCTTTGCGCGAGTCACCGCTCACACCTTCAAGACAATGTTATACCGATACATCACATAGGCAATGAGGTAGAGACCGAGCATGAAAGCGATAGAATGCAGGAAGGATGCGAACATGGGATCGCCGATCGGCGCAAAGAACACGCCATAGTACCATGTCTTCAAGGAGATTGCATTCCCATCGTCGCCGGTGAATTTGATGATGCCGGTGAGCCGGCCGATCAATCCGGCCAGTGCGAACATGCTGATTGCGTTCAACCCATAGATCTGAAACGGCTTGGTCCACCACGTCGATCCTTTGACATCAATCATCCAGTAACAAAGGGCGAAAATGTTGAGCGCCATACCGGCCATGAAGACGCTGTATGAGCTGGTCCAGAGATTCTTGTTGATCGGGAGCCAGTTGTCCATAAGGAGTCCAAAGAACACCAGGAGATTTCCAAAGACAAACATCCACACGGTCTTGTCTTCCCGCGACCTGTCCGATCGGATGAAGTGACCGGTGAGTACACCGAAGAGCGTTGTTGCGATTGCCGGGAGCGTGCTGAAGATCCCTTCCGGATCAAAGCCGGGAGCCGGGGCACCAGACCACGTGTGACCGCTCAAGAGGGTCGAATCGATAAACCAGGCAAGACTTCCCTTCGGCTCCAGAACGCCGGCGCCAAATTCCGGTACGGGGACAACCTTGATGAGGATCCAGTACACAACCAGGAATATCACCGTCCAGCGAATCTGCCAGACAATTCCCGAGTAGAGCACGATGAAGCTGGCAATGAGATAGCAGACCGCTATTCTCTGAAGCACGCCCGGAATTCTGATGGCCGCCCAGCTAAACTGATGCCCGAAGAGCAGGCCGAAGGGAAATCCGTTAAGGAAGAGGCCGATGGCAAAAATGGCGAGCGCTCGCTGCAACGCGTGCATGAGAAGCTTGTTCCGGTCTGCTCCCTGCTCAACCCGCTTCGAAAACGAGAAGGTCATGGCAACGCCTACGATCCAGAGGAAGAATGGAAAGATCAAATCCGTGAACGTCCATCCATTCCATGCGGCGTGGCGAAACGGGGGATAAACGTGGGACCAGGAGCCGGGATTGTTCACCATCATCATGCCGGCTATCGTGGCACCGCGGAATACATCGAGGGAGAGAAGCCGACCGCTTGCTTTGGGTGCAGCTGAAGGTGCCATAGGAAGCTCCTTGCGTAAGTCACTGTTGTCGGAAGGTTCAGACCACTGGCCGGGAATCAACCATCCACACGCACGTACTTATCCCCAGGAAGTTCCAGACCGGAGAAAAATCACCACAATCCAGCCCACGAGAAGTGCTGCGATGATAACGATGCGAAGTCTTTTATCTGATGACATAGTGTTCGGTTGGAAAAACAATCTTCGTCAAGATAGGTACTTTTGGCGGGACAAGCAAAAGGCGCTGATCCTGCAGGAGCTGTTCTTTCGCAAGCTCGAAGAGTCTGTTTTCGAGGGCGAATGAACGGCGCTGCATTTCGGGCATCACGAAGAATCGGTCAACTTCCTAGCCGGTGCTTTCGAGAACGATCACTTTGTCTATTTCCGTTCGGGGTGAGGCCGAAATTCGCGAGAGCAACGACTCTTCTCCGCTGTTTCCACTCACCGCGCGTTACCCCCCTCCATTGGTTCCGCGTGAATCATAAATCGTTGGACCTGTGGAAAATTCTGGTAAAGCCGTGTCTCAACCTGACTGATGATCTGATGTACTTCTGCCAGTGTTGCCGAGCTCTTGATCTGACAGGTGAGCGCAACATGGTAGCGAGTGCCACTCTTGAGGATGGTGATATCTTTGCATCCGAGAATCCCCCGATCGCTGCGAACAAAAGCTTCTATCGACCGGTACAATTCCGGTTCATCCTCTGTTGCATGGTCGGACACAGCTTCTTCAGGAAGGAACTCTTCCAGGTGAATCGTTACTCGCTCGACGGCCGGGATTTCCTTTTTGATTTGCTCCTCGATCTCGGACGCCATCGCGTGAGCTTCAACGAAATTGCTTCCCGCGCTGTATTCAACATCAAAATCCACAAAATATCTCCCTCCGGACTGATGCACTTCCAGGTTGTGCGGTGGCCGGAGACCCTTATCGATAACAACCATGCGGACACTATCCATGATTGTTTCATCCTGGCTCTTCAAGGGCTCAGCATGAACTGTAACGTCGGAACCCGGCTGCGCTGCATGCACCGCCCGTTCGATCTCGTCCATAATCCAATGTGCCTGCTCGAAGGGAAGCGTTCGGCGAATCCCCACTATCGTGTCGACAAATACTCTGGCGCCCGACATCCTTACCCGGGTTGATCGAACTTCCGATATACCCTCGACCGACCGGATCGCTCTGTCAATCCGTTTTGCCACATCGGCGGGAACCCGATCCATGAGCGCGTCAATCGTCCTGCGGCCAAGCCGGTAACTGACAAACAGAACCAGTATGGCGACACCCATGGCGGCGAGCGCGTCAAAACTCTGATACCCAAACGAAACGAAGACCAGTCCGGCAAGGACCGTCAGGGACGACCAGATATCGCTGGAGAAATGCAGCGCATCCGCCTCAAGCGCCTGACTATCATATTTTTTCGCCACGCGGTAGAGCGCCTTCGACCTGCTGTAGTCGATGACGATCGCCGTCACCACGACCACATAACTCCAGACATTTGCCTCAACGTGGGCCGACCTTGAAATCAGGCGGGCGATCGCTTCCCAGATAATCCATCCGCACGTCACGAGCAGAAGAACCGTCTCAAAGAGCGCAGAGACGTTTTCCATTTTTCCATGTCCATACTGATGATCTTCATCGGCCGGCTTGTCGGCAACACTCACAGCAAAGAAGGTGATGAGCGCAGCGATGAGGTCGAGCCCCGAGTGGGCGGCTTCTGAGAGAATTCCCAGGCTGTTTGTCCAGAGTCCCACTCCCAGCTTCATGCCGGTGAGAAAAATAGCGGCCACCACCGAGGTGAGTGCAATGGCTTTCTTCTCTTTAATCGCAGTTGCGTCAATCATCGGATTTCTTCAAACGTTGCCGTTCCAATCGGGTAATTCCGCCACTCTTTGTAATCGAAGTGCCACCACTCCGATTCAAAAACCTTGAACCCTTCTGCTTCCATCGCCCGCAGCAGCAACTCCCGATGCCATCGCTGCAGTGACGTGCCGCCGGCATACGCGGGATAGGCCCGGTGGGAGAACTCATCATAGCCGCTCACCATCTCCACGGGCCTGCCTGTGTCGAGTTCGAAAAGAGACAGGTCAATCGCGCATCCCCTGTTATGCCTCGAACCTTTTGCAGGATCAGCAACGAATTCCTTTTGGGCTTGAGGCGTAGCGTCCCAGAACATTTTTGTGACGTACCAGGGACGATAGGCATCGTATATCAATAAACTGTATCCGAGTTTCCGAAGAGAGCGCTGAACCCTGGCAACGGCTTCCGCTGCCGACCTTTGCAGAAACGCCCGCGCCTGGGAATAGAACTTTTCGCCCATGAAGTTATTCGTTGTCGCATAGCGGACATCGAGCTGAATGGTCGAATCGAGCCGGATCAGATCCACAAGATCGGGCTTCGCGAAACGCCCGTCTTCTCTTGGCGGGATCGCCCTCAACGCCTCCTGTCGCAGGAGCGATGGAGATTTCAACGGCTTGATGCGAAATGACTCTCCATTTTCTCCCCCGAAGTTGATCCGTTTGTATGCTCGGTCCCCGAAGACCGCGGAGCTGGCTGTTCCGTTTTGCCCGCGTTGGAATACGCAGGTTAATGCAAGGGGGAATGAAGCGCGCTCGACCTTGAACTTGTCCCCGTCATCCTCACGAAGGGCCGACTGATTTCCGAACTTGTCCAGGATGTAAAACATCCCACCCCGTTCAAGAACACACATGGTGTCTTCACCAAGTGCGTATTCTCCGAGAAGCCCCTTCCAGGCAATCGCTACATCTGCCGGCTTATCCTGTGCTTGTACAGCCAGACACAGGGCGAGGACAACAAACGTCGCCAGACAACGGAGAATGTTTAAACGACCCTTTGCCATGATGCGATCCCGCTAGAAGTTCAGTACCTCACGCATTCTTTTCAAGACGGGCTGGATCTCACGATCCCAGTACTGCCAGCTGTGTCCGCCTGGAGTTTCATGATATTCATACGCTGCTCCGTATGACCGGAGCAAATCGGTGAACGCGCGGTGTGCCGGCAGAAAGCTTCTGAAGCCGTCCTGGGTCCCGATGACAAGATAAAGGTACGGCAAAGAATCCTTGGCTGTCTGGCGATAGAGCTGAAAAATATCGCCCCCGTTACGCCCGTTGATCGGTTTCTCGCCGAATGCTCTTTTCAGACTTGGAAACAATGAGCGTTCGGCCGGGCGCGTGGTATCATTGAGGCCGCGGGGGAACGTGATCGCACCACTGAGCGAACCGGCAAACCGGTACTGCATTGGGTGCTTCAGCGCAAGCATGACAGCTCCGTATCCTCCCATCGACAGACCGGCGATGCCCTGTCGCGTGGTATCGATCGAGTACATTTTGTTCACATAGTGAGGAACGTCTTTCACGAGATAATCCTCAAACCGGTCGTTGCGCTCCATGGCTGAGTTCACATACCATGAGTTTTCGGCATCCGGCATGATGACGATCAAGGGGAGCTCTCGGACATGCTCGCGTATCCTGGTCCGAGCCAGCCAATCCTGATTGTCCCCACTATACCCATGGAGCAGATAGAGCACCGGGTAATGGACCTTCGGATTATATCCGGCCGGGAGGATGATCGATAGTTTTTTGGTCTTCCCCAGGCTTGGCATATAGAAGCTGTCGATGCGGGCGATCGACTGCGCCCGTCCCTCAGCAGCCAGGAAAATACCAAGAAAGAGGAGTGAGCACCAGAATAGGAATAGTTTCTTTTTCATAGGGCTTGAGCAAGTAAGATAAGAAATTAGAGCATTCCGTTTCGTTTTCTGAGAAACCATTCTATTGAGAAGAGCGCAACCAAGACGACCATCATCCAGCGCTTGTTCCAGAGCTCGAATTGCCGTGCGAGGATTACGTCGCGAGGCCTGAAATTAGGCATTTGTGCCAAATCCGCTGACAATCGACTGAGCTCCTGTGGTTCGTAGTACTTCCCTCCGGTCCGGGCAGCCAGTTGCTCCAGGAGGAGTCTGTTCAATCTCGTCTCGAGAAATTCCGCGTTCAGTCCTCCGACAGAAAAAGAACCCTTCTCTTGCGCCAGTTCTTTTCCCCCTGCAAGCGCGCGAGCCGAGTAGGTGTAGTCTCCTTCAGGCAACGGATCAAACGCCCCTTCGAATCTCCCATTGCCAAGCGACGTAAGCGTCAGCTGGCTTGTCTGACCTTGTTGCGTAACGGACAAGGAGACCTCCGCATCGTTGATCGGCTGGTAATTCTCATCGTAGACCTGCCCGGTGAATTCTACGGGCTCCGAACCTGCAAAGGATTCCTTCGCCGGCCGAACATGAACCGGCTTTTCATCTTCACGCGTTACGAGCCACCGCACACTGTTGCTCACAAGATTTTCCAGCAACCGTTCCGCGCCCGGGATCCCGTCGGCATAGCTCTTCCACCGCCATAATCCGTAACAGGTCAGCGCCAGCGATTTTGCCCGATTCACCCGGCGGCTGGTGAACAAAGGATCATCATTTGGTATCGATTGGATTCGCCCAAACGCGAGGACTTCCGATTCTGGCTTCGCGCGCAGTTGCTCGTCCAGTGTGAACACCGGCGGAAGCTTGGACCAGACTTCGGGTGATGGTGATGCTCTCAGGATAGGGTTGCTCCGCCGCACTTCAGAGATCGTGAAGAAAGTCTGTGCTTCTTCCCCCGGCCGTTGAGGCACGATAAACGGCAGAAAGGCCTGCAGGGATTCGAGTTTCCGCAAGTCCGTCGTGCGGCTCAGGACAAACAATAGACCTTTGCCGCCCTCGCATTGATCTGCCAGGATCCGCAGGACCGCCAGCGAGCTGCTCGCACTCGGATAGCCAATGAGGACAAGGCACTCGGCATCACGAATATCCTGCGCCGCGGGCATGCCTTCGTAAAATTGACCGTTTCCCCGCTCGATAAATGTCTTGACCTCGATGTTCGTATCTTCCTGCAAAGCGCGGCGCACAACAGCAACATCCGCACTCGGGGCCCCGGCAAAGAGGGCAATTCGCATCTTACTTTTGAGCACTTTGACATAGAGAGACGACCGGTTGTTCTGCGTACTGATCTCACCTGGCAGCTGGGACACCTCGACGGTGATTTTCTTTGTCCCGTCGGCGTCAGGCACGTACGCGAGCGGAACCTCATACTGTCTGATGCCCGGCTCGAGCGTGATTGTCTTCCGATCGCGCAGTATTCCTCCCTCAAGGAGCGTCACTTCGACCCGTTCGTTGTTGAAGCCGGAGCTCTTGAGAGTAGCGTTGACCGGCACCTTGGTCCCGACGTACGTGATGGTATTTGCCAGGATTCTCTGGAGAAGTATGTCATGCGGTACGCTCGTATCACCGACGCCGACAGTCAAAACAGGCACCCCGAACTCTTCTGCTTCAGTGAGAGGGTTTGAACCTGCGGTCGAGTTACCGTCCGTCAACAGCAGTACCCCTTGAACGTTGCGATCCTGAGTTTTGACCTTCAGCTCCCGGAGCGAACCCCCGATGTCGGTCCCCTCCCCAGGAAACGTTACCGAATCTCTCACGAATGCCTGAAGCACATGCACTTTGGTATCGAAGAGGCCATAGATCACATCAACGTTGGATTGGACATCGTGGAGAGCCCGGGATTCTACGGCGTTCAGCACAGTTTCCTTTCTGTCGCCGCCCTTATCCCGAATGGTCATGCTTTTTGACTGATCGATCAGCAGAGCGAGCACTGGTTTCTCGGTCCGGTGAAAAGCAAGTGAGAGAAGCGGCTCACCGAGAACCAGGAAGAGAAGGAACAATCCCACTGCACGCAACAGAACAAGTGTGAATTGGAGAGGCCGCGAAACGGGTGGAAGCGTATACCGGTAGGCGAAGAATGTCAGCGCGACAGCAGCAGCCGCTGCGAGAAAAATCAGCAGGCTGTTCAGAGAGGTCGTTAGGTGAAAATCTGGCATCTCGTCAGTCGTCGGCGTCGGATAGGCGTGCTATTTGATGTAGAGAATTTTTTGTGCGGAACTTGATCCCGCGGCACTCAACCGGCAGAAGTAAACTCCCGCCGCGACAGGCATGCCTGCATCATCTAGAGCATTTACCCACTGGAAATAGTTCGTTCCAACCTGGGCTTTGCCGAGGTAGAGCCTTCGCACCCGTTGGCCAAGAGAATTGTGAATGGTCAGTTCAATCGTAGTTTCTTCTGAGGCATCGACGATGATTGTCGTCGAGCCGTTGAACGGATTGGGATAGTTTTGCCGCAGCACGAACTGTCCGGGCAGCGGAATCTCATCGGAGATTCTCACCACGGGAACATCGACTGATTTCACTGCATCGACCATGCCCCAGCCATAGAAGTTGTTGGGATGGGAGACCATACCTAGCGACGTGTCGTAGAGCGCCCGGGCTGTAAGCATGAGCCGGTCGCGCACCTGCATAGGCGTGAGGGTAGGATGCGCGGAGAGGATGAGGGCCGCAACACCAGCTGTCAAGGGCGTGGCGAACGATGTGCCGTTTCCAAACGTGTACCCGGTTTCGCCGTACATCGAATAGACTGAGACCCCCTGCGCCACCACTTCCGGCTTGACGCGTCCGTCGGCAGTAGGACCCGTCGAGCTGAACCCCGCTAGCCGCCGACTGCTGTTCACCGCGCCAACCGAAACGATGCTGTCTGCATCGGCGGGAGCAATCATGGTTCCCGTGCTGCCGGTCTTGGCGTCCCGGTAGTTCCCCTCGTTCCCCATGGCTGCAACGAGCAGAACGCCTTTGCGGGCCGCGATACGAGCTGCTTTTGTCGTTGTGGCCGTCCTTCCGTCAAAATCAGGATAGGTATACCAGTCATTGTACCCAAGCGATGCCGAGACCACATCGGCCCCCAGCCGCTCCATCCACTCAAGACCCTCAACAAAGAGATCCTCCTCAAGCTGGATCTCAACGCCGTCTATTTCGGTTTTTCCCAGAATGAATGATGCTCCGAATGCCGCCCCGATGAGTTTCCCGTTTTCGAATCCACCGATCACTGAGAGCGTGCCGGCGCCGTGATTCCCCTGCGTGCTATACTCACCGGGCGACCGGCTCGTGTTGCTGTCACGCTGAACGAAATCATATTCTGCGAGGATCTTGATATTCTTCAGCGCCGGATGCACCGTATGCTGATTGAATCCATCGTCCAGCATCCCGATGATCACACCATCTCCCGTGATCCCCCGAGTATGGACGTCCACCACGTTAATGTTGCCGAGCTGCGTCAGGGAGGGTCCATAGTCGATCGCCGATGATCGCTCCATCTTGAAGAGTGGCTGGGGGGCCGGTAGCGATACCGGTTCCGGCTGATGCCGAAAGAACACTCTCACAGGTTCAACAGAGACGACGAACGGGAATTTCGCAAGAGCAACGCGCTGCTCCTTCGTGAGCTCGGCAGAAACCGCATTGAACCAGCGCGAGGTTGATCGTATCGTGACGCCGGCACTGTGCAGCTGATTGACATACAACGGATTGACCGGGAGGTCAAGATCGTCGACGAACTTCTGTGCGGGCAGGATTTTACTTCTTCTCCATAACGCCCGGTCGGAAATTCCCAGGGAGCGGGGATTTAGAAGAGAGTGGTCGACTTGCTCGCCGCGATCACGGAATACAATCCAGAACCGCTGCTGCTGAGCAATCGAGGAGCTGCTGGTGAGAAGAGTGGCCGCGATGAAGAACTGCACGAAGAGGCGAGACATCGGAACCCGGCCGCACTGGCGGCGGGATGAGAACCGCAGCCCATTCTTCATGTGTCCCATCGTCCCTCCCCAAAACGCCGGCTATGAGCCTGACTCGTGAACGAGCCGCTCGATGATTTGAATTGCCGAGACTCCTTCCGCCTCAGCGTTGAAGCTCGTCACAATGCGGTGACGCAACACCGGCGGGGCAAGGGCTTTGACGTCTTCGAGGTCGGGGGTATGGCGGCCGGAGAGGACCGCTCGGGTTTTGGCGCCGAGGATCAGATACTGAGAGGCGCGGGGTCCGGCACCCCACCGGATCCAATTTTTAATGAAATCGGGTGCAGCCGAAACTGTCGGCCGCGTCCGATCGACCAGCGCGACGGCATACTCGATAACATTGTCCGCGACGGGCACTCTTCGGATGAGGTCCTGAAATTCTATAATTTCTTTTGCGCTAAGAATCTGCTTGAGATCCGCCTTGTACGGGCTGGTCGTTGCTTTGACGACGGCTACTTCTTCCTGGAAAGAAGGATAGTCGAGCCAGAGGTTGAACATGAACCGGTCAAGCTGTGCCTCCGGGAGGGGGTACGTGCCCTCCTGCTCGATCGGATTTTGCGTCGCCAGAACAAAGAACGGCTCCTGTAAGGAATATGTCTGCCCCGCAGCCGTTACGTGGTGCTCCTGCATCGCCTCGAGCAGTGCCGCCTGCGTCTT
>Ga0315297_10002743_pt1 | contig 11175 bp, 10 predicted proteins | sample YL17G15_0_MG_FD_203628 | JGI IMG/M metagenome (GOLD analysis project Ga0315297, IMG submission 203628) | Sediment microbial communities from Yellowstone Lake, YNP, Wyoming, USA - YL17G15_0 | ecosystem: Environmental > Aquatic > Freshwater > Lake > Sediment | place: USA: Wyoming | collected...
CAATCTCAAACACTTTAAGCCCTGAGGTTTCAATAAAACCGCCGTCTCCGGAGAACTCTCCTCCTTGCGCGGAAATCTTGGCTCCGGTTTTAATTATAGCAGTGTCTTCGGAGAATATATTTATATTCCCGCCTCTGCCATTTAGCTTAGCATCTGCAGTAGTTACGCTGTCTTTATTTAAAGAGGCTATGTTTTTTGCATGGAGATTAATATCTCCGGCATTGCCATTAATTGCATCTGCCTTGATCTCTCCGAACTGCCCCACCATATCTCCTTCAATTGATACCGTTCCAGCGTCAAGATTATCTTGGGTTGAAGAAACATCGATTTGGCCCGTATTCTGTATTATTCCCGGGCTCTCCGAAGTGAGTATGACCTGGCCATCTTTTTCTATCAGTGAGGTTGCTTTTACTGTGCCCTCTTGATTTACTAAATTATCAAAGATCCCTAATATTGCCTCAGAACTAATCTTTACTAATCCGCCTTCTGCGAAGATACTGCCAGTATTCGATACAGCGTCTTTTACTTTATTATTATCCTTATCAACGATACCTGATTTAACCTCTTCAGTAATTACAGCCTGGATTAAGCCTTGGTTATCCAGGTCTAAAGTAGCAGCTTCTCCAGAGACCAAGTTTACATTACCCAGGCGCGAAGAGATGGTTCCTTCATTTCTTACAGCGCCGGCAATCAGCGAAACACTCCCGCTGTCTTTAGTAGTAATAATTCCTTTATTATCAATAAATCCATTTATTTTATCTTTGAATAGGTTATATCTATTTGCAATAAAATCTTCATTAGCAATATTTAAGGTTGAGGCTACTAAACCCCCAACATTTACAGAAGAATCCCTGCCAAAAAGTATGCCATTGGGGTTAATAAGAAAAATCCTACCGTTGGCATTTAACGAGCCATATATCTCTGATATGCTTCCTCCGGTAACGCGATTAAGGGCAACAGACGAACTGGAAGGCTGCAGGAAGTTTACAGTTTCGCTTGCTCCTATTCCGAAACCATTGTAATTAATAATAACCTTATCTGAGGTTTGGATATTTAAGGTGTTTGGGTTTTCGCGGGAGAATTGAGCCTGGCCGTAAATAACATTCTCTCCTTCAGGTAATGCCAGGAGTAGAGAGGCGCTAACATGGATTATGAGTAATATCGTAAGAAAGATATTAGCTAGGAATTTAATTAGAATAAATCTAGGTGTCCCCATATATGCAGTTCGCTTTTGGATTTACCTTCTGGGGTTGGATCGATAGGAAAACCTAAGTCCATCCTAAGGTAAAAGTTTTTCCAGAGATTGAATCTTAATCCTACACCTGAACTCATTAGAGATTCAGATCTTTTTTCACCAACTAGAGGGTTTCTAAGGTAGCCTTGGCCAAAATCCCAGAAATAGACCATCTGGATCTTTTTTTGCCAGGGTATTCTTTTAGGTAATATAAATAACGGGGTTCTTAGTTCCAAATTAAGGTTATAACCATAGTCGCCCATATAGGCTAACTCGGAATATCCTCTGACTGTATCCATGCCTCCTATATAAAATTGTTCTCCGCTTATTAGTTTATCCGGTGAATATTGAGTGCGGCCAGATAGCAATAAATAAGAAGAAAAAGGCAGATTCTGTTGCCTTCTTAATTGCATAATATATTTCGTAAATTCTCCTCCAGAACCTGTACGGCTTGCCTCGGGGTCGTTGCGGCCCAGGGAGCCGGCAAAATCCGGTATGCCGTAATCCAATTCATTACTAAAGAATGTTCCGCCATATAAATCGTCTCTGTCTAGGCTAAAGTTTACTTTTAGAATACTTAAGTCATCGCTACTGGTCTGGGTATTTAAGATATAATTTTTGCTCTGTTTTACATCAAATCCCCAGGTAAGGACGCCCCGAAGGTGCTCTTCGTTAATCAAGGGCGAGCTTAGATATACTCCTGCGGTAAGAGCTTCTCCTTCAGCATTTAGTTCTTTAAATTCTTTTACAATTTCTGTCTGGACATAACTGAAATATCCCCCTAATCTAGTGTTATTTACACTAACCGGGATATTATAATCCATGCTGCCACCGATTAATTTCTCATTGCTCTTTAATAATTTTGCGGAGAGCATTTCGTCAGAACCAAAAACATTATTATCTATGTATCCTAATCCTAGCCTGGATTTACCTGTATATTTTGTTCCGCGGTTATCGTATTCTAAATACATATGTTTTGGAAAACGGTCGTTTATCTTTAATAATATGTCCGTCGTCTCAGGCTTATCCCCTTTTACCAAAACAGCTTTTACTGTTCTGTCCGGATTGGTATTTACCCTCTTTAACCCTCGCATTAAGTTTTGATATAGTACGGTCTCCCCTTCTTTTAGGGCAAATCTTTCCCGGATAAATTCCTTATCGGAGTATTTGCCATCTTCAACCTTTATATTTCCTAAATAGCCTTCGATAATCCTTATCTCGACTGTGGCATCTTTTATCTTTTGATCAGGCACATAAACAAAGGTAGTAATGTAGCCTTTACTGCGGTAGTATTGCTGGATATACGAGGCTATTTGATTGAATTCATTTAATCCGAGATTAGTATTTCTATATTGGGATAAGAATGATACAAAATCTCCCGGTTGAAATATGGTTATGCCGTTTAAGACGAATTTTTCAATATAGACTTTTTGGCTGGTGGTTGTTTCTAAGTTTGGACGCCGGTCATCTATATCTATCTGAGATTCGGCTTTTGCTTTTTCCTCAAATTCGGTTTTATTTTTTTCTTTTTCATCCAGTATTTTGGTTTCGATGATACCGGCTTTGGCTTGAGAAGGTGTTTGTGTTTGGGCATAAACAGGGATAATACTAATGAAAAGAAGAAAAGCTATTATTGATAGAAGAAAAATATTTTTTGATCGGTACGGTAAACCCATTCTTTACCTTGGTATATGGCCGAGATAACTTTGAGCTATAAACTCGTCAGGATTAACTAGAAGTATTTTATTAAAATATTCGGCAGACTTTTCCATCTTTCCAGCTCGGTAATATTGAAAGGCCAAATCGTAAAGATATCCAATAACTCCGGCTTTATTAGTTGGTTTGGGAGGTAAATCGTCAATAGATTTTTTGGGCGCGGCTTGCTTAACGGATAGATAACGTTCTTTCTCGGTTTGTATAAAGATTTGACGCTCGCGATCTTTCTCTCTTCTTAATTCAAAAGGTATCTTTTCATCAACATAAATTCTTGCATTCGGGTGTTCAGGTTCAAGAATAAGGAGTTCATTGAATAGTCCTAGTGCTTTTTCGTATTCTCTAGAATTAAAATAAATCATAGCTTTTGCATAGAGTGTCTGCGCTTCGGATTTATTTATAATAGAAGGAATTTTCTCCTGGAGATAATAAATGGCTTTATCTTGTTGAGGGTCAAGGCTGATTATCTCTCGGAAAAGCTCTTTTGCTTTGATATAATCCCTGCGGGCAATATAATCTATAGCTTCATTATATAGATTGTTTATCTTTTGTTCTTTAAGCGCTAAGGGGATTTTGGTTTCTAGGTATTCCCGGGTATTTGCCTGCTGCGGGTCTAATGCCAGAATCTGATTAAAAATTTCGCTGGCTTTTTCGTAATCACGGTTATTGAAAGAAGCTACGGCTTCCCTATAGAGGCTATGAGCCTTCTGCTTATTGCGTATTTGAGGTATTTTAATTTCAACGTATTCTTGAGCGTGTTTTTGTCCTGGATCTAAAGCAATAATCTCATTAAACCTTTCGGCAGATTTTTCATAGTCTTCGCTGCGAAAATATTCCAGGGCTTCCTTATACATGGATTGAATCTTTTGCTGCCTGAGGCCAGTAGGTATTTTTACATTCAGATATTCACGCGCATCTTTTTCATCGGAATTTATTGCTAGTATATCTTTAAAGGCCTGGGTCGCCCTTGGGTAATCACCGAGATTAAAATATCTTGTGCCATCGCTATAGAGTTTTTGTATATTTTGTTCTTTGATGGACTGGGGTATTTTGACTTCTATAAACTCTTGAGCCAGTCTGTTATCAGGTTCCAATTTTAAGATACTATTAAATAATTCGGAAGATTTATCAAAATCATTATTTGCAAAATAAAGGTTTGCATCTTTAAACTTCGATTCTATTAGTTCTTTTCTTAATGCCAGAGGTATTTTATATTGGAGGTATTCATTAGCCTCTATTTGTGCGGGGTCGAGTTTGAGTATATCAGTGAAGATTTTAGTTGCTGCTGTATAATCTCTTTGATCGTAATAAGTAATTCCTTTTACTAAATATGCTACTATTTCTTTTAATTTTATTACCGCAGGAATTTTTGTTTCAACGTACTCTTTAGCTTGCTTCTCTTGTGGGTCTAAGGTAATAATCTCGTTAAATAATTTAGCAGCCGAATCATAATCTTCGTCAACGAAGTATGTAACGGCATTTTTATAAAGATCTTTTATTTTTTGTTCTTTTATTACGTTAGGTATTTTAATTTGAGCATAAATCTTAGCTTCTTTGTGGTTGGGATCGAGCTCCAGGATATTATCAAAGAGTTTGGCTGAGGCGCCATATTCCTGATTATTGAAGCGCTCGATAGCCTCTTTATTAAGGAGCACTATTTTTTCATCTCTAATTGCCAGAGGTATTTTTATTCTTAGATATTCTTGGGTTAGTTGATTATTTGGATCTAGGGTTAGAATTTCTCTAAAACGCATGTCTGCTTTAGCGTAGTCATTGCTTAAGAAAACAGAAACCGCGTCTTTGGTAAGGGCTATTATTTTTTCTTCCTTAAAGATTTGTGGTATCTTTATTTCTAGAAATTCTTTGGCTTCTTTTTGGTTAGAATCTAGCGAAAGGATGTCATTAAAGACTAGGCTTGCTTTAGTGTAATCTTCTGCATAGAAGTATCTAAGGGCGTCTTCATATAGGTAAGAGATCTGTTCTTTGCTTTGCCGCTGTTTGATTTTTTCAGCAAGTTTAATATATTTTTGAGATTTTTCTGGACTGACCCTCTCTGCCTTTAACAATAGGCTGGCAATATCTGCTCCTATTTTAGCTTTTCTTTTTAAATTTATATCATCGGCTCCGGCATAGGACTTATTAAACATAATTAGGGCATCTTCGTAATGTCCTAATTTATATAAGTAATTGCCGTCTTCAAAGAAATCTAAGGCAGATTTTGACTTTATGATTACAAATCCTTCAGGGTCTTCTTTTACTTGCGGATTATATAAGATGGTATCTTGGTTACTAGTGTCAGCGGATGATAAAACTGGCGGGATGAAATAGAAAATGAGTAAAAATAATAGAATGGCAATAATTTTTCTTTGTCTGAGCATCGCTGTCATATACTGGCCCCTATTAACAAACAGGGCATTTTAACTTAGAATATGGCTCATGGGGCATAAGCCCCGGAAAGGGGCTCATATTCTATGGAACAACGCAAATGAACCAGCCAGCAAAAGCTTCAAATAGTGCTTGAAGGCTTGAGCGGCCAAATTGATATCAGTAAGTTGTGCGCCAAATACCAGGTATCTCAAACTCAGTACTACCAGTGGCGCGACCATCTACTAAAGCATGGCCATCAGGCCTTTGAAATCAAAAATGTCACCAAGAAAGAACGGCACCTTGAACAAGAAAGCCAGAAGCTAAAACAGATCATAGGCGGCTTAACCGTTGAGCTTAAAAAAAACGAATTTTAACTATGAAAAAGAGCGAAATCGCAAAGCGTTATTGCGCGTAATCAGGTGTTGCTGGCGCAAATCCAGGAAATCAAGACCGACCATCCCCTCTGGGGCTACCGTCGCATCTGGTCGTACCTGAAATACCGTCAAGGCATTCCCGTGAATAAGAAACGCGTCTACCGCCTTATGAAAGAGCAAAATCTCATCGTTACTCCGAACCTACGGCTTAAGGCCAAACGCGGCCCTATCCGTCCTAAACCCCATGCTGAACACCCTAACCACTTCTGGGGTATTGATATGCCTAAAATCAAGATGGCCGGTTGGGGTTGGCTGTATCTAACCGTTGTCCTTGACTGGTATACCAAGGAAATCGTCGGCTACCATCTTGGCTTACGGTCAAAAACCGAGGACTGGCTCAAAGCATTGAATCGAGCCGTTGATTCCCGGTTCCCAAAAGGCATCCAGGAGACTGAAAAAGAACAGTTGTTCCTAATCTCTGATAACGGCTGCCAGCCAACAAGTCAACGATTTATGATGAACTGCGCAGTCATGGGAATCAAGCAGATATTTACCACCTGGTCAAATCCCAAAGGCAACTCGGATACCGAGCGCGTCATGCGCACCATCAAAGAAGATATTGCCTGGCGCTATGACTAGGATAACCCCTTTGACTTTGAAATCGCTCTTAACAAATGGATCAACGATTACAACACGGATTTCCCGCATCAAGCCTTGAAAAACCTGACGCCAAAACAGTGCTTTGAAACGTGTTTTAACAAAGAGCCGGTTCTAACTTAGAAACCCCTTGACTAATGGGGAGCATTACAACCATATTTTATATATCAGAAACCGATTTCACTATAAACCAATGACTTATAAGCCTAACATATAGTTAGCTTATTGTCAAGTAAAAAGTTTAATTAATGTTTAGTAAAGTATTTGTTAACTCGACTTTTACATTCTTTTTTCATCCCACATCCTATTAAAAGATAGTTTTTTGGATACAAATACTGTTAATTTTTGGAAAATGGAATGAACCCCTAAAACTGTAATTTTGTGTTAGACTATTGATAGGGTCAAAACTGGCCTGCCCCCATTTCCCGTCCACTAGAGATGAGAGTTATTCGCTTCGCTTAAGGCCGTTTCCTGCCTTAAGAATTCTTCCGGAGTCATGTCATTGAGCGAGCTGTGTGGCCGCTCGTTGTTGTAATCAACACGCCAAGCCTCAATTACTTGTCTTGCACGATCCGGGCTGGTAAACCAGTGTTCGTTTAAGCACTCATCGCGAAACTTCCCGTTGAAGCTCTCAATATAGGCGTTCTCAACCGGCTTGCCGGGCCTGATGAAGCGCAGGTGAACGCCCCGCTGGTATGCCCATGAGTCAAGCGCCTTGCCGATAAACTCAGGACCGTTATCAATGGTGATGACTTCGGGCAACCCTTCCTTGTAGGCAATACGGTTGAGCACCTCGCAGACGCGCCTGCCGTTGATGGAAGTATCCACTTCAATGGCGTGGCACTTGTGCGTATAATCATCCGCAATCGGCAATACTTTGATTTTCCTTCCATCCGAAAGCGCATCAGACATAAAATCCATGCTCCAGCGCTGATTCGGCTTGGCTGCCTGCGGCAGGTCAACCCGTGCTACCGCTGCCAGCTTCTTCCTGCGCCTGATGCGAATTGACAGGTTCTCCAGGCGGTACAGGCGCAATACACGCTTGTGGTTAATCGTAATGCCTTCCCTGCGTAAAAGCGTATGCAGTCTGCGGTACCCAAAGCGCCTGCGTACCTGCGCAAGCTCTTTAAGCCGGTTGCGGATCGTATCTTCATCCAGCTTCTTTATTGGAACGTAGGTGAAGCTGCTGCGCGCAATGGCCATGATGCTGCATGACCTGCGGATGCTCAGCCCAAAGCTCTCGCGGATCAACGTTACGGCTTCCCGCTTTAGCTTGGGCTTAAGGCGTTTTTTTCAATCACCGCCTTCAAAGCCTGTATATCAAGCGCTTGGTCTGCCACCATGCGCTTGAGGCGGCTGTTCTCATCTTCAAGGGCCCGCAACCTGCGCGCCTCTGAGACTGTTAGGCCGCCGTATTTAGCCTTCCAGTTGTAGATAGTAGCGTCACTGATCCCATACTTACGGCATAATTCTTCGGTTTTTACTCCCGCCTCTGCTTCCTTTAAAACCCCAATAATCTGCTCTTCGCTGTACCTTTTTCCCCGCATCGTATCCTCCTTGTAAATAGGTTTTACCACACCGTTACTCTATTTGCAAGTGGTACGGTTTTTGGGGAGCAGGTCACTCGGAAATTGACCCGAAAACCGTCCAGAAAAACCTAAAAGACCTCGTAAGCTACTTAGAAAAGGCGAATAAAATCGAGCAGGCTTTGATAATGCGAAAATACATTAAAGACATTTTTTATTCAAAAGAATCCATCCAAATAAATATGCTTTGCCAGCCAGAACTTATTGACAGGCAAAGCATTAAAAATCCCGCCCCTCTTTTAAATGTTCAGGCTTGCGGCTGGGTGGGGGCAGCCGCAAGCCCAGTGATTTTTGAAAAATCTCAAGAAAAAAGCCCTACTCAAATGAGTAGGGCTCTGTCAAGCATGGCTCCCCTTGGGGTAATTCTCAAGCCTTCCCTATAATCTTACCAAACACAATTCACGGTTGCAAGAAGAAAGATATTGAGTAGGTGTGGTCTCGCCCTCAGCGCTTGTGCTGGAAAAGTTTAAAGGAAGCTACCACAGCATTCTCGAAAGATAAATCAACTCCAATTTTTTCTAATTGCCCCATCACATACATGATCAAATGGTCAAGATCTATATTCTCATATTTTGTTTCGTCAAAAGGAGTTAATTTTTCGATTTTCTCTTTATCATTCATATTCTTATCCCTTCATTTTACCCAAGATTACAACCATGCTATTTTAACTTCATCTTCTAATATTTTAAATTCTTTATCACCAGTTATAAGTTCTCCTCTATGGAGTTTTGCTAAAGCAGCAGCAAAACAATCGGCATAGGAAATTTTTTTAGTGGCTTTAAAGCGGGCGGCTTCTTTAGCGAGCTGCATATCTACATCAACTATTTCTATAGGTAGGGTTCGAATAATTTTCTCAATCTCATGTGCTTTTTCTTGTCCACATTCGCGTAAAACAATATAGTACACTTCCCCAAAGTTCACCGATGCCATTAACAAATAATTGTCTTTTTCTACTGCATTAACAAAAAATGATTCAACCTTCTCAAAGCCAGCCTCTTTCTCTAAAAAAACTAAGAGGCCATGCGCATCAAGAATTCTCTTCATAGCTTTAGGCCTCTCTTTCTTTATCTTTTGTGCGCTCTTCTAATAGCGCTTTTGATAATTTTCCTTTAGTCTGTAATACTCCAGCGATTTTTTCAAAATATCCTGGAGTAACTGCTTTAAGAATTAACTCATCGCCTCTTTCCTCAATATATAGCTTTGTTCCTCTTTTTATATTGAGCCTTCGGCGAATCTTCGCAGGTATTACAATCTGTCCCTTTGTGGTTACAATTGTAGTAGTCATATCCTATCCCCTCCTTCCGTAAGGAAGTATACCGTATAACTAAAGGTATGTCAAGTATTTTTTTTCTTACTTTTTATAATATTCTTACCTAATTAAGATAGTTGGATTTATCCAAAAATCGGGATTACCGCTGCCCAGCCGCAAACCCATTAGGTCAGGAGAATTTCCAAAAAAATAGCCCTATTGCTAGCAATAGGGCTCTGTTAAACATGGCTCCCCTTCGTGGAGGAGCTTCGAACTTTTTTCAAAAACTCTCAAGCCCTAATATAACATAAAATTTTCAAACAGCAAATGATTTAATGCACCGCGCCTGTCGGCGCTCCCACATCTCCCGTGCCCCATTCGCCCCGCTTAGGAGCGGGGCTCATTCGGCGCCAGCCTGGGTCGGCTGGCTTCTTGCTAATGCAATGCGTGTGCGGCTTTGCTACGGCTTGCGGCTGGGTGGGGGCAGCCGCAAGCCGCAGCGTCCAAATCAATTAGTTTATAAGAACGGTTGGCCGCTTTTGCCGCTACAACAGTCTAAAAACTACGCGGATGCGGCAACGCAAAGCCTTTCCCGAACAATGCTTGAGAAACGTGGGCAAAAGGGCAAATTTTTCCGCCGCCAAAAATTCGTCTTTTACACAAGAAAACCGCTTAAATTCACAGGATATGAATGGTGGAAAAATATAATCAAAAAATTAATTTGGATTTTATCCCTTTTTTAGCACCTTAGCAAAAATTCTCAACTTCTTAAGCACTTCTTCAAATACAAGATACTCAGGTCCTTTCGCTGAATCCCAATCGATTCCCTTGAATTTAGGATCTGCGCCAATCTCTATATACATTTGATACTTACTAAGCTTAAATAGAGTCTTATTTACTTTTTCTAGCAAAATTAAATCACGTTTTACTTCCTGCGCTTGCAGCTTGTGAGCAATATTGTGTGCCAAATCATTCCGATGTTCTCTCAATTCTTGGATAGTTAACACGTCATCTAAATCTATCGCCTCCATAAAGTCACGCAAATATAAAAGACATGCTTCAAATTCATTTTTATGTCTGGATAAAACATCGTTCTCATAGGATTTGAATGGTGATCCTTTGGCAAACGTCATGTTCCAATAAAAGAGCTTGATTGGCTTAACTATAAGACTCTTAATTAATTCGTGTGCAACCAGAATTAATCCAGTATAAGCCAATATTTGAGTAAGTTCGTTATTTGTCAAATCATCAACTTCATTCATCTGCGATCTTATTTTCCTCTACTTAAATCAATTTCTCTCTGGACTATTCTATCCCACTCTCTTGCCGCCAAATCTAAATAGTACTCTAGTTTAGAAAGAGTCTCATCTAGCATTGCGTATTGAGATAAAACCTCGACAGTGCTCTTTCCTTTAGCCATTTTCTTAATTTTACCTTCTATTCTAAAGATTGCTGAATATGAAATATTTTGACGATACTCATCTACTTTTGCATGATATTCTCTTTTAAATTTCTCTTCGATTTGTTTTAGCTGAGCTGGCTCAATATTGACGGGTTTATTCTTAGCAATTTTATAAATATACTTTCTGTATTCCATAGATAATTTATCTTCCAAATCAGGATTTTTTTCTTGAAATTCAAACCATTTCAAGATGTGGTTAATTCCTTCTGGTGTTTTCCAAGGAAGCTCTTTATCAATCTGGCTTTTGATATTTCTAATTCGTTGCTCAAGGTCATTACAAAAAACAACGATCAAAGCAGACAAATCGAAATGTATTTTGTTTTCTAGCTTTTTTGAAATTATTTTAGACACCCGAGGGAAATCAATATAGGTTTCTTTTATACCATAGGGGACTAACCATTCAAATGATTCTTTGTACCCCCCAATAGCGGCTGCTTCTATCCCACAGCTAGTCTTGGTAAATAAATCGGTTACAGCAATAAATAAAACTTTTGCAATCGAGCCAATAACAGCAGGGTTATAACTATCCCGAT
>Ga0315297_10002745_pt1 | contig 11171 bp, 11 predicted proteins | sample YL17G15_0_MG_FD_203628 | JGI IMG/M metagenome (GOLD analysis project Ga0315297, IMG submission 203628) | Sediment microbial communities from Yellowstone Lake, YNP, Wyoming, USA - YL17G15_0 | ecosystem: Environmental > Aquatic > Freshwater > Lake > Sediment | place: USA: Wyoming | collected...
CGGAAGCTGTCATAATCATAAATCCTGCATAAAGAATCAGAAGAAAAGCAATTCCACCACCAATTCCCACAGCCCACCTTAAAATATCAGACAAAAATTCTTCCGAAGACCCCAATACATGTATGCAGCCGATTGCCGTTTGGATTCCGGCGGTGCCATCTTCACATTTGGAAACATCTGTGTCAGTGGCGGATGATATGGAAGCCGTACACCGCCGACCACTAGGGCACAAGTTTGTCGGCACATCTTCTGATAAACCAGTGCAACAAGTTTGGTTGGCATTTTTGCAGACGTTATTTGCTAAACAATCTGTATCCAGAGGATTTGTTTGCAATGAACAATTAGAACCGCACGTTTGAAACTGGGGACAGTCTAATTGTCCATAGTTTGTCTGGCAGGTATCTGAGGTTAAATGACAAGTAGCCCCGGTATGACTGGTACACGTTGGCACTATTGCTGCCTGCTTCGCTTGACAGTCGGGTATTTGATTCTCGCAACAATATATGTCGATTCCTACTGGGCACCGAACATATCCAGAGCAAAAATCACCCACTCCGCCAGCACTTTTAATACACGAAGCGTCAACTTTTGTAACACCGTGAAAAATAAAAACCGTCAGCGACAGAAGAAATGCAAATAATATTTTTTTCACCACAACATATTCTAAAGCAATTGGCCGAAAACTGAAAGAGCGGGCTGATATATAATATATTGCCATGAGTAATCAATTTTTCAATAAATATAAATTTTTAGTATTTGGGATTTTGATATTGTTTGGAATTTGGTTTCTTAAATTTGGTGCTTTGGCCAGAGCGCAGGAATGTCCCGCCACAGATTATGATTGTCAAATAGCCCAAATCCAGAGGGATATTGATGCAATTTCCCCCGCCCAGCAAAAAAACAAAGCAGATTTGGCTGCCCTAAATAAACAGCTTGCCGATTTAAACTCCAAAATTACTAAATTGACCTCTCAGCTTAAAGCTCTCGAGAAACAAATAACAGGAAGGGAGGAGGACCTTGCTTTTACGAAAGAAATATTTGACGAGAAAGCCAAGGAGCACTACACATTTTTAAGACTTTATGATCCCATTACTCCGTTTCTTTTTTCCGATACCGCGTCACAAGCTTTCCAAGAAATTACTCTCAGGCAAAGAGCGGCCGATCAGGACAGAAAGACAATGGAACAGTATGCCGGCGATTTGGCGGCTTTAAATATCGATAAAGAAAATCTGACAAAAAACAAAGCAAGTCTTTCTTCACTCCAAACGCAAGTTGCAGAAAAGCAAAAGTTTTTGGCAAGCGAGGTCGCCAAAGTGGACAGTTATTTGAACACTCTTTCCGCAAAACAAAATGAACTTGCCGCAGCTAAAGCGGGAGGATTCCAGACCTCAATCGGTGACACGCCCCCAACCCTTGAACCCTGCAGTGGTGCTCCCGGAAGCTCTAATTATTGTGATCCGGGTTTCAGACCCGCTTTTGCCGCATTTTCTTTTGGTGCACCCCATAGAACCGGAATGAGCCAGTATGGAGCGTACGGTAGAAGTAAGTCCGGGCAAAATGCGGAAACAATCTTATCGGCTTATTATCAGGGGGCGGAACTGAATAAAAGTTTTTCGGCAACCTCAACTATTACGGTTTCCGGTATTGGAACGGTTTCACTTGAAGATAATTATCTTTTGGGAATTTATGAAGTCCCTGAAAGTTGGGGTGACTCCGGCGGGTTTGAAGCTCTTAAAGCTCAAGCTGTTGCAGCCCGCAGTTACGCGCTTTATTACACGGGTAACGGATCAAGATCTATTTGTACGACCGAATCTTGTCAGGTATATAAACCTCAGCTAAAAAGTGGAAAATGGAAAGAGGCGGTTATCGCAACGCGCGGCTGGGTGATGACAAAAGGGGGTAGCCCTGCCCCAACTTATTTTTCGGCCAGCACGGGCGGCTATACAATTTCCCAATGGGGTTGGAGCGGAATCAAAGATGCTCCGGGAGATTGGCCTTCCACTGCCTATGAAAAAGTCGGAGGGTCTCCCTGGTTTTATAAAGGGTGGTATAAAAGCCGTGCCGGGGCTTCCTGCGGGAGAAGTAACCCCTGGTTAACCTCAACCGAAATGGCAGATATATTAAATGCCAGGTATGTTCTTGATGGAAACGGAGATGTCGGCCGGGTTTCACCGGTGGGAGACTGTTGGGGAGGCAACCCCTATTCGGTATCCGATTTACAGGGAATTGGTGGGTATAACTCAGTAAGCGGTGTATCGGTTATTTACGGAAATGACGGTTCTACCTTAAGCGTTACTTTTTCGACAAATAAAGGTTCATTAAACCTTACCGGCACCAAGTTTAAAGAAGCCTTCAATCTTAGGGCCCCGGGTTATATCGGACTTAAAAGCTCTCTTTTCAATATCGAAAAACTTTAGAATGATATAATAGACTCATAATGCCGGACGTTTTTGTTTCCCCAAACTCTCCCGAACAAAAATCTTCTCATAGCCGTTTTTCGTCATTTAATCTTTACCCGAAAAATATCGGTTTTGAAACCAAGGATGATAATGAAAAGATAATTTTGATGCTTAGGCAGCATCCGATTATTAATATTAAATGGATTGCCGTCACACTTTTACTCTTAACCGGTCCTACAATTCTCAATGCTTTGGGAGTTTTTTTACTTCTCCCAACAGGATTTCCTCTTGTTATTACTTTGGCCTGGTATCTGGTAACAAGTGCTTACGCAATTGAGGGATTTTTAAATTGGTATTTTAATGTTTTCTTTATTACAACCGACGGAATAGTTGATGTTGATTTTTTTAACCTGATAGATAAAAGAATATCCGAGGCGGATCTGGATAAAATTCAAGACGTGACCTATACGACAAAAGGGGTACTCGGGACAATGCTTAATTATGGAGATGTTCAGGTCCAAACAGCGGCGGAAATAACGGAGTTCAAATTCGAGTCCGTTCCAAACCCAGAAAAAGTGGCGAAAATTCTGGATGATTTAACAGATAAACATTAAACATGGATAATATTTTGACAACGGGGTTTAATACATGGATTTTAATCAAAGCACTTGCTTTGGTACTTCTGGCGATGTATCTTATTTTTGCCTTTGTTGTAACCCGACAGGTGAAGCTTATGACAAGAACTTTGCACTTAGGTTTTGATGCTCCTGCTAAATTTTTGGCCTATTTCCATTTGGCTTTCGCGGTTTTAGTGTTTTTTGCTGCCCTCATAATCCTTTAGACTATGTTGGGAATAATTAGCGCAAAAGTGACGGCTGCTCCGGGCGCCTCCGGTTGGGCGCAGGTTCATGAGTTTACTCCGGATAATCCCGAATCTGTGCGTGTACGGGGACGCCTTTTTGCAGTATTGGCCACAAGTAAGGCAGAAGAGGGAATTGACACCATTGCTTCAGGGAGAGAACTGATCGGGAGGCTTCATGAGGAATATTTTGGGAATTTGGAAGCTAAACCTTTTGACGGCCTTAAAAATGCTGTTCAAAAAGTAGCGGACGAGTTTAAAGGAGGGTGGGGTGATGTAGAAATTGCAGCCTCTGCATTTGTAGACGGTGTTATTTTTTCTGTAGCAGTAGGTGGAAGCCGTGTTGTTATTTGTAGAGAAGGAGCTCTGGCCACCATTTTGGAGAGTCAAAACGAAGTAATATCAGCTTCCGGTTATCCGAAAGAGGGGGATATGATTCTTCTTGCAACTAAAACTTTTTTTCAAAAAATACCTTTGGAAGTAATTAAAACCGCCCTTACAAGCGGAAGCACCGAAAGGGCTGCAGAAACTTTTAACCCGATGATTCACGGAGAAGACGGAAACGGAAATTTGGGGGCCGCAATTATGAAATTTGAGGCTCATGAACCCGCTCCGACTGAAAGTCAAAATACCCCTTCCCCCGTCCTGCCTAAAGAGAATCCCATGAATCTTATCAGGGAAAAAGCAGCTGCACTTCTTACCAAAATTAAAAACAGGATTCCTCAAAGAAGCATTTACATAAAATCTCCCATGGGGGACGAAGTTACTTCTCAAAGCAAAAAAATGACATTTTCTGTCGGGATAATTCTTTTGGTAATACTTATTGTCAGTATCGGTTTTGGGGCAAGACAAAAAAGGGTTAATGATGTTAAAAAGAACTATCAGGGAAAACTTCAAATTGCCCAGAGTCAGGTTGATGAAGCGATAGGCCTTGCGAGTGTCAGTCCGGAAAAATCCAGAGAACTGTTTATAAGCAGTGAACAAATATTGGAAGAAATATTGAATCTTAAAGTTGACGATCCAAATATTAATGTTTTGCAACAGAAAATTGAAGAAAGCAGGGGTGCAATACTTGGTGAATATGACGGCACTCCGGCACCCTTCTTGGATTTAAGTTTGCTGTCATCGGGGTTTACCGGAGATGCCGTTTCGGTTTCAGCAGGGCAGATTTTTATTCTTGATAAAGCAGGAAAAAGAGTTGTTAGTGTTGCAATTGATACAAAAAAAAGCAAGGTTACCGCGGGACCGTCTGTTATTGACAGCGCTTTTGACCTTGCTTCATACGAAGATGCCGTTTTTGTTTTGGCTAACGACGGAATTTATCAGGTAGGAACAGGAAAAACCAAAGTAATAGAAAAAACATGGACGGGAGAAGCTTTAATTTCAGCCTTTGCGGGGAACTTATATGTTTTGGATAAATCTGGAAACATGATTTACAGGTATTCGGGATTGTCGGGTGGAACTTTTGGGGCTCAGCAAAACTGGCTTTCGGCTGCTACCACCGCCAACTTTTCCGGCGCAACAGGTTGGGGAATGGATGGAGCCATCTATATTTTATACCCCAATGCTAGGGTCCTAAAGTATAGTCTGGGATCACCGCAAAACTTTTCAATTTCAGGAGTACTTCCCGAAATCGGCAACATTGACGCAATCAGTGCCAGCCCGGATAACCAATATATTTACCTACTCGACACTGCCGGGAAACGTGTTGTCGTAATCGACAAAAAGGGAAGTTATAAAGCCCAATATATTAGTGATCAGATTGCCGGTGCAAAAAGTCTGGTGGTATCGGAGGCCCAGAAACAAATAATCCTGCTTACAGGGGATAAACTACTTTCAATCGAAATCAAACACCTCTAGTCAGATTTGAGTTCTCACCTAGAACTCAAGCCTGATTATATACCAAAAGAGTATTACGATACATATAGGCTTGTTTTTACTCATTATCACATTGATAAAATAATTGTTAGAATAGGAAGAAGTGGACACTTACAACATCAAGCCAACGGAGGAGAATCTTACAAGGGTATTCAAGGCTTTGAGTATTTCAAACAAACCCAAACAGAAAACCTTTCAAAACAACGAGGACTTGCCAATGGTAACAGATGTATTAGACCAACTAATGAGGTTTGGGACAGTCCTAGCTTACCCAGAGGGGGAAATAGACTTCACAGCTTACCGCCAATGCCCAATAAAGACACTTCAAGTCAACATTTGCTCAACTGAAACAACAGACCTAACTGTTCTTCACACACTACACTCTCAAGTCCGCAACACTGAATAAAACAACTTTTTTGAATAGGCAATCCTATTGAGTTAGTTTGAAGGTAGATAAGATTTTGTCAAAAGTGGCAAGGTTTTTACTAAAACCGCCAGTTTCTGACGATAGACTTATACTATAAAAATTATTGTTTAGGATAACAAAAACATACTTCCAAGTTTGTGAGTATAGAGATGTGACACGAGTGTATTTAATAGTTTTTGCAGGCTGACCAAGAAACATAGTTTCTCCATTTTCAACCTCTTGAGTTTTAGGTAACCACGAAAAAGACTTTTCAATACAATCTTCCAAAGTTGTACAGTTTTTAGCATTTCCATAACCATCCAACCCATTTACTTTTACCGTAATCCCTGTTCCAGGGTCTCCTGGCGGAAGATTTCCTGACACATATAAGTCAATGTCTCTTTGGTTGCTTAACTCGGCATCTGAAAGATTGCCAGGGCCACGGCTATATTCCCACGAAGAAGGGAACTTAAACTCATATTTGAACTTATTATTTGTGTATGTATTCCAATTATTTGTTTCATTATTGGAAGTGGAAGAAGGTTGGGGTGAGGTAACTATTGGTTGGGTTGAAGGAGTAACACTGGTTTGATTATTAGAAGCTTTTTTTAATTGATTAAATTGATAAGCAAAATAACCAGCAATTAAAAGTGTAAAAACTTCAACAATCACCAATGAAATTACTAAAAGATTTGGTTTATTTGGTGAAACAGTGGGCTCAACTGGCATTTGAGGAGATATTGGAGTATTAACTGGTGGCTGGGTATTGTTTTCCATTGTTGTAAAAATGATAGCACCTTTATGGTAAACTAAACAAGTAAAGACTTCAAATAGGTAGATAGAAAGATAGATACCTCGTCGGACGCGCGTCTCGCCTATAATAAAATGTCAAAATATAATTCAAGGGTAGCTAAAGAGATTTGTTCAAATGTAGCTAGCGGATTGTCTCAAAAAGACTCTGCAATTCTATCAGGAATAAACGAGGACACTTTCTACACCTGGAGAAAGGAAAAATCCGAGTTTTCCGAGTCGCTTGAGCGTGCAGTAATTCAGTACAAAGAGAGCTTGGTATCCAAAATGAACTCTTTTATGTTCAAAGACGGAAAGTTGGCATTGGAAGTTTTAGCAAGAAAGTGGCCAAATGAGTTTGGTAGGAGGGATATTTTGCCAATTCCAAAGGAAGAACTTCATCAAAAACCATTGTCAGAAGAAACAGCACAAGCTATTTTGAGGATGTTAAAAGCAGATGAAGAAAGATTTAAGAGGCACGAGACTAGTAATTTAGATACAACTTCTAGTATTCCTCCAACTTAAAATGTAACATAAGTAAATAGGGATTGGTTACCAAGAACTATTAGTTAGATAGATAGTTAGATAAATGGAAGATAACAAAGAAGAAGCCCCATTAAGAGTCGCATTGTATCTGCGTGTTTCAACAGAGGAACAAACCGAGAAGTATGGTTTGGACGCACAAAGAGCCGCCATTCAGGGAATGATTAAGTCTAGGGGCAAATTAAAAGATGGGCGTGATGCTTTAGAATTGCTAGGAAAACCATACGAATATGTAGATGATATTAGCGGTACTACAGAAACAGACGAAAGACCAGCTTTCAGACGCCTCAAGGAAGATACTCTTAATGCTCCAGATGGCCAAAAACCTTTTGATATGGTGGCAGTTTATAAGATTGACCGTTTTGCACGCAAACTCCGTATTTTAATGGGTGTTTTAAAGTTTTTTGAAGATTTCAAAATTAAGTTTATTTCAGCAACAGAAAGCATAGATACCTCGTCTCCATTCGGTAGAGCAATGCTAGGAATTATGGGTGTAATTGCGGAATTGGAACTAGAAACTATCAGGGAAAGGACTCAAAGAGGGCGTGAACAAGCAATGATTCAAGGTGTGTTTATGGGTAAACATCCTCCTTATGGATATAAAAAAGACAAGGAGGGAAAGTTAGAAATACTTGAACCAGAAGCAAAAATGGTGAAGGCTATCTACTATATGTTTGCCTCCGATAAACAAAGTCCTCAAATAATAGCGGATATTCTTACTAAAGATAATGTTTTGAGCCCTGATGCGTCTGCTGTTAAATATAAAAAGAAAAAGGGAGCTAGTCAGAAACTTAACTCAGCCTATTTTTGGAGGCAGGAAAGAATAAGAAAGATTCTATCAGATGAGGTTTATATAGGAATTTTGTATTACAACAAAACCCATAAGCAAAAGCCACTACCTAAAAGTGAATGGAAAATGTCTCCCCACAGACATAATTACATAATCCCAAAACAGTTTTTTGAACTGGTTCAATCTAGGTTGGAGCAACTATCAGAAAGAAAAGCCATAACCAAAAAGAAAGAACAGGGACATTTATATCTACTATCAGGTTTACTTAAATGCGACCATTGCAAGTCATTTGGTGAACCCAAGAGCAAGGAAATGATGAGCTGGACAGGTATACACAAGGAGTTAAAAGACACAGAAGGACGCCACTCGTATTATTATGGCTGTAATAGAAAAAACAAGGCAAAGTTTTCAGTTACTTGTCCTGTTGTCCCTATTCCCGCCAAACCACTTGAGGATTATGTTATTGGCTTCTTGGGAGAGTTGTTAAAAGACCCTAAGGCAACTTATGAGTATCAACAACAATTAAAATCTAACGAGTTAAACAGGTTGTATATACAGCAAAAGAAAGATATAAGAAAACACTTGTTAGGACTACTTAATGCTCTCCCCCTGATGAGGCAAAGACTTCTTGAACAACACAAAATACTAGCCATAGATATGTCAACTCTTGAGAGGGAATTAAAAGAGTTAAAGTCAAAAGAGGGAGAATATAAAGAAAAAATTGACGAAATTGACTCATTTTTGAGCCAGTCTGATTTATCGGAAGCGTATTACACAAGCTTAAACCTTTATTCACAAAAATACGGCAAAGCATTAAATACAATTCTGGACGACAAAAAAGAGTTATATGACTTAATCCATAAACTCATTTATCAGATAGTGGTTTACTCAAGACCTACTGGCAAGAGAGATAGGATTGCAGGGAGAAAGAAGGAGGGTCAAATGATACCAAACAAGATAGACATACACCTCAATTTACCTCAAAACCTTTTGCAAGAACTTTACACGCAGAAGTTCTCGGTCAAAAGCGATAATTTGTGGAGACGGCGGGAATCGAACCCGCGTCCGAAAATACTTCGAACAACACTTCTACAAGCTTGTTGAATTTTTGTAATTTCCTTCAGGTTTAAGCCAATTCACAGGCAACCCAAAGTAAGATTTATTTAGCTTAAACGGCAACCTTTAAATCATAAAGTTGCAATAGCATCTCGGGTTGGTTTACACCCTTTTGATTCAACCGAGAATCGAATCTAAGGACGTCATTCAAGCTTACGCGAATGCGTAGTTAAATGAAGCTGACTTATTAAAGTTAGCTTTTGTTTTTTGACGCTTGTTTAACGAGTACTTGTCAAACTCGGCTTGCAGTATTGTAAAGAGCTTTCCGTCGAAACCGATCGTCCCCGACTTAAATCGAACCCTTCATTGCCCTTTCTATGTCTCGGTTTATGTCGCGGCGCTTAATAGTCTCTTTCTTTTTGAACTTACGCTTGGCACGGCCAAGCTCAAGATAGAGCTTAATTAAGCGGCCTTTATTATACACCCGGACAGGCACGATTTGCAACTTTTTCTGTTTCATTTTTGTGGTCAAGGAAAGTATCTCACCCCGGTGTAAGAGCAACTTTCTCATTCGTGTAGAATCATATTTTTGGATTCCGGCGGCGGGTATATTGGCATTTATCAGATAGGCCTCATCTCCCAACATCCTGACTGCCGACTGAGAAATATCGACTCTTCCCTCACGCACGGACTTAGCTTCGGCTCCAAGTAAGGATATTCCGGCTTCGACCCCTTCTCCTGCCAGTTCATATTCAAACTTCGCCTTTTTATTAAAAATTTTCATATACTTATATTGTAGCGCAAATGGATTTACTCGATCTTGTTTTCCCCAAAGCCTGCCTTGGGTGCGGATTTTCCGGGAGTTATGTTTGCCCGGATTGCGTCGCCAAAGTCAGGTTGGCACAACCAATATGCTCGTATTGTAATAGAGCTTCGATTGACAGCCTGACCCACGTAGGGTGTCGGAAAAAACTTTGTCTTGATGGCCTTTTTTCAATTTGGGAGTATGAAGGAGTAATCAGAAAAGCCATTTTGGCCTTGAAATACAAATATGCTACTGAAATTGCCTCACTTTTGAACAAATTAGTTGTCGGGAGACTGAAAACTCCTGATTCAAGATACCTGATTCCTGATTCAGCGATGCTTGTGCCAATTCCCCTTCATTGGCATCGTCAAAACGTCAGGGGATTTAACCAATCGATTGAAATCGGAAAATCCATATCTGAGGCTATGAATTGGAAATTTATGCCGGATCTGCTTATCAAAAAACAACTGACAGTCTCACAAACAGAGCTTTCGGTGGATAAACGCCGTCAAAATCTCGAAGGCGTTTTTGTTCTAGATTCCAGATTCCAAATTCCTGATTCTATTATTCTTTTCGACGATGTCTTTACCACAGGTTCCACTCTAAGAGAAGCCGCAAAAGTCCTTAAAAGAGCGGGGGTAGAGAAAGTTTGGGGATTAACGATTGCACGATAGATTGGCGGTGGGCACAGGGGTCGAACCTGTTAGAGCTTGCGCTCACGAGTTTTCAAGACTCGCTCATTACCGTCCTGACCGCCCACCAATGCGGTGGGGGTGGGATTCGAACCCACGCGAGTCTTGCGACTCAGAAGTTTAGCGAACTTCCGCAATGGACCAAACTATGCGACCCCACCCTATAACTTATATCTGTTTAGGCGCCAGTTACTGCTTTTGACGACCGCTAAATAACTAGCCACCTCATGCGTATTATACAGCCAGACCTTTTTATTCTCCACTTTATCTACTATTTTGGCTGTGAGACCCAATTCTTTCAGAGTGTCATGAACAAAACGGAGGAGTGGAATTGATCGGTTAGTAAAACAGATTTTTCTGTACGAATAATATTTATTGCCAACTTTGTATTTGTGAATAAATACCCCACCATCTGTATCCATGAGACCCCTTAAACAGGCGATCCTGTATTCATTCTTTTGTTGTATCCAGTCAGGTACACCGACTTGCTGTTTGACTTTATTTCCTACTTTCATCCCGATTCCAGTTAGAAATTTTACTAAATTTGCTCCGTTGTAATAAACACTTAGAGCGTTACAACTTTTCTTTTTCATTATTTTTGGATGGCAACCGAACAATTTATTACAAAGATTTGATACGAAAATGGAATAATCGGCATCGACAATACTGTTAAGAGTAATTGATATTTGGAGTTTTCCCATGTTTCCGTCTCCAAGCATGATTCCGACAAACTCTGCAAGGTCAGTAGATTTTATGGGTGAATAGAAATTTCTAATAGGGGCGGCTAATCCCAATTTCCTGAGTCTTGCCAAACCGGCATATCCCCTCTTCTTCTACTTTCAGGTGAACCAGGTGGGCCATATTTTTGGTAATAAGCTAAACCTCCTCTAATACTTATTTTTAATTTTTTCCTTTTCCAATTTTTGATCATGTTAGAAACTTTTTGGGGAAAGG
>Ga0315297_10002746_pt1 | contig 11166 bp, 15 predicted proteins | sample YL17G15_0_MG_FD_203628 | JGI IMG/M metagenome (GOLD analysis project Ga0315297, IMG submission 203628) | Sediment microbial communities from Yellowstone Lake, YNP, Wyoming, USA - YL17G15_0 | ecosystem: Environmental > Aquatic > Freshwater > Lake > Sediment | place: USA: Wyoming | collected...
CCGGAAAAGTTCAGGGAGTATGTCAGGATTGAGATGACCGAAATGCTGAAAGAGGTTAATCGAGGAAAACGCTAGCGGCTATTGGCTCGGCCCGCGTTCTTGCAGGATATGCATCTCACCAAATTACACGGACGGAATTTAGGGGCGTTGGGCTTTTCAGCCTGCTTTAATCTCCATTGAGGCGGACTGGGGAAGGGCAAGGCTGGCGGCCGCCTGCACGGACTTGAAGAGGGCCGAAGGAACGGCGCATCCGGCGCAACAGCCTTTTAAGTTTGCGCGAACCGCCCTCATTGGTTCCCCCTCGTGGCCGGTCTTTACCGAAGTGTTGACCATGCCTGCGGGGTGGGTGGCGCGCCGGGGGAGGCGGAACCAGGCCTGCCGGAATGTCCGGGGTCTGGCTTGACTCGGTGGTTCGGGAATGTTATATTTCGCCATATGGCGAAATATGATTCCGCAGGAATCGGGCGGCTGGCCCGGCTGGGCCGGGCGCTTGGCGATGAGGGGCGGATTCGGGCGCTTCTCGCGCTTTCCGGGAAGGAGATGTGCGCGTGCCATATCACGGCTCTCCTGCGGCTGGCGCCCTCGACCGTGTCAAAGCATATGTCTATCTTGCGTCGGGCGGGGCTGGTAACTTCACGGAAGTCGGGACGCTGGATGCATTACCGGGCGACCGGGGCGGGCGCCTCGACGGATGTTCGGGCCGCGCTAAAGCTGGTTTGCCGGTGCGCGAGCGGCGGGAGAAGGAGGAAGGAGAAATAGATGGCCGATTGTTGCGGAGGCGGGAGTGACGGCGGGACGAGGGCTCAGGTTCGGGAGGCCTATGGCCGGATAGCCGGCGGGGGATCCTGCGGGTGCGGAGGGGGGTCGTGTTGCGGGGGCAATGCGGGTGCCACGGTATCGGGGAAGCTCGGCTATTCGGCGGAAGAGCTGGAGGCGATCCCTGGGGGAGCGGATCTGGGCCTGGGCTGCGGAAACCCCGGGGCGCTGGCTTCCCTGAAACCGGGGGAAACGGTCGTAGATCTGGGAAGCGGGGCGGGCATCGACGCTTTCCTGGCGGGGAAGCGGGTCGGCCCCTCAGGGCGGGTGATCGGGGTGGACATGACGCCCGCCATGCTCGACCGTGCCCGGAGCAACCTTGGGGGATACCGGGATCGGAACGGCCTCGACAATGTGGAGTTCCGGCTGGGCGAGATAGAGAATCTCCCGGTCGCGGACAATTCCGCGGATATCGTGATATCGAACTGCGTCATAAACCTGTCGCCCGACAAGTCCCGGGTATGGCGGGAGATTTTCCGCGTTCTCAAGCCCGGCGGGCGCGTCTCCATTTCCGACCTCGCCCTGCTCGCCCCTCTGCCCGCCAGGATACGGGAGTCCGTCACCGCGCTGGTGGCCTGTATCGGGGGGGCGGTCTCCGTGGCGGAAACGCTGGGGATGGCGAAGGAGGCCGGACTCGTTGACGTCAGTGCGGCGACGAAAGCCTATCCGGCGGAGGCCATCGCCGAGATCAGCGATCCGCTCTACCGGGAAATGACCGCCGCGCTTCCCCCGGGGAAGACATTCGGCGATTACGTGGTCAGCCTTTCGCTGACGGCGCGCAAACCGCGCATAAAGGAGGAATAGCCCGATGGCGCAAACAGGAAGCGAGCCGAAGCGTCTCCATTTCTTCGAGCGTTACCTGACTGTCTGGGTGTTTACCTGCATGGTGGCGGGTGTGGCGCTGGGGAAGCTCTGGCCGGGGCTGGTGGGGGGCTTGCGCCGGTGGGAGTTCGGACAGGGAAGCCAGATCAACGTTCCCATCGCCGTCCTGATCTGGCTGATGATCTATCCCATGATGCTCAAGATAGATTTCGCAAGCGTCCTGGGGGTGCGGAAGCGGCCGAAGGGTCTGATGGTGACGCTGTTCGTGAATTGGCTGGTCAAACCGTTCTCCATGGCCCTGCTGGGCTGGGTTTTCTTCAAGCACCTGTTCCTCCCCCTGATCGGGCCGGAGCTGGCGGATCAATACCTCGCTGGCACCATCATTCTGGCCGCGGCGCCCTGCACGGCCATGGTCTTTGTCTGGTCTTATCTTACCGACGGGGACCCCGCCTATACGCTGGTGCAGGTGTCCGTCAACGACCTCATCATGCTGGTCGCCTTCGCCCCCATCGTGACTTTCCTTGTAAGCGGAACCAGCAACCTGACGGTTCCGTTCATGGTTCTCCTCTGGAGCGTCGTCGCGTTCATCGTGATACCGCTGGTATTGGGAAGCGTGAGCCGGATGATCCTGATACGGACAAAGGGCAAAATGTGGTTTGAGGGAACGTTCCTGGCCTTCTTCCAGCCGGTCACCGTCATTGCCCTGCTGGTAACGCTGGTCCTGATTTTCGCGTTCCAGGCGGACAACATAACGGGAAAGTGGTTCCATGTGTTCCTGATCGCCATCCCGCTCCTGATCCAGGTTTATTTCAACTCATCCCTTACTTATGGGTTGATGAAGTTTCTGAAGGTTCCGCATTCGGTTGCGTCGCCGGGCGCGCTCATCGGCGCCAGCAATTTCTTCGAGCTGGCGGTGGCGACCGCCATCGCCCTCTACGGCCCCGGCTCGGGAGCGGCGCTGGCGACGGTGGTGGGCGTTTTGGTGGAGGTTCCGGTCATGCTGTCGGTGTGCGCGGTCTGCAACCGGACCCGGCACTGGTTTCCCAAGGGAGAGTCCTCATGAAAAAGGCGGTTGGCTTCGCATTCGGTCGGGTGATTCTGGCGGGTCTGGCATGTGCATTGATCGGCGGAGCGCCTTCCGGAGCCGCGGCCGGCACGGCGGGAGACCTGCAAGAGGCGAAGGAAAAAGGGAAGATTGCCTTCGTCCTGGTCACGGAACCCGGCGCGGCCGGGGTCAGGGAAGCCGAGCGCGTCGTCGGTGACGCGGTGAAAAAGTCGGGAAAGGCCGTGATGGTCCGGCTGGACCGGAGCGACCCGGATAATGCGTCGCTGGTGTCACGTTACCGGCTGGCCGGTCCCCAGATTCCCCTGGTGCTGGTATTGGCTCCGAACGGCGTGATCGTGGGGGGGGTGCTTGCGGAGGGCATGACCACCGAGGGATTGCTGGGGATGGTGCCGACCAGGCGGGAGGCCGAACTGATCGAGATTCTCCAGGCGGGACGGAGTGTCCTGGTCCTGGCTTCCCGGAACGGCCAGGCGGGTGAGGATACGGCGTTTGCGGCATGCGAAAAGGCCCGGGTGATGGCGGACGGAAAGCTCGCCATAGTCCGGGTGGACATGGCGGACAAGGCCGAGCAGGCTTTTCTGCGGAAGTTGCGTATTGACCCCGGCTCCGAGAAACCGGTGACCGTGGTGATCAGCAATCGCGGACAGGTCACGGGCTCCTTCGAAGGCCCGGCCGACCCCACCGCGCTGGTGCAGGCGTCGAGCAAGGCGGCCGGGGGGTGCTGTTCCGGCGGAAAGAGGAAAGGGGCCGTCTGCAAACCGAAAGGATGATATTCAAGATGAATGAAGTGAAGCCGGAGAAGAAGGGCCTCTCCGCCACCCTGATCGATTCGATGGAACGCAGGTAAGGCCATGCCGATTTATGTCTACGAGGCGATTTCCCGGAAATCCGGAGAGACGCAGAAGCGCTACGAGATCAAGCAGGGAATGCTCGATAAGCCGTTGACCAGTCATCCGGAGACGGGCGAGCCCATCCGCCGCGTCATCCTGGGCGGCCTTGGCGTGCTGAGTTCCCCGGGCAAAAAGAATCGGGCCGGCAATCCGGGTTCATGCGGTTGCGGCGGATCCGGCTGCTGCGGCGGATAGCCGGACTTTTCGTCAACTCGGGAAAAGGAGTCAATTCATGGAAGAGTCGGAAAAGAAACTGTCGGAAAGTTCCTCGGGCGGGGTTCCGGTCACGCCGGATGATTCGCGCCCCGCGTGCGGCCCCGGATGCAATTGTGGCGCGCCTGCAAAAGGCGGCCGTCTCAAAATGGTCATCAGCATCGTCGTTATGGCCGCTGTCGCCGCAATTCTCGCTTACAAGGCGTTTGCCATAAGGCGGGCGGGGGCGACGGGCGGTGCGGCCAATTACGAAATGGCGGTGGCTTTCGGCTCGGCATCCCAAGGGAGCCTCGACTCGTTTGGCGATTTAAACAGGTATGCCATGGATAAGGACGCCGTGTTCGTGTTTGTTCCGGGCAAGAAAGGCGGGAATATGAGCAAAGCATCGGAAACCGCCGTCCTTTCCGCGCACAAGGTGCTGATTAAAAAGGGCATCAAGGTGGGGCTGTTCGCGCTCAAGAATTCTTCGCCCGACTACAAGGGGATATCCTCCCAAATTCCGGTGCCGGCGGTATTGGTGGTAAGCAAAGGCAGGGGAATGGCGGTTGTTTCCGGGGAGGCGACCGAGGACAAAATATTGCAGGCGTATGTCACCTCTTCGCGGGCGAGCTCGTGCGGTACCGGCGGGGCGGCTGGCTGCGCGCTGGGCGCCTGCCGGTAAGCAGGTCCCGGTCTTATGCTGGAATACGTTTCCGAACGGTTAAAGCAGGTGTCCTCGGAGCCGTTGGGGCTCATTTTCGCGCTTGTTCTGGGCGTGGTAAGCGCGGCCACCAGCGCCTGTTGCACGCTTCCTGCTTTGGGATTGATTGTCGGTTATTCCGGGACGCAGGCCCCGGAAAGACGCGGGGACGCGGTCAAGTCGGTGTTGTTCTTCACGCTGGGGATGATTCTTTCCCTGATGATCATTGGGGGAATCGCCGGGTTTGTCGGGCAGGTTGCCCAGGCAAGCCTGGGCCGGTACTGGAAGGTATTCGCCGGAGTTGTGGCGATTGTTCTCGGCCTGGCCACCTTGAGACTCCTGCCATTCAGTCTGTCCTTCGGAAAGGCTGAATGGTTGATTGGGAAAATGGGTTCGTTCGGCTCCGCGTTGGCCGGCCTTGTTCTTGGCGGGATTGTCGCCGCCAGTTCGCTTCCATGCAATCCGGGCATATTCATCGTTATGGGGGCGGCGATCCTTCAAGGCGCCGTCATATGGGCAAGCCTTCTGCTGGGGATGTTCGCACTGGGTTTTGCCATACCATTGGGAATCGTGATGCTCGGAGTTTCGCTGGGCCGGGTCAGCCTTGCGGCAAAGGGGGCGGATACTGCCATTCGCTGGATAGCGGGACTGATCCTGATCGTCGCCGGGTTTTACTTCCTAATCACCCTTTAATCACGCTATGAAATGGGGGCCCCAAACGGGTTCCGTCTCCGGGCGCTTTCTGTCACGTAACGGCAAGAGGGAATGCGCGGGAGCGTGTGTCTCCGGAGGATTTGGAGAGGAATTCCTTTTTCGTATGCCCTGGGAGGATTGCGCGCGATCGTGGCGTCGGGATCCCGGCCTTGGGTTGGGCACCGCTTGGTGGCGACAGGAGGCCGGTTTTAATTCCCGGCATCCTTGAAATTCTTGAAATTATGTAAGGCCGAGGCGCGCGATAGGATACGACCAAGCCGGAGCGAGCCGGGATCTTTCGTGCGTGTCCGCCGCCCCAAGGTAGACAGGCATATGAGCCTCGTCCTAGCATGGTAGCGTGATGATCCAAGGCCGGCCCCGGTTCTTTCGAGTCTCGTGGTGTTGAACGACATCGCCCTCCGCAGTTATCCGCGGATGGTCCTGGATGCCTACGCGCGCCGGCTCCGGGAGCTGGACGCGGCGCGTCGCCGCCGCCTGGATGCAATCCGCGGTCCGGCGCAGGCGAAGAGGTACCGCGATCTGGTTCGCCGCCAGGTGGCGGCCTGCTTTAGGCCGTTTCCGCCCCGCACTCCCCTGAGGCCGCGCCTGACCGGTGTCGTCAAGCGGGACGGGTACCGCATCGAGAAGCTGGTTTTCGAGAGCCGGCCCGGGTACCTCGTGTCGGCGAACTGCTACGTGCCCGAAAAACTGAGCGCTCCCGCGCCGGCGGTCCTGTTCAGTTGCGGACACAGCCAGAACGGCAAGGCCAGCCTCGCGTACCAGGCCGCCTGCCAGGCGCTTGTCCGCAACGGGTTCGTGGCGCTGGTTTACGATCCCATAAGCCAGGGCGAGCGGCGGGAGCGGGTGCCCGGGAGCCGGGGAAAGGATCCCAACTGCGTTGACGCGCACGTCATGCTCGGCAAGAAGCTGGATCTTCTCGGCGAATTCCTGGGCACCTGGCGGGCCTGGGACGGCATCCGCGCGCACGACTACCTGCGCGGCCGGCCGGAGGTGGATTCTTCGCGCATAGGCGTCTCCGGGAACTCCGGCGGCGGAACGCTGTCATCTTTCCTGTTCGCTCTGGACGGCCGGTTCGCGGCCGCGGCGCCGGGGTGCTTCGTGACGACGTTTCTCCGGAACCTCACGAACGAATTGCCCGCGGACCTCGAGCAGTGCCCTCCCGATATCCTGCGGCGGGGGCTGGACCATGCGGACTTGATCATCGCGGGCCTGCCCCGGCCGGTGATCCTGCTCGGCCAGCGCTTTGATTACTTCGACAACCGCGGGTTCGCCCAGGCGGCCGCGGACGTCGGGAGGGTCGGCCGGCTTCTCGGGATGGCTCCGGCCATGCGCGGCTCTTTCCTGGGTCCGCAGGGCCATGGTTTTTCCAAGCACCTGCGGGAAGCGATGATCAGGTTCTTCGGCCGGTGCTTTAGGGTGCCCGTACGGCCCGAGTTGGCGGATGATCCTAGCCCCGAATCCCGGCTGGACGCCGCGCCCGGCGGCCGGGTGGCCCGTCTGGGCTCCCGTTCTTCATGGACTCTTGCCGCGGAGCGGGCGGCGCGTTTACGGCGTACACGGCACCGGATCCCACGCCGGGAGGTGCCCGGTGTGCTCAGCCGCTTGCTGTGCCTTCCGCGCAGGCGCGGTGTCCCTGATTACACCAGGCCGACCCACTATGGAGCCGGTCTTGCCGGGGTGCGGGTCGCGCGCTTCGGGGTGGAGACCGAGCCGGGCATCTTCGCGGCGCTTACGCACGTCACCAAGCGTCCGTCAACGCGGATCGAGCCGGGCCGGAGCGTCTCCCTTTGGCTTCCTCACGTCGCGTCGTCCTTCGACCTTCGCAAGGACCCGCTGGCCCGGTCCCTGCACCGGTCCGGCGAAGCGTTTTACCTCGACGTGCGCGGGCTGGGCGAGTCCATGCCGCTTTTGACGCCGCGCGGGTTCTTCGAGCCGGAAGGGTGGGATTCCATGTTCTACAGCCACGCCATGATGCTGGGGGAAAGCTATTTCGGCCTGCGGGTCCTGGACGTCCTGCGGACCCTCGACCTGCTCGTCCACCTGGGCGCCAAGCGCGTGGACCTTTACGGAAGGGGGCTCGGGTCCCTCCTGGCCCTCTGCGCCGGGTGTCTGCATCCCGCAGTGGGCCGCGTCACGCTGAAGAACTCGCTCTCCAGCTACGAGGATCTCGTCCGGGCTCCGCGCACGCCCTGGCCTCCCTCCGCCGTCATTCGAGGCATGCTTGCGCGGCTGGATCTGCCCGACCTGCGCCGCTTCCTGGGGAAGCGATTGTCCGAGCGGAGCCTTTGGGGACCCAGTCCCCGCTCCTTTAGCTGAGAGGCCTTCTGCTTCCCGTTAGCTGATTTCCTCGATCGTCAGTTCCCTGACGGTTCCGGGATCGCTCCTGCGTCAAAGGTCCGGGAAACCTTTACCTAACGTCCGCCCTATTCCAGCGGGTTGTTTGGTAACCGCGCAAGTGGCATGGGTTTACCAAACAGGGTATCCTAATAGCAGGAGTGTTTGGTAATGGCAAAAGAGCGGCCCAACCCGGTCAGGGGAGTGCTTTCCGAGGAGGCGGTGGTGGTGAGGCGCAAAATCGCCGCCTACAAGGAAGCTCTGCGCTCGCTTTCTCAAGGGAGCCTCGTGGAGAAGAAGATCAACGGCCGGTCGTATTTCTACCTGGCACGGCGGATAAAGGGGAGAGTCAGGTTTGAATACAAGGGGAAATTGGGGCCGGGGGAACTCTCCCGTTACGAAGAAGCGAAGAAGAAGCGGGCGATGTACAGGCGGCTCCTGGCCGACCTGAACGCTCAGGCCGTCTACTTGAAGAGGGCGTTGCATGAAAGAAAGAGACGCGCCGCCTGATTTCTGCATGCAGGTCCTTCGCCTCCTTCATGAGGCGGGGATACTGAGAGAGCTTGTTGTTGTCGGGAGCTGGTGCAGTCATTTTTACCGTGCTCTTGTCCCGGGCGCGGAGAACATCGGAGCGATCAGGACCGGAGACCTGGACGTGCTCATACCCAAACCGGGGAGAGTGAAAACCGGCCGGGGAATCCCGGAGATTCTGGGAGACCTGGGTTTCGTCGTGGAACACAGTCTTGGGGGGTATACCCGTCTCGTCCATCCGCTCATGACGATTGACTTCATCGTACCGGAACGTGGAAGGGGAAGGACCGCGCCGGTAAAGGTTGCCGGGCTCGGAGTCAATGCATCCGCCTTAAGGTTCATGGATTTTCTTGTTGAGGGAGCGCTTGTATTTGAGACCGAAGGCATTGCGATCAAGATGCCCGATCCTTTGAGATACGGCCTGCACAAACTGATAATCAGCGAAAGGCGCGCAAACAAGGACAAGGCCGAGAAAGACCGGCGTCTCGCCGTTGACGTCCTGAGGGCCTTGGTGGATTATGGCAAGGGTAAGTCTATCAGGGAGATATTCGATTCATTGCCCAAAGGATGGAAGGCGGGAATCCGAAAAGCCATCAAGAAAGCCGAGGCGGATGATCTGGAGGGATTGTTGACAGGCGAAAAGTAGAGGCCGTTGCATAACCCCTCAACGGCTTCTCAGCATTGGACGATAAACCGGTTTTGAAATGCGCTGTGGGAATGCGCAGTTTTCCGGTTATGACGATAGGGTATTATTTGGAGTAACCGGCTGGCTGTGCCAGCCGATGGGGTACCCCTGACGGGGTACTGTCAGATGTATGGTTGTGGTTAGTCTTGCCTGGCTTACGCCATGCAGTAAACGCAGACGCCGGGGACTTTAAATCACCCGGACCGTAAGGTTCATTCAGGTTCGAGTCCTGCAGTTATGACCTGCGGAGCGCGCGTCCGGCGCTGCGCCTCCGGAACAGGTCAACTGCGGGCCTGGCGTCAAAGCGGGTGCCCCATATTGTTCTGCCGTGCTTCTGGAACAGGTATTCGACCCTCCGGACGAAACCGCGCAATTCGGTGGATGAGGGACTATGTCGTACGGCCTGTCCGCACAGGATGGCGAGACTGCGCCAGCCCAATCGGTGGCGCCGCGCCACCAGCATAAGGTCGTCGAAGTCGGATGTATTTCCGCGCCGGAGTTTGCTGACCGCATAGAACGCGGAGTCAAGGAGCCTGACCTTGATTGGACCGAACCGCTTCCATGGGCGGGCGGAGCGCCTCCATGGCGGCAAGGTGATGGGAGACCACGCCCCGATATCCTCCGTAAACTGGCCTTCAACGCCGCTTGCGGCCTCGGCCTGGTGCAATGCCGCCGCGAACAACTCGCCATCTTCCGACGATCTCGGTTCCCCGAACGCCACCTCGAAATCCACATCGAAGGTGGGTCGAGTGCTTCCATCCAGAACGGCGACTGCACCACCTATGAGCAGTATGTCCGTGGGATGTGGCCAAGCCCGGGCTAGCGCGCCGAAGAACCGGTCGATGTCCCTGGTTTTCACGAAGCGGACGCGGAAGCGTGGCGGTCCACCCGTTGCAGCAGGTTACGGATAGCCTCTTTCCCGTAACGCTGTTCGGCGGCGCGAGTAGAACTTGGCCCACGCCGCCGAGCGCGCGTCCTTCCCGGGACGCCGCAAGCCTCGAGGGTGGGGCGCATTGCGGCGGCACAGGCGTCGGCGAGACGCCTCTGCGCGGGGGGGATATCGCGTTTTCCGGTCACGATGGCGCGCGCGATCGCGTCCACATCGTGCCGCGACATCGTGGGAAGGGGGGGATCCTTATCCAGCAGAGTGCCCGGAGTGATGTCCAGCGCCGCTGCAAGCCGGTAAACCGTGCGCAGGGATATGTCGCGGTTCCCATGCTCGATGATGGAGATGGCAGCCTGCGGCAGTCCGGCACGGGCCGCTAGGGCGGCCTGTGTCAGGTTCCGGGCCCGCCGCCATCCGCCCAACCTCACGCCGATGGTGCTGTTCATATGCGGATTATAGCGCACACGCTATATTCCGTCAAGACCCCTCCGGGTGGCTCTGCAGAGCGCTTCTTGAAGCGGTTCAAATTTGATCGAATGGATAGGCCCGACCTAACCGCGCTTGATATTGCTACCAGGCTCAAGGTTTCTGCTGGTGTTGTCCGACACTGGAGCATGCGGGGCCAGATGCCGCCGGCCTGCAGATTCGGCAGATGTACTCGTTGGCGTTTATCTGATATTGAACGCCGGGAAAACACCAAACGCGAGAAGTTCAAGCAGTTCGAGGAACGCCAGGTCAGGATAAGGGACTACATAAGGGAATTAAAGCGCACGGGGCGGCGATTTCCAGCGCAGGCAATGGCCTACGGAGCGTTACAATGATGGAAAGCCGGAGTGGTGGAATGGCCCCGCTTTCGCGGGGCTGGCAGTGTATTATTTTGAAGTAACCGGCTGGCTTCGCCAGCCGATAGGGCAGACGCCGGGGACTGGGTGCACTCGAAAAATGCCGAATTGAAACAGTCAATGAGTTCAGATGGAATCCGGGCAGTCGGATAGGAAACCGGGACATATCCGGACTGGAGGCGGAAATGGCATACAGTAAGTCAAAGAAATCGGGAGCCAAATTCTTCACTCCTCGTAGTGGAGCATCGAAAGGGCTCCGTGTTGGATCAAGCCGGAAAGGGAAGGGATTTGGATTTAAGGGCCAAAAGAGCGCAAAGAAATAGACGCCACACTTGCCCTGCGACTTACCCTGTGACTTATCCCCTGGCGGATAGGACGTGGGGACTTAGTCGCTGACCAAGTCAGTGACCAAGTCAGATCGAAACGGCTCGCCGCCAAACCGTCTGACCCCTGGGCCGGAATGAATCATGGCGCAATAGAATGAATAATGACGCATTCCCGGAATGTGTCATCATTGCCCGCCTTCCTGCATGTGCCCGGAGGCGCATTTGCCGCAATTCAGCCGTGTTCTACCGGGAAGGGGGTAGAGCCAGCATCGGGCTGTGACTTGGTGCTGACTTGGTGCCTCGTGGTCCGGCGTGTTCGGCGAAGGGAATAGGCCAGGCGCAGGGACCTTGACGATTCGGCA
>Ga0315297_10002747_pt1 | contig 11163 bp, 10 predicted proteins | sample YL17G15_0_MG_FD_203628 | JGI IMG/M metagenome (GOLD analysis project Ga0315297, IMG submission 203628) | Sediment microbial communities from Yellowstone Lake, YNP, Wyoming, USA - YL17G15_0 | ecosystem: Environmental > Aquatic > Freshwater > Lake > Sediment | place: USA: Wyoming | collected...
GCGGGCCTTGGAATTGACCAGGCGGATCGCCTCGAGCAGCCGGGTGACCCCCAGGGCGGTCACCTCACCGGTAAGGACTGCCTGGCTCCATGAGGTGGCAACAAAGGATTGGGCAGCCAGGTTGTAAACTTCATCCGGTTTATATTGTTCGATGAGCGCAACCAGGGAACTCTGATCATGCAAATCCCCCTGGACAATGGTGATGTCATTTTGAATGTGCTGGATGCGCTCAAAAGTGACCGTGCTGGAGCGGCGCACCATGCCAATGACTTCATACTCTTTTTTTAATAAGAACTCAGCAAGATAAGAGCCATCCTGGCCGGTTATGCCCGTGATCAGTGCAGTTTTCATCTCTCCTCCTGTTTCATAATTCAGTTGCTGAATTATAACTTGATTTTCGAATTGGTCAATGGCTTTTTTTTATCGTGTTTAAATGTGTTCCCCCCGTTACTCTCTGGCTGAGTACAAGCTTATCGTCACTTCCTATTAGAATCGAGAATGTCATTTTTTCAGCCCAGTTTTTTTCTCCGATCCCAGATCCAGCCCCCCAAGATTATGGCGCTGCTTATGCCCAAGATGGCACCCAGGATGACAAACACATGTACCTGCCCGGCCTGCCAGTTGATATAACGGGCGGCATACCAATAACCAAATAACACCAGGAATACACCTTCCACTGCCAGGATGCGCCCCATCCAGGGATTATGCGTTCTGCGCCACCAGGTCCATGCGTTGGCTGTCAGCAGAGCCTGCCAGAGCAGGAAAATGACCCTGTAGCGCGGGTTGTCCCATTGATCGCCCCCCGCCCGGTAGGACGACACCAGGATCCAGGCACTGGTGATGACCCACAGCCAGGTCCAGGCACGGCGCTCGGTACGGTCGGGTATTTTCAAAACGCTAATCAGGCTGCCGATGAAAAACGGGACCAGCAGGTACCATCCCAGGCCGCGGAGGATGCCAATGACTCTCATTGGCCAGACAGTTGGATCCGCCAGCGCGGCTGGCAGAACAGGCTGCGCCAGGCCGTATCCGACCATGAAAGGCATGTGCAGCGGCTCGGGAAGTGCAAGGAAAACAGACTGGATCCAACCCGAACTTCGCTCCAAAAGGTAAACATCCCAGTTGGCTGAAAGCTGCAGCCAGCTTGCCAGTACCACCGGCAGTGATTTCCCAGCCAGGGACCCGCGGGCCAGTCCCAGCCACATCAGGACCAGTGCCACCGCGCTGACACCAGCGGCGATCAAAACCATCCGCCGTGATATTTTGAGGCGCGCACTTCTCAGCAGGGACCAGCCTCCCATTCCGAACAGCGCAAAAACCGCCACCGCGGGATTGAAAAACAGCAGCCCGAGCAAGCCGCCCGCCATCCAGGCCCAGGCTCTCCATGGACGCTCCCCCTCCCAATCCAGCACTCCCCAGAATGCCATGGAAATGAAAGTCATCAAGTAGGGTTCGCGCATCTCCGTTGCAGCCATTAATATGGCTTCGGGATAAAGGGCTGTAATCCATGCTGCAGGCTTTGCCAATCCCTCGCCGCCCATTTTCCAGGCTGCCTTCCAGGCAACTGCCACGCCCAATAAACTCGTCAGCACGCCAAGCAAAACGACCAGCCAGGGTCGATGATGGTCGGAGCTGAGCACTCGATAAACCAGGCTGTACACAAAAAGGAGACCGCCGTATTGATCCGTGCTGTATGACTTGTCAAAAGCCTTCAGGAGGGGGTCGGAGGAGGATGCGAGTGTCCAGGCTTCGGAATCCCGGTTATAAGCATCCCGAAAAATATAACCCGCATTTTCCACCTCTGTCCCGTGACCATAAACCGGTAAAACTTCCGTCAGCGTCACACCCAGTCCGAGGCGCAGGATAAATGCCAGCAGGAGGATCAAGCCCAGTGTCCTTGAAGCGCCTGCCCAGCGCCAGAGGATGGTCGCGGCCAGCAAACCCAGGATCCCAACCAGGGAATATGCCAGCCAGCCGACCCACCAGGTACCCCCGTCCAACAAAGACAGGATCGCCCCCAAAGCCAGACTGGAGGGAACCGTCCATACCATATCGCCTAGGGTGTTTTTTTTGGTCATATCCTCTTTCGCGCCTCCGATATTCCATTCACCGACCTTACCACCCACCAGAGGACTATGAAGACCACCATGGACTGTATGGGAACCGAGAAGCGCGGGTTGTCGCCGTGGTCAGGCAGCGTCTGGAGTATGGAGGTCAGCCAGATGGAAGCCGTGACAAACCACAAGAAAACATCCATCCTGAAGGTCTTGCGAAATTTCTGCCACAACAAGGCCAGGGTTCCCATCAAGAAGGACAGGTTGGCAAGCACCAGCCCGCCGCGTTCAACCAGCAACAATTTACCCACCAGGGAGGCAGCCAATGGATTGGATATATTTCCCGCAGACCAGTACACCGGGGACTTCCAGAACCACAACCATCCCTGCCAAGCGCTCCGCAAATAAAGCCCTGGGTGTTCCCGGATGAGCTGCAGGGAAATTTTCACCAGTACATCTGAAAGATCGTAAAACCCTAGACCGGAAACCTGCTCAAGTGCCGGGATCGCATCCCAGATGGTATTCCCAGGCGCGCCCGTCTGAGCGATCCTCTCGTCCCGGTACTGGATATATGTATCACGGATGGCAGCATATTGGTCGGGCACAAATTCAAAGAATGCCCCGGTATGCTGAACGAGGTGGTAGCCAGTCATGGTATCCAGGCCCCATCTCCCGAACCTCTGGTGCAGGAAATTAACCCAGGCGCCGATCAATGCCAAACTGACCAGCCCGGTCACCAGCGCGGCTCCCCAACGAACCCCCGGGCGGACACGCCAAAAAAATAAGGTAAAAATCGCAGCAGCAAGGGGGAGGAAAATGAACAGCGGTCTGACCAACGCCGTACCAGCACCGGCGAGTCCCCCCCACAGGGCAAGGGACAGGATTTTCCATGGAGGTGTCCCGTCATGGGCAGTGAAAAGCGAAGCCGCAGCAGCCAGTGCCAGGACAACGAAGAAAGTGGCCAGGCTTTCGCTAATCAGGTCCGCCTCGAAAAAAAGTTGCTGCAGGTTCAGCGTATGTGCCAGCGCGGCTGCAGCCGCAAACCAGCCTTTCCCACTGATCCGCCACCCGATGTAAAAAACCAAGATCGTTGTTCCTACTCCCAGAATCAATTGGGCCAGGTAGGCACGCTCATCCAGACCGGCGATCATCAGGAAAAGAGGATAACCCGGTAATCGCGTCCCATCATAGAGCTTCCAGCCGTTCATGATCGCCTCCGCTGAACGGCGGTACCCGGCGGTATCATTATAGGAGACCGGACGATAGAAAATGAACAGGCAGGCGCGTTCCAAGACGGCGATAACAGTCACGATAACAAGCCAGGTTCGCACCTTCAATTTCGCCAGCCTCTTGAGCATAGGCGGGTTAAAATCCCTCAAGTGAACGTCTGGCGCGCTCGATCCATGAATAGCGCTGCACGTCGCTCCGGGCTCGCTGACCGAGCCCATGCCGCAGGTTTTCATCTGCGAGCAGTCCGCCCAGCGCTTTCTCCCACGATCCAGCATTTTCCGGTTCACAGAAGACGGCTTTATCTTCCTCCAGCACTTCATGGAGAACAGGCAGTTCGCTGGTAAGGATGGCGCGCCCGGCTGCCATGTACTCAAACATTTTCATCGGGCTGCAAATGGCAGCTGTGTTTCCTCCACTGGAAGTGGCTATCGTCTTCCCGTACGGCATTAATAGGACATCTGCAGCGGATTGATACAGCGGGATATGTTCATTGGGGATAAATCCGGTGAAGATGACGTTGACCAGGTGTGCCGCACGCTGACGCCATGCCTCCACATCTGCCGGGCGGCCTCCCACCCAGATGAAACTTGCAGCCGGGAATTTTCCCGCCAGGGTGAGAAACAGGTCAGCGCCGCGTCCGGCATAAAGATGACCGGTGCACAGCACGGTCAGGGCAGCCGGCAGGTTTAATTCCGCACGGGCAGCCGCAGGGTCCGGGAGGGAGACATAACGTTCCAGGTCCACGCCATCCGGAGCAATGACGGTTTGTGCCATTGGTAGATCCAGGGCCTGCCGCAGGGCGTCTGTGATGGGTAACAAGCGTTTGCGTCCCGGGAAGCGCAGGAAAAGCCGTAACCACAATGGTCCAAAATGTCCCGCAGGGATGTCATGCAGCTCCAACATGGTTGGCAGCCCTGCCAGCAGACCCAGTGTTGCAGACTGGACCGGCCAGGCATAGAGCAGGTCTGCCCGCAGGCGGCGTGCCCGGGTGACGGCCATCCAGAGGAACATGCGCCGATTGCGTGATCGCAGCCATTCGATCTTGAAATGAGTCTGCAGACCGTAATGGGACCGCAAGGCATTGGGGAGCAGGTCCTCCGGCTGCAGACCTGGAACCAGCAAGGTGACCTCATGACCCAGTTGGGTATAGGCCTGGCAGACCTTCATCACCTGGATGCTGTTGGCCGTGTCGGAGGGAGTCTTGGAAGAAGATACGCAAACGATTCTCATGGTTCAGGCAGACAGTTCAGCGTGCATCCTGCGGCGAACCTCCCACAGTCCGCGCAGCGTGATGATTCCGATGGAGACAATGAAGTATCCCGTGAAGATCCATGCCAGCATCAGGTAGCCATAACGCGGCACCAGGGAGATGATCAAGGCAAGCTCGACCACACCTGTGAGCAGGGAGATCATTACCGGGTAGCCCGCCTTGCCCAGGGAAAGGAAAAGGGAGCGGTTCCATTGGAAGGTGGTGGCAAACCCATATCCTGCGGTCAGGATCAACAGCAGTGGATACACGGGCAGGGCCTGGGGTTTATAAAGGGTCGGTATGATCCACCAGCCGGTCAGCGCCCATCCAGTCCAATATGCCAGCACGGTCCCGCCGGTGATCGCGGTGATCCGTTTGAGCAGGCGCAAGGTCGTCTTCCATTGGGCTGCGGCAACCGTGTGGGAAATTTCCGTGTAGGTCGGCGCAATAAAGGGGTCGAGCATATACGTCAGGGGGATGATCAATGTCATGGCGATCTTAAAATACCCCACATCGGTCACGGAGACCAATTTTGCCATGTAAAGCGGAATGTTATCCCGGAAAAGCAGGTTCAAGGTGCCATTTAAATTCGTATTGAGTGCGAAAAAAGCCAGGGCGCGTTTTCCCGGCAAGGTTCGCAAGGGGGTTTTCCACCAACCGGTTCCCAACTTGGGCTTCAATTCACGCAGCGCAACAACGGCCTGTGAAACACCCACATATGTTTTTCCTACCACGTAAGCCAGCAGGATGACCGGTAGTAAATTGGAAGCGGAGATCAGGTGTCCCCAGCGAAAGAGCCCGTACGTTCCGGTAATCATGGAAAAGGTGATGATGCTGTTGATCAAGTTGAGGCGGGCGAGATGGTCGAACCGGCGGGTGACCTGCAGCACCCCGGTGGAGGTCTCAAAAACCAGGTTGCTCAGGATGATGAGCCCGTAGAATATAAAAACCGGAGCCCTGGAGCTTTCTCCCGCAATATAAGTCGAAGCCCATGGTGCCAGGAACACCAATACCAGAAAGCCGATGATCGACATGGCTGCTTCGGTCAGGCCGGCAGCCTTGACCAGGGCAGCCGCCTCCTGCCTGTTGTTCTCCGCCAGGGATGAACCCAAGTGTTTGACCACCACTTCGCTCATCCGGAAGGACAGGAAGCGGTTAATATTGGATGTAAAAGTTTGAATGATCGCCACCAGCCCCCAGTTGGTCACACCGATCAGGCGAACGGCAATGATGGTTTGAGCGAAGCTCAAAACAGCAGAAATGACGTTACTTCTGAATAAGAGGCTGCTGTTGCGCACTATCCGGCGCAGAAGATTGTCTTCCCTCCACGTCCCGCCCAGCTTTTCGAAGATGGTCACGGAGTAGCCACCTCTTTGGCCCAGTCCCGCTCCCGGCGGTACCAATCCACGAGGTGTTTCATCCCCTCGACCAACTCCACCTGAGGCTCCCAGCCGAGCAGACGTTTTGCCTTGCTGATATCCGCCCGGTTGGCCAGGATATCGGCGCGGTGGGCCGGGTGGTTCTGGAGCAGGGCTTTCTTTCCAGTCAGTTCTTCCAGCATGGCGATCATCTGGTTGATCGTAATGGCCTCATGCCCGCCCAGGTTGATGATCTCATAACCTGCCGGCTGCAGACCCAGGAGGGTGCCCCGGACGATATCATCCAGGTAGGTGAAGCCGCGCGACTGGTCACCGCTTCCATACAGGTGCACCGGCTGTCCTTCCATGATCCACTTTACGAAACGGAACATGACCATGTCCGGGCGCCCTGCCGGGCCGTAGACTGTAAAATAACGGAATATGGTTATATCCAACCCATGCATAAAATGATATGTGTGACACAGGACTTCTGCGCTTTTCTTGCTGGCTGCATATGGCTGCAGCGGATGGTCCGTTTCTGCTGTCTCGGGGGTGGGCAGCGGAGGATTGGCGCCATAGATGCCTGCTGTGGAAGCCTGGATGAATTTTTTAACTCCCCGCTGGCGGGCCAATTCGAGCAGGTTGAGCGTCCCGTTCAGGTTGGTTTGTAAAAACGTCCAGGGGTCTTCGATGCTGTCACGGACCCCGGCACGGGCGGCCATATTAATAATCGCCTCAAAGGCGGGAAGTTTTTCAACCACGCCGCGCTCTGAAATATCGAGTTTCTGGAAAGTGAAGCCAGGCAGAGTCTGCAAGTTCCGCAACCGGTATTCCTTCATGCGCACATCGTAGGCGTCATTCATATTGTCCACGCCGGTGACCGCATGACCCTGCCCGATCAGCATTTCACTGACCCGGCTGCCAATGAAACCAGCCGCGCCGGTGACCAGGTAATGTGACATTAAAGTCGTTCCACCTTCGGATTGTCTTTTCCCAGCCTCCCTAGCGCATTGCGGCTGTCAAAGATAAACTTGGCTGCCTCCAGGATGGCCTCATAATCGTAAATTTTATGGTTCGTCACCGCGACAATGATATCTGCAGCCCGTACGGCTGACATCAGGTCTGGCACGCTTTTCATCTCTGCTCCCTCATGGGTCTTGAGGGTCGGGATGTATGGGTCATGGTATTCAACCGTCACCCCCTTCTTCTGCAGCAGACCGATCACATCCAGCGCCGGGGATTCGCGTATATCGTCAATGTCAGGTTTATATGCCACCCCCAGGACCAGGCAGCGGGAACCCTTCAATACATGCCCGCGCTCGTTCACCGCCTCCAGGATGCGGGTGACCACGTAGCGCGGCATGTTGGTATTAATATCCGATGCCAGTTCTATGAAACGGGCGGTATACTGGTAGGCTTTCATTTTCCATGAGAGATACAACGGGTCGATCGGGATGCAGTGCCCGCCAAGGCCGGGACCGGGGGTGAATTTCATAAATCCAAACGGCTTGGTGGCTGCGGCATCGATCACTTCCCACACATCCACGCCCATCCGGTTGCACATGATCGAAAGCTCGTTCACCATGCCTATGTTGACCATGCGGAAGGTGTTCTCCAGCAGTTTTGCCATCTCGGCTGCTTCGGCAGACGATACCATGTGAATTTGCAGGATGGCTCCCCCATACCAGGCCGAAGCCACCTCGGAGCAGGCCGCGGTGATTCCACCCACGACCTTGGGCGTGTTCAGGGTGGTGAAGTCTTCGCGGCCCGGGTCCACCCTCTCTGGTGAAAAAGCCAGGAACCAATCCTCACCCACCTTCAATCCATTGGCTTCCCCCAGCATCGGCAGCAGGACTTCGCGCGTTGTGCCGGGATAGGTTGTTGATTCCAGTACGACTGCGACCCCCTTGTGCATATACTTCGCCAGTTGTTCAGTGGCCGACAATATGAACGACATATCCGGGTCGCCGGTTTTTCGCAGGGGAGTCGGGACGCAGATGCTGACGGCATCCATGTCCTTTAAAACCGAAAAGTCCGTGGTGGCTTTCAGGTGTCCCGACTTTACCAGGGGAGCCAGCCGCTCCGTGGGGATATCCGGTATGTAGCTGATTCCCCTGCCCAATGAATCGGCTTTTCGGGCATCCGGATCGATCCCGGTAACGTGGTATCCTGCCTCGGCAAATACAACCGCGAGTGGCAGACCGACATAACCCATCCCGAGGATGGCGACCTGTGCGGTCTTGTCACGAAATTTCTTGATTAAAGATTCCTTTTGATTCATTGACACCCTTTCATTCAAATTTACCTTCCGATTCTGGTTTGCAGGGCATATGCAAAATGTCGTCCTAAAATAAACTCAGTTGCTTTGGATCCTTTTTTGGCTCAGACTCCGGGGCGGGCATTGCGTGTTTCCGCGCCGCGCGCGCCTGTTCCAACAGTTTTGGTAACTGGGAAAAATCTTTCAGGAGGGCAGGTTTTAACGCCGCCTGGTGAAGGGCTGCTGCCGGATGGAACATAGCGATCACAAACCTGCCACCCACCCGCTGCATCTGTCCGTGGACCGTACTGATCTTCGATCCGGGGAGGTACTTGCCCATGGAGATCCGCCCGAGCGTAATGATGATTTTTGGATCTATGACGGCTATCTGGCGTTGAAGATATGTGTTGCAGGCGGCAAGTTCTTCGGGAAGCGGGTCACGGTTGCCCGGTGGACGGCATTTCACCACGTTGCCGATCCACACTTCTGAACGCTTCAACCCTGCCTGGGCCAATAATTCATTCAATAAATTACCGGCAGCACCAACAAATGGTCGTCCCTGTTCGTTTTCGTGAAAGCCCGGACCCTCGCCGATGAACATGATCTCCGCGTTCGACGGTCCCTCCCCGGGAACGGAAAGTTTGCGCGAGTGATACAGAGTGCATTTCTGGCAGGTCGAAACTTCTTCTCCAATTTTGGCAAGCGTATCGGCAACGCTCATGCAGCCTCCAAATTGTCCAGGTCTTCCAAGTTCATCAGGATGGCGTCCTCGTTATTATCCCTGTAATATCTTGGGCGGATTCCCGCCACCAAAAAGCCATGTTTTTTATACAGTGCCAGGGCATTCGTGTTCCCGGCGCGCACTTCCAGTAAGGCCCGCACAGCCCCTTCCGCCCGGGCTGAAAGCAGGGCGGTTATCATAAGTTGTTGACCGATGCCCTCCCGCCGGAAATCCGGGTGGGTGGCCAGGGTGGCGATATGCGCCTCGTCAACGATCAACCAGAGCACCAGCATGGATGCAATCCGCTCACCCGATACAGCCACCCAGCCGCGCGCAACCGGGTTCTCGGTCATTTCAAATCGAAAAGAGCGCTCCGGCCACGGGAGGCTGAACGAAAGCATGTCAATTTCATGGACGATGGGAACATCCTCCAGCGTCATGCGCCGGATGGAAATGCTCACACCGGCAGTCCTCCCTCCACATGCAGGTATATGGGGGCCAGCCCGGCAGGTGTGTCCGTTTTTCCCGCCACCCAGCGGTCCCAGGCAAGTTCGGCCAGGATCCCCGGCCTGCGGACGCATTGGGCGGGAGAGGCTATGGTAACGTTTACGTATTTTCGCGCCAGGTGACGACGGTCTAGAGCCGTCAACTCCCCGCAAATGATGACCGGCTTGTGGATTTTCTGTTCCAACTCTTCAGCCGTCATAGTCGTGGCTGGGCCTTCAGGCTTCCATCCGTTTGCGGCGGGTTTATACCAACCCACAGCCAGGCGGCCGCGTCCCGCCTGTACCACGGCGGCGAGTTTCCGATCTGCCAACGGGACCCCGGCGGCAGTAATGTCAAGGGTGGGAATTCCCATTAAGGGTAAATGCCGCGCCAGTGTCAATCCCTTGGCAAATGCCAGTCCCACCCGCAGGCTGGTGAATGAACCCGGGCCTATCGCCACCCCCAAGGCCCTGATCGAGGCGATGGTCAACCCGGCACGTTCCAGCAGCCCGGCGAGGGCTGGCGCAAGTTGCTCGGTATGGTGGGCACGGCTCTGCCAGAAAAGCTCCCCGGGGATGGAGGACCCGTCGTATAGTGCCATTCCTATCTGGGCAGTGGAGGTGTCAATCGCCAGCAGCATCACTAGGCTCCATATATGTTCTGCCGAAGGGCATCCAGCAGTGTATCGTAGCGTTTGCCTCGAGCGGCAAAACGCATGGAGCGGTGTTCCTCGGATTCATATTCCAGCCAGATCCATAACCGTTCCCCGGGCAGGATCGGTTCAACACGCTCGGGCCATTCGACAAAGAGCGGGCTTTGGGTCAACAGGGTGTCCAGGTCCAGTTCTTCGGCTTCTCCCAAGCTTTCAATGCGGTAGGCATCGAAATGGGAAAGCTGCGTGCCATCCGGGCGGCGGTAGGCATTGACCAGGACGAATGTCGGGCTGGATACTTCATCTACCGCGCCCCAGCCGCGTGCCACTCCCTGGACCAGCGTGGTTTTTCCCGCCCCAAGCTCACCCTGGAGGCAGACCAAGTCACCGGGTCGGAGCAGCGCTCCCAGGCGCATCCCAAGCCGGCGGGTCTGTTCGGGGGATTTGCTGAAGAATTCGAATGTATGCGCGTCCAGGATGGGCATGTCGAGGAGATTATACTACATGGTTTTTTGAAGGATTTTTGGTTATAGGGGGGGCCTTGGACCTGGGGTCCAACCCTTCGCCACCACCCAAATTCTGCATGAATTTCAGCGGAGGGGGAATCAGGGATATTCCCATGGGTCGCCGGGAAATCCCCGATGGTCAGGGGACCAAGCCGATTTGCTTTCCCAGGATAAGGGCGATCTGTCGGGAAGCATCGGGTCGGGCAGCACGCTGACAGTTTGCTGCCACCTGCCGGCGTTCCTTTGAACGGCAAACCCAGCGGGTAAGGGCGCGCACAACCGCCAGCGGGTCCGGAGCCCATACCCCCACCCCCTCGGAGATTACAAAATCCACGTTGCCGTCTTCCTGGCCGGGCAGCTTGGCATAAAGAATGATCGGCAGCCCGGCGATCAGAGCCTCGGCGATCGTTCCCGGTCCAGCCTTGGTCACGATGATGTCTGCAGCCCGCATGAAATCGGGCATGTCATTGACAAACCCGTAAATAAAGGCGGGGTTTTGCCAGGTTTGTTCCTTTAACTCCGCTTCCAGCTTGCTGTTACGCCCGGTGACGATGACCAGGCAAACATCCAGTCCTGAATCATCAATGGCATGCGCCGTCTCGGCAAGGGGTCCCATGCCTTCACCGCCGCCCACAAGCAGGATCACCTTC
>Ga0315297_10002748_pt1 | contig 11162 bp, 10 predicted proteins | sample YL17G15_0_MG_FD_203628 | JGI IMG/M metagenome (GOLD analysis project Ga0315297, IMG submission 203628) | Sediment microbial communities from Yellowstone Lake, YNP, Wyoming, USA - YL17G15_0 | ecosystem: Environmental > Aquatic > Freshwater > Lake > Sediment | place: USA: Wyoming | collected...
CCCGGATCACTTCATCATCTAACCGTAAGCCTGCTGCTTGTAATGACCGCATGACATCAGCAGCCGAGGCGACCAGGCCGCGTTTTTTTGCCAGGAGAACCACCGCCAGTGTCCCGATAAAGGGAATAGCCTGACTACAGCAGGGATAATGATTTCCTCGGGAAGTTTTAACAATAAATCGATCTGCCCGGCTTTGGCCAGGCAGATGATGGGTGAAGCATTGACTACCCATCGTTCTTTCATGCACCGACTTCCTGGATGATTTCATCAGCACCGTATTGGAAGGGTGTAACCTTAAAACGAGATAGTTCACCTAAGAAATCACTGCGTGAAAGACCGGCGATTTCGGCTGCTTTAGATTGCGACACCATACCCAATTCATACCACTTGACTGCGGCAGCTAAGCGCAACTCAGGCACAAACCTTTCCGGATCCTGGCGTAACGCCGAGAATATATCCCTGTTGACAGTGAAAGAGACTTGCACAGTATCACTCATATATCACTTCCTGGATATTGAATGGAAGATGTTCCAACCACATTGTAGCATAAAACTTAATCATAAAACTAAGGCAAAGCTGCTGCGCGAGTGATCTCCTGGTGAAGGCGGGTCTCCATAAAAGTTTTTCGGTAGGGGTTGGCGGGGGGGATCATCTCATATTTTCGCAGCAGCTCGCCGTAACTGCGCTCGACCATTTCCCTGGCCTCGACTTTCCGCCGGTTGGCTGCCAGGGCCTGGCTGTGCAAGAAAAAGATCTCTTCCGTCCCACTTTCGATGATCTGCACAAAACCAAACTGGTTGTAAGTATCCAGGGCTTTCTGCGAACAGTCCAGTGCCTGGCGGAAATGTTCTTCCCGAATCGCTTCATCTTTGCTCAGGGCAGCCAACCCCAGGTGAGCAATGCCGGCCGAACAGAAAGCGCCGATCGAATACTGGCGAGAAACCAGCTCACTATTCACCATATCCAACACCCGAGAGGTGATATCCAGCACTTTTCGGAAATTCTCTTCACCACCCAGGGCATTGTACAGGATGGCGGAGACAAGCGAAAAACCTGCCCGGCCAATATAGTTCACCACCTGCTCCGATATGGGTCGGGCATCTTCCAGGTTAGCCAAAGCCTCTTTAACCTTGCCCATCTCCAACTGGATCTGGATGCGCCTGAGCAGGGGATACAACCTGGAGGTGAGGTTCTCTGTTATTCTTAAAGATTCCTCAATTTCAGCCAGGCCTGAAGCATAATCCCCCAGATAAAGCGCTTTGATCTGCCCGCTGTGCATCAGGGCGAAGCCCTCTTCGATGCGATCCCCGATCTGGCGGCTGATGGTGATCCGCGGCTGTTCAAACTCGGTCAACCAGCGATAATAATCGCCATTGCGCTCGAACTGCTCTCCGAAAACACTCAACAGGCGCAGCTCCGTGCGCTTGTCATCCAATTTCTGCGAAACCTGCAAAGCAGCTTGCAAGTATTCCAGGCTGCGGTCAAGGCTGTCAATCCCATAGGCCGAGCCAATCCCCAATAAAAGGTTGGCTTCGGTACGGACATCGCCCAAAGACCGGCTCAAGGCCAGGGCTTTATCCCAGATCTCCTGCCAGCGGTGATCGCGCTTTAATAAATAGAGGCCGCCGATGGCGATCAGGCTGTTCATCTCACGGTGCTGATCGCCCAACTGCAAAGCGATGGCCAGGGCTTGCTCAGCGAATGAAAGCCCTTTATCTAAGGTATCTTTACTTTCCAACAAGCGGACTTCAGGCTGTTCCAAGAGAGCATCCACCAGCCAGGCGGGGTCATCTTTCATTTGACCTGCCAGGGGAAGCAGCGCTTTTGCATCGGCATGCCCCGATTCCATATCGCCCAGGGCATAATACAGGCGGTGGCGCAGGTTCAAGACCTCAAAACGCTGGGTCAGGATCACGTAGCGCGCATCTTCATTCTTGGACTTTTCATCCATTTCGTCGAGCAGCACAAGGGCGCGCTGGCAATGGTCGAGCGCCTCCGCATTGGCGTATACTTCGACAGCCCTTTCGGCGGCGCGCATGGTGTAGAACAACTCCTTGTTGGGATTTCCCGCCCGGCGATAATGAAAGGCGATCAGCCCCTCATGCTGTTTTTGGAGCAAGGGATCTAATTCTTGCTCAAAATATTCGGCAACTTTCAGGTGATAGGCGGAGAGCTGGGTGCTCAGCAGGCCCTCATAAGCAGCATCCCGGACCAGCTTGGTGTTAAAGGAATACTCCATGCCAAGCTGCGGGATGCGACTGCGCTCGAAGATCAGGTTGGCGCGCTGAAGGGCAGCCAGTTGCTGTTTGAGTGGGAAAGAGGGGGCAACCAATGACTCCAGGATATTGAACCAGAAGGTCGTCCCAATCACCGAAGCAAGCTGCAGCACAAGCCGCTCGTCGGAGCGCAAGCCGTCGATGCGCGCCTGGAGGAGGCCATGCAAGCTGGCGGGAACGTTCAAGCTCGTCAAGGTGGAGGGCATCTTCCAACAACCTTTTTCGCTGTCATAGATCAGGGCACCATTCTCTACCAGCGACCGCAGCAGCTCCAGGATATAGTAGGGGTTCCCCTCTGAATTTTTATAGATCAACTGCTGGGTCTCTTCGGGTAAAGCTTCTTCCCCAAAAATGGTGGTGATGAAAGACTGGCACTGCTCGTAATTCAAAGGCACCAGGTTAATCAGGGTCAAGCGGTGAGGATAGTGGGTCTCGACAAAATGCTGGAATTCCCAGGCAGGTGAGGTGCGGTCGGGACGGTAGGTGAGCACCCACAGCAGGGGAGCATCCTCAGACAAGGACAGGCAAGATTTGAGCAGCTCCAGGGAGGAGGTATCCGCCCACTGCATATCCGAAAATACCAGGACTACCGGTCTCCTGGCAGCCACCGCCGCCAACCAACTGCGCACCGTGCGGAAGAACTGGCGCTGCAAACCCTCTGCGCCAAGATGTTTGACTTTATCTACAAAGGCGTCTTCGAGCGGTAGTGAGAGAAACGTAGCCAGGTATGGATAGTAATCCCCCACCTGGTCGCCAAAAAGAGCGACAAATTCACGGTACAGCCGTTCTTGAAGGGCTTCGCCTGATTCAGCGGAATAGTCCCCCAACCAGTTCTGTCCAAGATCCGCCCACATCGAATAGGGGGACTCATTGTTATAAGAACGGCAGCGACCTTTCAACCAGGTCAGAGGTGCACTTGAAGCATCCCCCCCTTCTTTTGAGGCTGCCAGCAGCGCCCCATGGCGCAAGAAATAATGATTGGCTTCGTTGATCAAAAAGGATTTCCCGATCCCAGCTTCACCGCTCATCAAAACCAGGGCACCGCGTCCTTCGTAGAGCCTCTCAATCGAGCGGCGCAGGGTCTCAAATTCACTCTCCCGGCCAATCATCGGAATGGCAGTCTCCAGGGATCCCAGCGTATAAATTTGACTCACTTCTGTGAGCAGGGGCGCCAGGGGCCGGTAGACGGGTATGGGCTGGCTGACGCCTTTCAACATGATCTCCCCCAATTCCAGCCAGGTGAACTGCGCAGCCACCAGGTGATGGGTATACTCGCTGACCAAGACCGTTCCAGGCTCGGCGGAGGTCTCCATGCGAGAGGCGACCGAGATGGCCTCGCCCATGGCGGTATCTTCGCCGTGGTGATCTCCGATCCCATCGAGCAAGATGACTTCGCCGGTATTGACGCCGACCCGAAGCTGCAGGTTGAGGCCTTGCATGCCGGCGCGCACCTCCAGATACTCCTGGACGGCCTTGTGCATCGAGAGCGAGGCCAGGATGGCGCGTTCGGGATCGTCTTCATGAGCGACATCGGCACCGAAGAAAGCCACCAGGCCATCGCCGCGGAACTGGTCTACCCTACCGCCGAAGCGCTCCACTTCCCGCTCCTGAACATACAAGACCTGGTTCATCAATTCCACCCAGGTCTCATTCCCCACCTGTTCCAGGAGGTTGGTCGAACCGGTGACATCGGTCATGACGACGGTCACCACCTTGCGCTCGCCATCCAGGCGGATCGGGCTGGCGGACACAGCCTTGCCGGATTCGGAACGCAAGGCTGAGGCGGGCTCAGGCGCTGCCCCCGTAAGCCCTTGCGGGAGCGGCTCGCCTGGACGGGATACCCCTGCAACCAAAGGGGTACCGCACATGCCACAAAAGCGAAAGGAGATTGGGTTCGAAGCCCCGCAGCTGGCGCAGTTCTGAGCGATGCGCTCAGCGCACATGCCGCAGAATTTCATCTCCGGGGGATTATCAAAATTACAGTTCGGACATTGCATAAACCTATTATACAACGGGGTTTCAATTTACCTGTACGGGGACATCATTTCTGCTATAATTAGCGCTCTAAACTACTCTATAACCTGAGGAGCAAGCACGTGCCGCAAGAATTATTGGGAAGACCCGCTTACACGGGAATGACATGCCATCGCGATAAGGGTGGCTACGCAGTTTGGCTGCCAAGCGATTGGGTGCAGTTTGAGTTAAAACGCAACCATCATGGTTTCCTTTTTTCACCTTACAAAGATGATCTGAATACCAGCATCCTAATCGAGAAACGCACATTAAAATATGTAACGACTGAAAAAGATATGCCGCTCCTGCGGGAAGCATTTCAGCAGGGCATCCTGGCACTCCCAGGCGCCGAAATAGAGTCCCAGGATGAAGACTTATCCAAAACAATCAATGTTTTTGATGCGCGCTTCACTTATCTTGATGGTGAAAACCGCCGGAAACGCTGGGTACGAAATATCTATTGGGGTGAAGGTCAACTGATTTTGGTTGCCCAGGGACGAGACGTGAAGGATTATGAATATTGGCTGCCGATGTTCTATAACATCATGGTAACCACGGAACTTGTGTAAGGCACGCAAGAAAGACACAACGTAAAGGTTCTTTATCAAGGATCGTATCGTGCGAGCAACTTATGGCATTTAATGAAAACGAAGAGACTCCGTTCGTCTGCCCTTTCTGCGAAAAGGAGCTCATCCTTCCTAAAGAAGCCGCCCAGTATTACACCTGCGAGTACTGCGGTAAGCGCATCGATCTGCCAGCCCAGTTTGCATTCAATCGAGGGTTAGAGGCCTTCAAAGAAGGACAGGCAGCCTACCAGGAATTGAAATACCTTAAGAAAAAACGTGCCGCGTATGATGCCGCGGAACTGATAGTCGTGCGTATTTTTGAAAAGGCGTATTTTTCGATACAACAGGCTTTTGCCACTGACCTCGCCGAACCCCAACGCGCCCTGGGGGTCGAAATGATGGTGAACATGGCGCAGCTTTTTACCAAAAGGGATTTGATCTCGGGCTTGGAAGCCAGCTACTGGGGTCTCTTAATGGTCGAACACACCGCCCAAGAAGAATATGACGTTCTCCGTCAAAAAATAGCCAATCCGGCAGGAGCCCTGGGGTTAATCAAGCAAATACGCTGGCGCTCGCGAAAAGGGCAGCTCAAACGCGCCCTTGTCAAACTGGACCAGAAGATCAGGTATATGGAAACCCATATGGCTTTCACCTACCCGATCCACGCTCGGAAAAGCCACTGGAAGCCGGGCGATTAGGAGTCTATCAAGGCTGAAAGTTGGGTTTCGTAGTAACGACTTCAGTCGTACCGCCACGGTAGAAGCGACTGAAGTCGCTACTACAAGCGCCTAAATCAGTATGGAGCTTGTAGTAACGATTTCAGCCATTTTTCGGGCTTTTAGCGCCTGAAACCCCCACTACAAGGGTCTAAAATGGTTTACAGCCATTCACAATGAGAACTGCTTCCTTAAAATAACCAGCCCCTCTAGCAAAACAGAGGGGCTTCTTTTTTACATCACCGGCTGGGTCAACTAAAAACCATTTGCAGGATTACGGCGAGAACGATGATCCCCACCTCAGTCCCGAGGATAATCCCAATCCGTTGGAAGAACTTGCCAATGGCAATGCCTTTGCGGAAGTAATATTCGACCCAGATCACCGCCGCGACGACTGTTATACCCAGGATGAAGAGGGCCCACTGGGAAACTGCCTCTGTCGTGAAACCAAGTTGGATCTTTTCAGGCACCAACCCCTGTGCCCGTTGAGCTTCAATGATACGGGTCTGGTTCCAGACCAAGATACTAATCAGGGCTTCGCGGAGCAGCAAAGCATCCACGATGGCTAAGAGCGAGGCTACCAGCCAGGAAAGATAATGAATGACAACTTTCCACCAACTTCCTCTAGAACTTTCCATCGCTCACCTCCATGGGGACGAGGATATACCTAGACGATCACACCTCGGAGGGTCAATTCTTTAGCGAAGTGGCATCGTGAAAGGTGCTCTGGGGAAACTTCGATCAACTCCGGATTTTCCTGGGAGCAGATATCCTTGGCGTAGCGGCAGCGCGGGTGGAAATAGCAGCCTGAAGGGGGGTTGGCTGGGCTGGCAACTTCACCCGGCAATTTGATAGGCCGGTCACGCTTGCGCGGATCGGGCTTAGGAACGGCAGCCATTAAGGCTTCGGTGTAAGGATGCTTGGGAGCATAGTACAACTCTTCGGTCTTGGCCAACTCGACCATGCGACCCACATACATCACCGCCACCCGGTCCGAGATGTGTTCAACCACGCTCAGGTCATGGGCAACGAAGACGTAGGTCAGGTTGAAGTCTCTCTGCAGATCCTCCAAGAGGTTCAAAACCTGAGCCTGGATGGACACATCCAGGGCAGAGACGGGCTCGTCACAGATGATCAGGCTGGGGTTCAGAGCCAGGGCACGCGCAATGCCCAGGCGCTGGCGCTGCCCGCCGCTGAAAGCATGCGGGTAGCGGCTCATATATTCGGGGCGCATGCCCACCACGCGCAGCAGCTCAGCCACGCGGTCCTTCACCTCTTGACCGCTGCCCATTTTGTTGATCAACAGCGGCTCACTGATGATGCGCTCGACCGTCATGCGGGGGTCCAGCGAGGAGAAGGGGTCCTGGAAGATGATCTGCATGTGCGGGCGTACCTTCTGGAGCTGTTTGCGATCCAATTTCTCCAGGTTGATCCAGCCCAGCTTGGGATCATTGAAGCGGATCTCACCGGCAGTTGGGTCCAACAAGCGCAAGATCGTGCGCCCGGCAGTGGTCTTGCCGCAGCCGCTTTCACCCACCAATCCCAGAGTTTCGCCCCTCTTGACAAACAGGTCTACCCCATCGACGGCTTTAACAGTTCCAACACCTTTCTTGATGAAGCCACCTTTGACCGGGAAATGTTTCTTGAGGTCCTTGACCTCCAAGAGCAGGTCATCACTTTTAGCAGGGGAGGTACCTTGGTTTGTCATTCTTCCACCTCGTCTGAAAATAAGAAGCAGCGAACTGTGTGGGTTGGGTTTACGTGCGATTGAGCTGGCATCCCTTGATCGCATTTCCCCGGCATAAAGGAATCACAGCGCGGGTGGAAAGGGCAGCCTTTGATGGTTGAGTAAGGGTCAGGCACCACACCCCGGATGGACTGCAGACGGGTTTTGGTGCGGCTGCCCACGTGAGGAATTGAATTCAGCAGCGCCGATGTATAGGGATGCTTGCTGTTATAGAACAGTTCTTCGACGGGCGCCTGCTCCACGATGCGACCCAGGTACATCACAGACACAAAATCACACATCTGAGCCACAACACCCAGGTTGTGGGTGATGAAGACGATCGTGGTCCCAAACTGAGTCTGCAGGTCGCGCATTAAATCCAGGATCTGGGCCTCGGTGGTCACATCCAGGGCGGTAGTGGGCTCATCTGCAAAGAGAACCGCCGGATGGCAGGACAGGCCCATGGCAATCATGGCGCGCTGGCGCATGCCGCCGCTCAGCTCGTGCGGGTAACGGTTGACGATCATTTTGGGGTTCGCCATGCCGACCTGGTCCAGAACGGTGATCGCCCGTTGAATACCTTCATGGTGATCCACTTCCTGGTGCAAGATGATGGCTTCGGAAATCTGATCTCCAATGGTATAGGAAGGGTTCAGGGAAGTCATGGGCTCCTGGAAGATCATGGCCAGCTCAGCCCCGCGGATGGCGCGCATCTCTGGGCCCATCGCTTCAAGCTTGAGGAGATCCACTGCCTCAATCATCGTCGAAAGATCATTTTTCTTGGTATGCCGGAAAAATGATACTTCGCCCTTCATGATCTTGGCTGACCTGACCAGCAGGCGCATGATCGTAAGAGCCGTGACGCTTTTGCCACAGCCACTTTCGCCGACCACGCCCATCACCTTGCCTAAGGGGATCTCAAAACTGACCCCATTCAGAGCCCGAGAAACACCGATATCGGTATAAAAATAGGTATGCAGATCCTTGATTCTCAGGACGACATCCTGTTCGACTTTTTCTTGTCCAATGATATCGCTCATAGGTTCCTCTCGCATCACATCTTAGATCGAATAGGGGTCGACTGCGTCGCGCAGGCCGTCGCCCATGAAGCTGTACAGCAGCACGGTGATAACCACCGCCAAGCCAGGGATCAAAATCCAGGGATGCTGGACGATGACCGACACCTGTTGGGAGTCACGCAGCAGGGCTCCCCAACTGACCATGGGCGGTAAAATGCCTAATCCCAGGAAGCTGAGGGCGGTCTCGCCCAGGATCATACCCGGGACGGCCAGCGCCGAAGTGACGATGATGTGGCTGGCCGCATTCGGCAGCATGTGAGTGAAGATGATGCGCGAGTCCGACGATCCAGCCGCCACCGCAGCCTGGCAGAAGTCTGCGGAGCGATAGGCCATCACCTTGGCGCGCAGTTGGCGAGCCAGACCAGTCCAACCGACAAAGGAGAGCACGACGGTGATGAGGAAGTAGCGGTCGAGGGCGGTAAAATTCTGCGAGACCGGGGGCAGGGCGGCCGCCAGGGCTGCCCAGAGCGGGATGCCCGGGAAGGAAGAGATTACCTCGATGATGCGCTGGATGATATCATCAGCTACGCCCATGAAATACCCGGAAGCTGTGCCGAGCACTGCGCCAAGCACAATGCTAAAGGCGACGCCGACCAGGCCGACGGTCATCGAGACCGTGCCGCCCTGCATCGTACGGGCGAACATATCCCGCCCAAGCGAATCAGTGCCAAACAGGTAAAGCCGCTGCGGCAGATCCACCCCAAAGAGATGGATTTTGCTCTTGAAGCCAAATATCTTGTAGGTATCGCCCTTTACGAAAAATTTGACCGGCAGCTTTTGGGTTTTATCTAACTTAAAGACAAACTTGAACGCGACCTCATCAAGCTCGGTGGTCATTGGATACATATACGGGCGCAAGCTGAAATTCCCATTGGGACCGATGAAGGTAAACTGGCTCGGCCCGCCGAAGATATAATCCTGGTTTTGGTAGGTGAATTCATTGGGCGCAAGAAAGCCTGACGTAAAAACCAGGATATAAAGAACGATCAAACCGATCAGGCCAAACATCGCCAGCTTGTTGCGGGCAAAGCGCATGCGGATCAGCATCCCCTGCGAGAGCTGCCCGACTTCGCTGACGGGTTCGTCCACGACCGGAGGGACTTGCGGGATAGTTGTTGCGGCGTCTGTCATGGTTTTTGCCTCTCTCTCGTGTCCATCACTCGTAACGAATGCGTGGGTCAACCCAGGCTAACAGAAGGTCAGCGCCCAGGTTACCGATCAAAAGCGCCATGGCTAAGAAGACCAGGAAAGCCCCAGCCAGGTACATGTCTTTCTGAAGCAGAGCCGCAACGTAAAGCGGCCCGGTGGTGGGCAGATTGAGCACCATGGAGACGATCGTCTCGCCGGAGATGATGCCCGGCAGGCTGCCACCCAGGATCATGATCAGAGGGTGGATGGCGTTACGGAAGGCGTGCTTCCAGATGACCACATTTTCGGTCAGCCCCTTAGCGCGCGCCGTCTGGATATACTGCATATTCAGCACATCCAGCAGGTTGGCGCGCATCACCCGGCTCAGCCAGGCGGTTCCGCTGGCGCTGATCACGATGACAGGGATCCACATGTGGTTGAGCAGGTCCAGGAATTTGGTGAAGCTCCAGGGAGCATTTTGATAGGCTGACGAGAATAATCCTGCCACTTCCATGTGCAAGACATCCTGAGCAAAAACCATCAACACCAGGGCGAGCAGGAAACTCGGCACCGATAAGCCGATAAATTGGGAGACGGTGATGAGGTAATCTGGGATCGTAAAACGGTGGGTGGCCGAATAGACACCCACCACAATTGCAACGATCCAGCTAAATATCAGAGACAATATGGAAAACACCAGCGTAAGACCCAGCCGCCCCCAGATCAGCTGGCTTACATCCATGTTGTATTGAAAGGATTGGCCGAAATCCCCACGCACAAACCCAGAGACCCAGATCAAGAAACGCATATAGGCGGGTTTATCCAGGCCATAACGCCGGTAAAGGGATTCGATCTGTTCCGGCGCCAGGTTACCGCCCATTTGGCGCAAGCGCGCAATTTCAGATTCTACATAAGAACCCGGCGGCAGCTCGATAATGATATAGCCCAGGATGGTCACGATCACCATGGTGATCGCCATGTAGCCCAGGCGGCGCAAAATATAACTACCCATTGCTACCCTCCTCTATACTCGTTGCCAGTTAAGGAAGGGGAAAAGGAGAAGAAATAGCACGGGCAAATGCTCCTCCTCCCCGACAAGCTATTTTGATAAAGTACGAATTGGATTTGATACAAAAGTTTGGTAAGGGTGTGTGGTTGTGGCGGGTGCGCCACAACCACACACATTATGGGTTAATTCTGAACCAGGTTAAGCCTTGAACGACCAGGTTTCAGTGTTGGTGACCGCAGGGTAAGGGATGATCCAGGGGTTGACGAAACCACCCAGCTTGAGTTGTTCCTTGGTAGGAACATTGGTCATCTTCTTACTCTTGATGATGATGCGGGGGTAGTTTGCTACGGTACCGATGAAGTAGGGACCATCGCTGATATGGTAATCCCACATCTGCCAGACCAACTGAGCGCGCTTGACCTCATCCGGCTCGATGACAGCCTGGCGATAGAGGGCGTGGATCTTCTCGATGGGGGTTCCGACGTAGTCAGCATCCTGCTTGTTGAAGCGAGGCGGCTGGCGATCCCAGGGGCTCACATCGGCCTCGGAGTTCTCCGAATCAGTGCCTTCGTATTGCAGCAGGCGACCGCACAGAGGCGCCCAGCGATCGGGCTCATTCGGGACGACCCAGCTCGGGTAGAGCAGGTGG
>Ga0315297_10002752_pt1 | contig 11155 bp, 11 predicted proteins | sample YL17G15_0_MG_FD_203628 | JGI IMG/M metagenome (GOLD analysis project Ga0315297, IMG submission 203628) | Sediment microbial communities from Yellowstone Lake, YNP, Wyoming, USA - YL17G15_0 | ecosystem: Environmental > Aquatic > Freshwater > Lake > Sediment | place: USA: Wyoming | collected...
CGAGCGTCACGAGGGCATCCGCCGAGCCGGGCGGCTCGTCGAGGATCGCCACATCGCCGACGAGATAGCCCTCCGGCGCGGCGCGGGCCGACAGGAGGCGGAAGCGCTCCGTCCCCATCGTGACGATGTCCATCCGGCCGTCCGACATGCGGCGGACCTCGCGGATCTCGGCGATCGTTCCGACCTCTGCGAGCGCCCCGGCCTCGGCGAGCGTGGCCGCCGGGCGGCCCACCTCCGAGCCGCGCCGGATGAGGACGACGCCGAACGGCCGCCGTTCGTCGATGCAGCGGCCGATCATCGCCCGGTACCGCGGCTCGAAGATGTGAAGCGGCATCGCGACCCCGGGGGCAAGCACGGCGTTGAGCGGGAAGAGGGAGAGCTCCATCAACAGGTTGTTCGGCCTCGGGCACGGCCCGGATGAGGGGAGGCCGCCGGGGGGACGACCGGCGGCCTCTGGACGAGAGTCTTGGGGATGAGGCCGCGACCGGCCGGGCCGGCCCGACGGCTGACATGGCTCAGTGGCTGCAGCTCGCGGGCGAGCCGGCGGAATCGGCAGTGCGGAAGCTGGATCCACACCCGCACGCGCTGACCGCGTTGGGGTTGTTGACGGTGAAGCCCGCTCCCATGAGCGTGTCCACGTAGTCGATCTGGGCGCCCTGGAGGAGATCGATGCTCCGCCCGTCCACGTACACCTTCACGCCGTTCGATTCGAGGATCCTGTCCTCCGGCGTGGGCGCGTCCTCGAGCATCATCCCGTAGCGGAAGCCCGAGCACCCGCCGCTGTAGACGTAGACGCGGAGCCCGACGTCCGGGTTCTCATCGGCCACGGTGAGCTCGCGGAGCCTGGACGCAGCCGCATCGGTGAGCTGCAGGACGGTGGGCTGGCCGTCGATCATGCGGGCGTCCTCCTGGAACGTTCGTCGTCCGGCCTGGTCCGGGTCGGGCAATCCTAGCGGCGCGCTCGGAATTCGACAAGCGTTCGGTCAGAACCCCGGATCGGGGCAGGCGGGGAGCGAAGGATGTTGCCGTCTACCATGTCAGTGGTAGACTTCTACCATGAGCCTGAACATCAAGAACCCCACGACCCACCAGCTCGCGCAGGAGTTGGCCGACATGACGGGCGAGACCCTGACCGGCGCCGTCACGGAGGCCGTACGCGAGCGCCTGGAACGCCTTCGGCGCGACGACGCGCCAAGCCTCGCTGACCGACTGCTGGCCATCGGGCGCGATTGTGCGACCCGCCTGCCCGAGCCGTACCGGTCGGCCGATCACGCTGACCTGCTGTACGCCGACGACGGCATGCCACGGTGATCATCGACACATCCGCGCTCGTCGCGATCCTCCGCGACGAACCGGAGGCCCGCCGCTTCGCGGAAGCGATCGAGGCGGCGACGGAGAGGCGGATCTCGGCGGCCACCTACGTCGAGGTCGCGGCGGTCATTGACGCGGGCCGCGACCCGGTCGCCAGCCGCCTCGTCGATGAACTGCTCGCCGCGGCGCGCGTGGTCATCGAACCCGTGACCGAGGTCCAGGCACGGATCGCCCGCGAGGCATATCGCGACTTCGGGAAGGGCAGCGGCCACGCTGCCGGGCTGAACTTCGGCGACTGCTTCGCCTATGCCCTGGCCAAGGCGACCGGCGAGTCGCTGCTCTTCAAAGGCGACGACTTCTCGCGAACGGACATCGTGGCGGCCGCCTGATCGGGGCGATCCTGGCTCCGAGGCGGATCCACCACCAGGGGCGGTGAGATGGCGGCTGTCGGCGGCGGGGGCGGCTGTCCGGGCCCCCGCCCTCCCGGCCGCACCGCGCGGCCATCGACCCTGACATACGCTGACCCCCGTGGCGTCAGCCACCGCCACCGACCTCGGCGGGGCACGCGACCGACCTCATCGGCGCCGGCGAGGGGCACGGCCGCCGCCATCGTGGCCCGGTCCCCCGTCCGGCCGTGCTCGCCGGGGCCGCCCGCGCACCGCAGACCCGGCGACGCACGTCTTGGACCCGCCGTCGCGGACCACCGGCGCCGCCCACCGGCGCGATCCTCCGGCGAGCGCTACGCCCAGTTGCGCATGGCATGGAGGACGGCCCGCGGCACGTCACCGCCGCCGCGGGCCATCCGGGCCCCCGTCGCCGCGCGCGCCGGGCCCGCGCCGCAGCGCGCCGCGGCCGCCGGGCCGCCTGCCGCCTGCCGTCGGCCCCCGGGCTACTTCTCGATCCGCTCGACGACCGTCGCGATCCCCTGCCCGACCCCGATGCACATCGTCGCGAGGCCGTAGCGGCCGCCGGTCCGGCGGAGCTCGTGGACGAGCATCGTGACGAGGCGCGCGCCGCTCATCCCCAGCGGATGGCCCAGCGCGATGGCGCCGCCGTTCACGTTGAGCTTCGCGGGGTCCAGCCCGAGCTCGCGCGCGCACGCGACCGACTGGCTCGCGAACGCCTCGTTCATCTCCACGAGATCGAGGTCCGCGACGCCGATCCCGGCCCGATCGAGGGCCTTGCGCGTCGCCGGCACGGGCCCGATCCCCATGACCGACGGGTCCACTCCCGCGACCGCGGTCGCGACCACCCGCGCCATCGGCCGCAGCCCGAGCGAGCGGGCCGTCTCCGCTTCCACGAGAAGGAGCGCCGACGCCCCGTCGTTGATGCCGCTGCTGTTCCCCGCCGTGACGGACCCGCCCTCCCGGAACGCCGGGCGGAGCTTCGCGAGCGCCTCCGTGCTCGAGTCCGCCCGCGGGTGCTCGTCGCGATCCACGACGATCGGGTCGCCCTTCCGCTGCGGGATCGTCACGGGGACGATCTGGTCCTCGAAACGGCCTGCCTCCTGGGCCGCCACGACGCGCCGCTGGCTCGCGAGCGCAAACGCATCCTGGTCCTCGCGCGGCACCTGCCACCGGTCGCCCACGACCTCCGCCGTCTCGCCGAGGGAGATCGGCGGGTAGAGCTCCTGCATCCGCGGGTTGATGAACCGCCAGCCGAGCGTCGTGTCCACGAGCTCGCGGCTCCCGCGCTCGTACGCCGCCTCCGGCTTGAGCATCGCGTACGGCGACCGGGTCATCGATTCGATGCCGCCGGCGATGAAGACGTCGCCGTCGCCCGCGGCGATGGCGTGGGCGGCCGAGTTCACCGCCTGGAGCCCGCTCCCGCAGAGCCGGTTGACGGTGAGGCCGCCGACCTCGACGGGCAGCCCGGCGAGGAGGAGCGCCATCCGGGCGACGTTCCGGTTGTCCTCGCCCGCCTGGTTCGCACACCCGAGGATGACGTCCTCGACACGCGCCGGATCGATCCCGGTCCGATCGACGACCGCACGGATGACGATGGCCGCGAGATCGTCCGGCCGGACTGCAGCAAGTGCGCCCCCGTATCTGCCGATGGGGGTGCGGACGGCGTCGACGATCCACGCTTCGCGGAGCGGGCGGTGCGCATCTCGGGTCATGGGTGCGATTGTAGTTGCGCGCGTGGCGGCGACCGCGCGCGACCTCGTCCTGCCGGCGCCGATCGCCCGTGCGCCGCCCACTCGGACGACGTCAGCTGCCCCCGAGCTCCGTGACGCCGCCCACCAGCTCTGTCAGGCCGCCCCCGACCAGCTCGAAGATCCGGCCGTCGATCGGTTCGTCGGCTCCTTCCGCCTCGGCCGCCACGAAAGCTTGGAAGTCGTCCGCGAAAGCCGGGTCGTCCGCGGCGAGCGCTCCCGCGACGAGCAGGTGCCGCGAGGGGATCCCGACGAGCACGCGCACGTCCTTGCCGAGCTCACGCTCGAGGAAGACGCACACCTCGAGAAGGAGGATGCGGGCGGCGTCCCACCGCTCGCCCGAGTCCGACACGAGGAGGCGCCGCGTGCCGGAGGTCTCCTCCTCCCATGGCGTGGAGTTGCTCCACGTCGCGAGGTTCGCGAGGGCCGTCGAGAGGACCTCCCTGGGCTCGACATCCCACGAGACGAGGTGCTCGGGGTTCACGAGGGCGTCGTAGCCATCGCCGGGGATCACGACCGCGATCGGGATGCCGAGGGGGCCGGGCCAATGGAGCGTCAGGCCGCTCGCCGCGCCCCGCGAGAGGAGGAGACCGACGCGGTCGAGGCCGCCGGCGTCGAGGCCTGCGGCCCCGGGCGGCCGCAGGATGGGCATGACGACCGGCGCGGCGGCGCTCCAGTCGTGCTCCGACGAGCGCGAGATCGCCATCAGCGTCCCTTCCATGCGGGCGACCGCTTCTCGAGGAAGGCCGCCATCCCCTCGGCCTTGTCCTCGGTCCCGAACAGCCGGTAGAAGAGCTGCCGCTCGACGCGGAGCCCGTCGGACAGCGGGAGCTCATCCGCGCGCGTCACCGCGTGCCTGGCCGCCCGGACGGCGAGCGGCGGCATGCTCGCGATCATCGCCGCGAGTCCCAGCGCGACGTCGAGCGTCTCGCCGGCGGGAACGACGCGGGTCACGAGGCCCATGGCAGCTGCTTCGTTCGCGTCGAACATCCGGCCGGTGAGGATGAGCTCCATCGCGCGTGCCTTCCCGACGGCGCGGGTGAGCCGCTGCGTCGCGCCGGCGCCCGGCATGATGCCGAGCGTGATCTCCGGCTGCCCGAAGCGCGCATCGTCTCCCGCCACGATCATGTCGCAGCTCATCGCGAGCTCCGCGCCGCCGCCGAGCGCGTAGCCGCGGACGGCCGCGATCGTCGGCATCGGCAGGCGCGCGAGCGCATCCCAGTCGTCGAACCGGCCGCCGGCCTCGAGGCCCGCCGCGTCCTCGCCCGCCATCTCGCCGACGTCGGCGCCAGCCGCGAACGCCCGCGTCCCCGCCCCCGTGACGACGACGACGCGGCACGTCGGGTCGTCGCCCAGTCGCTCGCATGCCTCGGCGAGATCGCGGAGGAGCGCGGCGCTGAGCGCGTTCATCGCCACGCGGCGGTCGAGGGTCACGAGCGCGACGCCATCGACCGGGTCGCCCTCGTCGTCACCGGCGCTCGGACGCCGGGCGGGAAGGTCGACGCGGACGAGCGGGCGGGGATCGGTCACGCGGTGCCTCGGAAGCTGGCCATCGGTGGTGGCGCGACCAGTATCGTCCGCGACGGGCGCGCCGTCAGCCCCCGGGGGACGGGTCCGGCGCCGATCCGCCGGGCGCGAGTCCGGCCTCGCCGGCCCGGAAGAGCGCGAGCGCGACGTCGATGAAGAGGCCGGGCCGGGCCGCGTGGAGCTCGTGACCGCAGCCGGGAGAGACGAAGAGGCCGGCCGAGGGGAGCTGGCGCTTCAGCCGCGCTGCCTGTTCGACGGGGCAGAAGGGATCGGCGTCGCCCACCGCGACGATCGCGGGCACCGTGATGCCGCGCAGGTCCGCCGCAGCGATCCGCGGCGGGTCGGCCGTCCCCGCGATGAGCGCACGCAGGAGGGCCTGCCAGTGGCCCTCGCCATGCGCGGGGCCGTGGCGGGCCGCGAGCTCGGCGGCGAATGTCGGCTCATCCCGCTCGATGCGGTCCGGATCGAGGAGCCGCTTCGCGACGCTGCGGCGGGGCTCGTCGACGAGGCTCGTGCCGGCGACGAGGAGGCTCCGGAGCCGCTCCGGGGCGCGGGTCGCGTACAGGAGAGCCGTCGCGGCGCCCATCGAGAACCCCGCGAGGTGAAACGTCTCGAGCCCGAGCGCGTCCACGAACGCGGCCACGTCGTCCACGAGCAGATCCCACGTGATGCCGGTGGCCGGGTCCCAGCCGCTCCGGCCGTGGCCGCGGGCGTCGGGGGCGAGGACGCGGTGCAGCCGGGCGAGCGCGGGGGTCTCGGCCGCCCACGTGTGGCGACCGTCGGACGTCGCGCCGTGCAGAAGGACGACCGGCGGCCCCTGCCCGTCGACGAGGTAGGCGATGTCGGTCCCGTCGCGGGCACGGACGGCGCGCATGCGCGGGAGTCTACCGGAGGAGGCGATCCGTGCCTGGATCGACAAGCGGCTGCTCATGGCGGTCCAGCCAGCGGGGCCGAACGGCGCATACCGGATCCCCCAGGGGGCGCTGCGGCTGTTCCGGAGCCGTACGTCATCGTCGAAAAGCATCTCGACGCGGATAGCGGCGAAGTCGTCTTCGACGACTACGACCTGGTCGAGCCATCCCACGGCATCTACGGGCACCACTATCACGGGCACGGCGGCGAACCCACCCACCACAGGCAGGGCATCGGAGTCCCGGGCGGGCACGAGGACGAGGACGACAGGATCGCCCTCGAGGATGCACTCTGGGATCTTCAGGAGCACGCATTCGCGTTCCGTACGGGTCGCGGCTGAGGCGCGAGCGAAACGGCACGGGGAACCGTCCCGGGTGGCCGCGCGAGGCTCGCCCTGCGCTACACTTTCGCGCGATGTCCCAGCTCCCCGCTCGCTGGTCGGGCGCCGCCGTTCACGGCAGGCCGGCGGAACGCCGCGCGCAGCTCCTGAGCCTCCCGGCCGGCACGCCGTCGGTCGAGACGCTCTTCACGTTCATGCGCGACGCCGAGCTCCGGTTCACGACGCTCAGGCTCCGCGTCCTGGAACGGACGTGGACCGCGAAGGGCGACTCGCAGCGCACGCACGACATCGTCGTCCGCCACCCCGACCGCGCGCGCGTGACGGTCCGTTACGCCGAGCTGGAGCTGCCGCGCGACCACGACATCTGGGTGACCGACGGGACCGTGGTCCGCACGTACTCGGCGCTCCATGACCTCGCGACCACGCGCCCCGTGCGACGCCGGGTGGTGGGGCTCGACTCGCCGGACCTCCCGGCGACCTCGCGCGTCTACCGGCCGCTGGCGATCCTCCCGCACGCGTCGCTCGCCGAGCTCATGATCCATCCTGCCGGCTTCTGCCAGAACGTCCTGGGAACCGGCCCGGTGCGGATCAACGGCTCGACGCGTGTCGCCGGCCGGGAGGCCCTCACCCTGGTCGCCGACCACCCGCGGACGGCGCACGTCAGCGCCGATCGAGCCGATCATTCCATCGAGCTGGCGGTCGACGTTGAGCTCGGCCTGGTGACGCGGCTGGTCGAGCGGCTCGGTGATCGCGTGACACGGCACGCCGAGGCGGCGTCGGTCGAGGCGGACGGGGCGATCGCCGACGCGGCGTTCGGGCTCTCGGTCCCGGCATCCACTCGTCGGATCTACTGATCCGCGGTCGGTCGACAGAGCCGTCGGGGGAGGAACCGATGACGCAACCGCCGCGGAGTCGCGAGGAGACCATCCGCCGGGACGTCCAGGAGCTGCACCGGCTGGGCTACGCCCAGGAGCTCTTCCGGTCGATGGGAGGCTTCTCCAACTTCGCGATCTCGTTCTCGATCATCTCGATCCTCACCGGGGCCGTCATCCTCTACAACTACGGCCTCGCGCTGGCGGGCCCGGCCGCCAACGGGATCGGCTGGCCGCTCGTCACGGTGTTCACGATCCTCATCGCCGCAGCGATGGCCGAGATCGCCTCCGCCTACCCCACCGCCGGCGGCCTCTACTACTGGGCCAGCCGCCTTCGCAACAAGGACTGGGGCTGGTGGGTCGCCTGGCTCAACCTCGGCGGCCAGATCTCGATCGTCGCGGGGATCGACTACGCGGCCGCGATCTACCTCGGCGTGACGATCCTCAACCCCCTGTTCGGGATCGACCCGAACGTCGAGACGCTCGGCGTGCTCAACTCGATCTGGATCTGCGGCGTGCTCATGATCGTCCAGGTGATCCTCAACATCGCCGGCACCCGGATCGTCGCCTTCCTCAACGACCTCTCCGTCTACTGGCACATCGGGTTCGTCATCGCGATCGCCGTCGGCCTGTTCGCCCTCGGCACGGTCCCGACACACCCCATCGACTTCCTGTTCCAGGTCGCGCCGGGCGGCTCCGTGCCTGGGGCCACGCCGGATGCCTCGCCGATCCCCGTCGCGGAGGTCGTGCCGCTCGGGATCTTCGGCGCGTTCATGCTCGGCCTCCTCCAGGCTCAATGGACGTACACCGGCTATGACGCCTCGGCCCATGTCGCCGAGGAGACGGTCAACGCGAAGCTCGCCTCCGGCTGGGGCGTCTTCCTCTCCGTCGCCGTGTCCGCGATCTTCGGGTTCATCCTCCTCGCGGCCGTCACGCTCAAGATGACGAGCGTCGAGGACGTTCTCACGAACGCGCCGGGCGGCTACGGGGTGGCATACATCCTCTACCAGAACCTCGGCAGCAGCCTCACGAGCCTCGGGGGGATCCTCGCCGCGGGGATCGCTGTCGCGATGTCCCTGTGCGGGTTCTCGTCGATCGCGTCCGCGTCGCGGATGCTCTTCGCGTTCAGCCGCGACGACGGGGTCCCGGCGAGCCGATGGCTCAAGAAGATCTCGCACCGGTTCCGGACACCGGCCAACGCGATCGTCGGGATCACGGCCCTGTCCTGGCTCCTCATCGCGAGCGTGTACGTCCTCGTCAAGGCGATCGGCGGCGACCCGTTCTTCATCATCGCCGGCATCACCGGCGTGAGCACCGTCCTCCTCTACTGGGCATACGGGCTGTGCATCCTCCTCGGGATGATCGGGGACCAGTCGTGGCGGCAGGAGCGCGTCTGGTCGCTGGGGCGCCTGAGCCGGCCCGTCGCGATCGTCGCGGTGCTGTGGGTCGCCGTGCTCACGCCGCTCTTCCTCTGGCCGCTCGCCGTCTACAACCCGGCCGCGCTCCCCACGGTCGCCGTGTTCCTGGGCTTCCTCCTCGTCTACTACATCCTCTGGGGCAGGACGCGGTTCAGGGGGCCGCACGCCCAGGGCGGCGAGCGGGAGCTCACGGAGATCGAGATGGAGTTCGAGAGCGAGGCGACGCGGCTCGCGCACCACCCCGCCTGACGGCCGGGCGCGGACGCGATCCGGCCGGAGGCGATACGGCCGGGCGCGGACGCGATACGGCCGGAGGCGATACGGCCGGGCGCGGACGGCCGCAGTGCGCGACACTGCGCCTGCGGGACCGCGACTGTGCTCCCGCGCGGCCGCCGACCGGCCCCCGAATCGAGCGACGACGGAGAGAGACCGATGACGACCGGATCGACCGGCGGGACGCACGACACGCACAACCCCGCCCACACCGCCCGACACCCGCTGGTGAACCAGCTGGAGCAGTGGGTGCGCGAGGGCTCGATCGAGACGCTCATCGTCGGCTTCGCCGACATGCAGGGCCGGCTCATGGGCAAGCGCGTCACCTCGAACGCGTTCATCAGCGGCGTCATCGACCACGGGATCCACTTCTGCACGTACCTCCTGGGCACGGACATGGAGATGAACACGCCCGAGGGATACAAGCTCATGAACTGGGAGACCGGGTACGGGGACTGGATCGCCGAGCCCGTCTGGTCGACCCTGCGGATCCTCCCGTGGCTGGACAAGACCGCGTTCGTCCTCGGCGACGCGATCGACGGCGACACGGGAGTGGAGATCCCGGTCGCGCCGAGGTCGATCCTCAAGCGGCAGACGGAGGCCGCGACGGCGGCCGGCTTCCAGGTCAAGGCCGGCTCGGAGTTCGAGTACTACCTCCTCAAGGATCAGTGGGAGGACCTCCACCGGCGGGGCTGGCCCGTCCCGGAGACGTTCGGCTACTACAACGAGGACTACCACCTCCTCCAGGCGACGAAGGCCGAGCCGTTCCACGGCAAGCTCCGGAGCCTCATGACGCAGGCCCGCATCCCGATCGAGTTCAGCAAGGGCGAGGCGGCGCCCGGGCAGCACGAGGTCAACATCCGGTACGACGAGGTCCTCGAATCGGCCGACCGGAGCGTCATCTTCAAGCACGGCGCCAAGGAGATCGCCTACCTCAACGGGTACGGCATCACGTTCATGGCGAAGCCGGACCACCGATGGACGGGCTCGTCCGGGCACCTGCACATGAGCCTCTGGAGCGCCGACGGGCGGACCCCGCTCTTCCACGACCCGGCCGGGTCGCCGCACGGGATGTCCCAGCACATGCGCTGGTTCGTCGGCGGGATGATGAAGCTCTCGCGCGAGCTCGCGATCTTCCTCGCCCCCAACGTCAACAGCTACAAGCGGTTCGCCTCGCTCTCGTGGGCGCCCGTGAACGTCGTGTGGGGACGTGACAACCGGACGACGGGCTTCCGCGTGGTCGGGTCGGGGCCGGCCCTCCACGTGGAGAACAGGTTCCCCGGCGCGGACATGAACGCCTACCTGACGTACGCGGCGGCGGTCGGGGCCGGTCTCTGGGGGATCCGGCACCAGGTCGACATCCCGGACGAGCACCAGGGCAACGGGTACGTCGCGACCGGCTGCGACCGGATGCCGCGCGCCCTGTACGAGGCGATCGAGGAGCTGGAGCGATCGGAGGCGGCGGTCGAGATCTTCGGGCAGGACGTGATCGACCACTACCTGAACATGGCCCGGGTCGAGCAGGCGGCGTTCGACCAGGTCGTCACGCCGTGGGAGCGCGAGCGGTATCTCGAGCGCGCCTGATCCGGCACGAGGCCGTCGAGCGAGGGGGATCCGATGAGCGAGCGGCCCGACGACAGCGGCATGCCCCTGGGCCCGTGGCGGCATGTGAGCGGTCGCTTCTCGCCCGCTCAGCGGAGCCTCATCATCGCCGGCGTCCTCCTCGTGGCATCGCTCGTCGTCTTCCGATTCGTGTCACCGTCGCTCGCGAGCTATCGGAGCACGCACCCCGGCGACTGCCTCGCGGCCGACCCCGTCATCGTCACCGCCAACGTGGCCGGCCAGGTCCGGACCGTCTCGGGCAACCCGGTGGCGGAGACCACGGGCTGCGACCGACAGCACGTGCACGAGGTCATGGGTCTGCCTGCGCTCTCCGGCGAGAGGGGGACGCCGTACCCGGTGGACGCCGTGGCGGTCGCCGCGGCCGACGCCTGCACGGAGCTGTTCGCGACGTACGTCGGGCGGGCGCTCGAGGGGTCGTCGCTCGCGGTGACCGCCTACTTCCCGGAGCGCGCCGAGTGGGAGGAGCAGAACTCCCGGACGGTCGTGTGCGTCGTCGTCGACCCGGCCGCGAGGACCGTCATCGGGTCGCTCAAGGGATCGGCTCGATAGGCGGCGTCGCCGGCTCCGGCGGAAGCATCCGCGGGCGGGTGGCGGCGTGGAGCGTGACGATCCCGCCGCTCATCGCGATCCATCGGACGTCGTCGAGCCCGGCGTCGCGCATGATCGCCGCGATCCGTTCCGGGCCGGGGTAGCCGCGGGTGCTCTGCACGAGGTAGCCGTACGC
>Ga0315297_10002754_pt1 | contig 11153 bp, 9 predicted proteins | sample YL17G15_0_MG_FD_203628 | JGI IMG/M metagenome (GOLD analysis project Ga0315297, IMG submission 203628) | Sediment microbial communities from Yellowstone Lake, YNP, Wyoming, USA - YL17G15_0 | ecosystem: Environmental > Aquatic > Freshwater > Lake > Sediment | place: USA: Wyoming | collected...
CGCCCTGGAGGACCTTGAGCAGCACCTTGTTCCATCCTTTCTTGAGATTGACCCTCACTTTATCCTGGTCGGGATAAGCGCCGCGGTAGGCGGGGTTGGAATGGACGAGCTCGTCGTTGATCCAGATACGCACGCCGTCATCGCTCCCGAGGAGCATATGCGTCTGCGTACCGTCGGGCGCAAAGACATAGCCGAGCGCGTAGATGACGGCCTGCTCGTTCGGCTGGACTAGTTCGGTCAGACGGATATAGCCTGACGGATCGGCTTGGATCTTGCGCCATCCGACTTCTTTGTTCGCCTTCCCGAGATATTTCTTATTGAACGCAACTTCTTTTTCCGGGGGATAGGCCGTCGTCAGATAGTCCATGTCCGGAGCATCGAACGGGCCGATGAGGTTCCACTCCGTGATGAACTTGGGGGAAGCGGGCATGAGGCTGAAGCCGGTGAACCCGAGGTCCATGCCTCGGGCCTGGTCGGCCTTCCCCGTCACCCGGAAGACGACGGAATTCATCCCCGGCTCAAAAAGAACGTCTTTGAGCGATAGGACGCCGAGTTCTTTCTCTTTCGAATAGCCTTCGAAGATGGCGGGCGCGATCTTGGCCCGGATCTTTCCGGTTTTCTTTCCGGTTGCAACGAGGGCCGCTTCGATATTTCCCATGGCCGGCCCCTTGAGAAGATAGAGGTCGATGTTGTACAGCTCGCCGATCTCGATAGGAAAGACAAGTTCCGCCGCGCTTCCAAGCCCGGCTTTTTCCGTCATCAGGACCGGATAGCGGGCGCCCGTGGAGCCGTAATAAGACGACAATGAGGAGGTCAGCTTGGCGGCCTTAAACTGCAGGCCGTTTTTTTTATCTTCGAACACCGACATGTTTCCATCTTTCTTTTCTTCCCATTTCGGCAAAAGGAAGTTGGCCGGAGGCTCGAGCGCATAAGGAAGCCTGGCCGCGACCGGAGGGAGGGCGGGGAAGGCCTTGTGCGGCTCGGACTGGTACCAGTAAGCGGTCGACGAAAAATAGTCCGAGCGGTCATTGGCGTGACCGTGCTCGATCGTCACCCGGATGGATTCCTGGAACGGGATGGGGTCGGGAATGTGAAAACGATAGACGGTCGCCTTCGATCCGACCTGAAAGTCTTCTTCCTGGAGCGGACAGCCGTAAAACGGGTTCTCGCCCTCACGCATGCCCCAGGCGTCAGAGAAATAATCCTCCGAGCCCGTGCCGTGGAGCGACGGTTTGTCCTCGCCATCGACGTAGATCATGTCGTCGCCTTCACCCCACCAACCCATGGCTCGCTGGAGGATGCTCATGTTGCAGCCGACGTAATGGCCGCGGCCCGCGGCGTCGAGGATGACGTAATTTGTCCCGGGCGCGCACGGCATCTCCTGCCGGTATTGGGCATGGAAAGAGGGCGTGTCTGGGGGGAGATCGTTCAATTCGCGGTAATCGACATAATAATAGAAGGCAGGGACGTCGCGCGTTCCTTCATTCGTGACCGTGACCAGGGCTGATTGCTTGAACGGCATATACCAGTAGCAGTTCTTCGCCCGGCCTTCCGAGGAGCAGGCGATGGGGATTGAAGTGAAATTGCGGTTGAGCCCGTGACCGACGCCGAAGAAGTCGCCGATCGGGACCTCGACGGACGGCGCTTTCTCGCCGTTCCAGAACATCCTGAGGACGAGCTTCCGGCCGTAGAAAGGCTCCGCCGAAATCGTGACCCAGAGGTGATGGATGGCTCCGGCGCCTTTGATGTCGGCGAGAATAGTTGTCTCGCCCGCCTTGATCGTCAGGGAATCCTTGTTTCCGCCCGTCCGGTCGTAGGACGAGATGCGCTTGCTCGCGTAATTCTGCGGCTGCCCCAGCTTCGTCAGCATGTCCTGAGCGGAAAGGGATGTTCGAACGGCAAAAATCGTCAGGAAAAAAATGCCGAAAGATATCGCCCGTTTATTCATTCTTTTCAAGGCCCACCTCCGACTCCGTCTTCTCTGGGCAAAGTCGCCATTCGTGAAGCGACCATAAAATATTAAGCTGCGTGTTTTTGGGCCAATCAGTCCGAGCCTTTCATGGCCTAAAAAATCCCGCCAGAGAGCGAGGCTATTCCGGTCATATTCTCGTTTTTACTTCGCGGGCAGGCCCGCTTTCTGGAAGAACTCCGCGGCGGGCGCGATCCTCACCTTTTCCGCTTTGACGTCGAGCGGAAATTCCTGGATGACGACATCCTCATCGAGGACGTCCTTGGGCATGTTCGGGTTGGCGTACTTGACCGGCGACGGCGTATTGGCGACGAGGTCGTTCTTCAGGGTATCGGCGTCCCGGGTGATCACGGCGACGCAGACATTGTCGAAGTTCAGATATTTCTTGATCGCGCGGTTCACGTCCTCCCGGGTCAATTTGAGCAGCACGCTCTGTGCTTCGGCGAGAAAATCCTGGCGGCCGTAGTAGTGGGAATCCATCTGCCAGCCGAGCCGTTCGCCAAGGGTCTGGGCGTAAAGCTTGGTGTAATTGAGCAAATACGTGCGGACAAGCTGGAAGCGCTCTTCGGAAATGCCCTCATCGACGAACTTCTTCAGCTCCCTCAAGGCCTGGCGGATGACGAAGTGGCGGTTGGAATTCGCCAGCGGCCGGATCCAGATCGAGAAATATTGCTGCTCCCGGGCGTGGTTCGGCGCCGGGAACTTGTCGCGCCCCTGGACGAAGTGCTCGATGTAGGCATAATCGCCGTAGTTCTGGCCGCGCTCCTCGCGGATCTTCTGGAAGAGAAGCGAGACTTTCTGGCGGTGCTCTCCGAAGTGCGATCCCGCGATCCAGAGGGCGAAGAAATCCTTGTCCGCTTTCGTAAGCGAGACCGGGAAGCCCATGGAGATCGCCGAGGCCGGCGTTGACTTGTCCGCGATCACGAATTCCAGGCCCTGCGGCATGTGGGCCGGGGGAAGGCTCAAACGCGGCGTGAAGCTTTCCGGAAGCTTCGCGAAGTCCGCCGTGATCTTGGCCGGAAAATCCGCAGGATAGCCGCCCGCGAGCCCGATGACGATGTTGCCCTGGACGAAATGCTCCTTGTAAAAAGTCTTGACATCGTCGAGCGTCAATCCTTTCACCGACTCCCCTGTACCGGCTTCGTGGTGTCCATACGGATGGCCCTCGTAGAGCATCAGGTTCAGGATCTCCTTCCCGAACTGCTCGTCCATGTTGTTGACCAGCGTCTTTTCGACGAAATTGAGCTGGTTGGTCTTGAGGCGGTTGAAATCTTCCTCGCGGAAGCCCGGGTCGAGGAGCATGTCCTTGAAGACGGCATAATATTTTTCGAGGTTGTCCTTGTGGATCGTCCCGGAGAACACGGCCATCTCCTTGTCCATGATCAGGGAAACGCTCGCCGCCATGGGGTAGAACTTCTCCGTGATGTCCTTGATGGTCATGGTCTTGGACCCGCCGTTGGCGAGCATGCTCCAGGTGAGCTGGCAGAGCCCTTCTTTCCCCGACGGGTCGTTCGCCGAGCCGACTTTCACGAGCAGGCGGAAGTTCACGAGCGGATTGCCGTCCACGGGCAGGAGCTCGGAGGTGAGCTTGTTCGAGTTGACTTTGTTGCCGCAGGACATCAGAAGGACCGAGATTCCGATCAACAGAATGCCGATGAGATACGTTTTGATTGAGGCTCTCATTTCGCTTTCCCTCCCGTCAAAGTAACGACCGTGCTGTTCGCCGGCTTGAAATATTTTTTGGCCATGTCCTGGATATCCTGGGGCGTGATCCTTTCGTAGAGGTCGAACAGCTTATTCACGGTGCCGGGGTCGGCGGCCAGTTCGAGGTATCGGGCCAGCGTGCCGGCGACGCCGTCCGTCGTTCCGAGGGCGTCGGCCATCGAGTATTTTATGTTGGACTTGATGTCGGCAAGCTTCGACGCCGAGGCCGGCTCATTCTTGATCCTTTCCAGCTCTTTGAGGACTTCGCTTTCCACGTAGGCCAGGTCGTCGTCGTTCTTGACGACGGCATTGAAAACGAGAAGGTGAGGATCGCGGTTGTCGCTGAAGTTCGCGCCGAGCGACGCGCATTTCTGCTCTTCGTTGACGAGCCTCTGATAGAGGGGCGAGGAGGGCGAGAACGAGACCTCGGCGAGCAGGTTGAGGGCGGCCTTGTCGATCATCTCATCGGAGTAGGCCGGGCCGTGAAAGCCGATGGCGAGCCGGGCCAGAGTTTTCGTCGGCCAGTCATAATGGGCTCGCTTGGGGTGGGTCTGCGGCGGCTCGACCGGCGTCTGGAGCGCGTAGTTCGATTTTTCCCAGCCGCTGTAGTATTTCTTCACGAGCGTCACGAGCTGGGCAGGGTCGAAATCACCCGCGACGAGGAGGATGGTGTTGTCGGGCGCGTAAAAACGATTTTTGTAGAGGAGGCTGTACTCGTACTGGTTGGGCATATCCTGGATGTCTTTGAGGTAGCCGAGGGTCGTGTGTTTGTAGGAATGCTTTTCGAACGCCGTGCCGCGGAGGAGTTCGGAGAGCCGCCGGTCGGGGTTGGAGACGCTCGAGTAATACTCGCCTTCGATGACCGGGGCTTCGGTCCTGATCATATCTTCGGTGTAATAGAGGTTGATGAACCGGTCGGCCTCGATCTTGACGACCTTTTCCAGGTTGTCCCGTCCGGCAAACACGACAAAGTAGCAGGTAAAATCATCGGTCGTGAAGCCGTTCGTCCCGGCGCCGAGCTGGGTCAGGAACTCGTCGTAGGCGGCGCTGGGGACCTCCTTCGTGCCTTTGAACATCATGTGTTCGAAGAAGTGAGCGAAGCCCGATTTTCCAAGCTCGATCTCGTTGCGCGATCCCGAGCGGACGATGGTGTAGTAAGAGATGATGTTCGGGTTGTTAAGGGGAATAGTAACGACTTTGAGCCCGTTTTCCAGCTCCTCGATTTTGTAGTCGAAGGGGAAAACCTTTGTCTTTTGCGACTCGAGTGGGATCGCAAGGAGCAGGACGGCGGACAGGGCCAAGGCAATGAACTTAGGCATGAATGAAAACTCCTTTCTTAGAAATATGGGGACATACGTCTCTGTCCCCCAAAAAATCCTAAAAAGGGGACGGTCCTATTTTCGTAAAAAGGGGACGGTCCCATTTTTATTGATAGGAAAGATTGAACCATCGCTTTTTTATTTCTCATATTTTTCCATCCATCCTGTCTTGATGTCCGTTTTCCGGTCCTTCCGCGTGTAGGGCTTGATGTCCAAAACCGGCGTTCCCTCAATCATGTCGAGGCCGGAGATCTTGAGCGTATTTCCGTTCCGGCCGCGCAGCCGGACGATCGTCATCCCGAGCGGATTGGGACGGTGGGGCGACCGGGAGGCGAAAGCGCCGCGGAGCCGGTCATCGAACGGCGGCTGGGAGAGAAGCTTGCCCTCTCCGGCTTGATGGAAAGCGAAGATCACGATGAGGTGGGAAAATTCGTCGATGTCCTTGAGGCCGGCTGAGAATTCCTCGAAAATTTCGATCTTGCCCTTGACGTCATCAAAGCCATTCGGAGCGGCGTTTCGTTCGAGGGGGATGTCGTCTTTAGTCTTGAACGGCGAGCGGACAATGCCTATAGGGCTGAAATTAAAAGAAAAAGCCATCTCCTTTGCTGCCGGTCACAGGCTCCTTTATAGATTTCTTTCTACCAATTTCCTCCGAAGTCCTTTTTAAAGGCATCGCCCAGTTTTCTGCCCCAATTGTTAAGAGCATCCAACTTGCCCAGGAAGAATCTGAGCACGGGCGGCTCGGAGACAAACTTCAATCCTTTGATCAGCTCACGATTGTTGTATAGCCATTGGAGCCGGTCGATGATATATTCGATATGGGATATCGTATAGACTCTTCTCGGGAGGGCGATCCTGGTCAGCTCTAAATCGGCATAGACTTCCTTCCCGTCTTTATCGCGGTCCGTGGAAATGGTGCCTCTCTCCATCGCTCTTACCCCGGAGGTAATGTAGAGCGCTGCGGTTAAAGCTCCGGCGATATATTGCTCTTTGGGGATATGAGACACAAATTTCCTGGCATCAACATGGCAGGCCAGCCCCCCCGGAGGAGTGACGACAGGAATGCCCATCCCATCAAGCTTTTCGACGAAATATTTGATCTGCTCAATGGAACATCCGGCGACCGAGGGGTCGACCATTTCTCTCAATCCCACAGTCATGGCTCCAATCTCCCTCATCGACATGCCGCCATACGTGTAGAATCCTTCATAGAACGGCAGCCAGGGTTCTAGCTTTTCCATCAAATCTTTTTTATTGGAAGCGATAAATCCGCCTCTGACGCACGTATTTTTTCTTCCACTGAGATAGAAGATATCGGCCAAGCCGGCCATTTCTTTGACGATTTCGGCGATGGTCTTGTTCCCGTATCCCTTCTCCCTCTTCCAGATAAAATAGGCATTCTCCGAGATCAAGCTGCCGTCCATGACGAGGAGGAGGTTGTGTTGATCGCATATCTTTCTGACCTCTTTGAGGTTTTCCATCGAGAACGGCTGCCCGCCGAGGAGATTGGTCGTTGCTTCCATGCGCACATAGCCGATCTTTTCCCGCCCCCATTTTTTTATCGCATCCGTGAGTCTCTGGATATCCATATTCCCTTTAAAGGGATGGGTGCTCTTAGTTTTCAAAGCTTCGTCCGCATAGAGCTCCAGGCAGGCAGACCCGCCGGTCAGTTCAATATGGCCCTTGGTTGTGGTGAAATGATAATTGGTTATGACAGCGCCGCCCGGTTTTGCGAATATCTTGGACAGTAAATGTTCAGCCGCCCGTCCTTGGTGGACGTTCATCACGTACTGGTAGCCCAAAACATCCTTAACGGCATCGGCAAATTCATAAAAAGTCATGCTCCCGGCATAGGCGTCATCGGCGTTCATGAAAGCCGCGAATTGATTGTCACTCATCGCATTGACGCCGCTGTCTGTGAGCATATCCAGGTAGATATCTTTTGTTTTGAGCAGGAAGGTGTTGTACCCTGCTTCTTGAATGGCCTTGAGCCTTTCTTCAGCAGGCGTGAGCGTGATTTTCTGGACCATCCTTGCCTTATGCATCTCGACGGGCAGTTCCGTGCCATTCGATAACTTTATGAGCATCCTAAACCTCCTTTATATGTAAAAATATTTTAGAGAACTTTTTTCAAGGCCCTGATCAATTTTTGGTTCTGCTCTTCGGTGCCGATGGTGATGCGGAGGGCATGAGGAAACCCGTATTCTTTGATCGTTCGGGTGATGATTCCTTCCCTTTGGAGGGCTTCAAAAACAATCTGGCCGTCTCTCGCGAAGTCGACAAAAATGAAATTCGCATACGTGGGGAGATAAAAAAGGCCCAATTTTTTATAGGCGTCGTAGAGATATTCTTTCCCGGCCTCGTTGACGGCCTTGCCTTTATGAACATGCCGATCATCATCGAGGGCGGCCATCCCGGCGATTTGAGAAAGGCGGTTCACATTGAAGGAGATGCGGAGCTTGGCCAGGCTCGCGATGATCTCCTTGTGCCCGATTCCATAGCCGAGGCGAACACCCGCCAGGCCGTAGATCTTGGAAAACGTGCGCAGGATGAGGATGTTTTTCCCTTCCCGAAAATATTTGAAGGAATTTGGATAGTGGGGATCATCAATGTATTCAAAGTAGGCTTCATCCATGACGACAAGGATATCCCCGGGAACTTGCTCGAAGAATTCTTCGACCTCCTCCTTGGTAGCGATGGTCCCGGTGGGATTATTGGGATTGGCGATGTAGATCATTCGGGTATTCTTTTTAATAGCCTTCAGCATCGCCTTGAGGTCGTGGGTGTAGTTTCTCATCGGCACTTCAATCAATTCCGCCGCGGCGATATTGGCCGCGATTTTAAACCAGATGAAGGCGCCTTCGCTTCCGATTGCACTGTGCTCTGGATCAAGATAGGCCAAGGTGGCAAGAGGAAGGATCTCAACCGATCCATTGCCGACAAAGATATTCTCAGGCTCAACCCTCAATCGTTCGGTCAATTTTTTCCTGAAGTAGTAACAGCTGTCATCGGGGTAGAGGAAGGATTCCTTCAAGGCCTTCCTTATGGCCCGAAGGGCCAGGGGGGAAGCTCCCAAGGGATTTTCGTTTGAGGCGAGCTTGATGATCTCGCCCTTCAAATTCAGCTCCCGGGCCACTTCTTCAATGGGTCGGCCCGGCTTGTAGGTGCTAATCTTCTTCAAAAAGTCTTTTGATTGGATCACAAGAATTCCTTAAAGGTATGAAATTATATCTAAAATTTTGAAAAATGGAAAATAATATATTTATTGGACGGGCTCCTCCTTTTCGAACGTTGAGGGGACGTCTGGCTTAGACGTTATTGATCAGCGGCTTCTCGGCCTCAGTCATTCATAGACGTGAGCCATTTTCCGTTTGATGATCTCCTCTTGGCTACAGGTCGCGTCCTTTTCATTCGTCCCCATCGGGAAATAGGCCGCAGGCCTATCTCCCGTTTTTTTCATAATAGGTTGACCCCTTGTGCAAGACCGACCTCACTTTTCCTTCTCTTAAAAGACGCAAGAGATGTTTGGAAATCATTCCGACCGGCTTTCCCAGCGATAGGGAAATTTCGCGCGCTGTGACCGGCCTCCGGCTGGCCGTGGCGAGGATGGCCTCCGAAATGTCACCGGCCGCCGCGCCCTGGTCCTTGGCCTTGAAATCGGCGATGATCTCCGCACTTTCCCCGAAATAGGACTTGATCCGTTCGAGTTCGGGCAGGCTCAGGGGCCGGGCGGATGTCTCGGCGGGCGGCCGGACGACGGTGTTGAGCTGGACTTTATCCGGATGGATGCGGGCGACAGCTTCCTTCATCTTCTTGAGGTGGGACGGCCCGTCATTTATCCCTCTGACCAGCATGATCTCGAGCCAGATCCGACCTTTGTATACCCGGCGGAACCGAACCAAGCCCGCGATGATCTTTTCGACGCTCAGACTGGGGTGCGATCGATTGATCTTTTCGAAGACCGGCCGGGTCGCCGCGTCCAGGGAGGGCACGACGATGTCCGCTTCGAGCAGCGCCTCCCGCCCCTTTTTATTTATGAGGCACGAGCTGTTGGTCAATATCACGACCGGGATGTCCGTGGTCCTTTTTATTCCCCGGATGATTTTTCTGATGCCGGAATGGAGAGTCGGCTCGCCCGAGCCCGAAAACGTGACGGCGTCGATCCTCTGCGGGCCCTGGAGAGCGGCCCTAATCTGGGTCAGAATGTCCTTTGCAGGAAAAAACTCCCTCCTCCGAACAGTCGTTTTCGGCTGGGAGCCGAGCTGGCAGTAAACGCAGTTCATGGAGCACGTTTTGAACGGCAGGATGTCGACGCCCAGAGAAAAACCCAGGCGGCGGGAGGGGACGGGCCCATAGAGATAATGATTGTCATTGCCCGTTGGTTTCGCGGGGGCCATTCTTCTATTTCTTATAGGTTTGGATGAACCGGGCCAGCGACCGGTCATAGGTCCGCTCGACGGCAGCCGGGAAAAGGCAGGCTGGCAGTTCCTTGTTCGTCCAGTGATAGGCCAGGCATTCGCAGCATATGCCCTTGCGGCCGCAGGGCTCGTAGCTGCAGTTGCATTGCCCAAAATTCTTCTGGATCTGACATTCTCTCAAAGGAAACCTCCTGATGTCTTGTGGACTTCGGCACGCTGGATATTTTTTGATGTTAAAATTATACTATATCCTAAATTTAGACAGAGAGGAAGACAGATGAGCCGCTATTCCGAAAAAGAAGCGAAGGCGGGCCTCGACGCCCGGCTTCCGGCGATCGGGACCTTCTCCAACCAGTTTCCCGACTACGAGATCAAGATCGAGATCCCCGAGTTCACGTCCGTTTGCCCCAAGACGGGCCTCCCGGATTTCGGGACGATCGTAATCCGCTACGTGCCCCGGGCGCGCTGTCTGGAATTGAAATCCCTTAAAGATTACATCCTAGCCTACCGGAACCTGGGCATCTTTTATGAAAATGTCGTGAACCGTATCCTCGAGGATGTGGTCAAGGCCTGCCGGCCCGTCCGGGCGTCGGTCGCCGGAGAGTTCAACCCGAGAGGAGGCATCAAGTCCGTGATCGAGGCGCGCTATCCCCGCTCCCGGAGGCTGTCCGGCTAGACCGACCTGCGCCTGTCTGTCATCGGATTCCCGCCTGTTTCATCCCAGAAGAAAACCGTTCAACAACGAGCCGTCGAATGAATAATAGAAACAACGCCAACGCCGCCTTCGGCGCGAGCGACGCCTGGATGCTCCTGGCCGTCGTGATGTGGGGCATCAATTTCAGCCTCATCAAGATCGCCCTCCGAGAATTGACCCCGGCCGGGTTTAACGGCCTGCGCCTGCTGGTGACAGCGGTCATTTTTCTGGGCCTTCTTGCGATCTCGGGGCAGGGATTTCGTCTCGAAAAAAAGGACGCCTGGAGGCTTTTGCTCATCGGTGTCGCCGGGAACACGCTCTATCAGGTCTTTTTCATCCGGGGGGTGAGCCTGACCTCGGCCTCGAACACGTCGCTCATCCTTTCGATGTCACCCATCTTCGTCGCCCTCTTGTCCGCGCTGCTCGGCATCGAACGGATCCACTGGGCCGCCTGGATGGGGATCCTGATCTCGTTCATCGGCCTGTATCTGATCATCACCGAGCAGAACGGCGGCCTCCATTTCTCGGCGGCGAATTTTAAGGGCGACCTGTCCATTTTCTTCGGGACAATCCTGTGGTCCTCCTACACGGTCTTTTCCAAGCCCTTTCTCGAAAAGCTTTCGCCGCTCAAGTTCTCGGCCGTGACCGTGTCGTTCGGGGCCTTGTTTTATCTCCCTCTCACGGCCAGGGACGTCCTAGCCATTCCCTGGGCCGCGATCTCTTTTAAAGCCTGGGCCTTTCTTGTTCTCTCGTCGCTCTTCGGGTTCGTCTTCGGGTACATCATCTGGTACTATTCGGTCAAGAAAGTGGGCAACGCCAAGACCGCGATCTATAACAACCTGACACCCGTCTTCACTGCCGTTTTCGCCGCGATCCTGCTTCAGGATAGAATTCATTCCAGCCAGGTCCTCGGAGCAGTCGTCATCCTGGCAGGGGTCTATCTGACGCGGGCGGGTTACAGGTTTTTCATGAAGGGCCAGCCTGAGTGAACGCCAGCGCGGCCGGCCGAGCCGGCGCAAGCACTGTCGGATCTTCTTCTCTGCGTTTTT
>Ga0315297_10002756_pt1 | contig 11149 bp, 15 predicted proteins | sample YL17G15_0_MG_FD_203628 | JGI IMG/M metagenome (GOLD analysis project Ga0315297, IMG submission 203628) | Sediment microbial communities from Yellowstone Lake, YNP, Wyoming, USA - YL17G15_0 | ecosystem: Environmental > Aquatic > Freshwater > Lake > Sediment | place: USA: Wyoming | collected...
CCCCAGTACTGCTTGTTGGCGACGCAGCGCACGTACTTGCTCTTCTTCCACTCGACCACCTGGAACGGGCCGGAGCCGACGATAGGCGGCTTGTTGAGGTAGTTCTTGGCGTCGTCGGCGGTCTTGAACTGGCTCCAGATATGCTCGGGGAGGATCGGGCACCACATGGAGAGGATATCCGCCTTGGGTCGCGAGCACGTTATCACCAGGGTCGTGTCGTCCGGGGCGCTGGCGCTCTCGATGCCGTCAAGCGCGGAGAGAAACGCCTGCAGCTCCAGCTTGATCTCCCAGTTGTAGGTGAAGGCGATGTCCTTCGCGGTGAGCGGCACGCCGTCGCTCCACATGACTCCCGAGCGGATCTTGAACGTCCAGGTGAGGCCGTCCGGGCTGCTCGTCCAGCTCTCGGCCAACCCCGGTTGAGTCTCGAGGTACTGGTCGCCGTAGTTGGTGAGGAAGTCGTAGCTGATGTGCCAGAGCTCGTAGGACGACTGCTGGACGCCGACGAACGGGTTGAGGCTGTCCGGGTCGGGTGACCACCCGACCTTCAGGATGATCCTCTCGCTGCCCGGCGAGGCGCTCGAATCGGCGGCGAAGGCGCCCGGGAGCCCCCAGATGAGGCCGGCGCCAAGCACTGCGACGAGCAGGAGCAGCAAGAGCCTTGCGGGATACCGTGTGCCAGCAGTCATGAGACCTTCCTTTGATGCGCTGACAAGCTGAGGCGGCCGTCCCCCGGGTAGGCCGCACGGCGCCTTCGGCGCCGTGCGGCGAGCCTACTCAAAGCGGCGGCCCGGGCGCAAGGGCAAGAACGGCGCAGCACAGACGCTTGCCGGTCACAGACATCTACCCGCGCCCTCGGGACCGCCATACTCGGCCGCCGGAGGACCGCACCTCGTCGGCGACGCGGGGCGTTCCTCGCGCGGACCGCTTGCTGGACCGGAGGGGGTTTCTTGGCAGCCGACGACTGGGCGCGGGTGTTCGAACGCGCCCTCTTGGCGATGGACCGCGTCAGGGCGCGCGAGACCCTGCTCGCCGCGGCCCGACGACGGCAAGCACCCACAGTTGGCCATCGCCGTCCCCGAGGACCACCACGCGCTCGGCAAGCGGCTCGTGCTGTCGGCCCTGCGTTCCTCCGGGTACGCGGTCGCCGACCACGGCCACGGAGTGACCGTCGAGCGGCTCGTGCAGAGGTGCCGCGACGAGAAGCCGCGCGTGCTCCTCATCTCGACGCTGATGTTGCCGGCCGCGCTGCGCGTACGCGAGGTCGTCGACAGGCTGGCGCTGCCCGCCCCGAAGCCTCTCGTGATCGTCGGCGGCGCCCCCTTCCGCCTCGACCCCGAGCTCTGGCGCGAGGTCGGCGCCGACGCCACGGGGCGCAACTCGTCCGCGGCCATCGAACTTGTCGACCGCTTCACGGAGGTGCGCGATGACGGGTGAGATGACGTCCCTTGAGCGGGTCCTCACGACTCTGAACCACAAGGAGCCGGACCGCGTCCCTCTCTTCCTCCTGGTCACCATGCACTGGGGCCAAGGAGCTCGGCCTGGGGCTGCAGGAGTACTTCTCGCGCGGCGAGCACGTCGCCGAGGGTCAACTGCGTCTGCGCGAGAAGTACGGGCACGATTGTCTCTGCAGGATCCTCCACGCTGCGCTCGAAGCCGAGGCTTGGGGCGGCGAAGTGCTCTTCCGCGACGACGGCCCGGCCAACGCCGGCGAGCCCCTGATCCTCGCCGCCGCGGGCAAGCTCACCCTGCTCGGCAACCTCAACGGCGTGACCATGCGCCGCTGGACCGCGGAGCAGGCGGAGGCGGAGGTCAAGGCGGCCATCGCCGCCGCCGCTCCGGGCGGCGGCTTCATCCTCGCGGACAACCACGGCGAGATCCCCTTCCAGGTGCCGGACGAAGTGCTGCATGACATCGGCGCTGCCCGCGCAGCTGGTGCTGCTTGACACCGGCACCGATGCGCAGGCCGCGCAGCACCTCGATCAGATGGGCGCCTGCCTCGACCTGCCCACTCCGCGGCTGCCTTGTGGCCTCGACTACCTGCGCCTCTTCTTGACCAGCCTGGTGCGCGAATGGAGGCTGCACGCGGAGGGGCGGCGCGCGCCGGCGGCCGCGACGTCCGCCACACGGCCCCTCGCCGCTCCCGCGCCACCGGCGGTGCGGTAGACTCTGGCCCGCGCCGCGATGCGCGGCCGCCGACCACCACCGCTGCCGGGAGCCAGACATGACACTCAAGATGGGCCTGCCCAAGGGAAGCCTCGAGGCGGCGACCCTCGACCTGATGCGCCGCGCCGGGTTTCTCATCACCGTGGCGGATCGTTCCTACTACCCCGCCATCGACGACCCCGAGATCGAGTGCATGCTGCTGCGCGCCCAGGAGATGGCGCGCTACGTGGAGGACGGCGCCCTCGATTGCGGCCTCACCGGCTACGACTGGGTGGTCGAGAACGAGGCCACCGTGCACGCGGTCTGCGATCTCGTCTACGCCAAGCAGAGTTTCGGCAGGGTGCGCTGGGTGCTGGCCGTGCCGCAGGCGTCGGACATCCAGACGGTAGCCGACCTCGAGGGCAGGATCGTGGCCACCGAGCTCGTCGGCGTCACCAGGCGCTGGCTCGCGGAACGCGGCGTGAGCGCCCGCATCGAGTTCAGCTGGGGCGCCACCGAGGCCAAGCTGCCCGAGCTCGCCGACGCCATCGTCGAGGTCACCGAGACCGGCTCGTCGCTGCGCGCCAACAAGCTGCGCGTCGTCGAGACCGTCCTGGAATCCACGACACAGCTCATCGCCAACGTCGACGCCTGGCAGGACCCCGAGAAGCGTCGCAAGATCGAAGACATCGCCCTCCTGCTCCAGGGCGCCATCGCCGCCCTCGACAGGGTCGGGCTCATGCTCAACGTCAGAGTGGAGGACCTGGGCGCCGTCCTCGCCGTCCTGCCCGCCCTCCGCAACCCCACGGTCTCGCACCTCAGCGACGAGAACTGGCTGGCGGTCAATACGATCCTCGAGGAGCGCGTAGTGCGGCGCATCATCCCGCGCCTCAAGGAGGCGGGGGCCGAGGGCATCGTGGAGTTCCCGCTCAACAAGATCGTGATGTAGCCGCGCCGGACGGGCTCATAGCCCGGCGGCGGCGGAGGCACTCGTCGAACTCAAGCCCATACAGAAGGGCGAGATTCACGAGCCAGAGCCAGGTGAGCACCATGACGATACCGCCCAGGAACCCGTACACGCGCCCGTAGTCCGCGAAGTAGCGCACCCACACGGAGAAGCCGACGGAGACCAGAAGGGCCGACAGGCTCCCGAGGAAGCTGCCCCACGAGACGAGCCGCGTCAGTAGCCGGGTCGACCCCGGAGCCGACGCGTAGAGTACAGCGAGGATGAGCGTGCCACACAGGAGGAACAGCACCCAGGCGATCAGCGACCACAGCGTCGTCGTGGCGTCGCCGAGGTCGAACACGTCGCCGAAGAGCCGGGTCACGTTGGAGCTCACGCCGAAGACGACCACCATCAGCACGATGAGCACGAGGATCACAAGACCCACCAGGAGCTGGCGCGGCAGGCGACGCAGGTAGCCGTCCGGCTGGGCGATGCCGCGTATCGTCGCGGCGGCGAAGGTGAAGCCGCCCACGTAGCGGCTCAGACCGTAGGCGGCAAAGGCGAAGCCAGTCACGATGGCGATCCAGCCTGGGGTCTCGGCCACCGCGGCGTGGACACCCTGCTGGGCGGCATCGAGCAGGGCATCGGCGCCCTTGACGTCGAGGCGCGCCGCTTGGGCGGCCTCCAGACCGGCGCGCTGCCCCAGCAGGTCGGCGGCGACGGCGACGGCCACGGCCGCCGGGAACGCTACGAGCATGACGTAGTAGGCGAGCGACGCGGCGCTGGTCGTGAGACAGTCACGGCCGCCGCGCACGACGACGTCGCGGAAGAGGGCCGGCAGGCCGCGCTCCCAGCGCGCTCCGGCCCAAAAGGCGGGCAGCGGAAGCTCGCCGGGGCGCACGAGGTCGTCATTGTCCGAGGGGCCGGCGACCGTCATCGCGCGCCCAGATCGGCCAGCGCCGCCTTGGCGGCCGGGACGCTGAGCGGCGCGTAGTTGCCCCGCAGCTCGTGCGCCGTCACGGGCAGCCAGATGGAGCCGTCGCGGCCGCCGCCGAGCGGCGTCGAGAGGCCCTGGACGAAGCGCCAGGCCGTGAACGCCGCCATGAGGGCGTCGAGCGAGTCGTGGTCGTAGTAGTCGTCCCACTGCAGGCCGAGACGCCGCAAGGTGAGCACGCGCAGGCGCAGCCCCGCGCGCGTGCTCTTTGGCGGCGGCGTGCCTCCGAGCAGAGTCACGAAGCCGGCGTGCGGATACACCTCGAGGACCGCCGGCGCCTGACCGAGCTCGCCGGGTAACGACCCGGGGGCCGGCGGCTCGTAGCCGCGCCGGCCCAGCTCTTTGAAGTACGCCCAGCCGGTGTGCATCCAGGCGTAACGCCGAGCCTTGGCCTCCGCTTCCGCCCGCGTGGGGACCTGGTAGACGGAGATGCGCCGGTGCAGCAGCTCGGCGTCGCAGTCGCGCGAGTGCGCGGCGCCTCCGGGGAGCGCGCGTTTGGGCCGCTGAGGGGCGTCGACGGCGACCACGGCCGGTCGCAGCTCGGCGACCCAGTCGAGCATCCGCCCGCGGTCGCCGGGCTCGCGCTCGTAGGCCTCGCGCCACTCCACGACTTCGAGCGTGCGCCCGCAGCGCACGGCCACGGCCACGCACGGGCGGCGGGCGGCGATGTCGATGCCGATGACGAGCGGTGCGGCGTCCATGGCGCAGATGGTAGCAGACGCCGAACAGCCGGCGAAGGGCGCGGCGCCCGTGGAGACTCAGCCCGGCAGCGCCCGCGAGGTCGTGACCGTGAGCTCCGGAGGGTCGGTCAGATCACGGCGCGACGAGGGTGACGTCGCGCACGCCCCAGCGCTGCCAGTGCGGCGCCTCGCCGCGCGCCACGAAACCGATCACGTTGCGGCCCTTGGCGTTCAACATGCTCGCGGGGATCGCGAGGGACCGCACGCGGCTCCATTTCACCTTGGGGCCGCGGTCCAGCGCGCCGGCGTCCTGCCAGTTCACCACCAGTCTGACCTCGTCGGCCTGGACGTCCCAAAGGCGGAAGTGCAGGATCCGCTCGCCATCCTGCTGCAGCGCCTGATAGAAGACCTCTTTGGGGTGCGAGGTGTCGCCGGGGCAATTGCCCAGAGGCGCCGCGTAGCCCACGTCCAGCGGGAGCGCCGGCGTCTGGATCTTGTTGAAGCGCACGCCGGCCAGCGGCCGCCAGTCGGCGTCGTCGGTGGTCGCCCAGTCGTACATGCTGCCGCCGAGGCACCCGGTCTCGCGCAGGGCACGCACGAAGGCGGTAGTCTCGCTGCCGGACGACTTGTCCCCAAGGCCCGCGATGATGTGGATGGGGATCGTCGGCCGGCCGGTCTCTTCGCGCACGATGCGCACGTTCTCCAGGGTCTCGTTGTAGGCGTGGTTGTAGCCGTCGCCGTGATAGGTGTAGTAGCCCATCGCCACGATCACGTCGTAGACGGCGGCGACGTCCTTGTAGGGGAAGTCCGGCCAGTAGCTGGAGTTGATCTTCATGCCGGCGGGCGACGGCGTGATGCCGCCCAGAGGATAGCTCTTGCCCACGGCCGCGCGGATCTTCGCCGACAAGGTCTTCAGGCGCGCGCTGCGCGTGCTCGCCGGCTTCACCGTGCTGTCCTCGATGTCGAGGGCGAACGAGTCGAACTTCTGGCCGTCCGGGGTGCGGTAGTCGATAGCTGCCATGCTGCGCTCATAGTCCTTGTCGAGATCCTTGAAGCCTGGGAGGTACCAGGCCACGATCTTGATCTGGCGCGCGTGGCACTGCTGGATGAAAACGGCCAACGCGGCCGGCTTGAACAGGGACGCCGACTGAGGGTTGTGGTAGTTGGCCGTCTCGACGAAGAGCGTGCGCACGCCGTGCGACGCCATGTCCTCGACCGCCGCGGCCGGGTCGTTCCAGGCCGAGGCGTCGTACATGTCGACCCAGGTGCCGAGGCCGCGGTAGGCGGCGATCGAAGCCGAGCCGGCGGCGGCGGACGCCGGCGGCGGCGCCAGCGCCGCCGACGCGAGGCCGATGAGAACGATGAGCCCGGCGATGAGGAGCATGCGGCCGGGCCTTCTGAACGACTGTGGGAGAGTGTGGGAGGAGTGAAGCGTCACGCGTGGACCCCCTGGGTGGCTGGCGCGTTCGTCACTCAGTATACGACGGGCGCGTCGGGTGGGCCTCCCGGCCGGCGGCGCTGCCCCGGCCGCCGCGTTACGCCGCTCGGCCTGCGTGGTAGGTTGCAGCCGACACGACCGCGAGGGAGGGCCCGTGAGCGTCGAGTACCTGAAGCAGCAGCTGGGAGACAACGAGAAGATCGTCTACACCGAGCGTCACCACTGGATCTTCCCCATCGCGGAGATGATCAAGTGGATCCTCTTCGCCGTCGCGGTGCTCGTGGTCATCATCCTGCTGAAGAGCTGGCAACCAGGATGGTCGTGGGTCAACTGGCTGTTCATCGTCTTGGTCGTGCCGGCGTTTCGCATCGCCTGGGGCTTCATCTCGTGGCGCATGAACGTGTACGCGCTCACCAACCGGCGCGTCGTCGAGGTCACGGGGGTGGTCAACAAGACGGTCGCCGACTCGTCCCTGGAGAAACTCACCGACGTGGTACTCAGGCAGGGCCTCTTCGGACGCCTGCTCGGCTACGGAGACATCGAGGTGCTCACCGCCGCGGCAGGCGCAGGCATCAACTACCTGAAGCAGATCCGCAAGCCGATGCAGTTCAAGCAGGCGATGGTCAACGCCAAGGAAGACCTCGAGAACGAGATGGGCCAAAGCCGCTGACGGACGGGTCGCCTGTGGGGCGCGGCCCGCCGCCATCAGGCGCAGCGCACGATGCCGCGCGCCCAGAGGCAGTCGCCGCACACGGGGTGCGGGTTGCCGAAGCAGTCCTCTTCGTTACCTTCGGCGAGTTCGCAGCCGCAGTCGGTGCAGGGCGGGAAGTCGAAGCGGCGCACTCGCTCGCGGAAGGCGGCGTAGGCGGGCTGCGCCCAGATCGCCGCCAGTGCTTCATCCGGCAGACGCCCGACCTCCCAGCGCGTCATCTGTTTCTGCCGACCGCGCACGAAGCATGTGTACGTGTGCAGAAGCGGCGGGCACGGGCTGACGCCGCCGTGCCAGGCGACGGCACAGGCATCGGCCTCGACGAAGGGACAATGGCCGGTGACGCCGTTCGCGCCGCCGCTCGAACCGCCGGCCGCGAAATCGACCGGGCCCGAACGCGCGAGCGCTCGCCCGAGGGCAGCGCCGAGACCTTCGTCCCAATCGAACACGGGAAGCTGCCAGCGCGGCGCAGCTGTGGTCTCTCCGCCCTCCGAGGCGGTCACGCGCTGGTCGTAGAGCGTCTCCGACTTGAGCTCGGGGGTGAAAGCGAGCACGTTGCTGACGATGATGAAGGTGGCGCCCAGCTGAGCGGCGAGCCGGTTCAGTCCCGGCAGTTCGCCGACGTTGGAGCGCATCGCCACGAACTCGATGCCGATGCGCATGCCCGGCCCGTAATTGGGGCCGCGCCGGTCGTGCAGGCGGCGGACGTTTTCGACGATCTTGGCGAGCGAGGCGCCGGAGCGCACGCGGCCGAAGGCCTCGGCGGAGGCGCCGTCGATGCTCACCACGAGCTGATCGAGGCCGGCCCGCAGCAAGCCGCCGGCCATCTCGTCGTCGAGCAGCAGTGCATTGGTGGTCACCTCGGCGCGCAGCTCGCGCGCCTTGGCGAGTCGCACCATGTCGAGAAAGCGCGGGTGCAGCAGCGGCTCGCCGAGGCCCATGAAAGCGACCGTGCCGGCGGCGTGCGGGCCTACGGCCGCGCCGCCCCCGCCATTGCTCGCAGCGTCCGCAAGGCCGTCAACGACGGCCTCGAACGTCGCCCACTCCATGAACCCTTCGGGCTCGTCCCAAGAGTGGCGCACGCAGGTCGTGCAGTTCAGATTGCAGGCGTTGGTGGGCTCGACGTAGACCTTGCGCAGGTCATCGGCGCCGGCGCTCACGTGCGCGGATGGGCTTTGCGCAGATCCTCGAGAGACGGGAAGGCTATGGCGCCGGCGTCGCAGAGGCTCGCACAATGCGAGCAGCCGACCACGCAGGACGTGCGCTCCGCCACGAGCACTCTGCCGTCGACCAGGCCGTACACGCCCTGCTTGCAGAAGTCGAGGCAGACGCGGCACCCGTCGCGGCAGGCCGCCTCGTCGATGGTCGGTCCCCAATCGATGTCCTCACGCGGAATCCCCTCAAGCCAGCCCATATGCTGCTCCTCGTTCGGGTCCGACACCGGTTGGCCGGCCACCCCGATCTCAGTGTACGCGAGAGGCCGAAGTGATGCAGCCTCCTTCATGGAGAGTCCGTCAGTCGGCCGCCTCCGCCTTGCCCAGCGCGACGCCAAGACGGCCCGTTCGTGGCGTCGCGCCGAGGTCGCGCTACAATGGCAGTTCACGGGCCTGCAGCCTGACGGAAGGCAGTCATGGCGCTGAACATCGAGGTCGACCACACGAGCATCGCTGAGTTCTGCCTGCGCAACCACATCGCTCGACAGTCGTTCTTCGGCTCGGTGCTGCGCGACGACTTCACCTCAGAGAGCGACGTGGACGTCTTGGCGGCGTTCGAGCCAAGCTGCATGCCCGGTCTGTTCGGCCTGGCGCGCGTGCAGCGTCAGCTTGGCGAGATCATCGGCCGCAGCGTCGACTTCAAGACCGCAGGTTCTTTGAGCCGCTACATCAGGGACGAGGTTCTCGCCGAGGCGCAGGAGGAGTATGTCGCGCAGCGATCGTGCGATGGTACCCTGATGATGTGACGAACGGACCCATCCCCGTCGAGATCCTCCACACCGAGAGTTGCGGCAACTGGCAGGCGGCCCGCGACCCCGTGTACCGCGTCGCCGAGGAGGCCGGGCTGCGGTGGAACTCAGCGAGACCGTGGTCGAGACGCAGAAGGCCGCCGAGGCCTTGCGCTTCTCCGGCTCCCCCACGGTGCGCGTGCGCGGCCACGACGTACAGCCCGAGGCCGAACGACGCACCGACTTCGGCCTCGGCTGACGACAGTACTTCCCGCCCGCCGGGTCCGGCGGAATCCCATCCGACCAGCTACTGCGGCACGCTCTTCAAGGGCCTGCGTAGCTCATCCCCAGGCACCACCGAACGAAGACATAGGCTTACGGAATCGCCGGTGAGTCCGCCGGGTCGCCAGCCGCAGACGCCTAGAGAAGTAGATGCAATCGGCATATAGTTGCGGCAAGCATTTATGGACCGTGTCGATTTATCAAGCAAGGACTCCCTCCAGGCGCAGGGCCGGCCGTGCGTGCGCGGACTTGGCCGTGCGCTTTCGCGCCTGGAGCCTTGGCTGCTGCTCCTCCTCGCCGAGAGCCCTGCGCACGGCTACCAGCTCTTGGAGCGCCTGAACACGCTGCCGGTAGCACCGCCGGCGGACCGCGGCCACCTCTACCGCACCCTGCGTCGCCTGGAAGAGCAGGGGCTGGTGACATCGGAGTGGCAGGTGCCGCAGGCGGGGCCGGCGCGACACACCTATACCCTGACCACGGACGGCCTGCAGGCGCTCGACGCCTGGGCCGCCCACATCCGCGCCGCACTCACACGACTCGAGAGCTACTTGGAGCACCATGACGCGCTGCGGGCCACCGCGCCGGCGGCAAGCGGTCGCTCAACCGAGGAGCCATCGTGCAGTCCATGACGGCGTTTGATCTGACGACCACCCCCCACGCCCCTGTCACTTCCCTCGTCCCCGGCGTACGCGCCGCCGTGCTCCTCGACGAGGGGCAAGCCAAGGTACGCCGCATCGAGCTCGACGCCGGCGGCGTGATCCCGCCCTGCCAGATGAGCGACGACGTCGTGTTCGTCATGCTGCAGGGCTCGGTGAAGGTCACGTCCGGGGCTGACGAGGAGCTCGTCGCGGCCCCGGGGGCGGTGTACATCCCCGGCGGAGCGACGACACGGTCGCTGCGCGCCCTCGAGCCGTCGCTGATCCTCGCGGTGCTGTGCAAAGGCGCGCGCACCGATGACCCGCCGCCCGCAGAAGCCTGATGTACGTGCTCCTCGCCATCACGGCGCTGGCCGTCATCGCCTCGCTCATCGCCGACCGGCGCAAGACCCTCACCGGCCTACGCCGCGGCCTGCGCATGTTCGTCAATCTACTGCCGACGCTGGTCGTCGTGCTGGCGGCGGTGGCCTTGCTGATGGCCGCCGTGAACCCGGCGACGCTCGAGCGCTGGCTGGGAGGCGGCGGCCCGCTGCCGTTCGCCGGCGCCCTCGTCGTCGGCAGCATCGCGCTCATCCCCGGCTTCGTCGCCTTCCCACTGGCCGGAGTGCTCAAAGATCACGGCGCCACGACCGCAGTGCTGGCCGCGTTCATCACCACACTGCTCATGGTCGGCGTCGTCACGCTGCCCATCGAGATCAGGTTCTTCGGCGGCCGCATCGCCGTCTGGCGTAACCTGCTCGCGTTCGGCGGCGCCGTCGTGGTCGCGCTCGTCATGACGGCGATCCTCAGATGACCATGGCGCCACGGATGAAACGAGGGCTCAAGGCGGCGAGGCCCGAGGTCCCCTGGGCGCTGGTCGCGCTCATCGTCGCCCTCTGGGCCTACGACCGCTTCATCGCCCCGTTCGCCTTCGGCCGCCAGGCCGGCGCCGGTCTCTGGAGCTTCACGCTCGAGATGGCGGCCTTCCTGCCGGCGATGTTCGTGCTCGTCGGGCTCTTTGACGTATGGGTGCCGCGCAGCTTCGTCGAGCGGCACGTGGGCCGCGATTCCGGGCCGCTCGCCATCCTCTGGATGGTGCTGCTCGGGACGTTGCAGGCCGGCCCCTTGTACGGCGCCTTCCCCGTCGCCGTCGCGCTCTGGCGCAAGGGCACGGCGCCGCGCAACGTGTTCATCTACCTCGGCGCCTTCTCCGCCCTCAAGATCCCCATGCTCACCTTCGAGGTAGCCTTTCTCGGCTGGCAGTTCTCGCTGGTGCGCACGGCGGTGACGCTGCCGGTGTTCATCGCCCTCGCCTACCTGCTCGAGCGCCTGCTGCCGCCCGACGTGACGATTCCCGAGACGCAGGAGAACGGGGCAGGCA
>Ga0315297_10002757_pt1 | contig 11148 bp, 12 predicted proteins | sample YL17G15_0_MG_FD_203628 | JGI IMG/M metagenome (GOLD analysis project Ga0315297, IMG submission 203628) | Sediment microbial communities from Yellowstone Lake, YNP, Wyoming, USA - YL17G15_0 | ecosystem: Environmental > Aquatic > Freshwater > Lake > Sediment | place: USA: Wyoming | collected...
TTGCCCGCTCGCGCGGTGAGTACGAGCCATGCCTTGATCGGCTGGCAAGGCGCCGTTGCCGCAGCTCGTCGCGCCCAGTCGGGAAGCGCGCCCTATGCCATCTATCGTGACGCTGGGCGCGATCTCTACGTCGTGCGCATGCGTGAGCCCGGTGCGATCCACCGACGTGGTCAGACGCGTGTCTATGTCGACGCGCGCGACGCCACCGTGCTCGCCGTGTGGAACCCACGATCAGGCTCGGCGGGCGATCGTTTCATGAGCTGGCAGAACCCGCTCCACAGCGGTTATGCGTTCGGTGCCGTCGGGCGGGCGCTCGTATTCCTGAGCGGCGCGGCCGCGGTGCTATGCGTCGTCACGGGCGTGCCGTTCTGGTACGCGCGGCGCCGCGCGCGAACGCATCGTTGACAACGCTCAATGCCGGCGGCGGGCCCGGATCACGTTTGGCAACGACGAAAAGCGCGCGAGCAGGCGGCTCAGTTCTTCGAGCCCGTGGACTTTCACCGTCACGTCCACTGCGGCAGTGTTCTCCGCCGCGTCCGTCACCGTGTTCATCGCCTCGATGCTGATATGCTCGTCCGCGAGCACGCTCGAAATGTCGCGCACCAGCCCGCGCCGGTCGTATGCATCGATCACGATGCCGACCGGGAAGGTTCGCTCCTCCGACGGCCGGCCCCAGTCCACCGTCAGTACGCGCTCGGGGTTGACCTGGCGCAGTCGCAGCAGGTTTGAACACGTCGCGCGATGGATGCTCACGCCGCGGCCGATCGTGATATAGCCGAGGATTTCCTCCGGTGGCACGGGCCGGCAGCAGCGCGCAATCGTGCTGAGCAGGTCGCCGACTCCGTCGATGACCATGCCTGCAGAGCCGCCATTCGCGGCTGGCTTGGAGAGTCGCGGGCCGCGCTGCACCTCCTGGTGTTCGTGCAGCCGGCGATGCACCGCACCGGCCACCTGTGCCAGCGTGATGTCGCCTTCGCCGAGGCCCTGGTAGAGCGCATCGGCATTGGCGAGTCCCAGGTCACCCAGGATCTCCGGCAGCGGCGGGGCACGCACGCCCAGCCGGTCCAGTTCGCGCTCGAGCATCTGCCGGCCCTGCTCGCGGTTCTGGTCTTCGTCCTGCTTGCGGAACCAGCCGCGGACCTTGGCCCGGCTGCGCGGTGACGCGAGGAACCCGAGCTGCGGCAGCAGCCAGTCGCGACTCGGGTGTGGCTGCTTGGAAGGAATGATTTCGACGGTGTCGCCATTCGACAACTTGTAGTCGAGCGTCACCATGCGGCCGTTGACGCGCGCCCCGCGGCAACGATGACCCAGGTTGGTGTGCACCTGGTAGGCGAAATCGAGCGGCGTAGCACCCTTCGGCAGGTCGACGACCTCACCCTTGGGGCTGAGCGCGAACACCCGGTCCTCGAACACGTCTGCCTGCAGGCCCGCCAGCAGGTCAGGTTCGGCACCTTCGCGCTGCGACGGTTCCAGCAACTGCCGCAGCCACGCCATTTTCTGCTGGAAGCTCGCCTCGGCCTTGCGGCCTTCCTTGTATTGCCAGTGCGCCGCGACGCCGAGTTCGGCGTGCTCATGCATCTCACGCGTGCGGATCTGCACTTCGAGCGGCAGCTTGCCGGGCCCGATGACCGCCGTGTGCAGCGAGCGGTAATTGTTGCCCTTGGGCGTCGCGATGTAATCGTCGAACTCGCCCGGAATGTAGTGCCAGAGGCCGTGGACGATGCCGAGCGCCGCGTAGCATTCGGCGATCGTGTCGACCATGACGCGGACCGCGAGCACGTCCATGACCTGGTCGAACTGCAGCGACTTGCGCTGCATCTTGCGCCAGATGCTGTAGATGTGCTTTGGCCGGCCAGTGACCTCGCCGCGGATGCTGAGCTGGTCGAGTTCGCGGCTCAACTCGCGCTTCACGTCCTCGATGTACTGTTCGCGCTCGGCTCGCTTGGTCTTGAGCCAGCCGGCGATGCGTTTGTATTCCTCGGGGGCGCTGAAGCGGAAGGCCAGGTCCTCGAGCTCCCACTTGAACTGCCAGATGCCGAGGCGATTCGCGAGCGGCGCGTAGATTTCCTGCGTCTCGAGCGCAGCCCGGCGCAGTTCGGCCTCGGGGGCGGATTTCATGCCGCGCATGCGCACGAGTTGCAGCGCCAGCCGGATCAGGACCAGGCGGACGTCGGACGCGAGCGCCAGCAGGAGCTTGCGCAGACCCTCAGCCTGTTCCGGACGCAGGTGCTGGCCAGGGTTCCATTCAGCCGGAATGCCGCTGTCGCCGACGCGCTCGAGTTCCCGTGCCATGTGCACGGCCGGTTCACCGAAGAGTTCGAGCGCCCTGGGCTCGTCGACGAGCCCCCCTTGGCGCAGCGGCACCAGCAGCGCCGCGAGGAGCACGTCGTCGTCTGCCTGCAATTGCGCGAGCGCTGCCATCAGCTCGACACTGCGCAGGGTGTGTTCGTTCGGCGCAAGGACGCTCACCGCCTCGAGCGCGGTGCGCACCTTCGTTGCCAGCGAGCGGATGTCGATCTCGGCGGGCTTCAAGTCGGAGTGCTCGGCAGGACTCGCGGGCGTGCGGCGCCCGGAAGAAAAACGCTATCATACGACGATCGGTTTTCAGGCTCAGTGCCGGGTGGTTATTTGCCGAGAATCAACCGCGGCGGACGGCGCTGGACGCTCGCATCGGGCGCGACGGGTAGCGCCGGCGAGACGATTCGCATCCTCGGCATCGATCCGGGTTCGCAGGCGACCGGCTTCGGCATCATCGACTGGCAGGACGGCGACGCCCGCTACGTGGCGAGCGGGGCCATCCGCACGTGCGGTGAGGCGTTTCCGCCCCGGTTACGCCAGATCTTCGATGGCGTCCAGGAACTCGTCCGGCAGTACGGCCCGCAGGAGGTCGCCATCGAGCGCGTTTTCATGCACCGCAACGCCGACAGCGCGCTGAAGCTGGGGCAGGCGCGGGGTGCGGCCATCTGCGGTGTGTTTTCGGTGGTCACAACCGTGTATGAATACGCGCCGCGGGAAGTGAAGCTGGCGATCGTCGGGCAGGGCGGCGCGCAGAAGGAACAAGTTCAGCTCATGGTGATGTCGCTCCTGAAACTGCAGGGTGAACTCGGTCCCGATGCCGCTGACGCGATCGGTCTTGCGCTGTGCCATGCGTATTCGCGCGGCGCGCGGCAGGCCGTCGACGCCTCCATCGCGCAGCCCGGAGCCCGGCCTTGATCGGCTTCCTGCGTGGACGACTCGCAGCGAAGCATCCGCCTGTGTTGCTCATGGACGTCGGCGGTGTCGGCTACGAGATCGAGGCCCCGATGTCGACGTTCTACGGCCTGCCGGCCGTCGGCACGGACGTGATGCTGCACACGCACCTCGTCGTGCGCGAAGACGCGCATATCCTGTTCGGTTTCGGCACGGAGCGCGAGCGCAGCCTGTTCCGCGAACTCATCAAGATATCGGGCGTGGGTCCGCGCATCGCGCTCGGCATCCTCTCCGGTGCGAGCGTGGACGAGTTCCATCGCTGCGTCGAAGCGCAGGACGCCGCATCCCTCACCCGCATCCCGGGCATTGGCCGCAAGACGGCAGAGCGCCTCATCATCGAGATGCGCGATCGCCTGCAGGCACTGGCCACGGGTCAGTCGTTCGAAATTCGCGGCCCGACCGGCACGGGAGCGCCGGCGCCCAGTCCGCAGGCCGAAGCGTTCAGTGCATTGGTCGCGCTCGGGTACAAACCGCCGGAAGTTACCCGCCTGCTGCAGAAGGTCGACCCGTCCGTGACCACCACCGAAGAACTCATCCGCCACGCCCTGCGCGCGGCCAGCAGCTGATGCCGCACCAACCCAGGACCCGCCCGTGACGATCGAACCCGACCGCGTCGTCGCCGCCACCGGCCAGCGCGAGGAAGAGGTCTACGACCGTGCAGTGCGGCCGAAGACACTCGCCGATTATGTCGGCCAGCCGGCCATGAAGGCGCAGATGGAGATCTTCATCGCTGCGGCCCGCAACCGTCGCGAATCGCTCGATCACACCTTGATTTTCGGCCCACCGGGCCTCGGCAAGACGACGCTCGCGCACGTCATCGCCAACGAGCTCGGCGTCGGGTTCAAGCAGACCTCGGGGCCGGTGCTGGAGCGCGCGGGCGATCTCGCGGCGCTGCTCACCAACCTGCAGCCCAACGAAATCCTGTTCGTCGACGAGATTCATCGCCTGAGCCCCGTGGTCGAGGAAATCCTCTACCCTGCGCTCGAGGACTTCCAGCTCGACATCATGATCGGCGAAGGCCCGGGCGCTCGCTCGATCAAGATCGACCTGCCGCCATTCACGCTCATCGGCGCCACGACGCGCGCAGGCCTGCTCACGTCGCCGTTGCGCGATCGTTTCGGCATCGTGCAGCGACTCGAGTTCTACGGCCACGACGAACTGCAGCGCATCGTGCAGCGGTCTGCCGGCATCCTCGGCGTGCCGACCGACGTGGAAGGCGCCGCGCAGATCGCGACGCGTTCGCGCGGCACGCCCCGTATTGCCAACCGGCTGTTGCGTCGGGTGCGCGATTTTGCCGAGGTGAAGGCGGGTGGACGCATCACACAGGAGGTGGCGCGCGCGGCGCTCGACCTGCTCGACGTCGATCCACAGGGATTCGATCCGATGGACCGCCGGCTGATGCTCGCGATCATCGAGAAGTTCGACGGCGGTCCAGTCGGCGTCGACAGCCTGGCCGCGGCGCTCGGCGAAGAGCGCGGCACGATCGAGGACGTGATCGAGCCGTTCCTGATCCAGCAGGGTTACATCATGCGCACTGCGCGGGGCCGGGTGGCTGCCCGCAATGCGTATCTGCATTTCGGCCTGACGCCACCCGCCATCGAGGCGCGGCCGGCCAATCTCGGACTGTTCGAAGGCTGACGAGGTGATCCAAGAATGATCGGTGAGCATTCCATCCTGGAACTCCTGCTGCAGGCCAGCCTAATCGTGCAGCTGGTCATGCTGCTGCTCATCGGCGCATCGGTGGCCTCGTGGGCCATCATCTTCAGCAAGCGCAAGCTGCTCAACGATGCGCGACAGGCGGCGGACCGGTTCGAGGACGACTTCTGGTCGGGCGGCGACCTCGCCGCACTCTATAAGTCGCTCGAAGGCGGCACGCACGCGGGCATGGCCGACATCTTCGTTTCTGGCTTCCGCGAGTTTTCGCGGCTGCGGGCACAGCTCGGCCTCGCAGGCGCGCAGCTGCTCGATGCGAGCCGGCGCTCGATGAAGATCGCGCAGCTCAAGGAAACCGACCGTCTCGAGCAGAATCTCTCGACGCTTGCGACGATCGGTTCGACCAGCCCGTACGTGGGCCTGTTCGGCACGGTGTGGGGCATCCTCACGGCGTTCCAGGCGCTCGGCAACGTGCAGCAGGCGACGCTCGCCACGGTGGCGCCCGCCATCGCAGAAGCGCTGATTGCCACTGCGATGGGTCTCTTCGCCGCGATTCCGGCCGTCATCGCCTACAACCGCTATGCGGACCAGGTGAGCCGGCTCGAACTGCGCTACGACATGTTCATGGAAGAGCTGTCCGCCATCCTGCAACGCCACGCCGGCGGCGTACAGGGCTGAGGAGGCACCGACGATGTCGCGTAGACGCGGCCGCAAGCTGATGGGCGAGATCAACGTCGTGCCGTACATCGACGTGATGCTGGTGCTGCTCATCATCTTCATGGTCACCGCGCCGATGCTGAGCCAGGGCATCAAGGTCGACCTGCCGCAGGCTGCGGCCGAACCGATCGAGCCCGACGACCTCGAACCGCTGCTCTTGAGCGTCGACAGCGCGGGGGCGATGTACTTGAACCTCGGCGATCCCAAGCAGGCTCTGGACGGCGATAAGTTGCTCGAAGTGGCCAGCGCCGCCCTGCGCCGGGAACCCGCGCGCCCCGTTTTGGTCAAGGCTGACAGGGCCGTGCCATACGGGCGCGTCGTGGAGGGCATGGTGCTGTTGCAGCAGGCGGGCGCAAAGAAGGTCGGGTTCGTCACGGAGCCGTTGTCCGCCGAGCGCGGATCCCGGTCGCGCTGACCAATGGGTCGCGCCGCGAGCGGCAATCTGCGGCCCTGGATCGGGTCGGTCATCGTCCATGGGGTGGTCGTGGTCGCGCTCGCGCTTGCGGCCATTCAATGGCGAACAGATCCGCCGCCGCCGCAGGTTGCGATTGAGGGCAGCGTCGTCCGTTACGAGGATCTGCCCTCGTCCGTGAAGGCGGGCAAGGCGCTGCGCGAGCCCGCACCGGTCAAACAGGCGTCCCCGCCGGCACCTGAGCCGGAGCCCGAGCGAAAGCCCGAGACGAAGCCCGAGCCGAAGCCAGCCCCGGCCGTGCTCGAGCAACAAGCGCAGCAGCAAGCGCAAGCCAAGGCCGCAGCCCAGGCCCAGGCCAAGGCGGAGGCGACGGCCGAGCGCCGCAGTGCAGAACAGGCGCAGGCGACGGCCGCGCTCGCCGCAAGGAAGCGGGCCGAGGCGGACGAGAAGCGCAAGCAGGAAGAGCAGCACCAGTTGGAGGCCGCCGCCGCGAAGCAGAAGCAGGCCGAGCAGGAAGCGGCAGCGCGGGAGGCGAAGTTGAAGGCGGCGCATCAGGCCGAATTGCGCCGCGCGCTCGCGGACGAGGAGGCGGGCGAGGCGTTCGCGCGCTCCGGCGTGGTCGACGAGTATCGAACACTGTTGATCCAGACCATCGAGCGCAACTGGAACCGGCCGCCTTCGGCGCGTGCTGGCCTCGAATGCACGTTGTACGTCACGCAGGCGACCGGCGGCACGGTGCTCGACGTGAAGATTGGCGATTGCAATGGCGACCAGGCGATACGCGAATCCGTCGCCAATGCGGTGTATCGTTCCTCTCCGTTGCCCGCGCCGCGCGATGCGCGTGCCTTCGAACGCCGGTTGGTCATTGTTTTCAAGCCTACGGAGTGATGTGGAGATGACGTTTCAACGCGCCCGGATGCGTCCCGCACGGATGAACCTGGCCCGGGCGTTGGCCTGGTTTTTCGTTCTTGCGGGTTCGCTCGCGACCAGCGCCCACGCGCAGTTGCGCCTCGACATCACCCAGGGCGTGCGCGATGCGGTGCCCATCGCGGTCGTGCCGTTCGGTGGGCAGACCGAAGGCGGCCCGAACGACGTCGCTGCCGTCATCGCGGGCGACCTGCAACTGAGCGGACGCTTCAAGCCGCTCGAGCGGCGCGATCTGGTTGCGCGTCCGACGCGCGGTGCGCAGGTTCGCTTCGAGGACTGGCGCTTGCTCAAGTCCGATTTTCTCGTCATTGGCAATGTCGCGCCGGAGGCGAGCGGACTGGCCGTCGAGTTCGAACTTTTCAACGTGCAGACTGGCCAGCAGTTGCTCACGCAGCGCCTGGTCACCAGCGAGCGCGGCCTGCGCGCGACGGCGCACCGGATTGCCGACCTGATCTTCGAGCGGCTCACGGGCATCCCGGGTGCGTTCTCGACGCGCATCGCCTACGTCGCGGTCGATGGCCGGCCACCGTCGCAGCGCTACCGTCTGATGGTTGCGGATGCCGACGGCTACGGCCCGCGCATCGTCACCGAGTCGTCGGAACCCATCATGTCGCCGGCCTGGTCGCCCGACGGGCAGAACGTCGCGTACGTTTCGTTCGAAGGCAAGGCGTCCGCGATCTACGTGCAGCGGCTTGCGACGGGTGACCGCAGGCGTGTCTCGGCCCGGTCCGGCATCAACGGCGCGCCGGTCTGGTCGCCCGACGGCCGCAAGCTGGCGCTGACGTTGTCCCGCGACGGCAATCTCGACCTGTACGTGCTGGACCTGGCCACCCAAGGCCTCACCCGGCTCACGTCCGACAGCGCGATCGACACCGAACCGGAGTGGTCGCGCGATGGTGCGTCCATCTATTTCACGTCGGACCGGGCGGGCAGCGCGCAGGTTTACCGCGTGGGCGTCGGCAGCGGCCAGGAAGCACAGCGCCTCACGTTTACCAACGGCTACAACGCACGGCCCCGCCTGTCGCCGGACGGCGAATCGCTGGCACTGGTCACGCTGGATCGTGGCGCGTATCGCATCGCAACCTACGATCTCAAGACGCGCAACCTGCACGTGTTGACGGATGGCCGGCAGGACGAGGCGCCGAGCTTCGCGCCGAACGGGGCGATCCTCATCTACGCCACCCGTGCGGGTGCGAAGGGCACGCTGGCGATGGTCTCGGCCGACGGCCGGTTCCAGCAGCGGCTCAGCTCGGACACCGGCGACGTCCGCGAGCCGGTCTGGTCGCCGTTCCCGCCCGCACAGCGATGAAGCGCGCGTCGACGCAAGGTATCATTCGCACAATCTGCCGGCCGTCGCCGCGCGGCCTCGACTATCCAGGAGTTCGATGACCATGAAATGGACCCATGCCGTTGCCTTCGCCTTGTTCGCCGTCGGCCTCGCGGGCTGCTCGAAGCCGAAGCAGGTGCAACCGGAGACGACGACCCAGGCCCCGGTCGACAGCGGCGCGCAGACGAGCGGCCTCGGCAACGAAACCGGCCCGGCCACGGGAGCGACTGCGGGTGCGATGAGCGCAGCCCAGCAGCAGGCGCTCGCCGCGCTGCAGTCCCGCAACGTCGTTTACTTCGAGTTCGACAGCAGCGAGATCCGCTCCGACTACGTCAGTGTCGTCGCGGCGCACGCCGCCTACCTCACCAAGTACCCGACCGCGCGGGCGCGCCTCGAAGGCCACACCGACGAACGCGGCTCGCGTGAATACAACATCGGTCTCGGCGAACGGCGCGCGCAGACGGTGCGCAAGGCGCTGATGCTGCAGGGTGTCGCCGAATCGCAGATCACCACGGTCAGCTACGGCGAGGAGCGTCCTGCGGTCGAAGGCTCGGACGAATCCGCCTACGCGCAGAACCGTCGCGTCGAAGTCGTGCAGGTGCAGTGAGCTGATGAAAACCGCCTTCCGTACCGCCTTCCTGGCGTCGGCCTTGCTGGCCGGCTCGCTGGTCCATGCGGCCGCCAGCAACAAGGAGCTCGAATCGCGGGCGGATGCCAGCGACCAGCGCCTGGGCACGCTCGAAAGCCGCGTCAACCAGTCGCTGTTCGACCTGCAGCAGCAGATCGAAAAATCGCAGCAGGAACTGCGCACGCTGCGCGGCCAGATCGAGGAAGCGCGGCACGAGCTCGAGTCGCTGCAGCAGCAGCAGCGTGACCTCTACGGCGATCTCGACCGGCGCCTGCTGGTGATGGAGAACGGCGCAGGTGGCGCACCCGTCGCGGCAGGTGGTGCCACCAAGGCACCCGATGCGGTGTTTGCGGACGAATCCTCGGTGTACGGCGAAGCATTTGCCGCGCTGAAAGCCGGGCGCTACGAAGAAGCCGCGCGTGGCTTCCAGACGTACCTCGCGAAGTATCCGCGCGGGCCGCGTGCCGACAACGCCACCTACTGGCTCGGCGAAGCGCAGTTCGTCCAGCAGCAATACGATGCCGCCCTGAAGTCGTTCCAGGCCGTCAGCACCTTTGCCGAGTCGCGGCGCCTGCCGGATGCGATGTACAAGGTCGCGCTTTGCCAGTACGAACTGAAGGCGTTCAAGAATACGCGCACGACGCTGAACAAGGTTATCTCGACCTACCCTGACGCCGACGCCGCCAAACTGGCCCAGGCCCAGATCGACAAGCTGAACGCCGAGGGCCGGTGAGCCGGCTCAAGATCACCGAGACCTTCGTCTCGATCCAGGGCGAAGCGGACGCCGTCGGTTGGCCCACGCTCTTCGTCCGCCTCACGGGATGCCCGCTGCGTTGCGTGTATTGCGATACGCAGTACTCGTTCTACGGCGGCGAGTGGCGCACGCTCGATGACCTGCTCGTCAGCGCGCGCGAGAGTGGTGTGCGCCACGTCTGCGTCACGGGCGGCGAGCCGCTGGCACAGAAGGCGTGCCTCGAACTGCTGACCGCCCTGTGTGACGCGGGCTATTCGGTGTCGCTCGAGACGAGCGGGGCTCTCGACGTCGCCGCGGTCGATCCGCGGGTCAGTCGCGTCGTTGACCTGAAGACGCCGGAGTCCGGCGAAGCCAAACGCAACAAGCTCGAGAACCTCGACGTGCTGACGGCGCACGATCAGCTCAAGTTCGTGCTCTGTTCGCGCGCCGACTACGAATGGGCACGTGACTTGCTGCGGGAGCGCGCGGTGCCGTTGCCAGCGCAGGTGCTGTTCTCGCCGGTGTGGGGTCAGGTCGAGCCGCGCGAGCTCGCGGACTGGATCCTCGCCGATCGACTGCCGGTGAGGCTGCAGGTGCAGCTGCACAAATACCTCTGGGGCAACGAGCCGGGTCGCTGATGACGAAGCAGGATGTTGACACTCGCGGCACCGACGCCCCGCGATCGGCCATCGTGCTGGTTTCGGGTGGGCTCGATTCCGCGACCTGCCTCGCCATCGCGCGCGCCGAGGGCTACCGCTGCCACGCGCTCAGTTTCCAGTACGGCCAGCGTCATCACGCCGAACTGAACGCCGCCCGCAAAGTGGCGGCCGAGTTGGGCGCCGTCGAGCACCGCGTAATGCAGATCGACCTCGGCGCATTCGGAGGATCGGCCCTGACGGACGCGTCCATCGCCGTCCCCGAAGACGGAGCGAGTGGCGCAACCATCCCGGTCACTTACGTGCCCGCGCGCAACACCGTTTTCCTCGCCTTTGCCCTGGCCTGGGCCGAAGTCCTGCAGGCGCACGACATCTTCATCGGGGTGAATGCCGTCGATTACTCCGGGTATCCGGACTGCCGTCCCGAGTTCATTGATGCGTTTGCGCGCATGGCCAACCTCGCCACCCGCGAAGGCGTCGAAGGCAGGGAGCCGTTGCGGATCCGCACGCCCTTGATCAACCTGACGAAGGCCGAGATCATCAGTCGTGGCGCTACCCTCGGCGTTGACTTTGGAACGACCGTTTCCTGCTACCAGGCGGACGAACGAGGCAGGGCCTGCGGTCGCTGCGACTCCTGCCGCCTGCGCGCGGCCGGGTTCCAGGCAGCCGGGGTGTCCGATCCCACCGTTTACCGATGATCGGCTATGATTGTCGGCTCGTTGCAACGGGCCGTTAGCTCAGCGGTAGAGCAGCTGGCTTTTAACCAGTTGGTCGATGGTTCGATCCCATCACGGCCCACCATCAAGACGGTTGCCACGGGAGTTGGTCAGGATGGACCCGGCACCC
>Ga0315297_10002758_pt1 | contig 11147 bp, 7 predicted proteins | sample YL17G15_0_MG_FD_203628 | JGI IMG/M metagenome (GOLD analysis project Ga0315297, IMG submission 203628) | Sediment microbial communities from Yellowstone Lake, YNP, Wyoming, USA - YL17G15_0 | ecosystem: Environmental > Aquatic > Freshwater > Lake > Sediment | place: USA: Wyoming | collected...
TGTTAGTGCATCATACCCAAGCGGTATTCCGACAATTGAGTTTCCGTTGGACAAATCCGATGACACTGTAGGATAAAAAGTTTTTGCAAAATCTGCGGGGTTCATTACTGCTGCAGGCAGACTGTCCAGGTCTCCCCTAAACATGGGTACCCACGAATTATGAAAACTAAAAATATCAGGGCCTGTTCCTTTTGCCAGAGCATTTGTTAATCTTTCTCTGTAATCTTGTTGAGATTGTTTAATATAACTAACCTTGACCCCCGGGTGTGTTGATTCATATGAGGTAATAAGGGGTGTCACTATGGAAGGTTCTTCCCAAAGTCCCCACCATGTGACTTGACCCGAAGCCGTGTTTTTTGAACCTGTAAAAAATTTTATCGCTAAAAAAACCAAAGCGGCCAGAATTACTCCGATTCCAATAAATATAAATACTTTTGGGAAACGTTTTTTTGGAGACAGAACAGCCGGCGCAACCGACGTCGGTGGAGAAGTCTGGGAAACAGGAACCTGAACCACCGGTGGTGGGCTAAATGCAGGTTGATTTTCGTAAATATTTTTTGGAGGCATATGGCTTAGCTTTCAATCGCACCTAAATGGTATCATATCGATGTGAGAAGATCGATACTACATCTGAACAAAAAAGGAGCCAAAAAAATAGCCTTTTTAAGTCTATTGATCGTTGTTTTTGTTTTCGGACTTTTTGCTGCCTACTATTTAGCTTACACGGGTAAAGTTTATCCCAATATAAGCATTGCGGGGGTAAAAACCGGAGGTTTTTCCATAAATGAAGCGTTAACCGCTCTTTCCTCTCAAATAAATCTTCCTACCGATATTCAACTGACCGGAGCAGGGCAAACGTTCAATGTCGACACTAAAGATATCGAACTTTCTTATGATTATGGGGGTTCGGCACAAAGAGCTTTTAATTTAACAAGATCCGGGAATTTTATTTACGATTTATCGGAACGCTTTTTAATTTTGTTTCGTCCAAAAAATATCAGCCTTACTGTCAATCTTGATATGAACAAATTGGATAGCGCTATTTCTGTAATTTCGGGTCAAATATCGGAAGAGTCAATCGAACCGTCAATTACTCTTAATGATGGCGTTATTTCTGTAGATAAAGGCACACCAGGTACCAGTATTGATACAAACACCTTAAAAATAACAATTTGGGAAAATCTGTCTTTAGGAAAAACGGAAAGTATTGAAATACCAATAAACATTATTGATAACACTCTCACACAAAACGAGGCAGATGAATTAAAAAAACGCGCAGAAAAATTTATCGGGAAATCATTACAGATGAAATTTGAATATACTACTTACACTTTAAGCGACAAGAATTTAATAAAACTACTTGACTTCAAAACCGGGTTTAGCAATCAACGGTTGGATTCGGTTTTTTTGGATTATTCCTCTAAAGTTAATCGCGAACCACAAAACCCCAAATTTATTTTTAATAACAACCGTGTAACCGAATTTCAGCCTGCTCTTGACGGTGTCCGCATAGATAAAGAGGGTTTTAAAAATCAAATAGTTAACTCTCTAAATAAAATTGAGGATAACAGCGAAAAGACTATTTCTTTTGATATTCCGGTTTTAAGATCTCCTCCGGAAATTACAACCGACAAAATAAACAATCTCGGAATTAAAGATCTAATAGGGAGAGGCACCTCAATCTACTTTCATTCAATTCCTTCCCGCGTTTACAACGTGGTTCTGGCCGCCTCAAGAATTAACGGAACATTGGTTAAACCCGGAGACACGTTTTCATTTAACGATACATTGGGAGATGTTTCGCAGTTTACGGGTTATAAACAGGCATATATTATTTCCGAAGGTAAAACCATTTTAGGTGACGGTGGTGGAGTATGTCAGGTTTCTACCACTCTTTTCAGATCGGTTTTAAATGCGGGTCTTCCCGTTATCGAACGCCAAGCTCATGCATACCGCGTGGGTTATTACGAACAAGATTCTCCTGCTGGGCTTGACGCTACGGTTTACGGCCCGTCTCCTGATTTTAAATTTAAAAACGATACTCCTGCATACGTATTGATTCAGGCAACCGCTAATCCGAAAAATTATTCACTTGTATTTGAACTTTACGGCACATCCGACGGAAGAGTTGCTGTTGTTTCTAAACCTGTCGTAACCAACGTCACGGCTCCGGCCGAGGACTCATACCAAGATGATCCAACTATCCCTACCGGAAGCGTTAAGCAAATCGAATATAAGGCTTGGGGAGCCAAAGTCACTTTTAATTATACTGTTACCAGAAACGGAGAAGAGATTTTCAAAAAAACTTTCATTAGTAATTACAGACCATGGCAAGCGGTGTACCTTAGAGGTACGGGACCAGCAATTTAGCTTCATTATTGATACAATTGCTGCATGCAGATAATTAAAACCGGCAAAAAGACGGTTGATCTGGCTGTTGATGTTTTACAACAAGGAGGGCTTGTTGTTTACCCGACCGAAACTTTATATGGAATTGGTGTTGATGCAACAAATGCCGAAGCTGTCAAAAAACTTACCGAGTACAAAGAGAGGCCATTTGGAAAACCCTTTTCTGTTGCGGTTACCGATCTAAAAATGGCTTTAGAATTTGCAGATTTAAACTCAACCGCCAAAAACCTCTATAAAGAATTTCTTCCAGGACCAATGACTATCATTTCGAAGGGTAAACATAAACTTGCCCCGGGAGTTGAATCCGAAGAAGGAACTGTCGGAATTCGTATTCCGGAATATAAATTGGTTATAGATATTGTTAAAAAATTCGGTAAACCAATTACGGCAACAAGTGCAAATGCCAGTTACAAGAAAAGGCCTTACGCAATCGCTGATATTCTAAAGAATATCAGCATAAAGCAAAAAAGTCTGATTGATTTGATAATTGACGCGGGAGAGCTTCCTCATAACGAACCGTCCACCGTCATCGACACCACTCTTGACGATCCGGTTACTCTCCGTCAGGGAAGAATTAAGTTAACCGGCAATAATGAGGTGTTAAGTAGAAGTGAAGAAGGCACTCAAAATATGGCTAAAGAGCTTTGGCAAAAATATGAAAGCCACATTGGCAAACGTTCGATTGTTTTCGCTCTTCAGGGAGAAATGGGAACGGGAAAAACTATTTTTACCAAAGGTTTAGCGCGTGCGATGGGAATAACCGAGCTTGTCACCTCCCCGACCTTCGCTCTTGAAAATGAGTATGTAACCGGCCGGGAAAAACTTTACCATTTTGATTCCTGGCGACTGCAAAAATCAGATGAATTAAAAGCTTTGGGTTTTGGAAACCTGATTAAGAATAAATCAGTTATTTCTATAGAATGGGCCGAAAGAGTTTCCGACGCTATTCGTGAATTTGACGATGAGGCAATTATTATTTGGGTAAAAATAATATTTGGCAAAAACGAAAATGATCGGTTGATTAGTTGGAGGATAGAAAAATGAAGATATTAGCCATTGATACAAGCTGTGACGAAACCGCTGCTGCTGTAACGGAAAATACTAAAATCTTAAGCAATGTCATTTGGTCACAGGCAAGTGCTCATGCAAAATTTGGCGGAGTAATGCCAAGTCTCGCTCAAAGAATGCACGAGGAGAGAATCGACTGGGTCATCGAGCGAGCAATTAACAATTCACAATTAACAATTAACAATATTGATGCGATAGCGGTCACGGTTGGCCCCGGGCTTTCGATTGCACTTGGCGTCGGTATTGATAGAGCCAAAAAACTGGCAATAAAATACAACAAAAAATTAATTGCAGTAAACCACCTCGAAGGTCATTTATTCAGCTGTTTGGTAAAGGCAAATACTGAGAATTTAAAATTCCCGTCATTGGGACTTGTGGTTTCCGGAGGAAACACAATACTTGTCAAGATAAATAAAATCGGGTCTTACGAAACGCTTGCCCAAACGACGGATGACGCTCTCGGTGAGGCGCTTGATAAAGCCGCAAGAGTGTTGGGGTTGGGATACCCGGGGGGCGCGATTTTGGAACAGCTAGCACGTGGTGGGAACCCAAAAGTTTATTCATTACCCATCCCAATAATCGGACAGGAAGAAAGAAAGATGTTTACTTACTCGGGTCTTAAAACCGCGATGGGCCGACTTGTCAAATCCGAAAAACCATTAACTAAAGAGAAAATCCACAACCTCGCCGCTTGTTACCAAGACATAGCTTTTACACATCTTGTTCGTATCTGCTCGTACATAATTCGAAATTCGGAAGTGGGATTTAGAAATTTGCTTGTGGGTGGGGGAGTTTCGGCAAATATCGAACTTAGAAAACGACTGAGAAAACTTGGTAAAGAGACCGGAATTAAAGTCCTCTTTCCCTTTACCAAAAAACTTACCGGCGATAATGCTGCCATGATCGGTGTTGCCGCCCACTTCAAAGCACAAAAAGATGAATTTATTAATCCTGCCAAAATCGACCGAAATCCAAGCGCAAAGATAACAGATTGATGTTAAAATACAACCATGGATCCTCAATACGATCACTCTAAATACGAAGCAGATATTTATAAACTTTGGGAAGATTCGGGTGCTTTTCTCCCTTCACCTGTCACCAACCACCATTCACCGTTCACCATCATCATGCCTCCTCCAAATGCCAATGACCCCCTGCATATTGGGCACGCCAGATTTGTAGCTATCGAAGATATTCTTATCCGTTATCACAGGATGAAAAGAGAACCGACTCTTTGGCTACCCGGAAGTGACCATGCCGGTATCGAAACTCAGTTTGTTTTTGAGAAAAAACTAAGAGAAAAGGGTAAAAGCCGTTTTGACTACGACCGCGATACACTCTACAAAATGATTTGGGATTACGTTCAGGAAAATACCGGGGTAATGGAGTCTCAACTTAAAAAATTAGGGGCTTCCTGTGATTGGAGTCGATTTAAATACACCCTTGATCCTGAAATTGTAAATATCGTATATAAAACATTCAAAAAGCTTTACGAAGACGGATTGATATATCGGGGTGAAAGAATAGTTAATTACTGTCCGCGCTGCGGAACTGCCTATTCCCAACTTGAAGTAGATTATGTGGAACGGGATGATAATTTCTATTATCTCGACTACGGAATTGTAACTATCGCTACAACCCGTCCCGAAACTATATTTGCTGACGTGGCAATAGCAGTTAATCCTAAAGATAAAAGATACACAAAACTGGTCGGTTTAAACGCAAAAATACCGCTTATTAACCGCGAGATTCCTATAATTGAGGATAATCTGGTTGATGTAAGTGTTGGAACGGGAGCCTTGAAGATTACACCCGCGCACGACCCGACTGATTTTGAGATCAGTCAATCTCATAAGCTTTCTGTAATTTCCGTTATTGATGAAAAGGGTCGTATGACAGGAACTCCCGAGAAATACGTCGGAATGAAAGCGGAGGCTGCACGCGCCGAGGTTGTAAAGGACCTTCAAGAAGCGGGAAAAATTAAGAAGATCGATGTTATTCACCACACCGTGGGCACCTGTTACAAAGATCATGGGCTGATTGAACCCATGGTTTCCAAGCAGTGGTATATCAAGGTGGAGAGTTTAACCAAAAAAGCCTTGGATGCTATTAAAAAGAAGGAGGTCCGTTTTGCCGTTAAACGCTATGAGAAAATCGCAACTCACTGGCTTAAAAATCTTAAAGACTGGAATATAAGCAGGCAAATTGTCTGGGGTATGAGAATCCCCGCCTACCGATGTGAGAAATGTTTGGAATGGACCATTACAGACGGAGAAATTCCTAAAGAATGCGTATCTTGTCATAACGGGATACTTACACAAGATGAGGATACTTTTGATACCTGGTTTTCTTCCGGCCAATGGCCGTTTGTAACACTGCAAACCGGAAAAAATAACGATTTTGAAAAATTTTACCCAACTAGCGTCATGGAAACTGCCTACGACATTCTCCCCTTCTGGGTAATAAGAATGATTATGCTTGGACTTTATGCTACAGGAAAGGTTCCGTTTAGAGAAGTTGTTATTCACGGACTAGTCAGAGACCGCGAAGGGCAAAAGATAAGTAAATCTAAAGGAAATGTAATAAACCCGATTGAGATGGCTGAAAAATACGGTGCGGATTCGCTCAGAATGGGGCTTATTTGGGGAGGGCTTATCGAAAACGATATTACACTTGACGAAGAAAAGATTAACGGCCAGAGAAAATTTGCAAATAAAGTTTGGAACATAGCCAGATTCGTTCTATCGAATGAAACCGGAAGTCAAAAGTCAAAAGTCAAAAGTCAAAACATTGATGATAAATGGATTTTGGACGAATTAAAACAAACAACCCAAAAAGTTACAAAGGATTTGGACAAATTCCGACTAAACGAAGCCGCTGAAGAAATTTATGATTTTGTCTGGCATAAATTTGCAGATATCTATATCGAGAGGGTAAAAGAAAGACGCATTGAGGCCCAACCTGTTTTAGAAAAAGTTCTTGTCGATTCAATAAAACTTCTTCACCCGTTTATGCCGTTTGTAACGGAAAAAATATGGGGATTAACTAAATCCAAAGAACTTCTTATCGCATCAGCGTGGCCTCTTTCCTCAACCTGACCCATCATTTAACGGAGTTGCCGACGGAGAACTTGTCGGACTGGCTATTGGGCTTGCAGTTGGACTTGCCGCCGGTGTCGCCTCAATAAATTTAAATGTGGAGAGGATTTGATTAACTTCACCAACATTATGGTTCGCCAAAGTATTAAAAATAAATCCATGGTTGTTCTCCACGAAGTAAACCCTTATAAAACCACTACTCGATGAACTCTGATACCAATTGCCAGTAACGGTGCCAACTTGAATATTTTTTATTAATGACAGACTTGAATCCGAGGATAAAATAATTGGAGGGCTTTGATAATTTTTAAGCTGATCAGCTGTACCCGTGAATGGGAAAACAACCAAGTCGAAAGAGTCTAAAGAACTTTGACCAAAAATGATATCAGTACTATCATCCTGGCCAGTCGCATAAATTATGGGTGAACCTGCTACTCCACTGGGCAAGGCAGGTTTTTGGTAGCGATTGGGATACTTTAATTGAAATCCGACTTTAGTATTTATATAAGCATTCCAATTTGCCGTCACATCTGATATTGGAGACGGGGTTACAACCGCAACAGGTGTTGGTGTTGGTTTAGGAGATAGAAGTTTTGCACCAAAAACGTAGGCTACAACCGCCAATAAAGCTACAATTGCCAAAATTATCGCAATTATCAAGATGGGTGAGCTCTTCTTTGAACTCTCCGGAACAAAGCTACTTGTATCAAGTGGTGTTGCAGGAGCTACTGGTGTTTGTGATGAAGGAACCGCCGACGGTACTTCCGGAACCTGTGGAACCGGCTGAAGTGGTTGTTCAATGACCGGTGGTTGTGGAGTAGTCGCAGTTTGCTGCGAAATATCTTTTAAATCCTGTTCAAGCTTATTCACTGTGTCACTTTCCCCTTGCGGATTTTGTACGTTTGGATCCATAATTAACATTAACATATGTCTGCCAAAAAGGTCAATCAAGCTGCCAAGCAACTCCTGATATTTACTGCCATTATTTTTATTTTACTTCTGACTTCGACAAACATCGGAAGTTATTTGACACCCAAAAAAGTATTGGGGGTAGAAACGCAAATTGATCTTGAGGAAAAATTTTGGCAGGAATTTTTGGACAAGAATCCAAACTATATTCCCGGGTGGATTGAAATAGGAAGAAATGACAAAGTAAAAGAGATTGACCCCAACTATCTGCTTACGCCTTAGGTTCTTCTTTTGGAGCAGGTGCACCTTCGGCCGGTACGGCACCTTCAGCGGGGACTTCGCCTTCGACCGGTATGGCTCCTTCAACAGGAACTTCACCTTCAGCCGGTGCAGGAGGAGCTATCACCTCTTCTTTTTGAGGAGGCTCTACTTTAACAACAATTTCGTCCGGTCCAGTTTTAACATCAACCTTGCTCCTATCAACTTTCAAATCTTTTACAAATATTGCTTGGTCAACCTCAGACAGTTCCGACGTATCGACTTCAAATTTTTCCGGCAAATCCATGGGAAGAGCTTCAACTTTAATTTCGTTAATATATTGGACAACTGTACCGAGTGCCTGTTTCTCTGCCGGTGACTCTCCTGTAAGCTCGACCGGTACATCCGCTTCAACTTTCTCTTTAAGATCTACCTGTAAAAAGTCTACGTGAACCGGTACATCACTAACCGGATTTACTTGAAGATTGTGAATTAAAACCGGTTTTTCCTCTTTGCCTATTTCAAGAGTCACAAGACCCGTTTCTCCCGCTTCTTTGTACACCTTCTCAAAGTCTTTAAAAACCACCTGAACAGCTTCAGATTTAATTTTCTTACCGGAAATGTTTCCGGGCAAAATTCCTTCTTTACGGAGGTTTTTAACCTTTCTGCCTGAAATTTTTCTGACTTCTGCTTTTAGTGTAAGTTTATTCATATTACCAAGAAAATAATGAAAAGAGATCTTTCGCCAAGGTTGTATTATACGCGTAAATCCCCTGCCGGGTCAAGGTAAACCTTGGATCTGGAATAATCTGCACACCGTTTCCCTTTATGTTTACTTTAATCGGGTCTTCCTCTGTGCCCGCCTGTTTTCTTATATACAGGCCATAATTTGTTAACGTGGGCTTATCGATAATACTTGATGTCCAGGAAAATTCCACACTTCCGCTCCTACCTCCAAGAACCTCCATTAATACCCCAACTTCTTTATGCCCCCTAATATCGGTGATTTCAGGAGATAAAATTTCCTGAATTTCGCCGGTGTAGTTTTTTACAGAGATGTCTGATGAATCTGCCGGAATTAGAATTCTTACATAATTTTTATATCTCCCGGAAACACCGAGGGCTGTGTTTGCCGTATTTTTAAGATTTAAGGTTAACTTTCGGTCAATTTTGTATATACCCAGATTAATATCAAGATCAATACTTCTTTGGATAAAATAGTTGGACTTGTTCATTCCGACGTTTGCCTCAACGACACCAACCAAATCTGCATAACAATTTTTGCCGCAGTTAGGAGAAATTACGGCTCCGTCCCATTGTAGAGAAGAAAGAGCTTCTTGGGGTGTACTGTCGTGCAAATATATTTGTATATGACGATCGTTAAGGCTGTCATAGAAAGACTTTAGAACTCCAAGTTTTTGACTTGCTTTCAATCCCGTTAACTCGCCCAATAGACTTCGGGAAAGAGCCGTCAGAAAACTTGCTTTTTTGTGAGTACCCGGAAAAAAATTGTTTTGCACTTCGTTCTGGGTTGTTTCGTACAGGTTTTCCGATGTAATGGTGGAGTTGTAATCGGATAAAAATACCGAACCCGTGACTTTAAGTATTTCTTTAATCGGGTAAAGATCTGTAGCAATCACACCGTCAACTTTTTTACCCAATTCTTTATCCAAAAACCACTCGGCTCTTTTTGCTGAAGTGGGAAAGTCCGGATCCCAATTGGAATCTCTTAACCACCAACTTGCTTCGCCCAAATAGTTTTTGATGGGAAGCGGCGGTTCTACGTGTCCGTTCAGTTGACCGTCTGCAGTATAAACATCATTAACAGTAAGGTCGCTGAGCCGTCCCCCATCAAACGTAATTAAACCAAAAGAACCAATGAATCCGCCCGTCGGTCTAAGCTCCATATTGTTTTCAAAAAGAACAAGATATGTTTTTCTTTCGTTTTGACCCAACAGGTTCGGTATGTTGCCTGCAAGAATGCGGCTTTGAGAAACTAATCTAATATATTTTTCGAAATCAATTTTTGTTAATGCCTTTTTTGCCAAGATGACATTCTTATTTGAAGATTCTTCAGTTAATTCTTTTATTGAAACTGTGTCTTCATAAAGAAGTGTAACTTCGGATTCAATTTTGCGCGAAAGACTTGTAGAATCGTAGACTTGATCTCCAAGAATGTTTTCAAGCAAATCTGTTGAATCTTTTACGAGGGGCGTTATGTGAATTCCGATGCTACTGAATTGGCTGGTAAAAGATGCAGCAAAACCGGTTTCTTTATAAATTAAACCCACCGCCGGGATAAAATTTAAAATCTCGCTTCCCTGTCTGGAAATTGTGGAAAGCGTCCGGGCAAGCAAAAACGAGTATTGGGCAATATCGTTTCTCCCGGCAAGAATACTTTTATAACCCACAAATGACATAAAAAAACTCGTCACCAGAGTAAGAAACGGAAAGATAAGGATTATTAAAATTAAAATTAATATCGATTTTATGCCTTTTGGAATTATTGCTTTACGTTTCGTGGAGAGCGTTTTGCCTTCATTATTACTTACAATTTTTGGGCGGGAAGGTTGGTTTTTACTTAACCAGGCATATGTTTCATTTAATGCAAAATTCAAATTTCCTTTTACCAGTTCTGTCTCAATACCCTTGGGGACAGCCCTGATGGGAATTTTAGTATCGTATTTAATCTCCAATTCCCCCACCAACTTTTGGTTAGAATTCCAAAAAACACTCCCCGACACTTGATTACCTAAAAGTAAAGTTTCCTTGCCATACGGTCCGAACGAAAACAACCATTTAACCATTAGCTTAACCGCATCGGCTACAAATATCGGATAAAACACTTCCCCAACCCCAAGCGTCAGTTTCCTTTTCCAAATTATTTCGGATAGGCATCTTGAAATTAAAAGGTCGCTTTCAAAATTAATGCGTGGCCCCAATAGATCCCCGATATATAAAACCGCCGTGTTCTCTAAAATGTTCACCTTTTCTGCTTCGTTCTTATCATAGGCTTCAAACGGAAACACAATCAGAGTTTTAGTGTTTTTAATACTTAAACAAGAAGTGAACTCTCTGTAATCGGAGTAGGCACTTTTTTTATTTATGAATCCACCGCAGAAAATTGCATAATCATAACTGACGTTTGCGAAGGCTGGTTTTTTTTCAACAATTTCAAATTTATTATTAATTGATAATTGAAAGGTTTTGTTTCTCCAGTCATTAACGTTTTTTGTAATCACTTTAACGATGCAATTTCTGGAAAGTAAATTTTCAAGAATGTTGACAGCCAAAAAGTTTGCGTCTGAATACAAACACACCGTGAATATAGGTGAAGAGTTCATGTCATTAGTGTTATCTCCGCAATAACATATATTTAAATAAACATTTTTATCGCGAGAGAAA
>Ga0315297_10002759_pt1 | contig 11146 bp, 11 predicted proteins | sample YL17G15_0_MG_FD_203628 | JGI IMG/M metagenome (GOLD analysis project Ga0315297, IMG submission 203628) | Sediment microbial communities from Yellowstone Lake, YNP, Wyoming, USA - YL17G15_0 | ecosystem: Environmental > Aquatic > Freshwater > Lake > Sediment | place: USA: Wyoming | collected...
TCGCAGTGCATCATAGCCTTCAATGATGTGCCGTTCAGGTTCTCTAAAGGGATGCAGGTTTATATTCGGCAAAAAAATGGCTTGGTCTCGAATGGCATCAAATTCCTTGCTGTAAAACAACGCGCTTGATACTGTATAAATGATCGCACAATTGGGCTGCATCATGATTTCACGGCGATCGTGGAAAATAGCGGTGGCCTTATTAAGATCAGGTTTGTCCATGTCATCGATCAACAACAATGGGATGCGCTTTTCCTTGGCATAAATCGCAGCCGCGATCATGTTTATTACGTCGATCAAGCCGGTAATATCTTTTTCGAAAACCTGCCGCAACTCAACTCGCGTTTTTGGTTCCAATTTCATCTTCATGCCGGCGTTAACAAAAAACGCATCGAGGGACCCGCCGAACTCATAGGATGATTGACCTGATAAAACCGTTTTCACCTCTTGTTCAACCTTCCCCTTCCAACTATTTAATTGTTTTAATAATCGTTCTGGAATCTCTCCCCCGTTTTTCCGATAGTTACGGTACATCTGGCTGCCAATTGCCAGTAAAACATCATGAAAATCCAGGTCAACAATGTCCGTTTCTTCCCGGATACTGAAGTTTATTGGCCAAAACTTCTTATGGATTTCAGAATGGGAGAGGATATGCAGGAGTTCCGTGCTTTTACCGCAGCCGCGATGCCCGGAAAAAAAGAATTTTGGGGGCTTGAAGAATGGCGCCAGGATTGCATCAGCCAATTCATTAATCGGATTCCCAGGCCTGGAGATGTAAAATGGATTGGGTTGGCCATTTTTACCGGGGGCAAGAGGAAGATCCAGCTCAAAATTTAACCATGCCCGGTCGAAATCCTTTGCTTTTATGTATTCGTAAGTTGTCATGGCATTTCCAGGCTAACATTTATCCATAATGAATTGTCAATTTTATTACCCGAACCAGGAGGTTTTTACTGCGGTGGGGATTCATGCAAAGCTTAGATAGCTTTCATTACACCACCCGGTGGGAGCCTCTATTTGGGCCCACCCGGCCTTATGGCTTAGAATTTTAATTCGTTGACCGTAGGTCAAACCACCGACAATTGGATTTGTAACACCTGGGCCACTGCGAATGTTTAACCCGCTCGTATTGCATATACCGAAACTAAAACTACCAGGTGCCGGTTGATTATTATCCTGGGCCGCCGGACTATTCTGTTCAAAGGATAGATATGCCTCGTTACTCCATCCTTCTGGATCTTGAAATTGTGCCCAGCCGCTCTGACGATTTATGACCTTTACCTGCTGGCCATAATGCAACACACTTGTGGTTGGAAAAGATGCACCAGGTCCACTGCGCACGTTTAGAGCTGTGGTGACGCAGGTTGCATATTTGACTGAACCTGGTGAGGTATTGGAAGGGGTCGGAACGGTCGATGTGGGATCCGAAATACCCGACATATCTGAAGGGGGATCGATCTTGCCAGACAAGTCAGCTGGTAATTCAGCTGGAACCGGCATGGTCACGGGAAGATCGGTGAGACCTGGGTCCGTCGAAGGAGGATCGGCTGGATTCGCTACGCCCGTGGAAAGACCGGTTTGAATCGGGTGGAATGAAGAGAGGTTGGCAGGGCTGCCGACCATCTGTTCAATTGCAGCAATTCTCTGGTTTATCGCGGTGCTGCAAGCCGTGAAGGACCCATCTAGGTTTGCAAGATGGCTTGTCAGCTCGTCTAAACGGTTTAGCGTCCCTGATTTTGAAACCTCCCCACTCTGTTTCAATGTGGTAACAATATTTTCCAGTAACTTTACACGGTCATCCAGGGATTCAAATTTCTCATTTAAATTAACGACCGGAATCCTGATGCCGGCGAATTCCATCAATTCATTGAGTGTCCCATTAAATCGATTCATATCCATGGATAGGCATTCGGAACCGAAGGCTTCTCCCGGGCCTTTTGAGGTGAACTGCCAGAACTGCCACATTGTCCAGGGAGCTGGTATTTTTGGCGTGTTGGACGATATCCAGTGACCATTCCATAGTGGGAATTGGATCCAATACTCGCTTTTTGTCTGATCCCCATATTCAAGCCAAAACCCCGGTCCCGTATATATCATGGGTCGTTTGAGGCTCATATTCTCAAACAACTCTGTCCGCTTGATAAGTTGATCTAGGCAGTCCCGTAGGAATCCAATTGCAGCTGAGGGATTATTATCCGTTCGGCGAAGTTCATAATCGATGACCGGAGGAAGCTCACCTGGATCGTTTATTAGCAAATCAGCAAAAAAATTCGCCTGGTCCACGCCCGACTTGGTGTAATCAAGGTAATGGTATGCTCCCCGGATTAATCCAGCATCCTTTGCCTTTTGCCAGTTGGCCTGGAATTGAGGATCTGCAAACGTGGCTTGAGATGCCTTGATAAAAACAAAGGTTGCACCTGCTTGTTTGGCTTTGGATGCATCCCAGTTGCCATCCCATTTGGAAATATCAATGCCAAGGATTGTCATAGTGGGTCTCCGAAAAGTCTTGACTGGTGATTTTAATCAAAGTCCTTGTAAAAGATCTCAGGTTAGTGAAACATGGAATTTTTCAAAACGGTGTGCATTAGCGTCGAAATCGTTTAGGCTTTCACTTTGTTTTTGCCAAAGTACAGGCGACCATATTTCTGAATACTCACCCTGCCCCACGATTACAATTTCTTTCCCCAGGTCAGCATATTTACACAAGTTGAGTGGTAGTTCGATCTGTCCCAAACCATCCACGGATAATTCCACGGCACTTCCGAGGATCAACCGGCTCAGAAGGCGCGCCATGGGATCTGAAATGCTTTGTGTCTTAATATGCTGATATATCGCAGAAAAAGCCTGTTGTGACAGGAGAAAAAGGTTCCGGTCAAATCCCTGGGTAACAAAGACAGGATTATTAGTCGCTTCACGGAAATTTGGAGGCAACGTCAGCTGGCTTTTCTCATTTAACTGCAGGATACTTTTTCCGAAATACATCTTATTCCTTGTGAAAACAGTCCAAATACCTCTAGATATCGTCCATAACACCTGGTACTACGATGGAGCAACTTATCCGGTGTTATGAAGGGATAAGTTTCCGTGGAAGTAACTATATTTTCCCGCTTTTCCGAAGAATAGGACACCTCAGAAACCCGTTTATTTCTTTAGACGATATAAGAATATGAATTGGAGAATAAAATGGTAAAGAATCATCATGTTTTTATGGTGTCTGTAATTAATCATTCGACAAAACCAGGGTGGTTCAGGAAAAGAGGCAATTGGAGCATGGGGAATGGATGGGTATTGGTGAAATTATGGGGCTTCTTGAAACAGTTGATAAGAGAATTGGCCAGAAATTCGGAAGAATACCTTGATTTAGAAGTTATTCATCGAAAGATTAGAAATATGAAATTCTGTTCATAAATCCCTTCGTCTGGAAAAAAAAGAGCCCCGCATGGTTATCGGGGCTCGCTTGATGGATTGATATATCTTTAAGGCTACTCGGTTATTCCTTTTCGCACGGCATAGAGCGCTGCCTGGGTGCGGTTGGCAAGATGCAGTTTATCCAGAATGTTGCTTACATATTTTGCCACTGTCGATTCTTGAACAAACAACTTTTGACCAATCTCCTGGTTGCTCAGACCGCTTGAGATCAGGCGCAATGTTTCGAGTTCGCGCGGGGTCAATGGCTCGGTGGTATACATCAGTTCTGTTGGATTGTTTAATTCACGGATAACCCGCATTGCGATGGATGGGTAAAGGGTTGATAAACCCTGAGCAACATCACGAATCCCCTGCAATAACTGGGTATGGGTTGCATCCTTTAGCATGTACCCCTGGGCGCCGAACTTAATTGCCTGGTAAACCCTGTCGTTGTCAGCGAAACTTGTAAGGACCAGGATATGCACATCCGGTTTTTTCTCTTTCAGTATCGGTATGGTGGTAAGTCCATCCTGTCGCGGCATGACCAGGTCGAGCAATATTACATCTGGTTTCGCCGAGAGAAGCATTTCCACGGCTTCAATCCCATCTTTGGCCTGTCCTACGACTTCAAAATCAGACTGGAGGGATAAAATGGCTGCCAAGCCCTCCCTGACCACAGCTTGATCTTCGACAATAAGCACGCGAATTTTTTTCATAAAGGATCCTTTCTGAAATATGTTTAAATCGGAACTACCAAGGAAATCTTTGTTCCCTGCTCAGGGGATGAATCGATTTTCAGTCTGCCTTTTATTCTTTTAGCCCGCTCTTTAATATTTCCCAAACCTTTACCGCCAAGCTTGACATGTTCAGAATCAAATCCAACCCCATTATCAACGATCTCGAGAAATATGGAGTCTTTCCTTTGTTTTAATTTCACCACGACCGATTTGGCATTTGCGTGTTTGAGAATATTATTCAACGCCTCTTCAACAATGTAGTAGATTTCAGTCTCCTTCTCCACTGATAATAATATTTCATTATCCGAAAGCATACGCGCCTGGATACCCGATCGACCCTCAACTGAGGCAAGGCGTTGTTGAATTGTCGCCACCAAACCATCTCTCTCGATATCCACTGGCTCAAGCTCAAAAAGAAATAGGCGCATTTCTCTCAGAGCCTGGCGCGCATTGTCACTGATCTTGTCCACCATTCTGTTTTCGTCGACGGGTGTCCCCGATTCCAAACCCAACTTGACAGCTTCTGTCAATGTAACCAGTCCATATAACTTCTGGGTGATGGAATCATGCAGGTCTTGTGCAAGGCGGTGGCGCTCAGCGAGGGCAATATCAGATTTTCTTTTACGATCAGAGTATATGAAGGATGCCAGCTCCTCAGTGACAACACTCAAACGGACAATTTCATCCGGGCTGAAACCATTTTCGCCTGCCCGTGCCTGCAGGAGCATCCCCATCAGTTGATCGTTATATAGGAGGGGAATAACAGCAACAACATAATTCCCAAAAAGTTGAGCGGTTTTTGAAAATTGAGTGTTATCCATATCTCGTGAAATAACAAGAGGTTCTTTGGTCCCAAAGATCCACTTTGACGACACCAATGCTTCCTGCAGGCTGATGATATTGGTTTTTTCCTCCATGATGGACCCATGTTTCGCCATTAAAGAAAATTTAAATTTCTTGGAATTTGGAAGAGGGTCAATTAAACAGATGGCTCCGCCTTCCGCATGGAAGGAATAAGTGATTTGAAAGAGCACGTCTCTAAAAAAATCATTGGATGACTGGGAAGTCGTGGCTGTTTTAAAAAAGGATCTCAACAGGTTGAACATTTCTTCCCTTGCGAGCTGACGCAATTCATCCGGATCTTTTCTTTGTGTTATGTCTCTCAGGAAAATTATCTTCCCCTTTTCATCGTCCAATTTAATGATGCGCACACTAAGGTGATGCCACTGTTGATTTAAATCTATGCTCCCTCGGAATTCAGTTTCCCGGGCATCGTTGGAATTTGAGATACTACTCCAATTGGTTAATATTGTTTCAACGGAATTTCCATAAACCCTTTCACTTGGAATACCGAATAAATTTTCTGCGGCAGGATTTAAGGCTAAAATCATATCTTTACTATTAATAATTATGATCCCATCATCGATGCTGTCAAATAATTCCTCCCGGGATATCAGGGTCACTTGGGGGTTTTTTTGGTCCATGAAAAAGAGTGACCCTCCAATTAATGCAAAACCTGCCAGCAGTAGATTGTAATTTGTCAACACCTCGGCGAGTTTTGTGAAACTCAAACTCTCAAGTACAACAGTGACAATAATCGCACTTTCCATGGCGATCAGAGACCATGTTTTAAAAGGTTTTTGCTTATACCTGGTTGGAGATATTGTCAGGAAAACGGAGGCAACCAGGAGGCTAATGGAATAAGTCTGGATTAACCATCCCAACACATCCAAGGGTGGTTTACCCGCTAGTTTCTGGAGATCCGCTGCGGAATACATTTCACCTAGAAGCGATTGGGCTGCAAAAATAAAAAGAATGAGAACCGGTATGATTGCCAGGATTAATGTAATCCGGTTGGGTAACCGCTGGTCGTGGGTTGCATTCCCAAGGAAATATGAAAAAACAAACGAAGGCATGCACCCAACGAGCAAGCAAGTGAAAATGAAAATCCCATTTTTTATTGGAAGGTTGGTCACTTGGGGGATTGCGAAAAAGGTTATTGCTCCCAGGATTAAGCATATGCCATAAGCGATATAACTGGCATAACCAGTTCCCTGGTTACGGCGATGAGTCAGAATAAATGCGCCGACAATAAGTGCACTTAAAGAGATTAACGCGTTTATTACGATGGCTGGAATCATAAATTGTCAAGCAGTTGGTCTGAGAATCCACCAATTTGGGGGGGTAATGATTGGGCGACCTGGTTTAGGCGGTTAAGCTCCCTCAAATAATAAATACTATCAGCCTTCCCTTTTTTCGCTTTTTTTATCATCCTCATTGCTGCAGGTAACCACCCCATGTAAAGATATATTTCTGCCACTTGAAGGCTGATTGCTTTCTGATCTGGATACTTGCGCAAGGCTCTCCGAAAATTCTGCACGGCTTCATCTATGCAGCCCAGGGCATAATAGACCTCGGCAGTATTTATTAATACATGAAAATCGTGGTCACTGTTGGTGTAGAGATTATGGTAAGAACCGGAAAATGGCTCAAGCAGTTTGTTCTTTTTAATGGAAGGAAGGTCGAAAAATTCGATGACTTTATGACGGAATGCCCAGAAATCTGGAGACCAGCGGGTTAATTGTTTCACTTCATTTTTGGTTAGCCAGAATATGGCCCGAATATTCCCCTCAATGAAATATTCCCTGTGCATGTTCAAAGCGCGATAAGCCTTGGAATATCCCTGTCCCCCTCCCCAGCGCAGCCCGCTTACATAATATATGGCTTGATTGTGTTTGGGGTGGTTTAGTAATTCAAAAGGAATATCGTAGTGCCCCTTGTCAACGGAATAGCGTAAAACAGCCTGGCCTGATTCCCCAAGAGATTTCGCCAACAGGTTTTGAACAATGTATTTTACATGCTCCGAGCGATAAACTACAACAATAAGGCTGGGTCTATCCCACTGAATTCCTAGTAACAACTCATCCAGAACCAAGCTTACACGATCATTAAACTTATCCTTCCGGTTTATCTCTAGCATTTTTCCACCGTTTATGAAGGTTTTTGTGGAGAGATGACTCAAATTATATCATGCTCCTACTGAGAGACTTTTTCTGCGGATTTTGCAGGCTGTGGAATATATCCAAGGGTTCTTTCGCCAATATCTATGCCTGTAACCAATCAGGATATTTTTCTAATTATTTAAATAGAATGCCCTTTCCAATTAGAAAAGGGCAAATAATCGAATGTCTTCGTCTGAAATATTTGTTTCTAAACCAGGAGCTACTGGATTTCGAAAATCATTAAAGAAAAATCGACTGTTGACGGTGAATATAGAGTCATTCTTTGGGGACGATCGTGATTTTGCGGGTTGGTTCTTCTCCCACCGACTGGGTGGTCACACCAGGATGTTCGCGCAATTCCAGGTGAATGATCCGGCGGTCACTGGCAGACATTGGTTCCAATACCTGGCGACGACCCGCTTTCATGGCCTGGTCAGCCATTCGTTGTGCCATTTGACGTAATTGGCGTTCGTGTCGTGCCCGGTAACCCTGGACATCTATGATTACCTTCACCCAGTGTTCAGCCCGCTTGCTGACTATCAAATTGACGATATATTGCAACGCATTCAATATTTCAGCTCGACGTCCGATCAAGATACCCAGGTCATTCCCTTGGACATCCACTAAAACCGGACGTTGACCTTCCTCGTCTGGTTCTCCATAACGTACTTCAGTATGAGCAGAGATTTTCATCTTTTCCAACAGTTCTGCAACCGTTTGGCGTGAAATGAAAAGTGTATTATCGTCTAAAATGTTAAAAGCCTCTTCGGATGGCTCGGCGGGGATTTGTTCTCTCGCGGGAGTAAACCCATTTTCATGCGATTGTGTTGGTTTTTGAGAATCAATTTTGGAAGGTGAATGCTCGCTTTTAACTGTCAGACGGACGCGTGCCTGTCTACTACCGACTCCAAACAGACCCCTGCTGCCGCCATCCAAAATTTCCACATCTACATCTTCAGCAGTAAGTCCAAGTTCTGTTATTCCTTCTGCTATTGCTTCCTCAACTGAAGGAGCAATTTTCTCGAGTGTTGTTTGTTGGTTCATTTATTCCTCGAAAGGACTGTGGAGCCCGGTTTATATCCAGGGAGTATTGCGCGCCAATTTACCTTGCCCAGCAATGCATATTGCGCAATGCCGATCAGGTTACCAGTGATGAAGTAGATGGAAAGGCCGGATGCAAAGGTCAATGCGAAATATCCCAGCAGAAGCGGCATATACAGGGCCATCATTTTGTTCATTGTTGCACCCTGATCGTTTGGGTTGGTGGACGCCGGCATTGTTACTTTGGACTGTACATATGTCGTGATTGCAACAATGATGGCGAGAAACGGGATGCCAACCCCGAACATATATACACGTTCCGGTTGTCCCAGGTTCATCCATAAGAAGTTGCTGTGGAGAGGAACCAGATCTGCAGTATTAATATGGAAAAAGTTTAATAGTGGGGAAACAGCCCGGGTAAGAATGAGCAATTGACCCGGAGTGGCAGCCAATGCGCGCATGATGCTCTGGTACAGGCCGAAGATGAGTGGGATTTGAACGATGGACGGAAGGCATGAGGCAAACGGGCTGATACCCAGTTGCTTGTATAGGCTCATCTGCTCCTGAGCCAATTTCTCCTTATCCCCCTTGTGCTTTTTCTGGATATCCTGCCATTGCTTGGATTGTTGAAACTCCGTCATCTTGGTGCTGGATTTGATTTGCGATGCCATCAATGGATGGGTTAATACCCGAATCAGGATGGTGAATAATATGATCGCAATCCCGAAGTTACCGCCGATCAGTTTATAGATCAGCAGCAGCGCGGTCGTAAATGGGTTGACAATGATGGTTTCCCACATGGTTCCATTCCTTATTTAACTGGTTTATACGACCACTTTATAGTCCCTGCTTGGTCGAGAGCAATGAGCAGGTTGTCTCCACCGACTGGTGTAAGCAGGATCAGGTCTCCTGCAGCAACGGCGCTGGAGTAAATTTTCCCATTTACAGGGATTGGACGGATATTCTGCCCGGTGTTTTCCATGAAGTAAAGATTGCCAGATTCAGTCCCAACGACAATTGAACTTCCAACGACCAGGGGAGAGCCGATAATGGCTCCATTCAATTGAGTTGTCCACCCGTTTCCATCCCCCGTTACTGGAAACGCGTAAAACTTTCCATCAGAATCACCTACATATATGTTTTTGTCATCCGCGACCGGACCAGACCAGATCCAGGAGGATGTTGGTTGTTGTTGAATGATTTGACCGTTGCGTGTGTTCAATGAGACCAATACTCCACTATACGTCCCGATATACAGGGAGTTATCTGGTCCAAGCACGGGTGAACCCAAGATGGCTCCGTCCACGGTCTGCTTCCAGGTTTCCTTGCCGGTTTGGGCATTTACCGCATAGACGTGCCGGCCAAGCGTGCCAAAAAAGACATTGGTACCATCCGAAACCGGGCTTCCCCAAATCGCCTGGTCGGCTTGGAAGGGGGAAACCCATTTGAGTTTACCGCTGAAATCCAGGGCATACAGGTTGTAATCTGCGTTGACAGCAAAGATTGTATCATTGATGATCAATACCCCCCCAATCCAACGATCCTTGGCTTGTTCAAATTTCCAGTTCTCAGCACCACTCTGGGGGTTGAGGCTGTACAGTTTATGATCGAAACTGCCCACGATCAACTGCCCGTCGGAAGTCATACTGGGATGGGCATAAAATGGAGTTGCGGTGGCAGCCTTCGCTGGGAAACGCCAAACTTCCGCTCCGGTTTCCAGGTTGACAGCATATACAAAGGGTCCACCCGCCACAAAAGCATTGGCTGCATCAAATGTTACCCCCGGCCAGGAACTTGCGGTGAGTCCGGTGGCGCAACCTCCCAGAACTACCGCCGTTGCCAGCAGCAGACCGATTAAACAAAGGTATTTTATCCTCATTGAGTCTTATTTCTCCTAATGAACGGGGTCGTAACCCCCGTGATTAAACGGGTTGCAGCGCATCACTCTCCAGGAAGCCATTGCACCACCTTTTATCACACCGTATTTATAGACCGCTTGATAACCGTAATGCGAGCAGGATGGATAAAAGCGGCAGGTGTCTGGTGACAGGGTCCTGGCAACACTCGCCTGGTATATACGGATGAGTCCCAGCAGCGCGATGCGGGGCCAATTGATTACTTTGCGGGGAAGGTCACGCAAACGAGGTTCTTCAGTGTAATCGTGAGGCAGGTACTCAAAGGTCATGGGTTTTCGAAAGAAGACCGGCGCGTTTCAGCAAGATTGATAGTGCTTCTCTAGCGTGCTCGAAATTTGAGGCAGGGAGAGGGGAGCGGGCTATCAGCAGCAGATCGGATCCTGGGATTATATTTTCCATCAGGTCGCTCATCGCTGCGCGCAGCAGGCGTTTGGCTCGATTGCGTTTGATTGCATTACCGACCGCCAGCCCGGCGCTCACTGCGACATGCGTTTCGGGTACATCCGATTTGAGCACATATAATACAACAAGTGGGTGGGCATACGACTTGCCAGAACGCCGCACCCTCTTGATATCGGTCGACCTGGTCAGGCGAAAACCTCTTTTCACCTGCTCCTGCCCTCGCCCGCGCGGAGATCATAACAACGCGCAATTGAATCCTTACCAGCGAACGTGCTTCACGTGAGCATTGCTGCGGACGGTAAGCCGAATGCGGCCTTTAAGTCTCCGCCTTTTTAAAACTTGTCGTCCATCTGCGCTGGACATGCGCTGGCGAAAACCGTGCACACGCACGCGCCGCCGGATCTTGGGTTGATATGTGCGCTTGGGCATTTATACTCCAAAAAATATTTATTAAAACACCAGTCAGCGGTTTTTCCGCCGGGGTTTTCTCTAAGGTCCGTGTTCACATTTTGACCTGGATGAACCGTATCTAGTACGGGTCATAGACGGGTCGAAATTATAACCGAAGGGGGGTGATTCGGTCAAAGGAAATTCGGATAGAAATCTGTCAATATTCCTTCTTGGAACCAACGAATGCTGG